>ERZ1370068.880-contig-10805_pt1 | contig 29329 bp, 37 predicted proteins | sample MGYA00561227_ERZ1370068 | MGnify/ENA primary metagenome ERZ1370068 (study PRJEB38410, sample SAMEA6850437) | metagenome | study: Metagenomic assessment of the ecological functions of the soil: analysis of the soil microbiota associated with the...
ATTGTACTTCGTTCAGTTACGTATTGCTATCTGATGGTGAAGTAAATACAGGTGGTTGATTTATTTATGTTGCAGTTGAGCATCTGATATTGAATATCGCGCCTGATCTCTCGATCTTTACTCCGTTTCGAAACTCTTCCACTCTTACAGAGAAAACATAAACTCCAAGCATGTTCGGTTGTGCGGTGATGATTCCTGTTGAAAATTAATTGCCATCACGGGTGTTCCTCCAACCATATCGCTTGCGCTTTGTAAGGTGTTTGCCAATTTATAAGCGGATAAGGCGCTGGATCAGGAAGAGTTGCTATGGGAAACGAAGAGGTGGCGTTACCGTTGTGGCGCAACCCTCAAGATGAGTAGTCAACGCGCGAGCGTCTGCGGCATCAAGCGCACTCAGCGCCTTTGCGGCCAGCAGTTCTTTGTAATCCTCGTGCGTCATGTTTCCTATGATTTAGCCGAAGTTCTCCAATTGCTTTCCTAAGAGCGCGCGTAGTTTGATCATTCCTGAACGCATCCGCGTTTTAATCGTTCCCAGCGGCGCGTTAAGTTTCGCTGCTATTTCCGACTGGGTTAGTCCCTCAAAATAGGCCAGCACCAGTGTGTCTCTCTGCTCTTCGGGGAGTTCAGCCAGAGCTTGTCGAACTGTCTCACGTTGGGCCACTCGAATGGTATCCGACAATGCGTCGGAAACTGTTTCGGTCTGTTCCTGAGCTGCGCCGGTCGCCAGACGCTGGCGAGCCCCGAGCTGACGCAGACGGTCAATTGCGCGGCTACGTGCCAGCGTGACCAGCCATGTGAACGGCCGGCCCCGTTTTTCGTCATAGTCCTTCGCCCGCCGCCAAACCTGTATGAACACATCCTGCAGAATGTCTTCTGCTTCTTCGCGGCTATTCAATATACGGACGAGCAGGCCAAATAGGATTACCCGGTAGGCGTCGTAAAGGCGCGCCAAAGCGGCTTCATCACCACGTGCTACGGCATGAAGAAGCTCAACGTCAGACCCTTCTGCTGATTCGAATTGCACTCCCAACGACATTTCGTCTCAGTTGATATACGGGCTGCCGCATGATAACAGGATTGCCTCTGAGCCAAATCCGCCAGGCTCTTCTTTCCAACCCAACCAAGTGTCTCAGGAAACCGTCGTTGTGAGTCCAAGCTCCAACAATCGTCCGCAGCAATTACGGCGTTAGGCTAAGATGGTGATATCTAAGTGCTGGTTTTTCGGCGTATAATCTCCCGAAAGGGAAGGTGAAGAGTCTCATTAGATGTTCAGTTACGAAGCAAATGCATGGCAAGTCCGGTGGTTGAATGGATGGAATCTCGGCGGCTTATCGTCAAGTCGGAATTTGTGACTCCTTGGGGAAAGTGTGACTTGGTCGGGTTAGAGTTCAAAAAAGGCATGTTGCAGAGCTGACTTCGGCTTCGTCGCACTCAACCGGTTAGTTCTTTGAGAAGGCGCTTCGCTGCTCCTCAGTATTCCCGAACACCAGACCATGACACGCCTTAAAGTTCAGTCGAATGTGTTCACCCGTTATTTCTGACCAAGTCCTTTCGGTTGAAATGGAGAGGTTGGTACCGTGGACGGATTCGTTTGCTCAACGGGCGGACGCCTTCAAAGACTTAATGGGTGGATGCCATTACATAAACAGCTCGCGCCGCAATTGAGTTGAAGCTTCACCGTATCGAGGAAGCCATGTCTCAAGCTTGGAACAATCTAAGTTTTGCTGAGAAGTCGTATGCGTGGCTTTACCGAGGGATGTAGCAATTAAAGTTAAGTCTCGCCAGTCAAGGTGGTCTCCGTTTATTAGAAGTGGTGTCGGGAGTACTCTCAGTGACCGCCAAAATCCTGCGAGGTTGTTATTCCATCAAAGCGCTGCCTTTCTTATGAACCTGCATCCCGTCTTACAGTTCTATTGTGTGGAAAAATTCTGGCGTACCTCTAAAGGCACCTTGGCATAAGCGGTTCCGCAACTGCCTCCGGCCTGCGTGCTGTTCCCTCCCAAGGGATTACTGGTAGAGGACTTACCGGTTGCGTAGGCGACAGATAAGTCTTGAAACAATGCTAGCGACCGGCCATTCCGCGGTGAACTTGCTTCAAAATCGAGACCAATCCTTTTAAGGGGCAAAACTTGGCAACTTGGAGCGGGAGCCTGACTCTTAAGTAACGTAAGCCGTCGCTGAAGATTTTTTCGAATTCCAAAGAGGCTGGATTGGCAGGACCGAGAATCTTGAGGGACCGATCGAGGCCAACCGGCCAGTTGTGTGGCGCCTACAACTCGACGTCGTAATGGGGTATTGCTAATCGTACGTTGGGAGGACTGGCTACACCTCCGGCGATGTGATATTGGTAATTGGCCCCCACACCGATTGCGGGATGTTCCACAAGTCCGCGCGCCCAAAGCACAAGGTTGAGTCCCCAATAGGGTCCGGCTATTTTGATCTTCGACGGATCCATTGGTTAAGTTCTTCATGCAAAGAGATAATGCCGGGAAACCTCTTGTTACGAAGGGTGTCTTAGATCCGTTGTCATCCGTTAGACTTGCATCAACGACCCAAAAGCCGTCCGCATGCGCTTCGTCATAACATCTGCGAGCCTGTTCAACCTTCGGATTCCGTTCCGTCTTCCATTGAGCTGCTTCTGATTGGTGAATATGAGAGGAAGAATAAGCCGCCCCCTTGAAGGACGCGAGCTTCCTCCATTCGCCAGTGGCCTGAGCTAGGAGTCGATTTATTTTATTCCGGCCAGAATCGTCGACAATAGGAAGCTGCGGAACTGTGATCCAATCAGGCTTGAAGTCCAAGCATCTATTTAGCAATTCGTTCGTAAACTGCTTTACATCCGGCAGGTCGAGCTTTGGTTAGCGAAGCAGATCAGCAATTTTTCGAACCCGTGAATTCCTTTCATGAATTCGTACCAAGCGTTTTTTTATCGGCTTTTCGACCGCTTGGCTCTAAATCGTGTAGGCCGTCGACGGCGGATCGATCCACAATCCGATCGGCGCAGGAAGCGGCGTGTATTTTTTGCAGAGTCGAGTGAGACCCGTGCGATTTCCCCGAGTCTGAGTAAACAGACTCTGACTAGTTCGAATGAGGGCTGACTGGTTATGAACGGAATGTGGTCTGACATATTTTTCCTCAGAGCTTGGCCGTGCGTTTCAGATGACTGCACACATGTTCAGGCTCTGGAAAGATAAACATCTCCCCAATTCCCACTCTCTCCAATTCGTTTAGAAGACCTTCTTGCGTTCCCGAAGAATGGGTACGTAAAGAAGAGAGCTAGCCTGACTCTTATCCAGTTCGAAGTTCCGCGACCCGTGTAAAGTAAAGAAGCCTTGCTGGAGGGCAATTCGTTCGTTATTCCAAGCCGGATTCAACGCAATGGTGCGTTTACCGCGTTTGTTGACACCGCCTTTTTAGTTTGAAGTAAGCGGAAAGAAGCGCAGCGTCACGTTCTCCATCAAAAATTCGCGGAGATTTCGGGTCTACCCAGCCGTTAAGCTCGATCGGATTCAATATCACAACGAGACCATCTTTATCTAAATTCTTGTAGCAACAAAAGAAGAGTGCTACTGCAGCATTCTGCGTCCAATCGAGAAGTCTTGTGGGCAAGCCATGATGCTGAGCTACCTGCATCCAGCCTAAATGATCGTCAACAGCCGGTGGCGGTTTCAATTTCATCCCAACGTAGCGTTTCATATCGGATAAAAGGTCAAGCGCACGGTCGCGTTGCTCTCTCAAATCATATCGTAGAGCGCTCGGTGCCAACCTATATTCAAGGTCGGGATGGCCTCGAAAACCAAAATATTTTGCCCGGTTCAAGTAGTGAGTGAAAAACCGCAAAAAATCGCTGAGCGTGGAGATCTCGGTATCGACATACCTCGGGCATCGGATGGGACACTTTCGATACCTTCGAGCCAACTCTTTGATCCGATTAGTTTTTCGTGAGGGCATTAAGTGAGGTTCCTAGTTTACTCATTCCTCTTAATCAGACGGTATGGGGCAAAACAATGAAAACATTATCTGTTTACACCTCATAGTTCTCTGTCATCGGCTCATGCGATCGTGATCTCGTCGCTGAGATAGACATCCTGAATCGCGTTCAGCAACTCGATGCCTTCACTCATCGGCCTTTGGAATGCCTTGCGACCGGAGATGAGCGCCGGTGCCGCCACCACGCTTGTTGATAACCGCGGTACGCACAGCTTCGGCCAGATCGCTCGCGCCTTTCGACTCACCACCGGAATTGATCAGCCCGCAGCGGCCCATGTAACAATTGGCCACCTGATAGCGAACCAGATCGATGGGATTGTCGGTGGTGAGTTTTTCGTAGACGAGCTTGCTCGTTTTACCGTACGACTTGCCGAGCGCTTTTTCCACCGCTGGGTAACCACCATTTCTTTCCGGAAGTTTCTGCTTGATGATGTCAGCTTGAATAGTCACACCAAGATGATTTGCCTGTCCGGTGAGGTCTGCGGAAGTGTGCATATCGCCCTCCGGAGTCTTGAATCCGGAATTGCGAATGTAACACCAAAGAATTGTGCCCATGCCGAGCTCATGCGCTTGGGCAAAGGCCTGGCTGATTTCTGTAATCTGGCGCGTTGATTCGTCGGAGCCGAAATAGATGGTCGCGCCTACCGCCACCGCGCCCATGTTCTGAGCTTCCTTCACGGTGCCAAACAAGACCTGGTCAAACTTGTTCGGCAGCGTCAGCAACTCGTTGTGATTGATCTTCACGATGAAAGGAATCTTGTGGGCAAACTTCCGCGCGACGGAGCCCAGGACGCCAAACGTGGAGGCAACAGCATTGCAGCCACCTTCAATAGCCAGCTTCACAATATTTTCCGGATCGAAGTACTGGGGATTCGGAGCAAACGACGCCCCGGCCGAATGTTCTATACCCTGGTCTACCGGCAGGATTGAAGAGGTATCCGGTACCGGCCAGGCGACCATTGTCGAAAAGCGACTGCAGTGATCGCAAAACAGATGGAGAACGGTCCGAATAGGCCCAAACACGATCGATAAAATCGGGTCCGGGCAGATTGATTTGACCCTTGTCGATCGTTTGGGACTTGTGATCCAGCAGCATCCTCGCGCTTTCGCCCAGGAGTTCTTCAATCCGGTCAAGGGTAGTCGTTGCTCGTTTCAGTTCGGTAGCCACTATTTCTGTCCTCCTGGTTTCGACTAGTCGCAGTCTTCGATGTGGAAATGTTCAGCGAATCGTGCAAATTGTAGCATATTAGCTGCCTGTTACCTGTGCGGGGGCCGTGCGCCTAAAGCCTTAATCAGGTTTCGTGGAGGGGCGGTCCGGAAGTCCTTATGCAAGTGCTCTTGTACGCCATAAGTTGCACAAAGGACCATTGCATCGGTTCTTCTTCTAGTTTAGAATCCGCCCGGTTGTTCCCAGATAGGCATTCCCGCAACCGGCTGACGCGAGCCTCGCAAGTCGTCGTGAGTTCCGAGCCCAGAGTACACCGCAATAATACTTTCAGGAGTTTAGACATGAAATCTGTGCCTCGCTTCATTCTCCCGCTGTTCCTGGTGTGTGTCGGGTTCCTTTTCCCGACTACTGCCTTCGCTGATGACTGGAAACCCGTGGATCCCGCGGACCTCGAACTAAAAGCTCCTCGGGTTGAAAAAGATGCCGACGCCGAAGCGATCTTCTGGGAAGTGCGCCTGAGCGATGACGTTGAAGGCGGCACACCGCGCACAATCTTACGGCATTACGTGCGGATTAAGGTTTTTAGCGAGCGTGGCAGAGAATCACAAAGCAAGATAGATATTCCGTTTTTGAGTAGCTGGAAAATTCAGGACATCGCGGCCCGCACTATCAAACCTGATGGCAGTATCGTAGAACTCAAGAAGGAAGATGTTTTAGAGCGAACTATAGAGAAGCTAAGCGGCGTCAAAATTAAGGCGAAGTCGTTCGCGATGCCGGGGCTGGAGCCAGGAGCGATAATCGAATATCGCTGGAAAGAAACTCGCAATGACCGCCTCGCAAACTATATCCGTCTCTACTTCCAGCGTGATGTTCCGGTTCAACTGGTTAAGTATTACATCAAGCCATTGTCGGCTCCCGGCTTTGAGTATGGCATGCGGGCGCAAACTTTCAACGGAGCGACCAACCCTTTCGTGAAAGAGAAAGAAGGGTTTTATAGTGTAACGATGACCAACGTGCCTGCCTTTCACGAGGAGCCACGAATGCCTCCTGAGGACGCGGTGCGACCCTGGATGCTGATCTTCTACACGAAGGAGAGTGACACCAAGGGCGAAAAGTTTTGGCAGGAATACGGCAAGCAGACCTATGAGGATTACAAATCGCGAATGAAAGTAAGCGATGAAGTGAAAACCGTTTCCGCGGCCACGATAACCGGCGCCACGACACCGGAGGAAAAGCTGGAGAAACTATTTGAGTTCTGCCGTTCAAAAATCAAGAACACCAACGTTGACGCATCCGGACTGACTGCCGATGATCGCGCCAGGCTCAAGGAAAACAAATCGCCGGCCGACACCCTGAAGCGCGGCATGGGCACCGGCACGGATATCGACATGCTCTTTGCCTCTTGGCGATGGCCGCAGGTTTCGATGCGCGGGTTGTGAGGCTTTCGGATCGAAGCGATACCATTTTCGACAAGGGTTTTGCCGACGACTATTTCATTCAGACTTACGACATTGCAGTAAAGGTCGGTGAGCAATGGCGTTTCTACGATCCAGCCAGCACCTATGTGCCACTTGGCATGTTGCGCTGGCAGGAAGAAGCGCAGGAGGCCTTGCTTTCGATCCAAAACTGCCAACCTGGTGCTGACACCGCTATCTCCTCCGGACAAATCAAAAGTGAAACGGTCAGCAAAATTGACGTTAAGCGAGGATGGCACGCTCGAAGGCGACGCGCATGTCGAGTATTACGGCCACCTTGGTGTCTACCGAAAGGAATGGGACGACGACGATTCTCCGGTCCAACGCGAAGAAACATTGCGAGACGCAGTCAAGAAGCAGATGAGTACGGCCGACGTTTCCGACATCAAAATCGAGAACATTACCGATCCGGTGAAGCCTTACGTTTACAACTATCACATTCGCGTTCCCGGCTACGCCCAACGTACGGAAAGCGTCTCTTCCTGCAGCCTGAGTTTTTCCAGCACGGAATTGAGCCGCTCTTCGCGGGCAGCGCGCGCAAGTATCCAGTCTATTTTAACTATCCCTGGTCCGAAGAAGATGCGGTGACGATTGATTTGCCGGCGGGCTTTTCGCTCGACAATGCGGATGCTCCGCAACCGTTCAGCGCCGGGCCAATCAGCGACTACAAACCAACAATGGGAGTCACCCTGGACGGACGGCAGTTGGTCTACAAGCGTAAGTTTTTCTTTGGCGGCGGAGGCGCAATCGTCTTTCCAGTGGGTACCTATCCCAAGCTAAAACTCTACTTTGATGCGGTGCACCAGGCAGACAATCACACCATTACCTTAAAACAGTCAACGGCCACAGCCGCCACACCCTAGCCGAGGACGGCTTCATTTCCATGGGAGAAAAAAGATGTATTTAAGAGTTGCCATTCTCGGTGGCGTTTTGTTATTGGCCGCCGGAGTTGCCCTCGGCTCACCAGCGGAAGAGGTTCCTCAGTGGCTGCAACAAGCAGCCGCGATCAAGGTGCCCACCTACGACAAAGAGGTTGCGGCTGTTGTCCTTCGCACCGAGGAGAACATTGTTCTCAATAGTGATGGGCGACTAGTTACGAATACCATTTATGCGATTCGAATTTTGTCGCGCGAGGGCCGTGGCTATGCTGATGCCGTCGAGATGTATTTAACTCAAAGCGGCAAGATTAATGAGATGCACGCCTGGCTTATCAGGCCAAACGGCATCGTGAAGAAGTATGGCAAGGATGAAACGGCGGACCTGATCCAGGATCCTAACGATATTTACAATGAATACCGGGTTAGGGAAATTGATGCCACTAATGATGCCGAGGCCGGCGCCGTATTTGGCTACGAGGCAACCAGCGAGGAGCGTCCGCTCTTCAATCAGGATATCTGGCGTTTTCAGGATCAGCTTTGCCCACCCTGCAGTCTCGTTACAGCCTTACTTTACCTTCAGGCTGGCGCGCCTCAAGTCTGACGTTCAACCATGAGAAAGTTGAACCAACTGTAAGCGGTTCAACCTACGTTTGGGAGTTGCGCGGATCTTGAGCCAATCAAGTTTGAACCGGCGAGCCTCCAAAATCAGCAACCCTCGTTCCGCGAGTAGCAATTAACTATTTCTTAGGTGACAGCGGAATCTCGGCGTCTTCGAAAAGCTTTGAGAATTGGACCCAGGTATCGCGCTGGGCTACCGACCTGCACGACCCGCAGGCAATCCCGATCAGACTGTAGCCGCCAAGGCGCGCGAACTGACCGCCAACTCCAGGACCGACTTTGATCGAATAAAGGCTATCGGTCATTTCGTGCAAAATCTGCAATACATCTCGATCGATATCGGCGTTGGTCGCGGAAACGGTTACCGGCCCCACGCAGCATCGCAGGTGCTGGCGAAGGCGTATGGCGATTGCAAGGATAAGGCGAATCTGATGCGAGCAATGCTCAAATCGATCAATATCACGGCCTATCCCGTGGCGATCTATTTAGGTGATGCAGACCACGTGCGCGAGGAGTGGGCCTCCCCGTATCAATTCAATCACTGCATCATAGCGATAAAGGTAGGCGACGAGGTCATCGCTCCCACGATTATTACGGATGCCAAGCTGGGGCGCCTGTTAATCTTTGATGCGACCGGATTCAAACACACCGGTTGGGGATCTGAATGAGGATGAACAGGAAGCTTTGCGCTCGTGATTGCCGGTGACGCTGGACAACTGATGCGTATGCCTACCATGCCCCCGGAAGCAAGCTCCTTCGATCGCCAGGCTGATGTGGTACTCGAGCCACAGGGAAACATCACCGCGACCGTTCGCGAAAAGGCAAACGGACAAGCCGCCGCGGATTTCCGGCGACAGTTTCGCGGACTTTCCTCCGCCCAGTATTTGAAGCTGATCGAAGGCTGGGCGACCAGCGGCGCTTCCGGAGCAAAGGTTTCGAGAATTGATCCCAAAGACAATAATGAGGGCGGCCGCTTCGATCTGGATGTCGATTTCACCGCGTTCAACTATGGGCAGTTAATGCAGAACCGATTGCTCGTCTTCAAACCGGCCATCGTTTCGCGCCGGGATTCACCCAGCTAACAGAACTCACCCGGAAACAGCCGATCGTGCTCGACGCACGCAACTTTAAAGAAACGATCCGCTTCAAGCTTCCTGAGGGCTTTGAAGCTGACGAGCTCCCCGATGCTTTGAAACTTGATACTTCCTTCGGCTCCTACAACACAAGCTACCTCGTCAAAGACGGCCAGCTTGTTTTTACACGCAACCTGATGCAGCTCTCCGCTAAGATTCCGGTGGGGCAGTATCAATCGGTGCGGAGCTTCTTCGAAAGATTCGGGCCGCGGAACAAGCGCCGGTGGTGTTGGTAAGGAAATAAGAAGCCGTCTTCGGGGTTTGCGTTAGGACAAGTCATCGCGTGGCCAAAGTCGCTGCTCGCTTCATGACCGCGAGCGAATCTCTCACGAACCTTTGCTGCAGCTTGCGTGCAACGGGAAACCCCAGCTTTACGAAGCGGATGTTGATGGATGCGAGAAGGCGTAGATGTCGATACTAAACAGAGCCGTCTTCACGCTGTTCGATCGTGAATCTCCTTCACCACACTCCACATGATTCGGTAGTGTTCCATAGGCAAAGCCAAACCGCTTCACCGGCGCCGCGTCTTCGATGACATAGACGATCCTGGCCGCGCTCAGTGACCAGAATCCGAAAGTACGTGCCTGAACCGCCACGGTGCGTCCGACTTCAACGGGCGTGTGCGGAGTGAACGATCGTCACCCAACCCAGGTCAAACTGTTTCCAACTCTTCAAAGCTGCAACCGCGCGCAGGCAAACGTCTTCTCCATCTCCCAGCCTTATGCGGTTGTGGTCAATGTTGTAATCAGTTAGCGCTACCCTCGCTGCGCGTCGCGCCAACTTCGCGATAAGAGAACGGCAGGTTGTGTTGAGATGAGATGAACTGCCGGATGGTTTCGTCGGAGGGCTGGCGCGGAAGAAACATTAGTTTGGTTCAATCGCTTTTGGGCTTATTGCGGTTAGTGGCAGCCCGCGCGCGCGGGTGATGATTATCGTAAGCGGCGCGCAGGTGGCGGTCGGTAATGTGTGTATAGATTTGAGTGGTTGAAATATCGCTATGGCTAAGCAGGGCCTGCACCGAGCGCGAGTCCGCGCCATGTTGCAGCAGGTGGGTAGCAAAACTGTGACGCAGAGTGTGCGGCGAAACGTGCTGTAGCCCGATCTTTTCTGCGTAAGTCTTTATCATTGTCCAGGCCAGGTGACGCGTCAGCGGCTTGCCACGGTGCAGAAAAAGATTGGGATGGGGCGAGTTTCCATAGCCCGCTTTGACTGACGCGTATTGTTGTAGCCAGTGGATTGCGCTTTTGCCAACAGGAACTCGACGCTCCTTGCTGCCCTTGCCATGACAGTTGACGACGCCACTGTGCACGTCCACTTCCGCCTGCTTCAGATTCACCAGTTCGGAAACTCGTAAGCCGGCGGCATACATCAGTTCCAGCATCGCGCGGTCTCGTATTCCCTCTTCCGTGGAAATGTCAGGCGTTGCAAACAAGCGATCGATTTCTTCTTCGGTGAGAAACTTTGGCAAGTAGGAAAACTTTTGTGGAGTATCGAGGTCTTCAGCCGGGTGATACTTGATGTGACCATCCAGCATGAGAAACTTGTAAAAACCACGAGCGGCGCTGACCGCTCTTGCAGACTGACGTGGGCGCCGAGGCCTTCGCGAGAAAGATTTGCGATCCATTTGCGCAGGTCAGGTCGCGTCAACTCCGCTATCGGCTTACCGGCTTTGCTCGCCCAACGATCGAGTCGGGCCAGATCTCTCTGCGGTAACTTTCGAGCGTTTGACGCGCGAGTCCCTTCTCGACCTGAAGATAAGTGAGATGGTCTTTGACTAAATCGCGCTGAGGCTGCTTCGTGATCATGCAGGCGCAATCTTAACAGAGAGGAGGTCGAGGTCAGAGGTCACCCGTTTCCCCACTCTCACTGACCTCCGACCTCCGGCTGTTCGTGCTCTACCTTATTCGTAACGCAGGCACTCGATCGGATCGAGGCGAGAGGCTTTGCGAGCCGGCCACACACCGAAAAAGGATGCCGACGCCGATGGAAACCGTGAGCCCTGAAATGACGGCCCAGGTTGGAATTGAAGCGGGCAGGGAAGGAACAAGGAGAATAATGATCTTACTGATACCAACGGCGAGCACAACGCCAAGAACTCCACCCAGAAAAGTGAGCGTCATCGCTTCAAAGAGAAACTGACGCACAATGTCCTTGCGCCGCGCACCCAGGGCTTTCCGCACCCCGATCTCTTTGTTCGTTCAGTCACACTAACCAGCATGATATTCATCACACCGATGCCGCCAACAAGGAGGCCCAAACTCGAGATGGCGATGGCGATCAATCCGACCATGGCCGTGATGCTGTCGAACTGTTCGATAAACTTGTCGGCAGTTTTGATATCGAAGTTATTAGGATCGCCAAACTTAACATTGCGCCGCCGCCGCAGAATGTCTTCCGACTGTTGCAGCGCTTCATTGATTAGCCCGGGCCTGGCCTTGATTACCAGCAGCAGATAGCCTTTGGCCGGCGCCACCTTCTGGGCAGTGCGAAAAGGGATGAAGACAGCATTGTCTTCTTCGTTTTCTCCGAAGAAGCCTGCCTTCCTCTTCGAGCACACCCACGATCTCGAAGTTTATCCCGCCCATCCGCACCTTGGTTCCGGCGCTATTTGCTGATTCTGCCTGGGAAAAGGGCGTCAGCAGCATTAACGCCGATGACCATCACGTCTCGCGCGCTGTTGATCGTCATTCTCAGTGATGAAGCGTCCTTCTTTGATCGCGATGTTGGTAATTCCTGCGTAGTTCGCCGAAACGCCCTGCGTGTTACCCCAGCGATAGTTATGTCCCTCGTAGGAAATGTTGTCGTCGAAGGGGCCACCGCTGTAGCCGATGTTCGGAGCCACCTGGCCCACTTCCTCAACCGCGCTGGCCTGTTCTTTTGATCGTTTCCGCGTCGGCCACCGTCAGCGGTTTTCTGGTTCGCTCGGAACGGTCTTCGCCGGTACGCGGACCGGTGGAAAGATGAAATGCGTAGATGTTGTTTGTGCCGTACTCTTCAATGATGGAAACAATGTTCTGGCGCAGACCCGTAAGAATGGAAGCGATAGAGATTGCAGTCATTACGCCGATGACGATACCCAGAACGGTCAGGAAACTCCGGAACTTATGCGAACGCACGCTATCCAGAGCCATCTGGAATGTCTCGCGCAATACACTTAGTTGGCAGCTTGAGTTTCATTTGCGATCTGCCGGACTTTTAAGTCGCCTGGGTTAACGCCAGAATCGGATCGAGCCGCGCCGCTTTAAAGGCCGGATAGATTCCGGCAATCATCCGATGGCGGTCGAAACAATCAGCGCCAACAGTATGTAGCCAATAGTTATCGTCATCGTGATAGATGCCAGCGCAGTAATCAGGGCAGTTATTCCCCATGCAAGTAAGAGTCCCAGCACGCCACCGAGCGCACAGAGAATTCCCGACTCGATAAGAAATTGAAGCAGGATTTGTCTTCGGGTAGCTCCCACCGCTTTTCGCAAACCTACTTCAAACGTTCGCTCAGTCACACTGACCAGCATGATGTTCATCACGACTATTCCGCCGACAATTAGCGTGATGAGAGTGATCGGAACCACCACAGCCGCAATGCCGCTCGTGAACTGATCGATCTGATTGTTGAGTGCTTCGACGTCCACCAGCCCAAAGTCGTCCTCTTCGTTTCCCTTCAACTGGTGTTTGACGCGCAAAGCAACTCGAGCATCCTCAATTGCCTGTTGGAAAGTTTCTCGATTGGAGCCTTTGCCGTGAATCTGTAGCCCGTTGCGACCCCAAAGCTGCAGGTGGGTGGTAACCGGAATATAGATATGGCGATCAACTGAGTCACCAAAGAAGGAACCTCGCTTTTCTTCAACGCCAACGACGCGCATCGGCAGCCCGCGAACCTTTAACATTTTGCCGATGGCGTCCGTATTTGCGAAAAACTTATCTTTGATGTCGCCGCCAAGAACGCATACCAGCGCCGACCGCTGTACTTCATCCGCCGAAATGAAACGGCCTTCCGCCATTGTCTTGTCTTCGATATCTACCATGTTGGCCGAAGAACCAAACACCAGGGCTCCGGGAAATTCGATATTGTCCTGCTTCAAGTCTGCCTGGCCCTGTGCCTGCACTCCTACTTCAAGACACGACTTGCAGTGATCCTTCACCCACTCAAAATCGTCCCAGTTGATTCGTTTGTTACGGCGGTTCATCCGTTCGAAATCCTCATCCGAAAGACGGCCGTTGGCTGCAATGCGCGCGATCATGAAGTGGTTGCTGCCGAGGATTTTTGCCACTTTGTCAACGACATAAGTGTTGAGGCCGCTAATTGAAGCCCCCACCGTGACCACCGAGGCAACTCCGATGATGATTCCGATCAAGGTGAGAAAGGCCCGCAACTTGTGGGCAAAAATCGATTGCATGGCAATCCGCAGGGCGTCAGCGTAAAAGGAAAAAAGGCTCTCATTGTTTAGATTGCAGCGCGGGCGTTCCCAACTGGTTCTTCAAACGCAACAGCCTGTACGAGAAAACGAAGGCCAAAGTTTGGAGGGATTTGGACTGCCCGACTGTTACGAAAATTCGTATAGTCGGGCAGCCATTTCCCCACATCGTTTGGCGCTTCGGGGACGCCCCCGGCACATGTACTAAATCGTTAACGTTCCGGAGGCCGGCTTATTAACACTTAGACCAGTTCTGCCGCCGGTTGTTCCGCGGGTTTCAGTGAGAATTTGTTCTGTCCAGCGTATGCGTCCCGTAACCTGCATTGCCACAAAGAGCGTAACCACCGAACCGATCGTGATCGCGAGCCCGGTGAAACCTTTGAGGAAGAACGCATAAGAGAACATGACCAGGTAAACCAACTGCGCCAGTGCGGCTTCACGACTTGCGAAGTGAATCCCCACCACGAGTCGCAGGTAGCTCACCACCAGGAAAACAGACACCACTGCGGATACACCGAAGGCAACGTGGATTGAAACATGATCGACCAGATAGGCCAGCAGCAGATGGAAGGAGAAGAAGGCGGCGGCGAGAAAGAAATAATTCATCGGATGAAGATCGATCCCGCGCATGGTTGTGATGATCAGCATCAGAAAGAAGAAAAAGAAGAGCGAGACCGGAGCGAAGAAACTAATCTTGCCGGCAAGCGGTCCCGGCTGTAACTTCTCGGGCATGACCATCGCTATTTGATAACCGGAAACCAGATTCTTGTAAGACCCAGGTAAGGTCCCAGCCGTTATCAGTTTCGTGCTTCTCTGAGGGAGAGAGAGTGTTATCGGGGAAATCAATGTCTTTGAAGTTGGTCTTCATCTTGAGCGCTAAAGTCGTCGAACCTGGAGCCACGTCGTTGCTGCCAAAGCTGTAGCGCCACTCATTGAGACCTTGAGAACGGTAGCCGACGTCGAGGTGAGCCGTCTTGTCCCGCCGGGACCTTGACCCAACCACTCGCAGCATTCTGCTGATTGCTAACCTCGACTGGCGCTCCATCAACATTAAAAACCAGGTCGTCATAAATCGCTTTCGAGGTCGGGAAGTTCAGGACAAACGTGACGGCCTGTTCTTTGTCGCTGGTATTGCGGAAACCATAGGCTCCGGCATACTTAACTTTGTAGGTGCTGTACCAGAGCAGCCCTTTTGACGATGCTCGAGGTCGAGCGCCACATCAACCGCGCTGCTTTCCAGACGGCAGCGTAGTCGTAACTTCATCATTAATCGTCTTAACAATCTTCTTGCCGTTCTCGGTGCTCTCCTCTTTCTTGGCACAATTTGTTTGAAGGAGGCGACGGGTGGGGCCTGATTTTGAGGCGTGCCCCAGGTAGAAGCCACACGATTCTCTGCAATCTCGTCCAGCGAATAGGTACGCGAGAAGATCGTGCCGCCGAGAATGGCCCAGGCAACCGAGGTGCAAATAAAGATGAAAGCGATAGCGAAAATTCTTTTGGTCATTTCAAAGACTCCTTTAGTTTGATTGTGACAATGTCTTCGCGTTTGGTCCATTTTGACTAGATCTCGCAGACAGGCTATGTGGCGGACCACAGCGCTCTCGTGTGATAACTACATTGATCCAAGTTGCAGATTGCACTCCGTGAGCTGTGGAAAATTTTGAGAATGGAAAAGGCCTGCATCGTGTCGGAAAGGTCTTCACGGCAAGACTCCTGTCGTTTCACATCTGGGGTGAGGAGCGAATTGCACATCGACATCCGGAAAAGATCCGCGGCCGAAAAATACATGCCTGGCGAGATGACTTAAAGAGAGGCAGGCGCAAACTTGCGTAAGTAATTTCCAGCAACGCTGGGTGTCGAACCCTCGATATCAGCTTTCGCATCCACAGCCGTGAAGCAAATCGCGCACGAAACAATTCGCCCGAGCAGCCGCGAGCGCCTCTGCGTTTCCAGTTTCGAGGTATTCCGCAATCACAGTCGCTGCGAGAGTTGAGAGTCGCATGCAGGGGTCGAGTCCGCCCGCTGTCAGCGGTGAGACAGCACCAGCTGCATCGCCAATGAGGAGGCCCTGCTTGTTGGCGATGTTGCGCAGCACGCCGCCAACCGGAATGCGCCCGCCTCGCCGCTCCATTTGTTTTGCGTTGCGCAAGTCAACGATGTTCTGCAAGCCGGCCTTAAAATTCTCGAGCGCCTGCACCGGCTCAAACATCGCAGCGTAGCCACCGACTCCAACATGAGTTTCCTCGCCGTCGTGCGCGACCCAGGCGAGATAGCCCGGCGCTATCGACGGGTCGAGAAAACAATGAAGACGAGGAGGTCCATCAAGAGATACTCCGGTGAATACATCCTCAACGCCAACAATCCATTCGCGATTGAGTTCAAGCCCGAGGTCGCGAGCCACACGCGAGTTTGCGCCGTCTGCGCCGACCAGGTAGCGAGTGGTCACGTAACGTGAAGTATTGCGGCCGGCATTAGTTTCCAGTCGCAATGCGATCTTGTTATTGATGCGGGATTGCTCCACGTAGCGAGTGCCCGGTAGCCAGCGACTCCCGCGCGGAGACAATGATCGAGATAGCGTGTGTAGAGCCGGCCCATTTTCCCCACGCGGAATTCATCATGAGGACTGACCAAGTCCATTCGCCGGCGTGAGGGCGAATACAAAGTCACATGTCTGACGGCCGGCCCTAAACAGTCATCCGGTATATCGAAGTCTTCCAAGGTACGACGAACAAAAATGCCGGTAGTGTGAATCGACACGTCGAGAGCTTCTTTGCGATCGACGAGAAGTACACCTAGTCCGCCTGCCTAAAAGGCGGGCGCAGTGCAGCCCCGCCAAGCCGGCGCCGATGATGACTACGTCATAGTTTTCCATCGGTTTGAACTGAAGAATTTAGTGCTTCAATGTGCGCGAGCATGCTGTTAGCAATTAGATCTGGAATCGGGTTTTCTTATGGAGAAAACTGTTTTCATGGCCGATCTACGAAATGCGTCAGGAATTCACCCTCATGAATCAGCAACGTCGGATTCTTGATATCGGCGGGCAAGTCGAAAACAAGAGTGGTCGAATACGTTTCACGGGGCGTAGCGGGGACGGTCATCGCGGTGCCTGCTGTTTGCGACTTCAAGTACGTTCTGGCCCACCGCTGAAGGAAAGTATTGCGTTCCGTTCTCGTCATTGATGGAGACGACTCGTGAATTTGGATACAGCAGGCGGTCGCCTCTGTTTCGGCCAATCGTGGTTTCATCAAAGCGAGTCTTGATGGTTAAGACGCGAAACAATCCAGCTGCCGTTAATTGATTAGGCCTGTCACCGAGGACTTTGGTCTCGTGGACGTCAGTTACGGAGTAAGCCAGGTGGCAATCGATTTCGCAGAAGTGCTTCTCCCTCACCGCGCGCCAAAACCTTTTCGCTGCTGGCAAAAGAATAAATCCAGCAGAACAGCTAGATAGACAGCCCCGACCAGCGCAATAGTTAACAGGGCAAACTTCGTCAGCCAAGACTTTTTCATCAAGACGGAATAGCCAAGGGTGAGGCCGGCGGTGAGAAGCAGAAACCCTCGTTCCCAGCAGCGCGAGCGCTCCCAGGGGTGCTGCGAGATTGACGTTTGTGTACATGCGATTCTCCCAAGACTCCTAGTGGGTCAAAGGGCTTTGTTACGCAAAGTAAGCGAGCAAAAAAGCTGCAGCCACCAGCGTTTGGCTAACTGTTTCGCATCTGGTGAATGAGAGTTTCATGTGGCTCAAATAGCTCTCGAGCGCGCGTCGCCCTGCCACGGTGAGTCGGTTGTATTCACTTTGGCAGCCGTCCTTCAAATGACTTGGTGCAAGCGATAGCCCCATCTTCCAGTTTGCGGGCGCGTGCACACCGAGGTTGCCGTCAGTTGTATTCATGAGGACTCTTCCAGATCGTTGAAGGTCAAAGACTCATTAGCAGCGAGCGCACTGGACAATACCCAGGCGCATCCGTTCATGAATCAAACGGTCGTAAGACTCGGTGCGAGATGTCTTGCTTTTGGCATTGCCGGCGTCCGCGGAGCCGTCCGTCGACTTTTTCTGAGTAGAGTCTTTTGGTGCCGGTTGTCTAGCCACCGTATCTCCTTGCGATTATCACTCCAAAAACTATATGCAATCCGCCGAAGCCGGCTGCCATCAGCCATTGGCATATTCGGCGGGCGCGAAACGCCACTAGCCCAGCGCCATAAAACAGAGGCCCATTATTGAACCACACTCACCGAAAACATTCCGCCGGTAACTACGCCGGTACCGTAAAGCAACAACCAAAGACCCGGGATCGTATATTAAGCCGGCGCGATAGAGCACCACTGTCACAATCGCTCCGGCAAAAAATTGGCGGTGAGAGACTAAACGCGACCTTACGTCCAGGCCCGGAAAGCAAAGGCATTCTTGCAGCCCAGGCCTTGCGGTCGATCGACCAACCGGCGATGAGCAAGGCAATCACTGCCTCAGCCATCCAAACAGCCAACCATGCTTTAAACGTTTTCTGTTGAGCCGAGATTGAAGCTGAGGTGAGTGCGGTAAATCCGATGGCCACCTGCCCCCAGCCGGAAATGCCGGTAAACGCAGTAGCCCGCTCCATCGTTTCACGAATGTATTTAAGGTTATCCATCGCCCGCTCGTGTAGCGCGGGCGGCTCTTCCTTTCCGGGATAGCCAGGTGAATCGACCCCATGGACGGTATGATACTCGCGGGCCCCAAGTGCTGTCAAGTACTTTACAGAGCAAAAGCCCAGATTGAAATTGTCTCAGGATTTGTTGTGGAAAGAGCGGCGGCGTTTTCGCGGTCCTGATAAGCAAAGGTGCCGGTAGGGCTCACGCGGCGTTGGGCGCTACCAGTCCGTGCGCTTTGGTAATGGCGGCGGCCTTGCGCCAGCGCAGGACCAGCAACACCCAGAGCGCTGGCGCCCACGATCAGGACTTATGAGTTGCGAGGTTGAGAGGCCGGTTAGTGTTGTTAGTCCAAACAAGTCGCCGCGCGGATCGTCGCGCAAAAACTCAATAGCAAAGCGAGATAACCGAGTAGAGCAGTGCGTACAAGTAGGATCACCCGGCCGTTGAAGCTGCCGGTGTTCCGTGAAGTCCAGAGAAGGAAGAAGAAGACCAGCAGCATCGCGAAGGACTCAGCGCCAGCTGGGTGGGATGAAGGCGAACGTCCAGGGGGACGCCAGTAATCTCGTGACCGACAACTCGGTGGACTTCACGCCCCAGGGAAGCGTCGTCGGTTTGCCCCCAGCAACAGCCCGCGGCGAAACATCCCTGCCTGCCAAAAGAAGTTTCCGAGCGCGATTCCTGAGTGCGGCGTCGGCGGTCTTCCACCACGGGAGCTGGTAACGGCGCATCAGGAGATAACCGGATAGACGCGCCGATCAGCCCTCACGCAGAAAACACCACCGGAGCGAAGAAGGTCGAGCGAGATCAACTGCACCTGCACGGCATGGCGTCGCGATATTCCGGTTCCGTGTTGAAGAGCATTAGAATCTTCGAACCGATAAGCGAGCACAGCAGCATCCAAAGGCACGGAGTCGTACTAAGATCTTTCGCGCGGCAGCGTCCAATCGCGCCCCGCAAGCTTGCCGGTGATTAGAATTGCACAGAGAAAAGCCGGCGCGAGAAACACGCCGTAGGTGTTAATCGGAAACTGCCAATGCGAAAAATTTCGGGATACATGGAAACAGATAAACAGCTGTCAATAAGCGGCAATCAGCCGTCAGTAAGGCCCTATAGATTCCGCCTTTGCCTGCAACTGGCGTTGACAGCGGGCGTCTTTTTCTTCTCAAAATCAGATCGTATGCAAGCAGCAATGCGCCAATCGAGATGCTTGCGTCGGCGACGTTGAAGTTGGCCAATGCCAGGAGCCGGCGTGCACAACTATGAAGTCAATGACGTACCCAAGCCGGGCGCGGTCAGTCAGATTACCGGCGATGCCTGCGAGCAAGAGCGCGCAAGCTCCCAGATGCGATCGTCGTTCCGCGCGCGCAGAAAATAATAAAACCGCCACCGCGGCCGCGACAGCCAGCACCACAAAGAACCACCTTCCAAAACTTCCGCCTTCCTGCAACTGACCAAAAGCGATTCCCTGATTCTCCGTGTAAACAAAATCGAGGAAGCCGCGAACTACAGTCTGATCGCCAGTGAACCGCAACGCGCGTATCGCCCAAGCCTTGCTGGACTGATCGACCATGTAGATGCCAAAGCTGGCGAACAGGTAACCTGGCGCGCCAGCCCAGGCGTAATGACGGAGTTTGGTTCATCTTGAATTTCGCTCATTCAGTCGCATCGCGCTTAGGCCTAGCGCGGCAGCTTGTTCAATTTCTTCCAGAGCTCTCACGCACCGTTCGCACACATCCGGGTACCGGGTCGATTCGCTGTAACGTGCGTCGAGTAGTTCCAACAGCGCTCACATTTCACGGCCGCCGTCAGTACTTTTACGATGACGCCCGAGGCGCCCTTGTCGGAACGCACCACGTCCACTTTGAGAAACTATGAAAATGTAACGCAGTTCCTCACGGTAACTGAACAAGCAGGTCATAACTGTCCCCGCAGCCGCGATTTCCAGATGGGCCTCGGCGGCGCTGCCGATCTGTTTGGCAACTCTTGCTTCCTCGAGAGATTGCAAACGTCGTCGCGAATCTCAAACAGCCGATCCCAATTTGTCAGCAGATCAGGCTCACTGTGGCCTCTTACCGGCAACAAGCGATATGAACGGATGTTGGCCGCGTTGTCTGCTTCTGCGTTTTCCAGATTCGTCCAGGTGGTGAAAAACCAGCAGCGGAGCAAGCATTCGTGCCAACGCGTCAGCGAGTCCGGTAAAGCGCAGTTTGCGCAGAACGCCGTGCGAGGCTGCGTGGTGAGTAGGTATAAAGCCTGATCCTTCAGGATGTCGAAGTATCGCGCGGAGAGTGTGACGGTGCAGACAAAGCGCGTGATAGACGGTATGAACCATAGGTTTCATAAGCTTCGCGAACTGTCCGAACTACCTCGTCGCTTAGCCATGCCCAGCGGTCCGTTTCCAGTAGCTCCTCAAGGCCACCCTATCCCTGAGCCGGATCAAACCGTGCAAGTTGCCAGCGCATACGCCGCGCGGTGCTTGCGCAGTTTACGATAGCCGTCTGTCACCCTTTGCAGAATCTCTTTGGACGAACGCATGTCGTCGAAATAGTTTAGCTGACGCACACCACAGAGCAATACGTAACTGAACGAAGTTGATTACGTACGGCTCGTACCGCTGTTGGGTGTTTGCGCTACAAGGGTGCCGGCCTCGAGCAAGGCCGGCACCACCGCAGTTGCTATGATGACGACGATAAGATTACCGAAAGTAGTCCAACGACAAGCGACGCTGCGTGTTTCCATGACTTCACCTGTTCCTGAAAGCCTCTTATTTCCCGATTTTGTCGAGCCAGACCCCGGAGAGCTAAAGCGTTGCGCACGTGCAGGGTGGCGTAGAGCATTCGCAGCGATAGCCTCTGTTCGCTGAAACAGAAATAACGTCGCTCCCAGGCGTGCGGATGATACTTGGCCTTATATCGAAAAAGATTTTTGAAATCATATTTACCATTCACTTGCTGGAAGACGTACCGCATGAGCCGCGTCAATCGCGGATGCCGGGTGAGATCCGGATCATCAAGCTGCGCGAGTGGTGCGAGGCCCATTGAGGCCATCTCGAAACCTTCGTCGGCCAGGAGACGAAAAATCTCGGTTGTCAGCAATTCCATTGTTCCTCGCACGGCATCACCACGACGCCGGGTCGCATCCAGGTAATAACCTTTGCGACCGTAGATTGGCTCGCAAACTATGAAGCCTTCAATCCGCGAGGAGCTACCGGACGAACGGGCAACGAAGTAGCGCTTCGCGGAGGCGCGCTCCAGTCCGAGAGATCCGAGCAAGAAGCCCATTTCCCGTTCTCCCTTACTGCTCAACCACTCGTTGGAGATCGCGCATAGCTCTTCGTTCACCGATTCGGCGCCGGGCGCAAACGGGTAGTGTTCGCATACGACAACTCCTTCGCGCCGGGCTTTGTTAGTGGCAGCCCGCACCAGTTCCATTTGACCGCCCTTCAAAGTGAAGCGTCGTAAATCAAAGATCGCTTCCTTGCCGATTTGCACGTCCCCAAAGCCTGCCCGCTGAAAAGCCGGCAGCATTTGTGGAGAAACCTGATAGGCGCCGATGGGACGCGGCTTCATCGCGGCGACAAAATCCTCAATCAGCGCAGCCGCCTGTGCGGGCGCACAAACAGGATCGCCGCCAATCACGGAGACACCGGCACTTATTTGATAGGCGAGAAAGCCATCGACACGCGGTGATGTGAAATACGACTTGGCTCCCTCCAGCAGCACATAAGAACAGGAGTTAGTGCCATACCGTCTCACCCATTCGAGCAGCTCTCGCCCGGGCCGCTGCGAAGATTTGGTCTCCGCCCAATTCGCCGCCCGAAACCTCATAAGTGTTCTGGTAGATTGCATGGTTCTTACAATCGACAACGGCTAGAGACTTCCATCGCGTCGAGCTACCCGAGACTGGCGGCTTCGCTCATCGATCCAGGCAAGCGCTTCTTCGGAAGATAAATATGCAAGACAATCGAGCGGTCACGTATTGCCGCCTTGACCGCCCGATTATTTGCTACCAAGTCAATGGGTTGCTGCCGGTCTGAGTCGACACCTCTTACATATGTTGACGGGCCTTCGTGAGAAACTGAGACTCGACTTGCTCCGAAGAGGAGCGTAAACACGCCCACGATAGTCACGACCCTCGCCCTACTGAGACTCATCGCGTTTTTTGGCCGTGCTACCAGCTCTCTTTGCTCAACAATTTTGCCGTGGGCACACGCCCGCCGTGATCATACCTGTGATGCTTATGGTGTCTGTGGTGCCGTTGATGATGATTTCCCTGCCATTCTTTGTTTGACTTACGCTCACCTGCGATTGCCAGCCCCGATTGCGAGCCTATTGTCACCACTCCAAGTAGAAGTACCGCTCCCAGCGAAAATGAAATCAGTCTCCTCATTTGCATTGCCCTCCTTCAAATCAATCGAACCTCTCTCTCGCCCATGGCAACGGGCATGCCGTCCGGCCTGGTCCTTCTCGTCTCCTGAGAAACCGGAACATAACGGCTTTCGAAGCGCGACGGTTTTCACGACCCGAACCGTTCTGGCTGTGACAGCTCTGCGGGAATTACATAAACGCCACATTAGGGCGTCGAGGCGTACTGCTTCTAAAGCTTTATTCGCCGTCGTTGAGTTCTGAATACATTAATCTCGATGTTGGCATAACCATTGCGCTTGGCCGCCGTGAGACTGCGGACCCGGAGGTTGCGGTGTGCAACTATTGTTTATCAGGTATGGGCTGTTGGCGGTGTTTCTTGCAGCAGTGATGGAGGCGGACATCGTCCCGGTCTTGACGGGCGTGGTTGCACACGCCGGCTATATCAATCCTGGTCTCGCCCTTCTTGCCGCGAGCGCAGGGGCGTTCGCCGGTGATTGCGCCTGGTTTTGCGCCGGACGCCGTTATTCAAAGCGCATCAAAACCCTCGTTGATTATCGCCGCGCGGGCCGGATGGCAGAGGACCTAATTAACGGGCTGGGTATTTGGGGAATTCCTGCTTCGCATGTGATTTACGGAACGCGTGTCGCAACTATGATCATCTGGGGTGCGCGTCGCTTCTCGGCAGCAAAGTTCGCGCTGGTCGACGCGCTCGGCTGTGTTGGCTTTACCTCCTTACTATTCATGCTTGGCTTTTGGTTCAGTGCCAGCGCGTCTCAGATTGTCGGAGGCGTCAAGCGAGTCGAGTTATTGATGCTCTTCTCGGTCATAATCACGGTTTTGATCTTTCAGTTAACCAGAGAGCCCCTGCGGCGCGCGGTGCAGGGTTTCCTAACTGGCGGGGGCAGGGCCAAAAGAAGATAATTGGCAAGCAAAGATGCGGATACTCAAGCTCCACACAAAAACAACTCTTCTGACTTCCGTCATCACAGTGGGGATGCTGATAGCGGCGTTAGTGGTTACCAGTGCCGGGATAGCGAGCCTGGAACGCGATGACGACCGGGAACTGGCTGAGATTCAAACGAGAGACCTTGCCCAGCACATCAGCGACATGCCGGCGCCACGCGATCCCGACGCTCTCCTCCGCGCTGCAAATCTGATCAAAGGATCGAGACCCAATATTGTCAGCGTGCGGATCTGGGAACGATCCGCAGAAGATTTTACAGAAGGAGTTTCCGCCGTGGGCAGCGCTCCGGCTGAGCCGCTCTCAGCCGAGGCCCGGAATGCTTTGCGCGGTGGCCCAGCCTCGAAAGTCGTGACCGCGACCACGGCGGGCGCCGACAAATCGCTGTACCGCGTGTTCGCAACAACGTTTGAGAAAGGTCGGCCCATTGGTGCGGTCGAAGTTGTCGAGCGCTTCGACAGTATCTGGGTGATAGTCTTCCGCTATGTGAAGAATGTGGTGTGGATATCGTTAATTGCGATTGCCCTGATTACCCTGGGCACGTATTTATTGTTTCGGCGACTGGTGTATCAGCCCCTCGACAGGCTGCTGACTGCTATGTCTCGGGCCAAGGCTGGTGACCTCGACACGCAGATCCCCGCTCCCGCTACTGACGAACTCGGCAAGCTGACGCGCGAATTCAACAGCATGATTAGCCAGGCCAGAGAGATGACGAAAGAGCGCGAAGCCCAACAAGGCAGGTTGCGTGAACGAGTGCGCGAAGCAACCATCGAATTGGAGCAGCGAAACCAACAGCTCAAAGAGACCAATCTGGAACTCTGGCGCACTACTCGCCGGATGAATGAGCTGGGACGATTGGCGGCGGCCGGCCAGACGGCGGCTCACTTTGCACATGAAGTGGGAACCCCGCTGAATCTGATTAGCGGTCACGTGCAATTACTCAAATCGGATCTGGCACGGGACCCGCACGACGCTGACGCGCGAATCAAGACCATCAGCGCTCAGATTGAGCGCATTGAACGGATTGTTCGCGGGATGCTCGACAAGACCAGATTCGAAACCGAGCTTTCACCGCTGGATTTGAACGCTCTGCTGCGCCGCCTTTGTGACGCAATGTCACCGGCATTCGACAAGCGCAATATTCGGCTGGTAGAAACGCTGGCCGAGAACCTTCCACTCATAGCCGGTTCCTCGGACCGCCTGCAACAACTGTTCTTGAACCTCATCAACAACAGCGTCGATGCCATGGCCCAAGGCGGAGACCTGCACGTTTGCACGGCTGTGAGACCAGGCAAGAACGGAAAGTTGTTTCAGGTGACTGTGGATTTCGCCGATAGCGGCGTGGGCATGACGCCCGAAGTACTGAGTCACATCTTTGATCCGCTATACACAACCAAGCAGCGCGGGCAGGGAACAGGTTTGGGTCTGGTGATTGTGAGTCAGATAGTCTCGGAACATGGAGCCACGATCGAAGTGGAAAGCAATCCGGAGCATGGCACGCGGTTTCGGCTGGCATTCTCGGCAATCCAGAACGAGGTATTTGCAGTCGACCGGAGCGCGGTGGCGACCAGGTCAGGACTGAGATAGCGCAGACAACAGATGAAACACATTCTAGTGGTGGACGATGATCGAGACTCGTGCGAACTGCTGCGAGAAATTTTTCGGTTCAGGGTTGGAGTGTAGAGACAGCTTTGAGCCCGGTTCAGGCGTTAAGAGCGGCAGAAAAGCAAAAGATCGATCTTAGTCGTTAGTGATGTGAACCTGGAGTCAGACCAATCAGGACTTGATCTGTTGAGAGACTTGCGCAGCCAGTGCCCCGTAATATTGATAACCGGTTTTGGCACTCTCGATTCCGCCGTGGAGGCGGCCAGAGAAGGGGCCTGGGATTTCATCTCCAAACCCTTCAAGGTTGACGAAGTAGTAAACATTGCGCGCCGGGCTCTGGAGCAAGTCGAAAGAGGCACCGCCGAGGACCGGAAGGCAGAGCAACTTTCGGCGCCTTATGAGCAGGGAGGTCTGATCGGCCGCGCCCCGGTAATGATCGAGATTTATAACGAGATCGCCCGCGTCGCTCCTACCCGATCAACCGTTCTCATCACAGGCGCGTCGGGAACCGGAAAAGAATTGGTGGCGCGTTCAATTCATTATCACAGCACCCGATCCAGCGGGCCATTCGTGGCCATCAATTGCGGAGCTCTGACCGAAACGCTGCTCGAAGCCGAACTCTTTGGTCATGTTCGCGGAGCCTTTACCGGCGCCGTAGCCGACCGCAAAGGACTTTGGGAAGAAGCTGAAGGCGGAACACTTTTTCTGGATGAGGTCGGCGACACGAGTCCAGTGATGCAGGTGAAGCTTCTGCGCGCACTGCAAGAGGGCGAGATCCGCCGCGTAGGTGCGACGCGCGCGGTCAGAGGTCGACAGTCGCGTCATTGCCGCGACGAATCGAGATCTCGAGCACGAAGTAAAGATTGGGACCTTTCGAGAGGATCTTTTTATCGTCTTTGTGTGGTAACTCTGCGAGCCCCGCTGCTAACCGAGCGCCGCACGGATATTCCTCTGCTGGCCGAACATTTTTTGCGCGCCAGCCTGAAAAGACATGAACGCCCCAGGCTCCGGCTTTCAGAGCAGACGATCAAGGCACTGGTCGCTTACGACTGGCCGGGGAATGTGCGTGAGTTGGAATCGGCAATTGAGTACGCCGTGCTGCACGCGCGGGGCAACGAGGTTACCGCGGACGACTTGCCGCCCAAGCTGCAGTCTCAGCAGTTGAAGGCGGCAGCTCGGTCGCCACTTTCTGCTCTCTTCGGAGACTTGCCCTCACTCGAGGAACTCGAACGCCGTTACCTCCTCCATGTGCTGGAAGCCGCGGGCGGCAATCGTACGCGAGCAGCCGAGATCCTCGGTATCGATCGGCGAACTCTCTATCGCATGGCCGAGCGTTACACCATCAACCTCGACTCTGAATGATGAGTTTTTCCGTAGCCCATGGGTTTATCCCTGTGGAATGAATCGGTTAGCGGCAGAGCGTGATGGATTCGCTTGATCAATTCGCGGACTTCGGATGAGTGCGGACCCTTCGGGTCGAGTCTCAGGTATTCCTCGAACTCAACCAGGGCCTCAGCTCCTCTTGAGCGCGCAACAGAAGATTGCCTTTCAAGACATGCGCCTCAGCAAGGCTCGGGTCCAAACTGACCGACTGTTTCACCTCTCTATACGAATTCTCGAAATCCACTCGCGCATCAGGTTGGTTCTTAATCGCGGAGGCGAGCTGCCAATAAACAAGCGCCAGCGCGAGATGACCTCGAGCGGAACGAGGCTCAAGCGCAAGCCCTTCCTTGAGTGTCTTCTTCGGCTTCGACAGTCTTCGCTTGACGACGGTAGATTTCGCCCAAAGCGAAGAGCGCGTTCGCCGCACCTGGATCAATCGTGAGCGCAACTCGCAACACTCGCTCGGCCTCATCCCACTTCTGAATATCCATGTAAGCAGTTCCCAGCGCGAGCTGTGCTTCGAAAAACGCTGGATAAATCTTTATGGCCTTCTCAAAATGCGGAATGCTTCCAGTCACGTCTTCGTTGAGCAAAGCCGCGCGTCCCTCATCGAGTTCCTTTTGCGCTTCCGCCGGCACGTTGGCATTGACCACTTTTGAACCAGCCGGTGCACTGGGCGGTGTCGAACGATCCTCTGTCAGACGAAGAGTCACGTAATCGGTTGACGCCGTTTGCAGATCGATAACCTGTTGCGCGTCCTGGAACCCCGCGGCGTGCGCCGTGACGACGTATTGGGCAGGAGATAGTCCGGTAAACGTGAACTTGCCCGTTCGATCGGTGACTACCTGTTCAGTTCGGCCGCCGCCGCTGCCGCGGCACTCCAGTTTTACCAGCACGTTGTTTGCCGGCGCGTCACCCTGGGCAAGCCGCACCTGCCCGTGAAGCTCTGCGGGAAAGCCTCGGACGCGCCGCGCGACCCTGAGCGAAGAGCAAAGGCTGAGCAATAAAAAGAAGGACTACGCACGATACTAAATGCGAAAGCGGGAACATCGTAAATCCTCACCGCGAAACGAAGATTGATTGTGTCAAGAAGGGCGAAACTGTTGACGTGATCTCCACGTGCCGGTTCGTAAGCGTCGGGATAATAGTTTATGTCTTCTGACGAAGACAAGAGAGAATAGAACGAGGTGATTTAGCGGCAGGGCGCCTCACGCGAGACAAAGGGTGATCAGCTTCTCCGATAGTGATCAAAAAATTGGGGAGGGACCTAATTTCATCGTTGTGCTTTCTCTAGCTCCAGGCGTTTACGCCTGGGTTAGAAACAGGAGAGGCTATTAAAGCCCCATTAATGGGGCTTTGAAACCAACCGCTCTTTTCCCAGGCGTAAACGCCTGGGCTACGGAAAAAGTCATTTCAATTTGGAGCACTACCAAAAAAATGGGAGGGGACCCTTTGCCCCTCCCAAAAGCCTGATCTCGATCACATTTGCTAGAACCCGAGTCTCAGGCCGAGTCGCATATTGAAAGGTTGGTAGAACAACTGCGGTTTCAGGAAGTCCACATTAGGGACGCCGCCATTGAGCTGAAAATCCTGGTTCGGCAGGCGAACCTTGGATTGCTGTTGAAGACGTTGAAGAAATCCGCCGTGAAGTTCAGCCTCAATTTTCTCGTTGAGGTTCGCCACGGATAGTTGGCGTGCATGTCAAAGCGAAAGTGCGGGTCTAGTCTTCCCAACGAGCCTCGACCTCCAACCGGAATCTCGCCGGCGTTCAGGTAAGCGGGATGCGCGAAGAGATCGCTGATTGGAACGCCTGTTTCAAAGTGAATTCCGGGGCCCAAGATTCAGGCCTGCCAGGCGACCGAACCTGGCTTTGCTGAATTCATAGCTGCCGAAAACGCTGACGATGCACGTCGATCCTGGTATTCAGCGGACCCGGGTTGAACTGATCACCGAGCAAGCCGAAAGAGCCGGCCGTAAAGTCGAACAGCGAACTGATTCCGGGATCCGCCCGTCCGCTGTCGTTCCGAAAGTGGCCCTCGTAGTTTCCAAAAGCCTGGAGATGGTCCAGTTGCTGAGCACCTGCCAATTATTCGAGAAGCGCTTGTTCACTTCGACCTCCAGGTGCCCTGTAGTTGTGGACCGGATCCGGAAACCATCCGCCACGCCATCCGGAATTGGACTACCCGGCGGTTGACCATTGACTCCGAAAGGCTCATAACACACCGCTCCCACAACATTGCCGCTAATGTTTGACACCGACGGAATGTTATAAGGAACCCGTCCCTGTGAATTAAAGCACTGGCGAATGGAATCGCGCCGCCAACCGGATAGACGTGCGGAATGGATTGGTGGCGGCGTCGATCTTTGAATTGATGTTGCCGATGAAATACGTCTGGCCAAAGAGGCCGTTAATATAGTCCTCCTGGCGCCAGCACGGCAGCATCTTCGGTAATGCGATTCAGGCTTGCGGTCAATGAACCGGACCGACAGCACGAAGTTTTCGGGGCAGCTGTTGTTCAACTCGATTGTGTGCTCATCAGCAAAGCCAAGCTTTGTGCCGGGAAGGATTGGGCCGACTGTACTTTGCGTGCCGATGGAGATTCCGGTGCCAGTGCCGCCCCGCGGCTCCGGGTCAGCAAGTGCGCCGCAATCATAGACCGGAGTGACCGTCCCGAACTGGTTCAGCACTACGTAACTGAACGAAGTACACC
>ERZ1370068.542-contig-10494_pt1 | contig 29322 bp, 53 predicted proteins | sample MGYA00561227_ERZ1370068 | MGnify/ENA primary metagenome ERZ1370068 (study PRJEB38410, sample SAMEA6850437) | metagenome | study: Metagenomic assessment of the ecological functions of the soil: analysis of the soil microbiota associated with the...
CCGCTTCTTACGTATTGCTCCTTAATGCAAAGGCTTCTTTGTTCTGCGCCGCCTGCATCGCGCAATCGCTCGCAGTCTCTTCAGTCGCACGTCAGCAGTCTGCACCGGAAAGCGCCCGCAATCAGCAGCGCCGCCGCCCGCCACTTCCATCAATTTCGCTGAACGGCATCAGCTGCCTTCGCCGGCAACAGTAGACCCGCCACCCGCCGCAGGATTCTTATTGCATCCCGCTCGCAGCGATCACGATCGTCATTGTGAAGACGAGCGTCATTCTTCTGCGTCTGCATGATGGCGCCATTGTAAACGAACCATGCGCTAGCTTCAGGCCGCGCAGCTGCTTTGAACTTTTCACCTTTTTCATTTCTAAATGCACCGCATATGCGGTCTCCTTCATCTCTCGTTGCTCACCTGCGGCTGTCTCTGGCTGGCCACCACCACATTCGCTGCGGACAGCCGCAACCGTGGAGCCGCATTCTCCAGGAAGCCCTCCTGAAGTCCCCTTGAGCTTGAGGCCAATTTGCGCCACCTCACCGACGAGATTGGGGGCCGTGTGCCGGGCAGTCCTGCCATGCAGCGCGCTGTAAATTGGGGCGTCGCGTCCTTCCGCAGCAGGCGCGGACAACGTTCACACCGAAGACCCCCACTCATCCCGCACTCCTGGGCCGAGGGCAAAACCGAAATGTCGATCTCTTCGACAGGCACTGCCTGTCGAAGCGGGAAAGCATCGTCGATCCCTCTTCCGGTCCAGTTCGCCTGGCCGCGTGGTGTCTGTGGCTTGGGCCCCTGCCCTGCCAGCTTCGAAGCATGCCCCGTGGTCGACGTCGGCGAAGGCACCGCCGCCGAAGTCTCTTACAGCCGCGGAGACATCTCAGGAAAAATTCTCCTGGTTCACACCACGGTTCTCAAGACGTGGAACGATCTCTTCGCCAGTCAACAGCGACAGGCACCGCCGCTGATCACTCGTTGGCGCGGTCAAGGTGGAAAGCGGTGCGATCATCGTATTCATGGCCACGCTGCGTAACGCGACCTTCTTTTACCGTCACACGAACGCCGTGGCTGGAGGAATTAGACCGCATTCCGATGGTCATGATCGCCCGCGCAGATGGGCGGAACGCATCGCCCGTTTGCTCGCCTCCGGACATCCCGTTTGGGCCTGACCTTTCGATCCCCACCATTGGCCTGGTCCGTCCAATCAAACATCGAACGTGATTGCCGAGCTTCGCGGCAGCGAGAAGCCCAACGAGTTCGTCATCCTCGGCGCGCATCTCGATCCTGGGATTTGGGCACCGGCGCACCGACAACGGATGCAACTCCGCTCGTAGGTCGACGCCTCGCGGCCATCAAGGACGTCGGGCCTCGAGCCGCGCCGCACCATCCGCTTCATTCTTGTCTTCCGGAGAAGAGGAAGTTGCTGGCCTCATGGGATCGCGCGCGCGCACGCCGCGATGCATCGCAACGATCTCGATCGCATCATGGGCGTCGTGATTTACGACTCGGGCACCGGCAAGACGACCGGCTTTCCGTCGGCGGACGCAAAGATCTCGTGAAGGCCGCCGCGCCTCTCATCGCTCCTCAAGCGGCAATCCGGCGCCACCCAGTTGAACCCCACCATGGAGTCTGGCACCGATCACTTCGACTTGGTGCTTGAAGGTGTTCCGACTTTTGTCGCCGGATCAGGAAGAATCCAACCACCTCACGTCCTACCACGCCAGTGCCTGACGGCTTTCGAGCAATGTGCCGACCTCGCCTCAACTCCTGCTCAAGACGCACGTCGCCGCAGCCGCTGGCCTCAGCTTTGCCCTCGCCAACCCTTCCTGTCCCCTATCGGCCCGCGTAAGATTGAACCCGCGCTGAAATCGAGAAGGACAGCTTTCGCAGCGAAAACCTCATCTCGACCGAAGAACTCAAAGACATGGGAATGTGGGACGAGCGGGTCAAGGTGGACGCGCGGACGGCGGAAATGAATGCCCGTGAACGCAACTGCCACCCGCTTCTTCTCTTGGTCGCGGTGCGCATCGCCTCGGCCTTCCTTCGCACAGCCAAGCCCGCCAATCAGTCAGCGACAAAACTCTGGTTCGAACTGCAGGGCGCTCTGGCCGCCAGGTGTTTATCTTCAGGTGTGCAATTCTGGGAACCGCTGCCTTCCGGGCCCAGCCAGAAAAACTCGGTACAATGACTACCAGCACCATCTTTATTTTTTTACGTAAGTCATAACTGAAGCACTGGATCGTTGTTCTCCATTTTGGATTCTGTTCAACCTGTTCGTGCTGGCGATGCTTGCGCTCGATCTGGGCGTAGCCCCATCGTCGTGCGCATCACCGTCCGCTTTAAAGAAGCGTTGGCGTGGAGCGCCGCTCTGATCAGCATGGCGGGCGGTATTCTCCATCATCGTTCTACTTCTGGCACGGCCGCGGCTTCCTCTCTCGAACTGATAACCGGATACGTCATCGAGCTTCCTCGCTCAGCGTCGACAATCTGCCCGTCTTCCTCGCCATCTTCCGCTACTTCAAAGCTCCCGCCCACGACCAGCACAAAGTCTTGTTTTGGGGGATTGTCGGTGCTCTGGTCATGCGCGGCATCTCTCATCCCGGCCGGCGTTACCCTCAATCAACCGGCTCCCACCGGATCATCTACGTCTTCGGGGGCTCTGCTGATCTGGCTGGGCGGTTTCAAGCTCTTGCGCCAGGGCGAGACGGAAATCCATCCCGCGGAGCACGCTAAATCCCATCCTCAGAATCTTCCGGTCGCTACGTGCCCGTGACCAAAGCACTGCGTGGGCGACAAATTTTTCATCTCGCAAGCCAGAGTCCTCGCCACGCCGCTTTTCGTTGTCTTGTTGGTAGTTGAAACCACCGACGTCCTGTTCGCGGTCGATCCCATCCCCGCGGTACTCGCGATTACCTCGCGACGCATCTCATCGTCTACACGGTCCTACGTCGCCCGCCATCATATGGGCCTGCGCTCGATGTATTTCTCGCGCCTTAGCCGGGCTCATTGAGATGTTCCGCTGGCCTCCACTAGTGGTCTCGCAGTGGTGCTAATGTTCGTAGGCGTAAAAGATGATCAGGTCTCCAACCACCTGCAAATGCCCACCCGGGGTAGCGCTAGGTGTATCGTCGTAGTTCTTGGCATTGCAGTAGTAGCCTCCATCCTCAATCCCGTAAAAACAAACAATCTAGCCCTCAAGGTGAACCCCGTGCCCCCGTGGTTAAAAGGTTTTGCAGTTGGGGTTAATCAAAACGTCGCTCCACTCACGAAGACAAAAACCAGCGCTGCCATGAGTCCCCGTGAACCCTGTGGCCTCGTGGTTAAAAGGTTTTGCAGTCGGGGGTTAATCAAAACGTCGCCCACTCACGAAGACAAAACCAGCGCAGCCATGAGCCCCCGTGAACCCCAGGCCCCGTGGTTAAAAGGTTTTGAGTTAGGTTAACTCAAACGACGCCCACTCACACACAAACCAGCGCAGCCGGCTTGAGCCCCTCCGTGAACCCCGTGCCCCCCGTGGTTAGAAGGTTTTTGGCAGTTGGGGTTAATCAAAACGATCGCCCACTCACGGAGACAGTTAGACCAACGCTCCCATGAGCTATCATAAAAAAACAATGACCCGCCTAACCGTCGCTATCCCGTCGAGGCCTTACGGACGTCTGGATTGAGAACGGCCTGCTCTCCGAAGCAGGCGCGTTAGTGCGCGACGTGCTAGGCGATCGCCGGGAAACTTCTTGTCACTCACCGTCGCCCCGGTAAAACGCAAGTGGGGAAAAGAAGCTAAATGCCTCGCTGACCCGCGCAGGCCACAAGCCGCACTCTTGAAATGCCGGACGGCGAGCGCCACAAAGCTCTCCCGACCGTCGAAAACTAGCAGAGCAGCTCGTGAATCTGGGCGCCGATCGCAAAGCCGCGATTCCTCGCCTTCGGCGGAGGCGCGTCATCGGCGACGTTACCGGCTTGCTCGCGTCCCTCTGACATGCGCGGCGTGGATTTCATCCAGATCCCCACCACGGTTCTCGCCCGGTCGACGCATCGATCGGCGGTAAGACTGGTGTCAATCTCCGCGCAGGCAAGAATCTCGTCGGCACATTCCACCAGCCCAAGGCTGCTCATCGATCCCGCGGTGCTCGCCACCTTACCCGAGCGCGAGTACCACGCAGGGCTCTACGAAGCATTGAAATCCGGAATCATCGCGGCGACCCGCAACTGTTCCGTCTGTTCTGAAGACAATCGTCGCGAGATTTCTGCGCGTGATCCGCAACTGCCGGAAAGAGTCATCGCGGACTCCGTCCGCCTCAAGGCGAACGTAGTTTCATCCGACGAACGTGAACACGGTACCTGCGCCAGGTTCTCAATCTCGACACACCATCGGCCACGCCCTTTGAAGCCGAAACTTCCTACCGTCGCTTTCCATGGTGAGGCTGTCGCCTGGGGAATGGTTGCGGCCGCGAATTTAGCGCTCAGCACCACGCGGCTTGACAGCGTGACAGCCGGGCGCAAGCGACCGACGCCGTCCTTGCTCGGCAGCCCTGCCCAAAGTAGACGTGCCGCAGCCGGAATATTCTTAAGCGCCTGCAATCCGACAAGAAGACCAAGAACGGTGTCGTCCACTTCGTTCTGCCGCGCGAAATCGGCAAAGTAGAAATTGTGGATGACGTTCCCGAACGTGCCGGTGATTACCGCAGTCGACGAGCTGCGCCGCGTTTCAGGAGGCCGATAGACACCGCGAATGCCAGCGACTCTCTCCAACTCCGGGCGCCGCCGCTTCGGCCAAGTCCCTGGTTGTTGGTGCTGCGCCGGAAGGCGCAACCGACCAGGCAATCCGCGTCGCGAGCCGTGCGCGACATGTTCACGACGATCGCGCCGCGTTACGACCTGCTCAATCACGTTCTATCGTTCAACATCGATCGTTTGTGGTGGTGTCGAGCCGCTCGAACCTTTGACGCGATCCTGAAAAAGCCGGGCGCGAAAGTCCTCGATCTCTGCTGCGGCACCGGCGACATGACCTCTCGCTCTCTTGCCGCCCCGACACGGCCGATCTCGAACCAGACCGATCCGAATCGAGTAAGACTGTCACCGGTGCAGACTTTCGCACACCATGCTCCAGCGCGCCGTCCTCCAGCGGACAAGTCCACTTCCCTCCGTTGGGTGGAAGCCGATGCACTCCTAGCCTCGCCTCCCTACCGAACGAGCACTTCGACCTTGTAATCGTCAGCGTTCGGGTTTCGCGTGCAACCTCGCCGACTACGACGCAGGATTGCGCGAAAGCCCATCCGCGTCCTCCGTCCCGGAGGCGAATGCGGCATCCTCGACTTCGGAGAACCAAAAGGCTTGACGGGAACGATGTGTGGCGAGAATTTATTTCAAGAAGGTTTTACCGCTGAATCGGCACCTTGATCTCAGGGGTCAAAGGCCCTTACGCATATCTTCCCGCCTCGGTGGAACGTTTCCCCGAGCCCGCCCAAATGCTCGATCGGATGCGCCGCGCCGGCTTTCGAGAAGCCAGCCTGACTCTCACACGTTTCGGAATCGCCGGCTTGTATCGCGGCAGGAAATAACTAGCTCGCGGCCTTCAGCAACTGGCTCAGCGCCGTAATGTCCGCTCCGCTTGCACGCCCACCACCAACGTACCGCAATCCGTTCTGCGTCCAAGTGTTCATGTTGAATGTCAGCTGATGTGACTCTCCGTTCAGAGAACCGAATCCATCGTTCAGCGCGTGCTCCTGGAAAATGAACGACCGAAATCTGGTGCTTGCGGATTTGGAAAATCACCCTGCGCCTGGCGCTTGCCGCAAATACGCCATCCGTCCACCCACGAGCGAGAATTCGGATCCCGCCAGTTCCGGAAGATTGAATGTGAACGGTATCCGTCCCTGGAACCATGGCTTCACCGTGTGACGGTCCGTCGACACCACATCAACGGGGGACGCGCTCGCCAGTGTCGCGACGTGCAGGTCTGCAACCTCGCTCAGCGTATGCTCCGCGACCAGGCGCTCCTGGCTGCGTCGAACCATCGATAATGCGAACACCGCCAGCACCAATGCGCTGCAGGCTCCCGCCAATGCCCAATTCCAGCGCCACGACTTTTCCGGGCCTTCTGCAGCCGCCGCGTCGTGCTCGCGCGGTTCAGCGCTCGGCGAATACATCGCCCCCGCCGCCTTCACCTGGCGTTTCCACCGAACGCTTTGCAGCACCTCGCCCGCGCACTCCGGACGCGCGCGCGTGCTCGAGTTCTCGAGTTCGATCCGACGCGAGTTCGCCATCCAGATAAAACTCCAGATCCGTTTCGTGCCTGGTCGCAGTTCATGCTGCTCCCTCAAGTTTCTTGCGTACCAGGTTTCGCAGAGCGCACCTCGCTCGCGATAATCGTGACATCACCGTGCCCGCCGGAATGCCGAGCGTTTCGGCGATTTCCTGGTACGACATTTCTTCGACATCCGCCAGCAGGACCACTTGCGCGAAACGGCACCGGCAACTCAGCCAACGCCTTTGCAGTAACTCGCGGTTCGCTCGACCAGCAAGCTTTCCGGAGCTTCCCTCAGCGGCGGCAGGATCATGCATCTGCCTTCTCGTCATCAAACTGGTCAGTCGCTGCCCTCATTCCCGTGCGCGACGTCGAAAACGTATTGCGCAGGATCTTGTAGCGACCCACGCGCGAAAATTCGTCCCCTGCTGAAACAGGTCGAAACCTTTTAATGCCTTGGCGTAGGTTTCCTGCACCAAATCCTCAGCTCGGACCGGTCCCTGGGTCAGCCAGTGCAGAGTTGTAGAGCTGGTCCAGCAACGGCAGGGCCAGCGCTTCAAAGGTGTGTTGTTCAGGCACTCCCTCAAGAGTAAACCGCCCAGGCATTGCTTTATTCCATCCTTCCAAAAAATATTTGCTGCGGAAAAACTGGAATAACCGCCGCCATCTCGGTTCTCTCCATGCGAACACAAGGAGAACCAACCTTTATGAAAACCACCACCGACCGCCGCCAGTTCCTGACCAGTGTTGGGCACATATCGCTCGGCATCGGAGTTCTCTACACCGCCATGCCCGCCGCCGCAGCGACGGGTGCGCCCACCGAATTCTTCAACTTTTTGGGCGAAGCCAACGGAGAGCGCCCTCGTCCCTTCCAGCTTCGTTTCAACTCAGCGACGCGCACGTCGGATTCAATGGCCCGCCCGATCCCTCTCAGGCACCAAGGCATTCCGGAGCGCGCAGTGGAGCTGATCAACGGCCTTCCACCAGGCCCCTGGACCTCGTTCTTCTTTACAGGCGACCTCACCCACGACACCGAAGATAAAGACGTCCACGCTCAGCGCATGAAGCAGTTCCTCGAAATCTCCAAGCGGATGAAAGTCGGCAAAAGTGAAATACGTCCCCGGCGGAGCACGATGCGCGGCCTCGACGGCGGCGCCTCTACCGCGAATTCACTGGGAGAGCAACTACCCTCGATCACGCCGGAGTTCACTTCATCGCGCTCGATAACGTGTCGCGCGCCAAGCCCGAAGTCGGCCCCGAGCAACTCGCGTGGCTGAAGAAGAAAGACATTGCCGCGTCCAAAAACAGCGCCCATCGTTGCTCTTCACCCATCGACCGCTCTTCGATCTGAAACCCGACTGGGAGTGGTTCACCTCTGACGGCGACGAGGTCATGAATATCCTCGCCCCCTACCAGAACGTCACCGTGCTCTACGGACACATCCACCGCGGCACGATCACACCGAAGGCAACGTGCGTCATCTCGCCTCGCGCTCGCTCATCTTCGCGTTTCCCGATCCTGAGCAAGCGCAGGACAAAAGCCCATCGCCTTCGACAGAGGAACATCCCGTTCCGCAATCTTGGCGGTCGTCTCATCCAAGGAAGACAACGGGCGCGCTGCCGTCTCTTCCATGCCAATGGATGAAATCCAACTCTCACTCCGCGAATTTCACGAAATCAACGGGGTCCAACAGATCCTCAAACCGCTCAGCTACTAAATCAATACCTACTAAATCAATACGGAGACCAACATGAAAAACATATTCAAAGCTCTTCGCCCCGCTCGTTTCCGCCTTGGCCCTCATCACCCTTCTTCTTACCGTGTCCACCCGCGCTGTTCGGTGCGGACGAGCCCGGAAGACGATCGATATCACCGCCAAACGATTTGAATTTTCTCAACCAGATCACCCTCAAGAAAGGAGAGACCGTCAAACTGCGCTCTCACCACAGCCGACGTCACGCACGGCCTCTTTCAGCGCGCATTCAAAATTGACGAGGTAATCGAACCCGGAAGACGAACGAGGTCACCATCACCGCCTCAAACCGTCGGCACCTTCACAACCATCTGCGATCACTTCTGCGGCGTAAACCATGGCGCCATGAAGATGACGTTCGTCGTCACCGAGTAAGCACCATGACAACGACACGAATCGCCCTGAATCTAGGTCTCGGCGCAGCCCTGCTTTTCTCACGGGCTGCGCCGCCCGCACCCGAGCAATACGGAAACACGCGCGGCCTACTTCATCAAACGCAACATCACGGTGCGCGGAAGGGAACCAATCCCTTTCCCGCAACCGACGAGAACATTCACGCCGGACAAAAGAATTTTTCCAGCTACTGCATTTCCTGCCATGGTCTCGACGGACAAAACACCGGCGTCCCCTTCGCCGACAAAATGTCGCCGCCCGTGCCCTCGCTCAATGAGCCGCGTGTGCAGGCCTACACCGACGCGCAACTGAAATCCGTCATCGACAACGGAATCTTTCCATCCGGTATGCCTGCGTCAAAGGAACGTTGAGTGACGACGAGATCTGGCAGATCGTGGTCTATCTGCGCCACCTGCCTCCAAACGGCAGTTTGGGAGAGCCAGCCGTTTACCAGGGGAAATTGAAGTTCGTAAGAACACTTTACGCCGCGGTGATGTTGGTCGCAAGGCGCAACCCGCAATTCCTTTTGCTCACGTTGAAAGGCTTGCCGCACGTTCCGCCGCATCGTCCATCCATTCATCTTTTTCGCTCGCAGGAATCGGCAGAAGCGGTCGCACTCCAGCAGGGAATTCGAATCCGCACTCGGATACGCTTTCCAATATTCGTCAACCATGCCGCGCAATTCTGCTCCCAACGCGCGACATACTTCCGGCAAGTTCAGCGCAATCGGCGCAAATCGGTTTGCTCGATAAAGCGCGCAATCCTGGCTCATCCCCGGACTGTTGACCATCTCCACAATCCGCCGGTGCTCCATCGCAGACAGACTGTATCGCTGCCAGAGCGTATCCGGTTTACGCCGCACCACCTGACACAACTGCGGGGACGCAGCCATGTCCGCCAACGCTCGTTGAAAGTCCGCTAGCATAAATTCACAAACAGGGGACGCCGCTTCCACCGCGTCCGCCAGCATCTGAATCTTTTCCAATTCGCGGATGATCCCCTCGACTCCAATGTTTTCGAAGCACGATTCGTGGAATTCAAACGTGATCGCCCGCAAATTGCGCAAGGTTGGCGCAATCGAACACGCATAAGACCACACCGGGTGCGGCGTGATGTCCGAATGGAAATCCGCGTCGACCACCCGCAACGAAATCACCGCTGCCCATGTGAATTTCCCGCACGCATGCCGGATTCAATCGTTCCAGGTAGTCGAACCGGATCGGGACCGCCATTACGCCACGAGGCGTACAGGTTGTGCAGATCAAGCAGAGTGCTGCATCCAAGTTCGGCGTAAAGCCGGTTCAGAAATTCCGGCTCCGTCAGTCGGCTGTTGAGGAAACGGCGCAAGAAACGTTCCATTTTCCAGCAGCAACTCGCATCCTGTTGCCGCGCGCAGCTTTCGCGAGTTTAGTTCTCAGAATCCCGAACGTTTCTTCGTCGTAAACGATGGGAAGGCCAAACTCCCTCAGCCCAAGCGGGACGCCGTAGTGCGGAGCGTGAAAAACGCTGAGGTGTTCGCTATACCATTGAAAATCGAGCTCGATCGCAATCATCGCGATCTGATCCAGTTCTTCGCGATCGAGCGGGATCGGGCTCGGAAGCGACAGCCCAATCCCGTGTCCGGCTACAACCCGCCCCTCGGACACCTGCTTTACGCGCTCAATCGCTCCGCCGATGCCGGAACCGCCGCCCTCGTTCAACCGGGCCCAGGTCGTACCATAGCCGGTCTCGGAATGACTTCAAGGCACTCCACCAACTCTGGTGCCCGTTCCAACACCGCCCCAACCATCGGGTTGTACAGCAGTCCCACCAGGGGTTTCATTTGAGCCTCGCACCGTGAACCTGCCCTCCACTGCGCCCTGCGCCTCCTCCTCCGTTGGAAGGGGGCTTTCCAGTCAAGCATAACAAGAGAGGAACCACTAGCCTGGGAGGCTTTTGCCCAGATAGTGTCCAAATCAGCCAGATCGTTTCAGGAGTTCTGAGGAAAAAGTGAAAGGAAAGGATGAGGGGGAGTGCAACTGGCGTCGGGACCTGGCAGCCGCCAGATTGACCGCTTGAACGAGTCCAGATATGCCTCGGTGACCGTGTGCTTCATCACCCGCTCATACTCAGGCCCAGAAATTTCTTCAGCCGGTCCGTGTTCGTAATGTACTGGCCCGTCATGTAGGGCACAGCCTCTGGCGGAATCGCCGACACCCCGCGGCTCCACAACACCTGTAAAACTTTCCGCATGCCCCACTGGCCCGGCACTCTGATCAATTTCGCTCGCGCCAGTTCGACGCACTTCCCGAATGTCAACGGTTCGCCCCGCCCCGCGACATTCATCACCGTCAAACGCTGCGCCTCCGGCCCCCGCTTCAGCAGGAAAACGAATCAGCCGCGCCATGTCATCTAATATGAACGAACTGGATCTGGTTATCGAGATACTGCTGGCCGTAGGGAAGCATGCACGGCAGACGTTTATTTTCCTGTCGCATGCGCGCCGCGCGCGACCCTATGCCATTCGGCGTTCCCGGAACGCCCCCATTAAGTAATTCTCCACCGTCGCTCCGGCGAAAATGTGCGTGACGCAACGTGTATGCGCTGCACGATCGCAGCGCCGGCGCCCGTTGCTGCACCACCTCATCGCTTTCGCGCTTGTGAATCGCATACGGCAACGTGTGCCCTTCCAGCGGATAATCCTCAACCACCGGACCCGGTAAGTCCGATCCATACGCCGACACGCTACTCGGAAATATGAATTGGCGCACGCCATCATCTATATTGCGGTTCGCTTCGGTGATTGCTTCCATCACGCGCGCGGTACCCGCGACATTGATCTGCCACATGCGATCCACGTCCAGCACGCCGGTCCGCTGCGGGTCGATCACAAACGCTAAATGGACGAGCGCTTGCGGCTTCTTATCTCGGAGCAGTTCATACAGTTGCCGGCACGATGCTTCTTCGCCAAGATCGATCTGCTCGAACTGGATCGGCGCGTCCGTCTTCGGCGGGCGCAGATCGATCCCGATCACGGAGAACTCCTGCAGAAGCGGCAGCAGCCGCTGGCCAAAGGTTCCCCGAAACACCCGTGACGACTACCGTTGGTTTGCCCGGCTGCATTATTTCGGTTGAGGCTTTTCGGAGCTTCTGGTCTTGCCATGCTGGGTGGTTTCGGCGCCGTCTGCTCCGGGCCGAAGTACGCTTCGCTCAAAACCGGAGTCGAAGCCGATTGAAACTCGGCTTGCGCATCCTTCATCTTTTGTCCAAGCAGTGTGTTATGAATCTCTTCTTTTACTGACGCCAGCGGCGCTTGCTGCTTCGAAACCAGTTTGTAGATGAAATACCCGCCTGTGTCAGAATAACCGCCGATACTTCGCCCGGCTTCAGCTCAAATACCTGCGCATGCCCGGGGGCAGTCCCGTCCGCCGGATCTTGCCAAGTTTTGCGCTTGGCGGAGTCGCCTTCAAACCCCCTGCTGCGAATGCCGCCTTCTGCAGCGCGTCGAAGTCTTCCCCCGCAACCGCTCGCGTATGCAACGCGTCTGCTTCTCTTTTCATGCCCGCTTCGTTGGCCTTCTGTTCGGCCTCTGTCGGTGCCTTCGCATCCTTGACCGGTACCGTTGTCTTCATCTTTGGGACAAACACGCGGAGCAGCTCCGCTTCCTGGAAGGCTTCAGGATTGGCGTTGTAGAACTTCTCGACATCGCTGTCCGGAATCTTGTTCGCTTCGTCAACCAGGTTCTTGCTTAGCTGCTCGGCCAGCGCCTGCATACGCCGAAACCGCATCGATTCTTCAAATCTCGGACCTTTATCGAGTCCACGCTTCTCGGCTTCATGGCTCAAATACAACAACCGTCCATAAGCTTCCGCGAGCTGCCGCTTGCGCGCTTCGGGAACTTCCAGTGTCGTGGCCAACTTCTCAAACTCTGCTTTGGAGACAACCGTCTGGCACTCCGGCTTTCCCGCTTTATCCGCGTCGCACAGCCCTTTAATGGTGATAACCGCGGCGTCCGGCGCCACCGGTGTGGCTGGCTTAGAAGCCGCTTCCGTCTCACCGGGCTCTTCTTTGGTAGGAGCAGTTTGAGGGGTGGGGATTGCCTGGCCAAATGCCATACCGGCAAGTAAAAAACTTACGAACAGCAAAGAACGCATTGAGAACAGCCTCCAGACGAACGGCAAATTTCGCAATCGAAATCCTAGCACACCGTCTCGATTGCCTTCTCCTTCGACCCTCAGTCACCATCTCGCTGGATTCACGTTGGCTCCCTCGCGTGTAACATTGATAATCCCAACCATGGCGGATTCCACTCTGTCGTATACGCCCGAGGCCATGCGCGAGATGACAAGCGCAGGGTCGCTGGCAATTCCGTGCTCGCCGCCATTGCTATCACCGGTCTCAAGATCATCGTCGGGGTTACCACCTGGCAGCTTGGGCATTCTCTCGGAAGCTGCTCACTCCGGACTCCGACTTGATCGCCGCTGTCATCACTTATTTTTCCGTCCGAGCTTTCCGATAAGCCGGCCGACGCCGACCATCAATACGGCCATGGCAAAGTCGAAAATTTTTCGGCTTTTATTGAAACCGGGCTGCTCTTGTTGACGTGCATTTGGATCATCTCATGAAGCCGCCAAGCGCCTCTTCTTCCACTCAGTGGAGATCCAGCCCAGTATCGCTGCCTTCCCGGTCATGTTCTTCTCGATCGCGGTGGACTATTGGCGATCGCACGCGCTCGGTCGTATTAGCCGTGAGCACGACAGCCAGGCTCTCGAAGCCGACGCCCTTCATTTCTCAACCGGACATCTGGTCGAGTTCCGTCGTTATCCTCGGTCTTCGCCGTCGTGTGGTTCGGTGAAAAGTACAGCATCGGCTGGCTGCAGAAAGCCGATCCTATCGCTGCACTCTTCGTCGCTGGCGTGGTTGTCTGGGTTAGCTGGCGCCTTGCGCGCAAAACCATCGACGCTTTGCTCGACGCCGCTCAATCGGAATACGCAACCAGATTCTCGATTCCATCTCAACCGTGGATTGGTGTTGTCGAGGTCGATCGCGCCTCGCATTCGTCGCGCCGGCAATCGTTATTTTGTTGACGTGCTGGTGGGAATGGCCCGCAACGTAACGTTCCAGCGCGCCGAGCAGATTGCAGATGCGGTCACCAGTCACGTGCAGGGAATTCTTCCGAACGCGGATGTCATGGTGCACACCGTCCCGCGCGCCGGGGGAGCGAGAATCTCTTCGATCGCATTCGCGCCGTTGCGACTCGCCACAATCTGAATGTCCACGATGTCAGTGTTCAGGACCTGAATGGCGCATTGCACGTCGAGCAGCACCTCGAAATGGACGAGCGCCTCAACCATGAAGGCCGCCCACGATCAAGTTACGGCCCTCGAAAACGAAATTCGATCGGAGGTTCCGGAAATCGCCGCGATCCTGACCCACATCGAAAGCGAGCCTGCCACCATCGAACCAGGCGAGCAGATCATCCAGGATGCCGCCCTGGAGCGCCGTCTCCGCGCTATCGCTGGGAATTCGGAAGTCATCGATGCGCACGAATTTCGCTTCAAGCGCGTTCGCGGGCGTCTCTATGTCTCATGCCACATCACCATCCGCGATGACATGCCGCTCGCGCGCGTCCAGCGACGTCCAGACAGCTCTCGAAATCCGCTTCAAACAAGACGCTCCGAGAACTCTTTCGCGTCCTGATCCATCCCGAACCCCAAACCGACAACCGCCGGTGAGATATCAACCATTCGGTCGTAAGCGACATCCACTGAAACGTTCCGATTGCCGATTTTCAATTGGCAATTGCGAAATTTTCTTATGACCCGCGCCGAGCTTCTGCAGCAGCGTTGCTTCGATTTTGCGCTTCGTGTGCTTCACGTCTTTCGATCTCTTCCACGTTCCGGCGAAGCGCGTAACTGCGGACAGCAACTGCTGCGGTCCGCCACGTCCGTGGCCGCAAATTATCGCGCGGTCTGCAGAGCTCGTTCCCGTGCCGATTTCCTTTCAAGCTCGGAATTGTCGAAGAAGAAGCCGACGAAACGGTATTCTGGCTAGAATTCATTGCCCAAGCGGTGCCTGGTGCCAATCGCTCGACTTCGTAATCTAATATCTGAGGCGAAACAGCTAACCGCGATTTTCGTAGCTTCCGGAAGACGGCGAAGAAAAACAATCGGCAATTGGCAATCAAAATTGCAAATGGCAAAGAAAGTGAGACACCATTGATTCACGCTAAAACCACCTGGGCGTACGGAGATCAATACATCGGTTCCGCAGGCTCGGGCCATGCCATCGTGGTAGACGTCAGTAAAGAAAAAGCCGCCAACAGTCCCATCGAACTGGTCCTCATCGCGCTCTGCGGATGCACCGGCTCCGACGTGGCTCAGCATTCTTAAAAGAAACGCGAGCCATTCACCAGTCTTGAGGTTCGCGCCGAAGCCGATCGCGCTGCCGACCCGCCGACCGTCTTCACCGGCCATTCGATTGGTCTACCGCGTCGGTGGGAAAGTCACTCACACTGCAATGGAACACGCGGTTCATCTCTCCAAGGAAAAATACTGCTCAGTTTCTGCAATGCTCGAGAAAACGGCGAAAATCACCTTCGAAATTGAATACGCTGACTGAATAGGCGACCCCGGATACCGTGTGGCACCAATTGGCTATTGCTCTCAGAGTGCGAGAAAATTGAAAATCGGCAATCGCGAATCGAACAATTCAAATGCCCCAACCCCGCGTCCTGTTCTTTACGCAACCCGGTTGACCGCCTTGCCAGTTAGTAGAGGCCTACCTCTCGGCGAGAGGCATCGTTTACGAAGAACGAGATGTCAGCCGTAGCCAAGCCGCCGTATTCGAGCTCGTGCGAACCTACAAAAGCCGCACCACGCCAACAGTAGTAGTAGGAAAAGAAGTAGTAGTAGGCTTCTACCCCACCCGCCTAGACGAGTTACTAGACGAATAGAACAAAAGCGAAAGGGTGGCCCACACAGCCTGCTTGCTTGGCTTGAGAGGGAGCTCAGTCAGCCCGATTATGTTCTCAAAGTCAGGTGGCCCATTCAAGCTCGCGCTGTTGGCGTGGTGGAGCTCAGTCAAGCCTGACTATGTCTCCTGAAAGTCAGGTGGCCCATTCAAGCCCGATTTTGGCTTGAGTGGGGCGGTTCTTCGGCGAGAGTTCATTAGCAGTTCCTTCATCACGACGGCCAACCAAGTGGGCTATCAAGAGCCGTACGCGGCCGAGAACTGAGAACCGAGAACTGAGAACTGAGAGTCCTAAGCGGCTTCTCTTCTCCGCGCCTCCTGTTTTATACGCGTCTTCAACTCCCCTCAATTCATCCTCGCAAGCTGTGCAGCATGAGGGTAAGTACTGCTTCGCTGAGGATGAAAAGACCGATCAGCGAAGCACAACCAGAATCCCGACGAACCCGAGCAGACTCACCACGTGCCAGATCATTGGTAGCCTCCCATCCATAAACCACGTTGCACAGGCAGGTATGGTGGGGACTAGCTAGCGTCGTGTAACTTGGATTTCCGTGAGTGCATGTAAGACGCCCGTAAGAACAGGGCCGAGAATTCTGATCAGAATGTGAGGGGCTCGCTTCGGATTCAGACTCTGGTCTGAATAGGAGCCTTACTTTGTGGGGGCCGACTATGAACGATCGTGCGCTTAAGCGGTCGCAACAACGAAGGGTATGAACTAGCAACGGCTATCGCAACTGTCTTAAACTACCCAGCATCTACCAGTCCGATGTCCCTCCCGGGCACCGCTGGCGTCCGTATCATATTCCAAATTGACAAACCTGCTCACTTATATTTTTACAAGCCCGACTTAATGCAGCTGCCCACGTCCGCCCCCGTTGTGTAAGCGTCAGCAGAACAAGAACCGAGAACTGAGAACTTAGAACTGAGAACTGACTTTGAACGGTGTGGCCACTCAAGCCCGATTTGGCTTGAGTGGGGCTGTTCGTCGGCGATCGTACCAGTTCCTCTTTCATCGACGGCCAACCAAAGGGGATTATCAAGAGCCTACGCGCCCGCGAACGCGAACCGAGAACCGAGAACTGACACCTTCCAGCTCGCTAATGGCATGACGTGAGTGAGTCATCTCAATCGCAGCACGCTTTTGCTCTACTCCCATCGATTCCTTCTTTCGCAATAATGGGCACCATGACCAAAGCTGCAATCGGGTCTGCCCACCACCATCCCAGAGTTAAGTTGAGAAGTAATCCTGCGAGTAGAATCGCCGAAAGATAGACACAAAAGTCAGTCTGTTTGGCATCTGCGTGCATAGCCGCGCTGCCTAGTTCGTTGCCGACTTTTTTCTTTGCCCGCGACAGAAGCGGCATGACCACCAGAGAGACACAAGCGAGAACGATCCCTGGAATGCTGGTGCTCAGGAGCTTTTCTTGTGAGGAGGTCGGAGAGCGACTCGTTACCCGACATAGATAGCGAGGAAGCCAGGAAGCAGGCACCGACGACCCTGAGACTGAGCTTTTCGTTCCGTTCCCGGCGATGGATGTCAGCGTCGACCGACATTCTCAGAGGAGCACCGAGCCGGAGATGACCTCGATAAAACTGTCAATGCCGAAGCCGACGAGAGAAATACTGCCTGCGAGCGCACCCGAAATGACCCGCTACCAACCCCTCAACACTATTCCATGCGATCGTGAAGTATTCGACATTCCTGCCTCGTCGAGCCGCAGCCTCCCCGATTCAGCACCGCCGTTTCCATTACCGAAGCATATCAAAAACGGCTCAGTCACCTTGTCTCCGATCTGGTGCTTGAATCTGAAAGTTGAGAAATCGTGGAATCGTTGTGGTATTCACGAGAATGGGTAGACCAGCTTCCTGCGCCATACTTCATTTCGGATCAATCTATTTTCGTATAAATGTTAGTGAATCGTTTTTACCGTCCTGGAGGGTTGAACCATGAATATCGTTCTAAGTCCGGTGGGTTGGGTTCGTTCCGTGAGAAAGGGCCGCGAGAGGATTTTGGGGCGGCGTTGTGAGCGAGATCGTTCTGGACGACCAGCGGTTTACCGAGGACGCGTTTGCCGGGCTGGGAGAGTTTTCGCACGTCAGAGGTGCTGTATCACTTCCACAGAGTCGGAGGAGAGCGCCGTCGTTACGGGACGCCGGCACCCGCGCGGAAATAAGAACTGGCCGAGGTTGGCGTGTTCCGCGCGAGAGTGAAGAGCCGTCCAAAGCCCAGATTGGCGCGACGATATGCAGGTTAGTGTCGGTGGCGGGCAGGACCATTCGCGTGCAAGGACTCGATGCGCTGGATGGCTCCCCTGTCCTGGACATTAAACCTGTGTTTGCCGAATTTGTACCGGACCATGCATCGATTCGCCAGCCGGCATGGTCGCATGAGCTGATGGCAAGTATTTTGCGCACTGGATGCGCATGCAGACTCTCGCTAATGGTAACGAGCGAGAAGTCGGATGTTGTGCAGGCTAGGCCAGTGTCGATTTCGTGGTTCCCACCCTTTGAAAACTGCAGGTGCAGCGCCGCGCTCAGACTAAGGTGGAAAAGGTGAGCCGCCCAATGGCCATCTAAGGGGTTAACGTTTGCGGTTGTAAGGGGCGTGCGACGCGTTTGGCCCAATACTGATCGTCTCCATCGGCGATTCTGGCCGTGTCTTCATTGCTAATTGTGTCGCACGCTCAGGGTGGGTTGCGGATAGCCGGTTCTTCGCTCTGCTCAGAATGACAAACTGGAGCGGGCGCGCAGCTGGATAGCCGCGCTCGTGCTGGTCGTGCTCGTAGCGCTTGTGGCCCGCGGGGCTTGTGTGCGTGATGTTTTCGCTCGCGACAGGTTCGCGGAATACCTGCCAAGCTTCTCTGTACTGTTCGAACCGGACCCCGCTTGCTGATGCTTCCGCTTCGGGTAGAAGCGAAGACTCGCGCTGCCTGGCAAAGCTTCAACCGGGACGACGTACCAGAGGTCGAGGGGCAGAACATATCCCACTAACACATCAATAATCGGCGGCTGTGTAGTGACCCTTGTGATTGCCGTCCGTATAAGTGGATTGAACCTGATACGCATTCGCGTTAATGGACTCGGTGCACTTGACCTGAACTCGGAAAGTGCGGTGTCCGGCGTCGAGGATGAAATCGTATCTCTCACTGTCTCCCCAGGGTTTGGAAACCGCGAAGCCGAGGCTCGCCGCTTTGACGACGAATGCAGCTTCCGCGAGTTCTCCCGTGCGCTCGGTGTTAGGACGTTTCCTGCGATTCGGTGACGTCCTGGCGCTGAAAGGTGGGTTGGCGGTGGACATGATGAGCGAGCTTTTACTCATCATCATTTATAGCGTGCGCTCGCACCGGTGGATGTGACGGGTGAACATTGGTGATTTTTGTCAGGGCCGGATTACCCCGACGTAGTTCCATTCCGCAGAAGGCTCGATTTGGACTCTTCGTTCCATAGGGCGCGGAGATGGTTTGCAGCCGTTTCAGGATCTTCATGGCGGTATCGGGCTTGGCAACGCGTGGGATCCCGCTCTCGGTTAGTTTCAGCCCATAGCCGAGGTCGATGGGATAGAGGCGAATCTCAGCAACCGTGTTGTGATCGAAGCGCGTTTCCGTGACGACGGATTCAAATGGCAGGTCTCCATTGAAGCCCCGGCATTTGTCACGTTTATGAGGTCCGCGTCGGTTGCTTTGTCGGGATCGAGGAACGCACCGTTCAGTGATTTCTTGTACTGCTTATAAAAATCGGCGGGCATGGGCTCCTGCATGTCGCTCCAGAAGAAATCGCCGAGCCCGTAATAGATAGGACGTCCTTTATAAAGTTCGATTGGCCCGAGGTGATGAATTCCTGTCGTGTCAGGAAGGCGTCCGCGCCAGCGTCGATAGCGGCTTTCGCGAGAACGTGCACGAAGTCGGCGGGCGACTCATCGAAATCGTTCTTGGGATCGGGAGCGGTCGTGTCCGCGGACTCGTGAGAGTGGATGGTGACCAAAAGAAAATCGGAATGCTGTTTGCGCTGACGAACGTTTTTGAGAATTCCGCCAAGATCTGAAGAATCCATTTCGTAGCGAAGCGCCTCGCTTGGGCCCGGCCTCGAAGGTATTGCCGAAAACGGAAAGTTGATCGGTTGCGTCGTCGGATTTCCGGGCGATTTCAAATCTGCAGGTGGATAGATTTTCTGGGTGAGGCGCGACAACTCGCGCATGGCATCCCGCGGGGAGCAACGATGGTTTTTTCTTCACGGTGAGCCCGTTGATACCGGGACGACCGGGAGCTGCGCCCTGATTGGGCAACGCGTCGGACGTGGGCCCTGAAAGTTGAGGCCAGCGAAACGATGCCGATGCGCCCCTTCAGACTTTCATAGTAGTGCGGCGCACGCGCGGAGAGCCTGATCCTCACCTACGCCGGCCGTGACGATACCAGCCTCATCGACCCATCGTGTGGTTTCTCGCATTCCTTCGAAGCCCCAATCGAGCGCGTGATTGTTGGCACGGGACAGGAGATCGAAACCCATAGCGGCGAGGTCGCGCGCGACAGCTGGATCGGAGATAAGTGGAACGTCGTCGATCCCGTTGTAGGGATGCCCCTTGAACTGGCGAATATCGAGAATCGATGTTTCGAGGTTGCCGTAGGTCGCGTCGGCGCTCTTGAGAAGCTTGACGGCCTGCGAGAGCTTTGGTCGCGACCCGCGTATTGGGAGAGCGAGCGCGAGATGATGCAATCGCCGACGGCGATGAGTTTGAAATTGTCTGGAACACTGGTCCGCAATTCCTGGGCGAGCGGGCGTTTAGGGTCGAACGTCTGTAGGGTCTTTGATGCCGGGATCGGCGGCATTCTGGGCGGCGGCAGAGAATGGAAAGCGCGGCGAAGAACGGCTGAGGATCGATAGAGGCAGCATTCTTACCTCAGTTCGGTTGTGATCCAGATGAGACGGCCATCTGAGGGAGTGCCGGTTGTTATGGTCGGGTGAATTTACCACGGGCCCCTTGGTGTCGGATTGATTGAGCGGGTCATTGCCCGGCACAGCCCCGCGGAGCAAGCCTCAATCGGCTGAAAGATGCTGCCCGTCGACACTTGCGTCGACGGATCTTTGTCCTGGCGACTAGTTCTTTTCGTGGGTGAGTTCAGGCGAGTCGAATTGAGATTTCGCATGACTTGAGCAATTGGGCGTAAAAGGCGGCAGCCTCTTCTTTCTTCCCGGCCATCTCCGGCCGCGCGGGCGGCCCCTGAAAGTCCGTCGAAGCGATTGGGATTAAATTCTCAGCGCGAGGGTGTATTCGGTCAGCGCTTCCTGGGGACGATTGAGTTCGAGCAACATGTCGGCAAGCATCTCGCGGGCAGGCATCCACGCCTGCTCGGCGCCCATGCTGTCTTCGGAGTCAGGAGACTTTGCGAAGGATGGCGAGAGCCTCGTCGTTTCGTCCTTGAGCGCGGGCGAGCCATAGCTTCGGCCTCCATGCGATTCATGGCAACCCACTCGGCCGAATATTTTTACCGAGGAGTTGAAGCTCTCCTCGATCTTCTTGAGCTCCGCGACATCATTTTCAGCCTGATCGGGTTTCCCGCTGCGAGCCGCCCCGATGGCGCGCGCTGTATACGTAATGGTGTTGTCTGAGCTTGGTGGCGCCGGGAACGGTGGTGAGCGCGGCCGCGTCAGGACCACTGATGCATCTCGATCGCGACCATCGCTGGATATTTTGCGAGCGCGAAGGCGTGCAAATCGTCGTCCACGCCTTCCATTTTCGCAGCGGGCATTGCTTTGACTTCCTCAATGACTTTGAGGGCGTCAGCCTCGCGACCACTCTGAAGGTAGGCGTAGATGAGGAAGTCCATGGCATGAAACTGGTGGCTCGCGCCGCCCATATGCATCGCGGGAGGTCTTGCGAGTGGCGTCGATTGAAGCGAGATTGGAGTCGATGTCGTCCTGCCACAAACCGACACGCGCGAAAATGTGAGAGGGCATGTGCAGAGCGTGGGGAGCAGCGGAGCGATCTGGGCATAACGCCGGGCAGCGGGGAGGCCGAGTTCCGCAGTTGGGGCTTGTCGTAGCTGTGGATGAGGTAATGAGCGACGCCGGGATGGTTTTGGTTCGATCGCGAATAATTTCTCAAGCACGGCGGCTGCTTTTGCGGTCGACAAAGGTGGTGTCGTTCTCGGGCTCGGCAGCTAATAAGGATAAAGCGTAGAAGGCGGCGGCTTCGGTGGTCTTCGGGATAGGTTGCGTAGACTTCTCGCCATCGCCTCGGAATAGGCGCGCGCCCGGGTTTCGTGGTTTCCTGAGCCGTCATAAAACTTGGCAAGTGCATCGATGTAGTCCCGTTCGCGCTGGGTCTTCGGTTTGAGCGAGCGGGCCTTTGACATCGTTCTCGCCGAGCTTGCGAGAGTGGTTGCGTCGGGTTGATTCCAGAGCTGATGCCAGAGACTCATGCCGTGTCCCCAATACGCCATGGCGCATTTGGGATCGGCTTTCGAAAGATCTTCGAAAGTCTTTCGGGCCTCCTCGTACCAGAACGAATGCAGGAGAGCGATACCCTTTTCGAATGTTTTCGGGATTCGGGCGAGCAGGATATGGAAAAGTGGACGGTTCCGAGTTGCTCGGTGGTGAGCCTTCGTGGTGTCCTTCGTCGGCAAGTGCGCGGACAGACGAAAATTGCGGCTGATAAGGCGAACGAGATGGCGTATGCTGCGGCGAATTTTTCATGAGACCCACCCGGCAGGGAGTTTAGTCTGCGTTGTTGGGGGTGGTCAAACGTGCGCGGAGAAAGTCGTCATCGCTGGGTACAACAGTATTTAAGACGGCTCTGCTCACCACTTGAGGTTGATCGCGTCCTATGCTCGGATAGGCTCGGCGGATTCGCCTGATCGGGCGGTTCTGATGGCAGAGCGACAGGTCCTCGCAAGGAGTCGCCTGACGCAGTTTCTCGGTGAAATCGAAAGCGAGTGGGTACGAAAGGAATGGTCTTGAGCGATGGTTCAGGCAATTCGTCGGTTGCGTTGGCTCTGTTGTCATTCCCCGCGAGGTGACTTGGGCCTATTGCGCGTTTGGAGTGGTGCTCACGCAATCGGGCTGGTCGCGATATTGCGTCGTGGCGATTGGCAAAGGGCGCGAGGATTGGAAAATTGATTCTGCTGGGGCCGGTTTTCTACGCAGCGCCACTCGCGGCCTTCGGCACCGAACATTTCACCGCTGGCACAGGCAGTGGCGTCGCTCATTCCGGCGTGGATTCCGTGGCATATGGTTTGGGTCTACCTGGTAGGAACGTGCTTCATCGCCGCTGGTCTTAGTTTGGTGACGAGGATCCAGGCGCGCCTCTCGGCGAGTCTGCTCGCCATCACCTTCTTCCTTTCGTCGTCGCTGATGGATGCACCCGGGTGGGCGCGCAGTCCGGGAAGTCGGTTTGCAATGGCGTTGACGCTTGCGGGAATTGTCCTTCAGCGGCGGAGCGCTGGCGCTGGCAGCCAGTCTCAGCAAAGGAGTGGCGCGAACGCGGGACGCACGTGCTCGCGACAGTCGCGCGCTACTTCGTTGCGATTCCGGTGATCGTCTACAGCGTTGAACAATTCATGCACGGCGATCACGTTCCGGAATCCCGCTGGAGATGGCGACTCCGAAGTGGGTCTTTGGGCATGGCGTTTGGACGTACCTCGTCGCTGTGGTCTACGCGATCGCGGGACCCCTGTTGGCGATTGGCAAGAAATCCCGAGCCGTTGCGGCGTGGCTGGGTTTGACCGTGTTGTTCGTGGTGTTGGCCGTCTATGTGCCGATCGCCGTGGTGGAACGCGCCAACCTCGAAGGATTTAATTACCTTGCGGATACATTGATGTATTGCCGGAACGCCTTCTTCTGGTGGCGGGTGCGATGCCGCGTGAAGGCGATGATCGGGCGACATCTGTGGAACGCGGATAGTCAGGGTATCGCCGGTTTATTCCATCGGCTCGACGATCGCGAGCTCTTCCTGGCTGCCTTTTTCAGGGAGTTGCACGATGATGGTTGCGGCCAAAACTACGACAATCCCGACAATTTGAAGAGGGCCGACGGTTTCTTTGAGAGCGATCGCGGCGATGATGATTGAGAATACCGGCTCAAGGCAACTCACTACGATGGCTTTGGTGGGCTCAGATATTGCAGGCCTGCAAGGCAGAAAGAGAACGGGCCGAGAACTGAGATCAGCGCGAAGATGAGCATGAAGATCCACTGCGCGGTGGAATAGTGGCCGATGATTTTCCAGGGCGGATTGAAGATGATCCAGAACAGCGCTGAGCCGAGTTAAAACCCACACCAGAACTTTCCAGCGGTCGTGAGCGTTCGAGAATTTTGTGTCCGCCAATGTTGTAGAACGCGAACGAGAAAGACGCGACGACGGATGCGAGTACGCCGATCGTTGTCGAGCTTCCAACCACCTGAACCCAACAGACCGATCACCAGTGCACAGCCGAAGACGGCAAGCACGACCGACGTCACACGGCGTATGGTGTGGGCTTCTGCAGGCCGCGAGAGACCATATAAAGCAACACCCAGACCGGCGCAGTGTATTGAATGATGATGGCGACCGCGACATTCGTTCTCTCTGATGGCGAGGTAGTAGAAGTAGCTGGACGCGGCCACGCCGAGAATTCCGACCACAATGCATCGGATGATGTCTGAGCGAGGCATGGCCAGCGAGAAAGCGCCGCGGCGAGCGAGCAGAATCGGCAGCAACACGAGTAGCGACAGCGTGGTCCGGGATTGGGAAAGAGGATGAGTGGATCGAGACGGGCTCAGGTTGGGACTCAACGAGGCCAGGCGGCCGGTGAGGCCGCGCGGCCCAAGGTTGCCGCGATTCCCATAGAAAGGTAGCGGTGGCGATATAAAGGTATCCGCGAAATGGGTGCGAGCGCGAAGGCATTGGGTGGAGATGATACAGGGCGGAGATGATTCTCAGCTTTTGGTTTCGCGAAGGGCGCTTTTGCTTATCTCATTCAATCGCAGAGCGCGCGATTGCTCGGCCCGCCCTTCACCTCAAACAATTTGTCATTCCGAGCAAAGCGAGGAATCCGCTGTTTGCCAGCGACGCCTCGAACGCTTGGCCCGCCCACTCTACCTCAAACAACTTGTCATTCCGAGAAAGTGAGGGAATCCGCTGCTCGCAGCGACGCCACGAACGCTTATCGCCCTGAAACAACTGTCATTCTCAGCCGCGCGAGGAATCCTGTTTGCCAGCGACGCCACGAACGCTTACCCGCCCTCTACCTCAAACAACTTGTCATTCCGAGCAAAGCGAGTAATCCGCTACTTCGCCAGCGCGCCACGGGCACGCTTGCTCTTCACCTCGTTCCAAACCCTTGCACCCTCAGAAGCCGACAACTGAGAAGTGAGCCCGCCTCCTGTTTTCAATAACTTAGCCCCGCCTAATCCTCCATTTCGCCGTTTAACCCCAGATTCCCCGTTCATTGCCTTCTGCATGGTTAAGTCGATCATCTACAATAAGATCACTCTGCTGATTACCAGACATTTGGGCCTTACCTTCAGGAAGCCCTAATCGCTCGTAACGTGGTCGGTTGTTACTTTGTTGCCCAAACCGCGTTACGAAACAGGATATTGCAGAAAGACTTCGAATTCGGCCTACGTCAAGCGACCGAACATTGAGAGCGAGGACATGCACAAACCGGTTAAGTACGTTGAAAAGCAGTCACCGTGGCCGCCAAGGGCACATGGGCAGTATTCGAGCGGCTCAACCGCATCAAGCCGAATCCATCGCCTACGCCCAAGTGGTCCGAAAAGCCACTGCTCAAGTCCTACAGAAAATCCAAGCCGCCGCTCGGCTGGCCGCGCACCACGGATTCGCTCTGTCCGAAGTGCGTGCCTGAAATCCGCCAGCAGATCCTCGATGGCAAGCTGCCCTACGAAATTCTGCTCAACGAAAAGGTCGGCGAGATCAAGGCTCAAGATCATCGAGCGCGACGGCAAGATCCTTGATGGTCAAAGAATGCCCCAAACACGGCCACTTCGAAGACGTCATGTCGATTGACACCGAGTTCTCGCAGCACCTCGAAGAAGTGTTCCCCGGCCGCGACATCATGGCGCACAACGACGAGAAACTCCATCAACCACGGTTCGTCGCACCGTGAAGTACGGCCGCGGATCGGTGCTGACCATCGACCTCACCAACCGCTGCAACATGATGTGCGATCCCTGCTTCATGGACGCCAACCAGGTCGGCTTCGTCCACGAACTGACCTGGGAAGAAATCAAGACCGATGCTCGACAACGCCATCACCATCAAGCCGCGTCGCCAGATGTCGGTGCAGTTCTCAGGCGGCGAGCCCACTCTGTCGCCGTACTTCCTCGACGCCGTTCGCTACGCCCGCAAAGTCGGATACAACAGCGTGCAGGCCGCAACCAACGGAATCGAATTCGCGAAGAGTCTCGAGTTCTGCGCAACAGGCAGCCGAAGCCGGAATGCGCTACGCCTATCTGCAGTTCGACGGCATCGGCAACGCCGCCAACGCGCATCGCGCCGTCGGCAACCTGTTCGACGTAAAGCTCAAAGCCATCGACAACCTGCACCGCGCCGGCGTGGAAATCGTTCCGGTCAGTGACGATCGTCAACGGCATCAACAACGAGCAAGTAGGAAGAATCATCAAGTTCGCGCTCGACAATCCGAAGAGAATCGGCTTCCTGTGCTTCCAGCCAGTAAGCTTCACCGGACGCGACGAAGCCGTAACCGACGATCGCCGCCAAGCCCAGCGCTACACGCTCTCGCATCTCGCTCACGACGTAAAGAATCCAAACCGGCCTAGGCGAACCCAGCCCGCGACTGGTTCCCGATCAGCTTCATGGGCACCTTCAGCGACTGGGCCGACCTGATGCACGCGAACGACCCGAACAACGACTGGGGCCAACTCTCCTGCGGCTGTCATCCGAATTGTGGGACTGGGATGGCTGTGATGATTGATAAGGAGACTAAGGAGGCGGTGCCGGTTACTGCGTTTCTGAAGGGCGATCAGTTGGCCAAGGATATTGCCAAGGTCAATGATGCGGCGCGCGGGAAGTTTCTGACGATGTGTTGGAATGGCGCTGTGTTTGATGAAGAACTACGATCCGTTCCAGTCGCCTACGCATTTCAAGATGATGGATCTGCTGAAGAAGTTCGATAAGAACTTCAATGCTACCGGAAAGAATTATGGCAAGGTTGGTCCGGACCGGACGATTGACGATGTGATGAAGCGTCGTCAGGACCGGTGGAACTTCCTGTTCATCGCAGGCATGTGGTTCCAGGATCTGTTCAATTACGACTTCCGGCGGACCGAGCAGTGCATCATTCCGTACGCGACGCAGGAAGGCGAGATCAGCTTCTGCGCTTACAACACGGGCGTGGGCTGGCGGAACATCATCGAGAAGATGCACATGACGGCCACGCTCACCAAGTGGTACGAAGAGCACGGACGTCACGAGATCTTCGCGGGCGGCAAGAAAGTGCAGATGGAAGAACGTCGAGCACTCGCTCAATCTGCAGCGACGGAATCGTGACCAACGAAGTTCAGCATGATCTGGACAAGCTGGGAATCGCGAAGACGGCGCGTGAAGAAAAGACTCGCGCTCGCAACGAAAAGATGAAGACCGACGGCGCGCACGACGAAAAGATGGCTCGCTTTGTATCGCGAGGTCGTTCTGAAAGAGAAGCCTGCGGTTGCGGGAAAATGGTTTCCTGCCGTTGACCGCGCTTGCTCCGGCGAAGAAGTCGGAGGAAGTTGGAGAGCCGGTGGCCGGGGATTAGTAGTTCTCGGTTCTCTGTTCTCGGTTCTCAGTTTGTGGGAAGGCCGCTCTTGGGCGGCTCTTTTTGTCCTCTGAAAGGGAATTCACCACGAAGTCACGGAGACACAGAGGAAACGAACACTGGCAACATCGTGATGGCTACTGGGGCCGTGATAGTTGCGGTGGCACCCGCCCCTCGCAAAAAACGCGAGGAACGGGCACCCTAGTTTGAGAATTGAGGGCGCAGCACCCGCCAGTTCTCGGTTCTCAGTTGTCAGTTCTCGAGCTCTGTGGGTTTGTTAGTGAGAGGGAATCTTACCACGGTTACGGAACCTGAACGAACGTGCAACATCGTGATGGCTACCTGGGGCCGTGATGCTCTTACGAGAGCGGTTCGCGAACTCTTCGATCAGTGCGAGCGTCATCATTCAGCTCCAGGAAACTGAGACAGCTGCTCCAGACCAGACGTTGAAGATCGATGTACAAGTTGGTTTCATCGGACTACATCGCACGCCCATTCGGCGGTTGACAAACGCCTTTTCCATCCGCCGGTGGGCGCCCACACGCGTCACGATCTGATCGTCTTTGAGGCGAGACCGTGGAGCACTTCGACGGGCATGCGGACCCTGTAGCGTGCGTATCCGCTTGAAATGCCGCCTCTCGGGAACGGTGGCGAAGCGATCGAGGATGCGGTCCATTTCGTCAGCCTTGTCGGGGTCGGACATTTCCCGCTGCAGGGCTTCGAGCTGCGGTGCGGATCGCCGACGCGTCCGCTGCCTGCGATCGCTTCAGTCCAGCACCGAACCTGGCCCTGCATTTCTCGAGTCCTGGGCGAAGTAGCCGATCGTCAACTTCTTGGGGACAGAGACCGCGCCCTCGTCGGGAGTTTCCTCGCCGACCACCATCCGGAAGAGCGTTGTCTTGCCCGCCCCATTGGGACCGACCAGTCCGACTTTTCGCCGGGATTCAACTGAAACGAAGCATCCACGAAGAGCAACTGCTTGCCATACTGCTTATTGATGTTTGAGAAAGAGATCATTTTGGAGGAGTGACTCGGGGTGCGATGACTCTTCCAGTGTAGCGTGGACGGAAAATTGCCGGCCAAGCTAAGCAGCATGTGGGGATCAGTGAACAGAAATCAGGGATCGCAAAATTCACACTTGACATTGACCAGATAATCCACTACCATATGGTTGTGGATAAATTAGGTACAACATTTGCGGCTTTGTCCGATCCAACCCGGCGGGCAATGATCGAACGACTCTCCCATGGGCCTGCCTCTGTGCATGGATTGACGGAACCGTTTGCACTCTCGCAGCAGATGATTTCAAAACATATTGCCTACCTGGTGCGGGCGCGGATTGTGATCAAGACGAAGCGTGGACGAGAGAGTGTGTGCACGCTTAGGCCAGAGGCGATCAAGACAGTCAGCGACTGGGCGATTAGCTATCGCCGATTCTGGGAAGAGAGTTTCGACAAGCTGGATGTAGTTGTGAATCAAATGAAAAAGACGGAGGTCAGAGATGACAAAAACACGGTTAACGAGACAGAGCGGATGGTTGTCACAAGAGTTTTTGATGCCCCACGCGAATTGGTTTGGAAGGCGTGGACAGACCCGAAGTACGTGATGCAGTGGTGGGGACCGAAGGGTTTTACTGCGCCTGTTTGCAAGATGGATTTTCGCGTTGGAGGAAAATCTCTCTGCTGCATGAAGAGCGCCGGATGGGCAGGAGTTCTGGAATGCGGTTGAATACCACGAGATTGTTCTGCACGAGAAGATCGTTTCCTCCATGTACTTTTCGGACTCGAAGGGAAACAAGGTTGAGCCTGCGGAATTAGGAATAGAACATGAGGCCATAGACGGTGCGTACGACGTGACCATCTTTGAGGATCTCGGAAACGGCCAGACGAAACTCACCTTCATTGGAAATGAACCCATGGAGAGCGCGAAAATAGCGGTCAATTGGAGGGCTGGAACCAGATACTCGATAAAGTTGCCGCGGTTGTTACGAAGCTGGCGCAGGCGAAATAAGAAGTTGGAGTTTTGATGATCGTCATGCGCGAGATCTGAACGTAAAAGCAACGCGGGTCCGTTCCGGAAACCTAAGGGTGGCGGGGCGGGTGGCCCAGCTTTCAAACCGCAGAAGCCACCACAGATGCGGGCGCCCCGTCCTTCGCATAGGCGAAGGGCGGTGTACGACGACGGCATACACAACGGGTGGTGTAGAACGGACAAGAGTTGCGCGGCTTATCCTTGGCAATACGTAG
>ERZ1370068.4349-contig-3426_pt1 | contig 29319 bp, 31 predicted proteins | sample MGYA00561227_ERZ1370068 | MGnify/ENA primary metagenome ERZ1370068 (study PRJEB38410, sample SAMEA6850437) | metagenome | study: Metagenomic assessment of the ecological functions of the soil: analysis of the soil microbiota associated with the...
AAGCGCCCCGGATTCAGTTACGTATTGCTCGTCGCCGCCGTCAGGTTCTCGCACGAGCCCGCAAGACAGGCTTGCCGGCGGCAGATGCACGCACGAGCGAGGACTTCCCGACCCCGGCTTCGCACCGACGAGACGAGCCACCCTCCTTCGGCGCGAGCTGACTCGAGCTCCGCGAGCAGCTCCCCGCGCTCAGGCAGCTCGTGCGCCGCGGCTGCGATCTGTCCCTGCCGTATCGTGACGCCCGGCCGGCGATTCTTCAACGGCGACGACCTAGCTACGCGTCTGCGGGAACCCCAAGGTCGACTCTCGAGGTGTGCGGTCTCAGGCAGGCACAGGGGCCGGGTCGGGCCTACGATCACGGTGTCGGCGACCTTGACGATCTCGGTGACGGGCAGGCCGGCGGCGTCGGCGTGGGCGTGGATCGCCTCGGGCTGGACGCGCTCGTAGATGGCAGGACGGTGCCGAGGCCCTGCCCCTCCTCGATGCACGCATAGCTGCGGATCCAGCGGATGTCGTCCGGCATCGGCTCGCCCCCCGGCGGTCCGAGCGTGCGGCCGCGGCGCGTCAGGAGCTCGTCTGCCAGAGCGCCAGCCGTCGCGGCGAAGAATGACGTACAGATCCATCAAACCTCCTGGAATGGTTGGACGGGACTTCTCTAGCGCGTCTGGGAGCCGAGGTCGACCTTGCGACGTTGCCGGGTCGGGCCAGCGCGAGGTGACGACCTTCGCCGCGCGTGTAGAAGTCGATGCCCTCCGGGCCCGTAGATGTGGCGGTCGCCGAAGAGCGACGCCTTCCAGCCGCCGAACGAGTAGTAGCGCGACCGGCACCGGGATCGGCACGTTGATCCCGACCATGCCCGCCTGCGACGTCGAACTGGAACTGGCGGGCGACGCCGCCGTCGCGGGTGAAGATCGCGGTGCCGTTGCCGTACGGGTTCTCGTTGATCGAGCTCGACGCGCCTCGTCGTAGGTGCCGACGCGCGTGACGCCGAGCACCGGGCCGAAGATCTCGTCGCGGTAGGCGTCCATCTCGGGCGTCACGTCGTCGAGCAGCGAGACGCCGAGGAAGAAGCCGTCGCCGTCGGGCGCCGTCTCGCGGCCGTCGGCGACGACCGTCGCGCCCTGCTCGGCGCCGGCGTCGAGGTACGACGGCGACCTTGTCGCGGTGCTCGCGCGTGATCGAGCGGCCCCATCTCCGATGCCGGGTCCATGCCGTCGCCGACCTTGACCTTCGGCAGCCGCTCCTTGATCGCGCCGACCAGCGGGTCGGCGGCGTCGCCGACCGCGACGACCACCGAGACCGCCATGCAGCGCTCGCCGGCCGAGCCGTAGGCGGCGCTGACCGCCGCGTCGGCGGCCATCTCGATGTCGGCGTCGGGCAGCACGATCATGTGGTTCTTCGCCCCGCCGAGCGCCTGCACGCGCTTCGCCGTGCGCGTGTCCCGTCTCGTAGATGTAGCGCGCGATCGGCGTCGAGCCGACGAAGCTGAGACGCGCGCGACGTCCGGGATGCTCGAGCAGCGCGTCGACCGCGACCTTGTCGCCGTGGACGACGTTGAAGACGCCGTCCGGAACGCCCGCCTCCTTGAGCAGCTCGCGCCGTGAAGATCGAGGCGGACGGATCCTTCTCGGACGGCTTCAGCACGAACGTGTTGCCGCACGCGATCGCCGGCGCCCACATCCACATCGGGCACCATCGCCGGGAAGTTGAACGGCGTGATCCCGGCGACGACGCCGAGCGGCTGGCGGATCGAGTAGACGTCGACCCCGGTCGAGGCCTGCTCGGAGAAGCTCGCCCTTGAGCAGGGTCGGGATCCCGCAGGCGAACTCGATCACCTCGAGCCCGCGCGTGCACCTCGCCCATCGCGTCGGAGAGCACCTTGCCGTGCTCGGCCGTGAGGATGCCGCGCGATCTCCTCGCGCGCGCTCGTGGACGAGCTCGCGGATCGCGGAACAACAGCTCCGGCGCGCTTCGCGAGCGACATCGTCGCGCCAGGCGAGCGAACGCCTGCCTTCGCGGCGGCCACCGCGGCGCCGACCTCCTCCGCCGTCGCGAGATCGACCTCGCCCGACCGCCCGCTCGCCCGAGCGCGGGGTTGTAGCACCGGGCTCGGTGCACGGCCGGACGCGCCCTGCGACGGCTCTTGCCGCCGAGTCCAGTGGCTGATGCGGGTGAGTCGCTTCGCGTTGCCCGGTGGGCGGGGTCGCCAGCTCGGTCATCTCCTCCTCCTGAACGTGATCACCGAAGCGTAGCGCCCGCGTGGCGCCGGGTATCAGGCATTGTCTGCTACCGCTGCGCGCACCGCGGGCCGGTCTCCGCGTCGAAGAAGTGCAGGCGTTCGACGTCGACTGCCAGCTCGAGCTTACCTGGCTCCTTCGCGCTCGTGGTTCTGCGATCGAGCCACGCCACGAAATGAAGCTCCGCGCCCTCGCGCCTGCTCCGCGGCGGCCCCTCGCCTCCGCGTCCTCAGTGGCCTCGATGACGTGTGCCTCGAGCACTTCCTTCGTCGCACCGACCGGCGGAGCGGCGACGTTGAAGCTCACGTAGACCTCGGAGCCGCTCATCCTCTCGGATGTCGCAGACGACAGGGCAACGGCCCGGCGCGCGTTAAACTCACGGAAGCGCCGCATCCTCCATGTCCTCCGGCCGGATCCCCAGAGCGAGCGAGCGTCCTTCGAACCACTCGACGCCGGGATTGCGCTCGAGCGTCGTTTCGGCAAGACGCAAGCGATGCTCGCCGGCTGCTTTGGGAGCGCGCGCCGCCCTCGGCGAGGTCGGACGACGAACGAGGTTCATCGCGCGGCGAGCCGATGAACCCGGCGACGAACAGGTTCGCCGGCTGGTCGTAGAGCGTCTGCGGGCGCGTCGACCTGCTGGAGCAGCCCGTCCGCGCATCACCGCACACGCGGTCGCCCATCGTCATCGCCTCGATCTGGTCGTGCGTGACGTAGATCGTCGTCACGCTCGAGGTCGCGCTGGATGCGCGCGATCTCGGCGCGCATCTGCACGCGCAGCTTCGCGTCGAGGTTCGAGAGCGGCTCGTCCATCAGGAACGCCTGCGGGCTCGCGCACGATCGCGCGGCCCATCGCGACCCGCTGGCGCTGGCCGCCGGAGAGCTGGCCGCGGCTTGCGTTCGAGCAGCTCCGTCGAGCCGAGGATCGCGCGCCGCCTCGACGCGACCGCGGCGTCGATCTCGGCCTTGGTCGACGCCGCGCATCTTGAGCGCCGAAGCCCATGTTCTCGTACACGTTCATGTGCGGGTAGAGCGCGTAGTTCTGGAAGACCATCGCGATGTCGCGGCGCCTTCGGCGGCAGGTCGTTGACGACCTGCGCCGCCGATCCGCACCGTGCCCGCCGTGACGTCCTCGAGGCCCGGCGATCATCCGCAGCGCGCGTCGTCTTGCCGCAGCCCGACGGGCCGACGAAGACGACGAACTCGCCGTCGGCGACCTCGAGGTCGAGCTCGGTGACGGCCTGCGTGCCGTCGGCGTAGACCTTGGTCAGCCGGTCGAGGCTCGATCTCCGCCACGGTCCGGAATCTCCGGCTCGCAATCTGCTAGCATTCGACGCGTTCGCATGGAGGCCGTAGCGCTCGCGGCGGGGACCGCGCCGGCGGGCGCTGGCGACACGCGCTCGAGACGCCGCGCGGGTCCTCGCGACCGCTGCTCATCGCCCCGGCCGTCGCTCTTCATCGGCGCTCGTCGTCGGCGTGCCGCTCGTGCTGGCGCGATCTACCTGAGCTTCACGGACGCCATCGGCCGGCTCGCTGACGCGGCGACTGGGTCGGCTTCGACAACTTCCGCAACGCGCTGGCACGACCAGATCTTCCGCGGCGCGCTCTGGCAACACGTTCATCTTCACGCTCGCCTCGCAGGCGATCGTCGTCGTCTGCGCCGCCGTCTGATCGCGCACTGCCTCGTCCGCGACTTCCGCGGGCGGTGGATCCTGCGCTTCCTCGTCGTGCTGCCGTGGGCGGCGCCGGTCGCCTCTCGACCGATCGGCTGGCTCTGGCTCCTCGACTCCTCACAGCATCGTCAACTGGACGCTGGCCGGCTCCATCTGGCAACGCTCGTCTGGTCCTCGGCGCATCACATCACGACGCGCGGTCCACCTGCAATGGCTCGGCACGCCGAACGCTCGCGATGTCGTCGATCATCATCGTGCAGGCCTGGCGGATCGATCCCCTTCGCGGTCGTGATCTTCCTCGCCGGGCATCGCCTCGATCCCGAAGGAGGTCGACGACGCGGCCGCGATCGACGGCGCGACCGGCCTGAAGAAGTTCTGGTACGTGCGCATCCCGCTGCAGCTGCCGATCGCGCTCGTCGCCGTGCTGTTCGGGATCGTCTTCACGGCGACGGACATGATCGCGTCGTCTACATCCTCACGAACGGCGGCCCGTTCAACTCGACGCAGGTGCTGACCACGTGGGCGTTCCAGACCGGGATCAACGCGGGCAACACTCGGCGAGGGCGCGGCGATCGCGCTCTTCCTGCTCCCGCTGCTCGCGCTCGTCACCGTGGCGATGCTGTTCTTCGCACGACGGGCGCAGGTGACGTGACCGCGCTGGCGCCAGCGGCTGTTCGCGTACGGCGGTCGTCGTGCCGTTCGCGATCGTCCTCGCGTTCCCGTTCTACTGGTCGCGCTCGTCACGATGTTCAAGACGACCTCGACCTGGCGAACGTCGAGCACTGCCCTACGTCTACAACGACGTCGATGGCACTTCCACTGGGACTTCTGGAACTACGCGACGACCGAGCACGTGCGTTCCTCTTCGAGCACACCGAGCTACCCGACGTGGCTGCTGCAACACGCTGCTTCGTCGGCGCTGGTGGTCGTCGCTGATCACGCTCGCTCGTCGCCATGCCCGGCGGGCTACGCGCTCGCGCGACTCGCGGGCCGCGATGGGGCCGACGCTCGGCGTCGCGATCTTCCTCGTCTACCTCGTCCCGCCGACGCTGCTCTTCCTGCCGCTCTCGCGGCGTCATCACGCAGCTCGACCTGCAGGACTCGGCTCTGGGCGCTGATCCTCGTCTACCCGTCGTTCACGATCCCGTTCGCGACCTGGCTCCTGATGGGCTTCTTCAAGACGATCCCGCAGGAGCTCGAGGACGCGGCGCTGATGGACGGCTGCGTCGCGGCTCGAAGGCGCTCGTGCGGATCGTCCTCCCGATCTCGCTCCCGGGGATCCTCACCGTCGTCATCTTCGCGTTCTCGCTCGTGCGTGAACGAGTTCATCTACGCGATTCACGTTCATCTCGACGCTCGAGCAACGCACGCTCTCGGCCGGCGTTCCCGAACGACCTGATTCGCGGCGACGTCTTCTTCTGGCCAGTCGCTCATGGCGGCGATCCTGATCCCGAGCGATCCCGCTCGCGCTCGCTCTACAACGCGTTCCTCGACCGGTTCATCACAGGGCTTCACGGGCGGAGCATTCCGCTAGAGAATCGAGCAGAAAGGAGGAACCGATGGCAGACGAGGCGACGAGCCTCGAGCCGCGCGAGCGCGGCACTGAGCCGGGGCGAGCTGCTCAAGCGAGGCGCCGCGGCGCCTTCGCGGTCAGCATGTTCGGTGGCCTGGTCGCGCAGCGCCCTAGGCGTTCTACGGCCCGCTGAAGTGCGCGCACAAGCAGCTCGCCGGGCGATCTCTCGATCATGACAGTGGGCGCACTTCGTGCCCGCCTACGACCAGTGGCTCGACAACACGTACGTCAAGCAGTGGGGCGAGGAGAACGACGTCCAGGTCAAGGTCGACCACATCAACAACGCCCTGCTCGTACAGCGCGGCGGCGGCCGAGGTCGCCGCACAGAGCGGCCACGACCTGTTCTGGTTCATCTCGCCGCCGTCGCTCGTTCGAGAAGCAGGCGATCCCGGTGACCGACCTCGTCCAGGAGGTCGAGCGAGAAGCTCGGGCAAGATGACGCGACGTCGCGCAGGCAAGGCGACGTACAACCCGAAGACGAAGCAGTTCTACGGCTTCCCGGACGACCTACGCGCCCGACCCGGTGCAGTACCGGCAAGAGCTTCTTGCGAGCAGACGCGGCGTGAGTCGCTCAGCACATGGGAGGACGTCGCAAAGGGCCGCCCCGAAGCTCGAAGGCGATCGGGCACCCGGTCGGCCTCGGCATGTCGAACGAGACTCGACTCGAACATGCTCCTGATCGTCGCTCCTGTACTGCTACGGCGGCTTCATCCAGAACGAGGAGAACCGCATCGTCATCGGCCAGGGTCGAACAGCAAGGGCGCGATCGAGGCGCTCAAGTCGATGCGCGACATCTATCAAGAACGGCATGTCCGACGAGGTCTTCGCGCTGGACTGCGGCCTCGAACAACCAGGCCTCTACTCGCCGGCCGGCTCTCGATGGCCCTGAACGCGATCTCGATCGACGCGCTCGGCCGAGCAGTCGGGAACCACGGCGCTGTCCGACGACACTCTGGCTCGCCTCGATCCCGCGCGGCCCGCATGCGCGCTCGGCAACGAGCACGTGATGGGCATCTACCTCGATCTGGAAGTTCGCCAAGAACAAGGAGGCGGCGCAGAAGTACGTCGTCGACCAGCAGCTCGGCTACCGCGACGCACTTCATTCGCAGCCGGTACTACAACTTCCCGCCGTGGACGGAGCGCGATCAGGGCGGCTTCAAGGACGATCCGCAAGCTCGCCGCCGCAGGACACGCACAAGCCGAAGGGCAAGTACACGATCCTGACGACGATCGCCGAGAGGTACACGACGAACCCGGGCTATCCGGGCAACACGACGCCGGCGATGGACGAGATCTACAACACGTTCCTGATCCCGCAGATGTTCGCCGAGGTCGCCCAGGACAAGTCGACTCCCTGCCGAGGCGGTCTCGGCCTTCGCGAAGACAGGCGCAGAGCATCTACCGGAAGTGGAGGAACCGGGGCTCGTGTAACGCTGGACAGTGATCTGGTCGGGCCGCGCTGTTCCGTCATGACACGGCATCCGCGGGGGCGGATGCCGTGTCGCGCAAACCCCCTGAAGGAGGCCGCTTCGCGGCCTCGACCATCAGTGGTCGACGTTGCCGTGCACGCCGCTCCGGCTCGACCCGGCGGTAGGATCGCGTCGTGGCCACGATCGAGACGAACCCCGAGCTCGGCGCAGCAGATCGTCGAGGACGCGAAGGAGCACGTCCTCTACTCGTGGTCGGTGCAGGACGCGATCAACCCGATCGCGGTCGCGGGCGCCGAGGGCCGCTACTTCTGGGACTACGACGGCAAGCGCTACCTCGACTTCGCCTCGCAGCTCGTCAACGTCTCGATCGGCCATCGGCACCCGAAGGTCGTCGCGGCGATCAAGGAGCAGGCCGAGAAGCTCGCGACGATCGGGCCGCCGATGGCGACCGAGTCGCGCTCGCGGCTCGGGCAAGCTGCTCGCCGAGGTCACGCCCGGCGACCTGACGATGTCGTTCTTCACGAACGGCGGCGCCGAGGCGAACGAGAACGCGATCAAGCTCGCGCGCTGGTACACGGGCCGGCACAAGATCATCGCGCGCTACCGCTCGCTACCACGGCGCGACCGGCCGGCGCGATCACGCTCACCGGCGACCCGCGCCGCTGGCCCGCCGAGCCGGGCATCCCCGGCGTCGTGCGCATGCTCGACCCGTACACGTACCGCTGCCCGGCCGGCCATCCCGATCCGTGCCCGGTCTGCACGGGCGCGCCGCACCTCGAGGAGATCCTGCAGTACGAGGGCGCGCACACCGTCGCCGCCGTCATCCTCGAGACGGTCACCGGCACGAACGGGATCATCGTCCCGCCCGACGGCTACCTGCAGTCGATCCGCGAGGTCTGCGACCGGCACGGGATCCTGCTGATCTGCGACGAGGTGATGGCCGGCTTCGGCCGCACCGGCAAGTGGTTCGCCGTGCGACAACTGGGACGTCGTCCCCGACATCCTCACGCGTCGCGAAGGGGATCAACTCCGGCTACGTGCCGCTCGGCGCGATGGTCGTCTCCGAGCCGATCGCCGACTGGGTGCGCGACAAGCTTCTTCGCCGGCGGGCTGACCTACTCCGGCCATCCGCTCGCGTGCGCGTCGGCGGTCGCGTCGATCGAGGCCTTCCAGGAGGAGGGCATCGTCGAGAACGCGGCCGCGCATGGGCGACGTCTTCCGCGCCGAGCTCGCGCGCGCTGGCGGAGAAGCACCCGTCGATCGGCGACGTGCGCGGCCTCGGCTGCTTCTGGGGCCTCGAGCTCGTCAAGAACCGCGAGACGCGCGAGCCGCTCGTCCCCTTCAACGCGGGCGGCGAGGCGGCGGCGCCGGTCGGCGCGGCTGGCGAAGCGCGGCGCTCGAGCGCGGCCTCTACCTGATGACGCACTGGAACGTCGTCATGATCTGCCCGCCGCTGACGATCACGCGCGAGGAGCTCGACGAGGGCCTCGCGATCCTCGACGACGCGCTCGCGATCGCCGACGAGTACGTCAGCTCCAGGCCGGCAGGAGCCGGCGCCGACGCCGGGAAGCTCTGCCGAGCAGCTCGGAGAGCTGCGCGACCTCGTCCTCGTCGAGCCGGTCGCTGAAGAGCTCGCTGCAGCCGCTTCGCGTGGTTGGCGCCGACGCACTCGACGTGCTCGACGCCTTCCTCCGTCAGGCTCGCCCAGGTGACGCGGGCGTCGTCGGCTTGCAGCTGACGTTCTCGACGAGGCCGCCTCCTGGAGACCGTCGAGCAGCCGCGTCACGCCGGACGGCGTCAGCATCAGCAGCTTCGACGAGATCGACCCGGCGAAGCCGGTTGTCGTCCGCCCGGCTGAGGTGCAGCAGCGCCTCGAAGTCGTTGAACGTCAGCCCGCGGGGGTCAGCGACCTCGGCCTCGAGCTCGCGGCGCAGCACCGTGTGAGCCCGCATCAGACGGGCGAAGGCGTGATCTCGACTGGCGATTCTGGTGTCGGCTCAACTGCTTGCGTGCGCAATACTTGACTACTCAAGGTTTATCCTCTATATTGGTTGCGTACTCAAGTATAGACCACGAACCAAGGGAGAGCAATGAGCACCACAGCAGAACAGACCACAAGCATTCCGACCGGCACCTGGAGCCTCGATCCGATCCACTCGAGCCGTCGGCTTCGCGATCACGCTACAGCGGCGCGGGCACGGTCCGCGGCGGCTTCAATGAGTTCGACGCCAAGCTGGTCGACGGCAAGCTCGAGGGCAGCGCCAAGGTCGCGAGCGTCAGCTTCGACGAGCCGAGAACTCGTCGGCCACCTCCAGTCGCCCGACTTCTTCGACGCCGAGCAGTTCCCCGAAGCTCGCGCTTCGCCTCGAAGACGATCGAGCGCAACGGCGACGACGTCACGATCGACGGCGAGCCTCACGCTTCGCGGCGTGACGAAGCCCGTCACGATCATCGGAACGGTCGTCGGCCCGACGCCGGATGCCGACGCGTTCCGGGCCGATCCAGCGGATCGCGCTTCGACCTCGAGACGACGGTCGACCGCCGCGAGTTCGGCATCGACTGGAACAGGGATCTTCCGAGCGGCGATCCCGCGCTCGGCAACGACGTGAAGATCACCGCCAACCTGGCGCTGGTTCAGGCGTAGGCGATGAAGATCCTCGCGATCAGCGGCAGCCTCCGGCAGGGTCCCACAACACGGACCTGCTCCGGGGTGCTGCCGCGGCCGCGCCGTGACGGCGTCGACATCGTGCTGTACCACGGGCTCAAGGAGATCCCGCCGTACGACGCCGACGACGACGTCCCGGGCAACCAGCCGGACGCCGTCCGGCGACTTCAAGGCCGCGCTCGCACGAGGCCGACGCCGTGTTGATCTCGACGCCCGAGTACAACTCGTCGATTCCGGGCGTGCTCAAAGAACGCCCTCGACTGGGCGTCTCGGCCGCTCGCCGAGTCGCCCGTGCGGCAACAAGCCGGTCGCGGTGATGTCGTCGAGCACGGGCATGTTCGGCGGCGTCTGGGCCGCAGCCGAGACCCGCAAGGTGCTCGGCGCGCTCGGCGCCCGACGCTCGAGGACACGGTCGCCGTGCGCGAAGGCCGATGAGCGCCTTGCCGACGGCGTCGATGCGGCGTTGCTCGATGGAGCTTCGCTCGGTCGTCGACGCGCTCGCCGACGCCGTCGAGGCCCGCGACCATCGCGCGCGGCCGCCTAGAGCAGGAAGCGCTCGATCGCGCCGGCCGTGTCGTCGAGCGCGTCCCACAGCACCGTGTGCCCGGCCGGCGATGCGGACGACCTCGAGCAGGTCGCCGAGTGCAGCGGCGTGATCGTCGAGCAAGCGCGTCGTAGGGGAGGTACGAGGTCTCGCCGAGCACGAGCAGCGTCGGGATCCGAACCTGCGCTGAACGGCGGCTGCTCGCGCGTCATCTCGCCGTAGGCGGCGACCACGGCGCTCTGGCAGTACCGGTAGCGCCAGCGGCCGTCGTCATCGGGCAGCAGGTGCTCCCGCAGCTCTGCCTCGACGAGCTCGCGCGGCGCTGTCGTGAGCACGCTCTCCTCATAGCGCCGGTCGATCCCCTCGTCGAAGGAGGCATACGAGCGGTCGCGCCGCGCATTCTCCGCGCCGAGAAGTCCCGACTGAGGCGGGAAGGCGGATCGCCGGATCGAGCAGGACGAGCCGCTCGACGCGATCGGCGCCGCTGCCGCGGCCTCGTACGCGATACGGCCGCCGAACGAGTGGCCGAGCCAGGCACAGCGTCGGTTCGGGGCGGCGTCGAGCACGTCGGCGACGTGCTGCTCGAGGTTCCACGGCGGCTCCCAGGGCGAGCCGCCGTGCGCCGCGCAGGTCGAGCGCGACGACGTGGAAGCGGTCGGCGAGGCGCTCCGCGAGCGGGCGGAAGTGCCGGCCGTGGCTCGTGACGCCGTGCAGGCAGACGAGCGCGCGGCAGGCCTGCGTCGCCCACTCGTAGCGGAGCGAGGCTCACTGGCTGCTGCGGCGAGCGAGCCGAGGTCGAGCTCGCTGGCGCGCGTGCGCCGGCGTCGTTCGACGAGGCTCCAGACCACGACCCGTCCTTGTCGATCAGGAACGTGCCGCGGACGGGCGCGCCTGCGTCTCTCGTCGAAGACGCCGTAGGCGCGTCGCGGCCTCGCCGTGCGGCCAGAAGTCCGAGGCGAGCGTGTAGGTCGAGCCGCAGCTGCTCCTTCCAGGCCTGCCGCGCCGGCGCCGGAGTCGCAGGAGACGAGCACGACGTCGGTCTCGGCGCTCTCGAACGCCGGCAGGTTCGCCTGCAGGTCGAGCGCCTCCTCCGCGCAGACCGGCGTGAACGCGAACGGGTGGAAGACGAGCAGGACGTTGCGACGGCCCGCGGAAGTCGGACAGGCCGCACGCGCGTCGGAGCTCGTCGACCTCGAGGTCGAAGTCCGGCGCCGTCACCCGTCCCGATCTCGCCATCCTGCTCCTCCTCGCCGTTGCCCGAGGGCGCGATAGTAGCGCCGTCCCTTCAGCTCCTCCGGGAGGTAGTCGAGCTCGGAGCCGCGCGGGTCGGTGTGGGGATCGATGTATCCCGTCGCCGTGGCCGAGCTTCGGCGCCCGGCGTAGTGGGCGTCGCGGAGCATCGCCGGGCGGCGCAGGTTCCCGCCCGTCTGCACTCCTCGCGCGCCGACCAGATCGCGTTCGCGCTCGCCTTCGACTTGGGCGCGTTCGCGAGGTAGATCGCCGCCTGCGCGAGGTTGAGCTGCGCCTCCGGGAGCGCCGACGTGCTCGAGCGCGTGCGCGGCCGCGACCGCGACGAGCGAGCGCCTGCGGGTCGGCGTTGCCGACGTCCTCGGAGGCGAGGATCACCATCCGCCGGGCGATGAAGCGCGGGTCCTCGCCGCCCTCGAGCATCGCGGCGAGGTAGTAGACGGCGGCGTCGGGATCGGAGCCGCGCATCGACTTGATGAAGGCGGAGACGAAGTCGTAGTGCTGGTCGCCGCCCTTGTCGTAGCGGAGCGGCCGCTTGCGCGCGGCGTCGTCGACGTGACGCCCTCGAGCGGCGACGCCCTCGGCGCTGCGCGGTCTGCCACGCCAGCTCGAGGTGTTGAGCGCCGTGCGCGCGTCGCCGCCGGCGCGCGCGCGCGATCAGCTCGACGACGTCCGTCGGAACCTCGGCGCCGAGCGCCGCCGCGCCGCGCGCGCGACGACCTCGCCGAGCTCCTCGTCGGACAGCGGCTCGCAGCTCGACGACCTGGCAGCGCGAGAGGAGCGCCGAGTTGACCTCGAAGTACGGGTTCTCGGTCGTCGCGCCGATCAGCGTGATCGAGCCCGTCCTCGACGCGCGGGCAGCAGCGCGTCCTGCTGCGCCTTGTTGAAGCGGTGGATCTCGTCGAGGAAGAGGATCGTCCGCTGGCCGTTGCCGCCGAGCCGGTCGCGCGCCCGCTGCATGACGCCGCGCACGTCGTCGACCCGGGCCGAGACGGCCGAGAGCTCCTCGAACGCGGCGCCGGTCGTCGCGGCGACGATCCGCGCGAGCGTCGTCTTGCCGACCCCGGGCGGCCCGTAGAGGATCAGCGAGCGGAGCCGGTCGCTCCTCGATCGCGCGGCGGAGCGCCGAGCCCTCGCCGAGCACGTGCTGCTGGCCGACGAGCTCGTCGAGCGTGCGCGGCCGCAGGCGCTGCGCGAGCGGTGCCGTGCTCGGCCGTGCGCTCCCGGGCCGCATCGGCGAAGAGGTCGCTCATGCGCGTCAGTATGCTCAGGCCGTGGCGACGCACGAGGACTACTCGGAGCCGATTCTCGCCGGCGAGGGCGCCAGCGACTACGAGCGCTACCTCGAACACGGACGGCGCTGCTCGCGCTCCAGAAGACCGCCGACGAGTGGGTGCACCGCGACGAGCTGCTGTTCCAGACCGTGCACCAGTCGTCGGAGCTCTGGCTCAAGCTCGCGTGGAACGACGTCGAGGCGGCGGCCGCGCACTCGAGCGCGGCGGACGATCGCGCCGGCGCTTGCGGCTGCTCCGGCGCGAGCGACGCTGTGCCTCGCGCTACGCGACCGCGCAGCTCGACATGCTCGAGCAGATGTCGCCCGTGGGAGTACCAGGAGATCCGCAAGGTGCTCGGCCACGGCAGCGGCTTCGACTCGCCCGGCGTGGCGCGAGCTGCGGCCGCGTCGATGCCGCGCGCTCGGCGAGGCGTTCCACGCGCCCGCGAGCAGGCCGGGCTGTCGCTCGCTCGACGTCTACGTCCAGGGCCGCGAGCACGAGGAGCTCTACCAGCTCGCCGAGGCGCTGATCGAGCTCGACGAGCGGCATCAACTTCTGGCGCATCCGGCACTACCAGGTCGTCGCGCGCGTGATCGGCGACACGGTCGTCGGCACGCAGGGCACGCCCGTCGAGGTGCTCGGCCGGCTGATCCATCACGTCTTCTACCCGGAGCTCTGGCGCGTCCGCAACGAGCTCACCGCGCTCTCGCAGGCAGCAGAAGGCGTGAGCCTGCAGGACGAGGCGGTCGGGCTGCTCCAGCAGCTGCTCCGGCTGAACACGGTCAACCCACCCGGGAACGAGACGATCGCGCGCGGAGCTGCTGCGCGACTACCTCGCAGGCGAACGGCGTCGAGGTGCGAGCTCGTACGCGCGCACGCCGGAGCGGGCGAACCTCGTCGCCCGACTCAAGGGCGGCGACGGCCCGTCGCTCGTGCTTCCTCTCGCACACCGACACGGTCGTCGCCGATCCCGACGGAGTGGTCGCGCGACCCGTGGTCCGGCGACCTCGCCGACGACCACGTCTGGGGGCGCGGCGCGCTCGACATGAAGAACCAGGTCGCGGCGAGCGCCGTCGCGATCGCCTCGCTCGCGCGCGAGGGCTTCACGCCTCCCGGCGATCTCGTCTTCGTCGCCGCGGCCGACGAGGAGGTGGGCGAGAACTACGGCCTCCAGTGGCTCTGCGAAGCAGCATCCCGACGCCGTTCGGGTCGACTACGCGATCAACGAGGGCGGCGGCGAGCGCGTCGAGCTCGGCGGCAACGCGTCTTCTACCTCTGCGCCGCGGCGGAGAAGATGAGCGCTCCGTTCCGGCTCGCCGTGCACGGCCGCAGCGGCCACGCCTCGATGCCGGGGATCGCCGACAACGCGCTCGTCAAGGCGGCGCCGCTGATCGAGAAGCTCGCCGCCTACCGTCCCGAGGCCGCTCGATCGGGCCCGAGGTGCGCAGGCTTCCTCGAAGCCGTGCTGGGCGAGCAGCCGCCGCCCGCCGAGGTGCTCGAGCGGCCTCGCGCGCGTCGACCCGCTCGCGGCCGAGACGATCGAGCCGCTGCTCTCGTTCACGCTCTCGCCGACGATGATCGAGGCCTCCGAGCGCCGGAACGTGATCCCCGGCACGTGCGAGCTCGTACGGTCGACCGCCGGCTCCTGCCCGGGCAGACGCCCGGAGGACGTCGAGCCGATCATCCGCGCCAGATCCTCGGCGACGGCGAGACTACGACCTGGAGACGATCGAGCGCTGTCGGCGGCACACGCTCGCCGCTCGACACGCCGCTCTGGACGGCGATCTCCGGACTGGGTCGGCGAGACGGAGCCGGGCGCGAGGCTGGCGCCGCTCGTGCTGCGCCGGCTTCACCGACTCGCACTGGCTGCGCGAGGCCTTCGGCACCGTCGCGTACGGCTTCTTCCCGTTGCGGACGATGGACGATCGAGCTGGCCTCGCGCCTGATCCACTCGGCCGACGAGCGGACGCACGTCGACGATCTCGGGCTCGGCGTCGAGTTCCTCCGCGCCGCCGCCCGCTCGCTGGCGTAGCCGTGCTCGAGCTGCACTCGCCGGAGGGCGCGTTCGAGCTGATCGAGGCGTACCTGCGCGAGCGCGGCTTCTTCGCGCCCCGGCGGCGAGGCGCTCGAAGCGGATCTCTATCTCGGCTACGGACTCTCGGAGCCGCTGCGCCGCACACGACGCCGCCCCGCCGGAGCCGTGCCCGCTGCCGCGCGCGGCCGTGGCCGTCCGCGACACGTCCGAGGGTCTGGCCCTGCGGACACGTCTCGTCCCGTCGGACAGTGGGAGCGGACGTGGAGCGACGCGGAGTACGCGCAGGCGGTCGAGGCGGTGCGGGCGGCGATCGGGCGCGGCGACGTCTACCAGGTCAACCTCGTCCAGCACCTGTCGGCGCCGTTCGCCGGCGACCCGGCGCGGCTCGCCGGCGCGGCTCGCGCGCGTTCGCGGCCGCGGCGCGCTCGCCGGCGACGGCTGGGCGATCGTCTCCGCCTCGCCGGAGCTCTTCCTCGCCCGGCGCGGCCGGCGCGTCTGGACGTGCCCGATCAAGGGGCACGCGCCCGCTCGGCGAGCACGTCGAGGGCGAGAAGGACGCGGCCGAGCACGTGATGATCGTCGACCTCGAGCGCAACGACCTCTCCCGCGTCTGCGAGCCGGGCTCGCGTGCGCTGGCCGGAGCTGATGGTCGAGCGCGAGCTCGCCGGCGTCACGCACCTCGTCTCGACGGTCGAGGGAACGCTGCGCGAGCGACGTCGGCCTGGCCGAGCTGCTCGCGGCGACGTTCCCGGGCGGCTCCGTCACCGGCGCGCCGAAGATCGCCGCGCGTCGACCTGATCGCCGCGCTCGAGCCCGTCGGCCGCGGCGCGTCGATGGGCGCGCTCGGCACGGTCCGCGGCGAACGGCGACCTCGAGCTCGCGCTGACGATCCGCACGTTCGCGATCGCCGAGGAGCGGATCCATCTCTGGGTCGGCGGCGGCATCGTCTGGGACTCCGAGCCCGAGGCCGAGATCGAGGAGTCGTGGACGAAGGCGCGGCCGCTGCTCGCCGCGATCGGCGCATCCGATCGAGGCGGGAGTCACGATGAGCGCTGCTCGCGGTGGCGGTCGGCGGGCGCGGCGTCGTCGATCCGGCAGAGCCGGTGCTGCGCGCCGACGACGAGGCGCTCCTGCGCGGCCGGGCGGCGTTCGAGACGATCCGGGTCTACGGCGGGAAGCCGTTCCAGCTGGCCGAGCATCTCGACCGGCTCGCCGGCTCGGCCGAGCGGCATCGGGCTGCCGCGCGGTGAACAGCTGCGAGCTCGAGCGAGCTCGCGCAGCAGGCGCTCGACGCCGCCGGCGCGCCGGACGCGGTGCTTCGGCTCATCTGGACGCCGACGCCGACCGTCGCTCGCGCTCGTCAGCGCGCTCGCCGACCACTACGACGACGCTGCGCGCACGCGGCCAGCAGCTGATCTCCCTCCGCGGCGTCCGGGCCGACGAGCCGTGGCTGCCTGCCCGGGGTCAAGTCGACGAGCTACGCGGTCAACATGGCCGCCGAGGCCGAGGCGCAGGCGCCGCGGCGCCGACGACGCCGTCTTCGTCGACGCCGACGGGATCGTGCTCGAAGGGCCGACGACGAACGTCTGGTGGCGGCGCGAGCGCACGCTCTTCACGCCCTCGCTCGAGCTCGGCATCCTCGCCGGCGTGACGCGGGCGACGGTGATCGAGCTCGCCGCCGAGCGCGGCTACGACGATCGAGGAGGGCACGTACCGGCCTGACAGAGCTCGCCGGCGGCCGACGAGGCCTTCACGTCCTCGTCCGTGCGCGAGGTGATGCCGGTCGACCGAGCTCGACGGAGCGCCAATCGGCCGCGGGCCGTGCCGCCGACGAGCTCCAGGCCGCGCTCGAGACAGAGCCGCCGGGGCTACGCTCGCAGCATGAGCAGCAAGATTCGCCTCGGCGGCATGGCGCTCGCCAACGGAGTGCTCGTGCACGGGCCGACCGCCTGGGCGTGCGCGATCCGGACACGACGTCTGGCGAGATCAAGGTCGCCGCCGCGCGCAAGCGGCTGTTCGCGCCGAGGATCCAGACAGCCGTTCCTGCGTGGCCCGCTCCGGCTGGCGGAGTCGTTCGCGATGCTCCCCGAGCTCCGCCGGAAGCTGCCCGAGGCGCGGCTGTCCATTCGAGCGCCCGACCGTGCTCGGCCGCCACGCTCGCGAGCGCAGTCACCGTTCAGGCCGTGCGCCGTTCGACCAGGCTCGGCGCCGTCGCCCGCGAGCTCGCTCTCGGGGCGCTCTCGCTCGCGCCGGCCCTGCTCGCGCTCCGCGGCGGCGAGCTCGCCGCCTACCACGGCGCCGAGCACGTCTCGATCGGCACGTACGAGCACGGCGAGAAGCGCGCGAAGGAGCACGAGCGCTGCGGCTCACACCTGATCGGGCCGCTGCTCGCCGCCGTCGGCCGGCGAGCAACCTGCTCGCCCGCGCGCACCGGCGCACCTGCGCAGGCACGGCGCGGACCGTCAGCTCGATCGGCGCCGTCGGCGCCGCGGTCGAGGTCTTCGCGTGGATGACGCGGCATCCCGGCCACCCGCTCGCGAAGGCGCTCGCGCGCCCCGGGCACGAGCTGCAGCACCGGATCGCGACCGCCGAGCCGTCGCCCGAGCAGCTCGAGGTCGCCGAGGCCGCGCTGGCGGCGTGTCTGGAGCTCGAGAGCATGGCGACCACAGCCGCGCAGCTAGACCCGAGCCGCCTTCCGCCCGAGATCTTCGACCTCCCGGTCGAGAAGATGCGGGAGGGCTACTACACCGACGCGTACTTCAACCACACGCGCGAGACGCTGCTCGCCGGACGGCCGCCACCCGCGCGTCGTGATGCAGGTCTTCCAGCGCAACCAGGCGATGCTCGGCGGCATGGACGAGGCGATCGCCGATCCTCAAGCTCTGCTCGGACGACTGGGACGCGCTCGACCGTCCACGCGCTCCACGACGGCGACCGGATCGAGCCGTGGGAGACGGTGATGACGATCGAGGGCGACTACACGCTCTTCGCCCACCTCGAGACCGTCTACCTCGGCGTGCTGACGCGGCGGACGCTGATCACGACGAACACCGCGCCGCGTGCGTCGAGGCGGCGAACGGCAAGCCGATCATCTTCATGCCGGCGCGGCACGACCACCACCGCGTGCAGACCGGCGACGGCTACGCGGCCTACGTCGCCGGCGCGATGATCGGCGCCGAGATCGGCGTCACCTCGGACGCGCAGGCATCCTGGTGGGGCGGCCGCGGCGTCGGCACCGTGCCGCACGCGCTGATCGCCGTCGTACGGCGGCAACACCGTGCTCGCCGCGACGCAAGTTCGCCGAGTGGGCGCGCGACGACATGAACATCGTCGTCCTCGTCGACTTCGAGAACGACTCGGTGCGCACCGCGCTCGAGGTCGCGCGCGCGCTCGGCCCGCGGCTCTGGGGCGTCCGGCTCGACACCTCCGGGCCAGCTCGTCGACCGCTCGCTCTGGGACGAGATGGGCGACTTCGACCCGCGCGGCGTCAACGAGCGCCTCGTGCGCAAGGTGCGCGACGCGCTCGACGCCGACGGCTTCGAGCGCGTGCGGATCGTCGTCTCCGGCGGCTTCACGGTCGACAAGATCGAGGACGTTCGAGCGCGCAGGGCGTCCCGGTCGACGCCTACGGCATCGGCTCGTCGCTGATCCGCGGCGCAGAACGACTTCACCGCCGACATCGTCGTGACCGACGGCCGGCCCGTCGGCGAAGGTCGGCCGCCGCTACCGGCCGAACGCCGCGGCTCGAGCTCGTCACCTAGCCAGCGGCTGACCGACTCGCCGACGACGCCGGGCCACTCCGGCAGTCGGCGTGGTCGGAGCGGACGACGTGGGCGCCCGACTCGGCGAAGCGCGCGGAACGCCGCGTCGGCCTCGTCGGTGTAGTCGACCGCGCCCGGGCACGACGACGGGCGAGGTGCAGTCCTCGAGCAGGTAGACCTTCGCCTGCGAGGCTCTCGCTCGCGCACTGTCGGGTCCGAGAGCAGGTCCTGCGATCGTCCAGGCGACGCAGTGGCTCTTGGCCTGCCCGGCGATCACGACCGCGTCGAACTGGAGCAGGCGCTCGATCAGCGGGTGGTTGCGCTTGCCGAGCGGCTCACCCTCGCGGTCGAACTCCACCTCCGGGCCGAGCATCGAGTAGTGCTCGGTCAGCGGGTTGATCGCCCTTCGGCTGGAAGTCGAGCGGCGCCCAGCGGGCGATCGCAGTGGAAGAAGAGCGCCTCCTCGACCGCCGAGACGAGCGCGTAGCCGATCCCGCCGAGCATGGCGTGGAAGGGCCAGATCGGTCAGGCTGTACTTGCCGCCCTCCTCGAGCGTCCGCGTGTAGTAGCGGCAGGTGCTCCTCGGCGTAGTCGGCGATCGAGCCCGAGCCCGTCGGCGGCCGGCGGGTTGATCCGCCAGCGCCCCGCCTCGACGTCCTCGGCGCGTCACGAGTCGTGAACGGCTCCGGATGGCGACCCTCGCTCGTCGACGAGCAGACGCGGGTGGAAGATCTGGAGCGCCTGGTGCGTGTCGAGCGTCGGGCACGATCTGCGTGATCGATGCCGAGGTTGCGGTAGACGAACTCGCACAGCCGGCGCGAGTCGTCGAGCGCGCCCGTCCCCGAGCGCCCGGCGACGAAGAGCTCGAAGCCCGGCGTGCAGAACGTGTTCTGCACGTCGACGACGACGAGCGCGACGCGGAAGCGGTCCTCCGCCGCCGGCACGGACCGCTGCTCGGTCGCGCCAGCGCTCCGCGTCCGTCGAACCGCGCCGCGTAGTCGACGCGCCAGACCTCGCCGACGCGGTCGGGATCCCAGTGCGGGGGCAGCGGGAGCGGATCGAGCACGGCAGTAGTGTAGGAACGTGGCTCCGCCGCTCGTCGAGAAGGCGCTCGCCGTGGCCGAGCGCACCGGCTTCACGCGGTCGTGCAGCGCCGAGGCCGGGCGGCTGCTGCAGGTGCTGGCCGGCCTCGCGCGGCCGCGAGCGCGTCGCCGAGATCGGCACCGGCTGCGGCGTCGGCGCGGCGTGGATCCTCTCGGCGCTCGACCCCGCAGATGCCGTTCTTCACGGTCGGAGCTCGACGAGGCCGCGCGCGCAGCCGCCGCCGAGCTGTTCGCGGACGATCGAGAACGCCACACGTGCTCCACGGGCGACTGGCGCGAGGTGCTCGCCGCCGGAGGCGCCGCTCGACCTGCTTCTCGCGCGACGGCGGCAGGTGCGAAGTACCACGAAGAGCTCGTCGGACTGCTGGCGCCGGGCGGGATCGCTGGTGCTCGACGACCTGACGCCTGGCTACGCGGAGCCCGACCCGGTCCGGGAGCTCTGGCTCGCGCCACCTGCGGCTCGTCGCAGATCGAGGCTCCAGGTTTCCTCGCAGCGAAGCTGGTAATCCGTCGGCACACTTCAGGCCTCGCTGAGGTTCTGCCGATAGGAGCCGGGATGCCGGACGTGGGGGAATTCTTCGATCAGTTGGCCAGGCTACGCGCTGACGTGGCTGCCGCTCGTCTTCTTCGGCGCTGATCATCTATCTGCTCTGGCGGACGCTGCAGTACATGCCGCGCGTGAAGCCGCCGAAGCTGGAGGCGAGCGCGAGCTCGCTCCGTCAGCTGGGCGGACGTCGCCGGCGTCGACGAGGCGAAGGCCGAGCTGCGGGAGGTCGTCGACTTCCTCGCGCCATCCCGAAGCGCTTCCAGCGGCTCGGCGCGCGCGTGCCGAAGGGCATCCTGCTCTACGGCCCGCCCGGCACCGGCAAGACGCTGCTCGCCAAGGCTGTCGCGAAGGAGTCCGGCGCGCAGTTCTACTCGCAGAGCGCCTCGGCCTTCGTCGAGATGTTCGCCGGCCTCGGCGCCGCCCGGATCCGCAAGCTCTTCGAAGAGGCGCGCAAGAACGCGCCCGCGATCGTCTTCATCGACGAGCTCGACGCCGTCGGCACGCGCCCGCGCCGGCGGCGGCTTCAACCGCGAGCACGACCAGACTCTCAACCAGCTGCTCGTCGAGCTGGACGGCTTCGACGAGTCGGCCCAGGTGATCGTGATGGGCGCCTCGAACCGGCTCCAGGATCTCGACCCGGCGCTGCTGCGCCCGGGCCGCTTCGACCGGCAGGTGCTCGTCGCGCCGCCCGACCTCGACGGCCGCGAGGAGATCCTGCGCGTGCACACGCGCGGCAAGCCGCTCGCCGACGGACGTCGACCTCGACCACGGTCGCACGCCAGACCTCCGGGCTCACCGGCGCCGACCTCGCGAACCTCTGCAACGAGGCCGCGATCTTCGCCGGCCGCCAGGAGCGCACGACGATCCTGGCGGAGGACTTCGAGGACGCGATGGAGCGCGTCGTCGCCGGCCTGCAGCAGCGCCGCGTCGTCACCGAGAAGGAGAAGCGGATCCTCGCCTACCACGAGGGCGGGCACGCGCTGCTCGCGCATCTGATGGGCGACGCTGCTCCCGATCCAGAAGGTGACGATCATCGCGCGCGGCGACGCGCTCGGCTACGCGTACTACCTGCCGGTCGAGGAGCGCTACCTGCACACGAAGGAAGAGTTCCTCGACGTGATGAAGGTCGCGCTCGGCCGGCCGCGCCGCCGAGCAGATCGTCTTCGGCCGCGTCACCGAACGGCGCCGTCGAACGACCTCGAGAAGGTGACCGAGATCGCCCGCGCGATGGTCTTCGAGTACGGCATGTCCGAGGCGTCGCCGTCGCGGACGATGCGCGCCGACAACTACGCCCTCTCCGAGGAGACGAAGCGGCTGCGCGACTCCGAGCAGGCACGCCTGACCGACCACGCCTACGAGGAGGCGCAGCGCCTGCTCGTCAAGCATCGCGCGTCGCTCGACCGGCTCGCCGGCGCAGCTGCTCGAGCGCGAGACGCTGAACGCGCGAGGAGCTGCAGGAGCTGCTCGGCGACGATCGGGCCGGAGTCACGGTCGTCCGAGACGGTCGGCACCGTACGCGCTCTGCCCGGCGGTCGAGAACTAGCCCGCCGTTAGCATCGCTGCCGTGGGCGCCCGCGGCATCCACCATCTCGGCGTCGCCGTCCACGACCTGGACGAGGCACTCGACACGTACGATGCGGCTCTTCGGCGCCGAGCTCGAGCACCGCGCGCCGCGTCGAGGAGCAGGGCGTCGAGGCGGCGGCTGTGCTCGTCGGCTCGGGCCGCGTCGAGCTGCTCGCCGCCGCTCGGCGAGGAGACTCCGGTCGGCAGGTTCCTCGCAGACCGCGGCCGGGGATGCACCACGTCGCCTACGAGGTCGACGACGTCCGCGTGCGAGCTCGGCGCGGCTCTCGGCCGAGGGTGCCGAGCTGATCGACGAGGAGCCGCGGCAGGGCTCTTCGGCCTCCAGGTCGCCTTCGTCCATCCCGACGCCGTTCACGGCGTCCTCACAGAGGTGGTGTCCGTTGGCTGAAACCGATTCCGTCCGCGTCGAGCTCGCGCTTCGACGGCGGGCCAGGTCTCTCGCGCGCTCGTGACCGTCCAGGGAGCCGACGAGCTCGAGCGCGCGCTCGCGACCGAGGCGGGCGGCACGATCATGCTCGACTCGAGCGACGGCCGCTACACGATCGTCCTCGGCGCGCGTGGTCTACATGAAGCGCTACGCACGCGAGTCGCGCGTCGGGCTTCGGGATCTAGGCGCAGGGCACCCTCTCGGGATGACCGAGACGACAGCAGAAGGGTCCGTCGGCCGCCGAGATCCGCAAGCTCGTCGAGCGGGGCCAGCAGGGCGACCGCGCCGCGCTCGAGGAGCTGTACCTGATCCACTTCGACCGGATCTACAGCTACCTGCACATGACCGTCGGCAACCGGCACGACGCCGAGGACCTGACGACGCAGACCTTCCTGCGCATGCTCGAGTCGATCGGCAAGTTCCGCTTCCAGTCGGCGCCGTTCTCGGCCTGGCTCTTCCGGATCGCGCACAACCTCTCGATGGACCACTTCCGCGCCAACCGCCGCTGGCAGCCCGGAGGAGGAGGTGCCCGAGCCGCTCGGCTCCGACGGAGCGCTCCGCCGAGGACGAGGCGTTCCAGTCGATCGGACGCCAGTCGATGCTCGAGCTGATCGAGTCGCTCTCGCAGGAGCAGCAGCAGGTGCTGACGCTGAAGTTCGTCTTCAACTTCTCGAACGCCGAGGCGGCGACGATCCTCGACAAGACCGAGGGCGCGGTGAAGTCGCTGCAGCACCGGGCGCTCGTCTCGCTGCAGAAGCAGATCGTCCGGCGACGAGCCACCGACCGGAGGAGTAGGTGGCGCTCGAGGTCGGGATCGTCGGCCTGCCGGGCGCGGGCAAGACGACGCTGTTCACCGCGCTGACGCAAGACCGGCGGCGCCGGCTTCGGCAAGGAGAACGTCGGCATGGCGTCGATCGCCGACGACCGGCTCGACGCAGCTCGCCGCAGCTCGTCGGCGCGCGCAAGATCACGCCGGCGACGATCCGCGTCGTCGACGTCCCCGGGACCGGCCGGCGCTGCTCGGCGGCCTGCGCCAGGTCGACGCGATCCTCGTCGGTCGCCGACGGCTTCTCGCCGGGCGCCGATCCGCGCGGCGACCTCGAGACGCTCGAGCTCGAGCTGCTCGTCGCCGACCGCGACCACGTCGAGCGGCGGCTCGAGCGGGTCGAGAAGCAGGCGAAGTCGGGCGACGCGAAGCTGCGCAAGGAGGTCGAGCAGCTGCAGGCGCTGCTCGCGCACCTCGACGCGGGACACACGCTGCGGGACTTCGCCGGCGAGCTGCCCGCCGAGCTCGAGCCGCTGACGACGAAGCCGCTGCTCGCGGTCGAGAACGGACCCGGCGGGATCGACCTCGCAGCTCGAGGCCGAGCTCGCGGAGATGTCCGACGAGGAGGCGGCCGAGTTCCGCGACGGCCCGTCCGCGCTCGACGAGGTCGTGCGGCGGCTCCGCGACGCGCTCGACCTGATCACGTTCTTCACCGCGGGCGAGAAGGAGACGCGCGCCTGGACGCTCCGCCGCGGCCAGACCGCGCTCGAGGCGGCGGCGTCGATCCACTCCGACATCGCGCGCGGCTTCATCCGCTGCGAGGTGATCTCGACCGGACGACCTGCTCGAGCGCCGGCTCGCACGCCGAGGCGGCGAAGCGCGGGACGCAGCGGCTCGAGGGCAAGACGTACGTCGTCCAGGACGGCGACGTGCTGAACATCCGCTTCAACGTCTGAGGCGGGCCGAGGGTCAGATCCCCGCAGCGCATCGCGGCAGTCGAGCTCGGCATAGAAGGCGTTCATCGCCGACTGCCGCTTCGGTCGACGTGCCATCGGATCGACGAGCGAGGTGCCGTTGCCGCGCGCCCATGTGGCGTGATCCCGAGATCGACGGCGAGCTCGCCCCAGCTGCACTCCCCGCCGGCGTGCCGAGACGACCAGTGTTGACTCGAGCGTCTGGAGCACAGCCCGCACGGGCGACGACCTCGCGCAGCGCCCGCCGGTCGAGCTGGCAGAAACCGCGTCTCGATCGAACGAGGTCACGAGTCCATCTTCGCGCGGATCGCGGTGCCTCGAAAGTGTCCGTTCCGGCCGACGCGGACTCGACAACGCTCGTTGTCGAGGGACTGTCACCTCACAACGTCGGTTGTCACCACAACGATCGTTGCTGGGACAGTCCCTGTCAACCGACGCCAGTCGTCAGCCGGCGGTGATGAGGGCGGCGCCGACCAGGGCGACCGACGACGCCGGACCGCTGCGATCGCCGACGACCACGCGCTCGTGCAGGACGACCGCCGCGAGCACCACCGTCACGACCGGGTAGAGCGCGGCAAGTACCGAGACGATGCTGAGATAAGCCCCGCGTCGTGGCGACCGAGAAGAGCATGTTCGCGCCGACGTCGCAGAGGCCGACCATCGCGAGCGCCGGGCAGCGGACGCTCGACCAGGGCGCAACGATGCGCCGACGACGAGCGCCGCCACGAGCGCGAGCAGCAGCGAGACGCCGCGAGCCGTCGCAACGGCATACGGGACGCTCGCGTCGGCGGCCCGGTCCGCGAAGACGAAGTAGAGCGCCGAACGCCGAGCGCCGCCGTCAGCGCCAGGCCGAATCCCAGCGGCGCGGCCGCCGCCCTGCTCGTGCCAGGCTCGCGCGAAGCGACCAGCGACGCCGACGAGCGCCAGCAGGATGCCCGAGCACCTGGAGCGCGCTCGGCCGCTCGCCGGACGCGATCCCGACCGCGAACGGGATCACGGCGGACGACGGCGGAGATCGGCGCGACGATTCCCATCGCGCCGACCGCCATCCCGCGGTAGAGCGTCGCCGATGCCGAGGCAGCCGCTCACGCCGGCTGCCGCCGCCCAGCGCCGTCGCGGACCAGCCGGGGAAGCCTGTCGCCGGACGCCGCGACCCAGACCAGCGCCGCGGCGAGGCCGAAGACCTGCGGACACCACGAGCACCGGTCAGGACGTGCATCCGACCTCGACGTTCAGGCCGCCGAGGAAGTCGCCGAGCCCCACGAGAGGCTCGCGCCGAGTGCCAGCGCAATCGCGAGCACCTAGCCGACTGGTCTGGTCGCCGCGACGGCGTCGAGCTGGTTCGCGTGGTAGAGCACGGCCGCCTCGGCCGTGCGCGCCGCGCTGCGGTCGTGGTGCGACGGCGACCGCGTGCAGGAGCTCGGCAGCGCGTCGCGCGTCGAGGCCGCTCGGCGCGCTCCTCGATCAGGCGCAGGCCGAGGTGGACGTGGCCGAGCAGGCGGCCCTCCTCGGTCGGCCGGAACGACGGCCCGCGCTCGAGCTCGCGCGTGCGGCCGACGTCGTGGAGGAGCGCGGCGGCGAGCAGCAGGTCGGCGCGCAGCCGCGGGTGGAGCTGGCCGGTCTCGCGGCAGAGCGTCGCGACGCCGACCGTGTGCTCGAGCAGGCCGCCCGCGTAGGCGTGGTGGCCGTCCGGCGTCGCCGGGAGCGCGCGCAATGCCGTCCGGATCTCGCGTCGCCGAGGAACCGCGCCGACCAGCGCCGCGCAGCCCGGGATGCGCGATCTCGCCGGCGAGGAACTCGAGGAAGCCGTCGAGCTCGTCCGCGTCGCGGCGCATCGCGCGGCGTCGAGCGCCGCCGGATCGGCGTCCGGCCGCCTCGACCGAGCGCACCTCGAGCTGGAGCCGGTCGTCGGAAGCGCTCGACGCGCCCGAGCACGCGCACGGCGTCGCCCTCGGCGAAGCGGCCGTCGAGCAGCTCGACGTCGTTCCAGATCGCGCGCCTCGATCCGCCCGCGTCGGGTCGACGAGCTCGAGCGCGAGGTACGGCGCGCCGTTCCGCGTCGTCCGCCGCTGCTTGCGCGCGACGGCGTAGACGCCCTCGACGGTGCGGTCGTCCGTCAGCTCGGCGATGCGTGCTCATGGGTCGAGTCTAGGCCGCAGCCGGTTGGTACGCTCGCCGCGATGGCCGTCGTCAAGCCCTTCCGCGCGCTCCGCTACGACGAGGCGCGTGGCGGGCCGCTCGAGCGCTCTGGTCGCGCCGCCCTACGACGTGATCTCGACGCCGAGCAGCGCGCGAGCTACCGCGCCCGCAGCCCGTACAACGTCGTCCACCTGACGCTGCCGGACTCCGAGGACGAGGCGGCGCGCGAGCTCGGACGGACTGGCGCGACGAGGGTGTCCTCGTCGAGGAGCCGCCGGCCGTCTGGGCGGCTCGAGCAGGACTACGTCGGCCCGGACGGCGTCGCGCGCACGCGCGTCGGGCTCGTCGCGTCGCTCGAGGTCGAGCCGTACGCGACCGGCACCGTGCTGCCGCACGAGCGGACGCACGCCGGCCCGAAGGAGGGCGCCTGCGCCTGCTGCGCGCGCACGCGCAGCTGGAGCCGATCTTCCTGCTCTACGACGGCGCCGCGCCGATCGAGCGCCCGATCGCGAGCCCGATCTCGAGGTCGAGGGCGCGAAGCTCTGGCGGATCGACGACCCGATGCTCGTCGCGCTACTTCGACGACAAGCAGCTCCTGATCGCGGACGGGCACCACCGCTACGAGACGGCCGTCGCCTTCCGCGAGGAGGATGGGACGCCCGGCGAGCGCGCAGATGCTCGTCGTGCTCGTCTCGACGACGAGCCCGGGCCTCGAGATCTTCCCCGACGCACCGGCTCGCTCGCCGAGCCGAGGCACGCTGGAGGCGAGGGCGCTCAGAACGGTCGAGCGCGGTCGAGTTGTCAGATCCGCGCTACCGCGAGGGCGCGTCGATCGTGCCCGTCGCCGCGAGTCGAGGCGAGCTCGACGTCGAGCTCGTCGACGCGCTGCGGCCACGAGGGACTCGCCTACACGCCGCGACGCCGAGCGAGGCGGTCGCGCGCGTCGACGCGGGCGAGGCCGACGCTGCCTTCCTGCTGCGCGCCGACGCGAATCGAGGACGTCGTCGACCGTCGCCCGCCGCGGCGAGATGTTGCCGCAGAAGACGACGTACTTCTTCCCGAAGCTCATCAGCGGCCTGCTCTTCCACCCGCTGTGACGCTCGACGTGGCTGGCTGAGCTCTGCCGCGCCGCGGTCGGAGGACATCGCGGCGTGCTCGCCGAGCTGCCGACGCGCGCCGAGCGCGAGCCTGTGCTCGCGCCGGGCGAGGGCGGCGACGACACGACGGCGATCGACGCGGCGGCCGAGGACGCCGTCGTCGCGACGGCTCGAGGCGCTCGACGCGGACTTCACGCTCGTCTCGGAGGAGCTCGGCGAGCGCGACGTTCGGCGACGGCGCCTGACGCGTCGTCGTCGACCCGATCGACGGCTCGCTGAACGCCAAGCGCGGCATCCCGTTCTTCTCGCTCTCGCTCGCGGTCGCCGACGGCGCCGACGATGGGCGACGTCGTCTTCGGCTACGTCTACGACTTCGGCGCCGGCGAGGAGTGGACGGCCGAGCGCGGCGCGGGGCGCGTTCCTGAACGGCGCGCCGGCTCGGCGCGGTCGCGGCCGAAGGACCGATCGAGATCCTCTCGTTCGAGGCGACGACGACCGCGTCAGGTCGCGCGACAAGGCGGCGGCGATGGTCGGCGTCGCCGACCGCCTCCGGGTCATGGGCTCGCTCGCGCTCTCGCTCTGCCACCTCGCCGCCGGGCGCGTCGACGCGGTGTGCTCGCTCAAGCCCGCGCGCTCGGTCGACATCGCGGCCGGCCAGCTGCTCGTGCGCGAGTGCGGCCTTGCGATCGAGCTGTTCGAGGACCGCCGTTCGAGTCGGCGCCGCTCGACCTCGTGGGACGTTCACGAGTCGTGGCCGCGGGTAGCACCGAAGGCTATGCCACACGCTGGAAGCCGCCCTTACCTCGTAGGCCGCTCGGCGGCTACCTCGTCGAGGACCCGGGAGGCGTTCGTCTCTTCAACAAACGACTGAGAAGGATTGCGCCCAGGAACGCGCTCCGGCTTCGCGAACTGCTGCAAAAGGGCGTCACCTAATACAGGTTCGACAATCCCGGCGCCCACCGCCTCCTCCCACACGGTGGGGACCGAGCACCTCAGCTCCACGCCCGACCCCGACGCGCCGTGACGATTCTCGTCTGCGACGACGACCCGAGCCTGCGGGAGCTCCGTCCGAGCCGTGCTCGGACCCGCGCTACCGCTTCATCGAGGCTGCGGACGGAACCGAGGCGCCTCGTCGCCTGCGCGGGAGCGGACCATGACCTGATCGTCCTCGATCGTCACTGCCCCGGGCGCTCAGCGGGATCGAGGTGCTGGAGACGATCCGCAACGACGAGGACCTGAAGGACATGCTCGTGGTCGTGATCACCGCCTGGAGCCACGCCGAGCTCGATGCGCGGGTCGCCGGAGCCGACCGCTCGTCTCGAAGCCGTTCGACCCCGACGAGCTTGAGCGGCGCGGTCGAGGAGCTGCTCGCAGTGACGCTCGCCCGTCGGATGGTGGCTCGCCAGCGTCGCCGCTGGCGCTCATCGTCGTCGCTGCCTTCAGTCGCGCTGATCGTCGCCATCAGCGCGCCAGCGCGAGCGACGGCGCGCGAAGCGCGCTCACGCGATGTGACGGCGGCGTCACTGCGGCTCGAGAAGCTCGTGGTCGACATGGAGACCGGTCATCCGCGGCCTGACGCTGACGAACGACCGCAGCTTCCTCCAGCCGTAGCCACGGATGCCCTCAGGGCGCTGCCGAAGCAAGCGAGCCGCGTTGCAGGCGCTCGTCGTCAACGACCCGGTGCAGCGCCGACGGGCCCAGTGGCGAGATGGAGAGGATCCGGGTACGTCGAGTTCGCAACACCGCTCGTCGCCTCGTCAGGAGACGCCCGGATCGGCGGGGACCCACGTCGTCGCGGAGGAAGCGGCTGACCGACGCGATCCAGAGCGTGTTCCGATGAGTTCCTGACCGCCGAGGACGCGCTCGCCGCCCGACGCGGGCCGCGCCGGAGACGGTCCGCCTACTCGCGGTGATCGTCGGTGCAGTCGGCATCGGCGCCCGGCCGCGCTGATCATCCTCTTCGGCGTCTTCCTCGCGCGCTCGATCGGCCGGCCGGTGCGAGGCGTCGCCTCGGGATGCCGGCTGCGCGCCGGCGCGGTGACGCCGCTACTGCCACAGGGGCCTGGCGAGATCGGCGAGCTCACCGACGCGTTCAACGACATGGCCGAGCGGATCGAGCAAGAACCACGCGGAGCTCGAGGCGCAGAACGCCGAGCTGCGCGAGCGAGGATGGACAGGCCAGAGCATCGTCTCGAGCTACGGACACCGCCGCCAGCGTGTCAGGTTTTACGAGCAATGCAATAAC
>ERZ1370068.6214-contig-5211_pt1 | contig 29318 bp, 50 predicted proteins | sample MGYA00561227_ERZ1370068 | MGnify/ENA primary metagenome ERZ1370068 (study PRJEB38410, sample SAMEA6850437) | metagenome | study: Metagenomic assessment of the ecological functions of the soil: analysis of the soil microbiota associated with the...
ATTGTACTTCGTTCAGTTACGTATTGCTCCACGAACAGGCCACGGCACCTCGTTGAGCGTGCCGCTTTGGACCGAAGAAGCGTTCCGCTTCACTTCCTTCGCGGTGCCTTGCACCACCGCGCGCTGCTTTGCGTTTTCACTGCTGCCTCCAGAGGGTGACGGAGGTGCAAGTCTAAGCGATTCGAAGCGCGCCGCAACCCCCGCGTTGCGCCGGCTGCGGGGCTGCGCGCCTTTCCAGTACCATTGCGCCCTACGATGACCAAGCCGAAGACACTTCATCCGGACACGCTGTCGCTGCACGCGGGCGCGCGCGCCCGATCCTGCGACCGGCGCGCGCGCGACGCCGATCTACCAGACCGCGTCGTTCGTGTTTCCCGACAGCGATCACGCGGCCGCGCTGTTCAACATGGAGCGCGCGGGCCAGCGTCTACTCGCGCATCTCCAACCCGACGGTGCGCGGTGCTCGAGGAGCGCATCGCGGCGCTCGAAGGCGGCGTCGGCGCGATCGCGACGGCCAGCGGACAGGCCGCGCTGCACCTGGCGATCGTGACGCTGCTGGGCGCAGGCGCGCACATCGTCGCGTCGCGCGCGCTGTACGGCGGTTCGCACAACCTGCTCGACTACACGCTGCCGCGCTTCGGCATCGACGACGACGTTCGTCGATCCGCGCGACCTCGACGCATGGCGGCGCGCGATCCGCCCGCAGACGCGGCTCCTGTTCGGCGAGACGCTCGGCAATCCGGGCCTCGACGTGCTCGACATCCCGCGCGTCGCGGCGCTGGCGCACGAGCACGGCTTGCCGCTGCTCGTCGACTCGACGTTCACCACGCCGTGGCTCATGCGCCCGTTCGACCATGGCGCCGACCTCGTGTTCCACTCGGCGACCAAGTTCCTGTCCGGGCCACGGCGTCGTGATCGGCGGCGTGCTCGTCGATTCCGGGAGCTTCGACTGGGACGCGCCGCGAGCGCGCGGCAAGTTCCCGACGCTGACCGAGCCGTATGCGGGCTTCCACGACATGGTGTTCGCCGAGGAATCGACGACCGCGGCGTTCCTGCTGCGCGCGCGGCGCGAAGGCGTCCGCGATTTCGGCGCGTGCATGGCGCCGTTCACGGCGTTCCAGATCCTGCAGGGCATCGAGACGCTGCCGCTGCGCATGGCGAGGCACGTCGACAACGCGCGCAAGATCGTCGCGTTCCTGCGCGAGCATCCGCTGGTCGCGCGCGATCGGCTATCCCGAGCTGCCGGACCATCCCGACTCACGCGCTCGCGCAACGGCTGCTGCCGCGCGGTTGCGGCGCGGTGTTCAGCTTCGACCTCAAGGCACGCGCGAGCAGGGGCGCACGCTTCATCGAGGCGCTGCGCTCTTTCTCGCACCTCGCCAACGTCGGCGACGCGAAATCGCTGGTCATCCATCCGGCGTCGACGACGCACTTCCGCATGTCGGCGGACGACTCTCCAGGCGCCGGCATCACCGAGGGCACGATCCGGCTGTCCGTCGGGCTCGAGCATCTGCGACGACTTGATCGAGGACCTGAGTCGCGCGCGCTGCACGCCGCGGGAAAGGTCTGAGGGCTGATGCGAACTCGCGTCGGCGGCGACGAAATCTACGCCTACACCGGGTCGCGGTCGCCGTGCACCAGGGCTGCCGCCCGATGGTATTCATTCACGGAGCGGCGAACGACCACAGCGTCTTTGCGCTGCAATCGCGCTACTTCGCTATCACGGTCGCAACGTCATGGCGTCGAGCTGCCCGGGCATGGCGAGGTCGGGAGGGCGACGCACTGTCGTCGGTCGAGGAACTGATTGCCGATTGGATCGGCACCTTTCTCGATGCGGTGAAAGTGAAAGATGTCGCGCTCGTCGGCCGGTCGCTCGGGTCGCTCGCGTCCTGGAAGCGGCTGCGCGGTTTCCGAACCGTATTTCAGCGTTGCACTGCCCGGAACTGCGGTCCCTGGCCGGTGAGCGACGATTTGATGTCCGCCGCCAAATCGAACGACCACGTTGCGTACGAGCTGATCAATGGCTGGTCGTACAGCGCGGCGCGGCAACTCGGCGGCAATCCGTTTCCGGCGTGTGGATGACGGGCAACGCGATGCGACTCCTGAGCGCACGCGGGCCAATGTGCTGTTTGCCGATCTTGCCGCGTGCCGCGATTACGCGGGGCGGGCTCGCCGCAGCCGCGCATGTGCGATGCTGCGCCTACGCTGCTACTGCTGGGTGCGCGCGACGTCATGGCGCCGCCGAAGTCCGCGGAGGCGCTGATCGGTGCGCTGGCCGATGTCCGCGTCGTCATGCTTCCCGAATGCGGGCATTCGATGACAAGCGAGCAGCCGGACGCCGTGCCTGGACGCGTTGCGCGGATTTCTTTAACGATAAGGGATTCACGCGGCGGTTCTCTGAACCCAAAATCTGTACATGCTGCGGCGAACGTGTCGGGAAACTCGCCCTCGAAGTCATTCAGTGGGTCCAGATTGGTCGCCGATTTGTCGTCCCGGAAGCGCGCTCGATACTTGTGGAGGACATGGGGCTCCAGCAGAAATCCGATGAAGCGCAAGCCGAAGTTCCGAGCAACTTCTGATTTGCGGGAGCATGAAGCGATGTTCCCGAACGTGAAATAACGAGTCCCGGCATTCACTGGTCACATAGGAAATCCTCATTTCCGTCAACCGCCCGGATTGCGCGCGAAATTTTCGGATGAGATCCTGGCGGGAGCGGCGGATACTCATCGCATCGGAGGCATACCCCCGCTCGGCAATGAATTCTCTTGCGGCAACGACGTCGCGCCGCGCGCTCTGACTGTAAAGACCCAACTTCATGAGTCCGCCGGGCCGAAGTAACGAAAGCAGAGTGTCCAAGCCCGCGGTCGGGTGCGCAAGATGGTGCAATACACCGACCGACGCGATCATGCGTCGAACGTCCGGCCGATCGACCCCAGTTGCAAAATATCGCCTTTGCGCGTATTCGTTGTCTCGCGACATTGGCCTCGTCCGTCTTTCTCTTCGCATAGCAAAGACTCGACAAGCTCAGGTCGACCGCAAGCACGCCGAGCCGCGAGAAATTGCTGCGCGGTTTCGATCGATTCCGGCCGGTACCGCATCCTGCAATCAAGATGTCGATGTCGGTGTCTTTTGCCAAGAGGGTGGAACGACGCGAAAGGAAGTTGTCGGCGTAGATAGGAATTCAAAGAACTCGCCCTCGCTGGCGGCCGGCAATCATCAGCGCGGGTACGGATTCTCTCCATACCGCTGCCGTACCAGACTGGATACGGCGTCGTCGATAGGGGTCAGTTTGCGTATCGAATCGCGACAGCGCAGTTCCTCCAATGGCTCTGCGACGTGTTGCCTCAACAGCGCCATGACCTGGGTCCGGCCAGGATCGATGCAGAAGGATGTCGGCAGGCAGAGACGACAGCGAGGAGTAGCTCGCCACCGCAACGATCCACAACGGCGATACGGGATCTCCGGAGCGGCAGCGCCGCGACCAGTCTTTCGCGCAGGTGCTCCCGCCCGGCTGGATTCGTGGTCTGTAAAGAAGAAAACGAATTCGTTGATAAAGCATTGTCGCGCAATGGCGCAGTAGAACGAGGATCCTGTCCTCCAAGCCATCGTGCGCGACCGCCTCGGTCGCGGCATCAGCAGCGACGTGGCGGACCATGATCAGTAATCGTTCCAGCGCGAGGTCGCAGACTTGAGCACCTTCCAGCAATTGCTGAAGCAAGAAGTCGTTCGCCAATGTCGCGAGGCCCGTCGGCCCAAACAATTCCTTAGCGCCCAACATTGAAGGCCATGCCTGCGATGCGCGCTCGATACAACCCTGGACGGCATGGTCGGCGCAGATCAGCCTGATGGCCGCCTTGGCCAGATCACTGGGCCTCGCCCATGCCTCGGCTAGGGCCCGGGTCATCAGGCGCCGGAGGCCGCATCGACCTCGACCGAAACCATGCTTCTGATGCACAGAGCGAAGTTGGCCTTGAATTCCGCCGTCTCCTCGAGTTCCAGCGCGCGCCGATAGCTGGCCACAGCGGTGTCAATGAGCCCGACTTCGCTCAGCACGTTGCCAAGATTGTTGTGCGCCCCGGCATCGTCTGGCTTGAATTCGAGCGCCTTGCGGTAGCAGTCGATAGCATCCTCGGCTCGCCTTGTGCCTGAGTACGTTCCCCAGATTGTTGCGTGCGTCCGCAAATCCGGCCTCAACGCGAGCGCTCTGCGGTGGCTTGCGATCGCCTCGTGCAATTTACCTTGGGTACCGAACGCGGTTTCCCAGGTTGTAGTGCGCCGCGACGGAATTCGGATTGAGCGAGAGCGCCTTGTAGAGTGGCAATCGATCAGTCTGCATCCAGTTTGCCATGGGATCTGCAGACGCTGAGGCAGGCTGTAGTGCGCCTCCAAGTGAATCCGGCTTGTACGCCGCGAGCGCTTTCTGATAGCTCGTGACCGCCCCGTCCAGATCGCCTTGGGCACCAAGCGCATTTCCCAGGGCTGCTGAGTGCCATCAGATGATCGGGCCTGATCGAGATCGCTCCGTCGATAACAAGCGATCGCTGCACTCAGATTGCCCTGATCCCGGAGCGCGCAATCCGCTGGTTGTAGTGCAGGTCGGCAGCGTCGGGCTCGAGCAGAGCGCCTCATCGCGGTAGTCTGCGACCGCCTCGTTCGACTCGTCTTGGCGATGAAGCAGGTCGCTCGAGGGGCGCCGCGCCCTGGAATTGCATGCAGCATTGCTTGTATTTCTTGCCGCTACCGCACGGGCATTGGTCGTTGCGACCCGTTTTCTTCATGGGGGAATGCGCCGTGACGTCGAGAAACCATACGGATGACGCCTTCCGTTTCAGCGCCCGCAAAAGCCGGCGGGCCAATCTACGGCTCGCGACGCCACTTTGATCGAGGCGGCGCGACCGACGGCTGTCTGCTCCGCCGGGTGCGCGCTTGCCGTGTGCGCGCGACCGCCGAGCATCGCGTCAGTAGGAGCTCGCGCGCGTGGCGCGGTCGGATCAGCGCGAGCGGCCCGAGACGCGTCGAGGCGCCCGCGATAGGCGAGCTCGAGGTCGCGAGTCGAAGCCGAAGAAATCCGGCGTGCAGACGCGCGCCGTAGCCGCGCCGCGATGTCCTGCGTCTCCGTCGATGACGTACGGAAACGTGAAGCGTGCCGCTCGCGCGACGGCCTTCATGTTGTCGAACGAATCTCCGGATATCCGGTCGGATCGTTGCTCGATGATCGCGATGCTGCCGACGCCGTGCTGCGCGAGCTCGCGTCGCGTCGCGGACGATCTTGTCGATCACCGCCTTCACGTACGGGGCAGTGATTGCAGATGAACATCGACGGGACGCCGTTGGTGCCGCGTACCGATTCGAGCGCGTGGTTGGCTGGCCCGTCGACGCTGGCGGTAAGATCGAATGAGTGGAGCACGAAAACCGAGCGTACCGGCGGGCGTGGTGACAGGCATGGGGCGTCTCCGTGGCGTGCGTTGGGGTGTGGGAGAATCGTAGCACCGCGCGTCCTCTTCACGGTGCCGCTGCCTCTGAACCCACCATCGATTCTTCGTCGGCGACGACGCCGGTGACCCGGATCGCAGGTCCGGCGAATTCGCGTTGCCGCGCTCGGCTTTTCGCGCATCACGCCGCCAACGTCCTTCGCATGCGCGCAGGCGACGCGCTGACGCTCTTTACGGGTCGCGGCGGGCGGTTTGCGGCGACCACCTGTCGCCGTCGACCGACGTCACGTCAAAGCGCGCGTCGATGCGTTTCTCGCCATTGAGCGCGAATCGGCGAGATTCCGGTGACGCTGGCGCAAGGTCTCGCGGCCAATGATCCGATGGAGATCGCGCTCCGCGCGGCGGTTCGAGCTCGCGCGCAGCGGCGATCCGGCCGATCGTCACGGACCGAGCGCGCGCTGGCCGGCCCGGCGATCGCGGCGCGCACCGGCTGGCCCGCTGGCGGCAACTCGTGGTCGCGGCCTGCGAGCAATGCGGTCGCAACCGTGTGCCGGATGTACAGGACGCGATGCTTTGGGGTCCGACTGGCTTCGCCGCTACGCGAGACCTGTCGCGTACGGGGATCAGTTCTGTCGCCGACCGGTGCGCGCCCGCTCCGCGCTGCAGTTTCCGCGGCCCTCCGACCGGCGTCGACCCTCGCCGTCGGTGCGGAGGGTGGGTGGCTTCACCCTGACGCGGAGATCGCCGCGGCGGAGAGTACCGGAAGTCATTGCTGCGCGCCTCGGACCGCGCGTCGGCGTGCGCACCGAGACCGCGGGTTGCGGCGGCGCTGGCCGCCATGCGTGCGTTGTGGGGCGAGCTTTCGATAGAAGTGGGGCAACGTCGCAGCGCGGTGAGGCGGTACCAGCGGGTGCGCGTGGCAGAAAGAAATTGACGTTGAAGGGCTTATCGGTCGTGCGGCCAGTGAGCGCCGCCAGCCCCACGCATGGCGTCCTCGACCGAGCATCGCGCACCTGGCAAAGCGAACTCCAGTCCGCCCGCGTTCGAAACCGCCGCTGCGCAGCGCGCTCCTGAACGCCTGCCTGCCATCGGCGCGCCCGAACGATCGGCAGGGCGACGCCGACAAGTTGCTGCAGTGTCATCGGCCCGGCTATTTCGCCAACGGTTCTCCGGCGAGCAGAATGCTGCATTTGACGCGTTCGATCAAAAGCGGCGTCGACCGAGCTGCGCCACCAGCGCATCGCCCATTTCTCGCTGCGCTTGTGGCCGATGACCAGGAGGTCGATCGAAAGGGTCTCGCAGAGTCGCGTGATGACGTCGACCGGCTCGCCGTCCAGCAGAGTGCGTGGTCACGGCGAAGCCGCGCTCGGTCAGCCGCGCCGCGCGCTTCCTTGAGGTCGGCTTCGCTGCGGCTGCGATCGACCTTCGAGGGCGGGAGCCGGCACGAACTCGCCGGCCAATAGATAAGGCGAAGGATCGTGCAGCACACAAGCCAGATGCACCTGGCGGTCGGCCTGCGGCGTCAAATGGACGCATTCGTCGACGGCGAGTTTTGACTTCCGGGCGAACCGTCGTAGGCGACGAGAATCTTCCGGTACATGGCTATCTCCCCGATTTTCGAATCCACCAGGCTGGAATGATAGCCACCGCGAACTGCCAACGTCACGAGGGCGAAGCATTCGTGGAACGCGTCCGCCGCCATTGCGGGTCCATGCGCGCCGAGCCGCCAGTCGAGCACGACGGCGAGAAGGTTCACGCCCGCCGCGCCACCCAACTGGCGGACGAAATTCACCGACGACGACGCGTAGGCGAGCTCGGTGCCCGAAAGCGACTGGACGGCGCCGACGTTGAGCGCGGGAATCAGCATGCCGAGTCCGGCGCGCCCGATGACGAGCCAGAAGGCGAGCAGCCAGAACGTGGTGGCTGCCCCGGAGAACGCCAGCAACAGGCTCGACAGGGCGAACAGCACGAGACCGGCGACGATCACGTACCGCGGCTCCACGCGGTCGGCGAGGCGCCTCCGGCGGCGATGGCGAGCGCTAAGGCGATGCCCGGCGGCAGCAACAAGTAGCCCGCTCTTGGCGGCGTTGTAGGCGGCAATGTCTTGCACGAATACGGGAACCAGGTAGGTCGTGCCGAACAGGCCCGAGCCCGTAGGCGAACGAAAACGATCGACGCCGACGCGAACGCACGATGCCGGAAAAGCCGCAGCGCAAGCAGCGGCGCGGGTGCGCGGCTCTCCCAAGCGAGGAACGCCACGGCGAGTCCGGCACCCACGACGGCGAGCGCGAAGAGCGGCAGGCGACAGCCAACCGGTGCGGTGCCCGACGATGGGGACGTTGAGCAGCGCCACCAGGCTCGCGATCAGTAGCAGCGTCCCTTGCCAATCGAACCGCGGCGCGCCGCGGCGTGTCCGGCAATGTGACCCATCCCATCGCAAGTCCAGCGAGGCTGAACGGGATCGGCAGCAGGAAAATGGAGCGCCAGCCGAACGCATCGACCATCGCGCCGCCGAGCGCCGGTCCTATCGCGGGCGCCAGCACGATGCCGAAGCCGTACAGGCCCATCGCGCGGCCACGCTCGTCTGCGGAAACACCCGGAACAGCGCCACCATCGCGAGCGGCTGTAACACGCCGGCGGCCGCGCCTTGCAGGACGCGTGCCGCGATTAGCGCATCGGCGCTCCACGCCGACGGCGCCCAGCGCGGACGCGCCGAGGAACAGCGCGAGCGACGCGACGAACGTCCATCGCTCGCCCCACGTCTCGATGCTCCACGCGGTCGCAAGCATCGTGGTCGTGGTCGCGGCGAAGGAACCCGGTCGACACTCCACTGCACGGTGTCGTGGCCGACATGCAGCTCCTGCATCATCGCGGGAAACGCGACATTGACGATCGTCGCGGCGAGAATCGTCGAGACGGTGCCGATCATCACCGTCGCGACGACGCGGACGCGCCTCGCGATGCCCGGCGGCGCTCATGTCAGCGTGGCCGCGAACTGCCCCCCAGTTAACCCAACAAGGCGAGCGGCCGCGCCGGATGGCCGGACAGGGTGAGGGCCGCGGCGGAGATTTCTTCCCAGGCGTTGCCGCGGCCCAATCCTTTGGCGAGCGCGTCGATCCGGGCGAGATGCGTGACAAGCGGTCCGATGCTCTGCGGCGCGACACGGCGCGCGGCGCGCTCCAGCGCGGCCTGGCGTTTGCCCCAGACGCGCGCATTGCGCACGGCCGTCGCGACCGGAACGCCGCTTTTCATCGCGCGCGTGAACGTTGGCGAGCGCATGAAGGTCTTCGCCCAATTGCCACACGGCGAGCGTGATCGATCTCGCCCTCCGTCTCGAGCGCCGGCGAGAATCCGCAGCGCGCGTTCGGCGTCGCCCGCAAGCCACGCCGCGGACAACTGGAATACGTCGTAGCGCGCGACGTCGGCCACGATCGCCAGCACCGCCTCGAGGGTCAATTCGCCCTCCGGCAACAGCAACGCCAACTTCTCGATCTCCTGCCGCGCGGCGAGCAGATTGCCCCTCGCAGTGATCGGCGAGAAGCGCGAGAACGTCGCTCGATGCACGCTGGTTCTGGCGCGCAAGCCGCGCCGCGATCCAGGCGGGCAATGCTTCGCGCTCGACCGGATGCACGGCGACGGTCACGCCCGCCTCCGCGAGTGCCGTGAACCACGCCGACGCCTGCGTCGCGCGGTCGAGCCTCGGCAGCGTGATCAGCGTCACGTTGTCGGGATTGGGATTTGCCGCGTAGGCTTCGAGCGCCTTGCCGCCCTCGACGCCGGGCTTGCCTCCGGGAATCCGCAGGTCGATGAGCTTGCGGCTGGCGAAGAGCCCGAGATTGGCGTTGGCGCCGATGAAGGCGTCCCACTTGAAGCCGGGCTCGACGATGATGACGTCGCGCTGTTCGCAACCGTTCTCCCGCGCGGCGGCGCGTATCGCGTCGCCCGCCTCCAGCGCCGTCAGCGGCTCGTCGCCGTGGACAACGTAAAGCGGCGTGAGACCACGGGCGAGATGGACGGCGAGATCGTCCGAACGGACCTGCACGTATGACCTACGCGGGTTTGCGGCGCAGCCTGCAGGCGGCGGATCAGCTGCGCGATCGCGTCGCTCTGCATTTCGCGTAGCAGACGCTGCTCTTCGATATCGCGCGCCAGCACTTCGGTCTCGTTGAACGTATAGGCGCGGCGGATGAGGATTTCGCCTTGCGGCAGCCACTCGACGCCGTCGGCGTCGTGCAGGCGGAAGTTGACGCGCATCACCAGCTGATATTCGCGCACGCTGCCGCCGCCGGAGAGCGACAGCACGTCCTTCTCGTCGCCGATCGGCGGTATGTCGAGGATCACCTGCGCGCCGGCGGCCGTCGGCGCGACCTTGGCGCTGCCCGCGCCTTCGAGTGCGCGCTTCAATTCCGTATCGAAGGCCGGCGCGCCGGTGGTGTTGACGTAGACCGACGAGAACGCATACGTCGCCTGTCCGCGCAAGTGGAAGCCGCAACTGACCAGAAGCCGGGACGACGAGGAGTCCGGCGATCATTCGCAGTCCGGACCGTCGTCCGCGCGTTGGTCATCCCTGCAAAGCTTGCCCCCGAACCGTTCGGGGGCGGGGACCCATTTTCCGTTTCAAACGACCACATTGACGAGCCTTCCCGGCACGACGACGACCTTCTTCACCGGCGCACCGTTGAGTGCTTCGCGACTTCGGCGGAAGCGCGCGCGGCGTGCTCGATCGCCGCCTTGTCCGCCGCCGCCGCGGACGACGAGCTTGCCACGGAGCTTGCCGTTCACTCTGCAGTACGAGCTCGATCTCGTCCTGCATGAGCGCTTCCGGGTCGATTTGGGGCCACGGCGCGTCGAGCAGGTCGCCGTGTTCGCCGGCGAGACCCAAGTCCCGCCACAAGTTCCACGCCGTGTGTGGGACGACCGGATAGAGGATGCGCAAAGGATCGAGAGTCCTTCGCGGAGCAGCGCAGGCGCGCCGGCGGCATGGCCCGCCGCACCTTCCAGCGTGTTCAACATCTTCATGCCGGCGGACACGACGGTGTTGTATTTGATCCGCTCGTAGTCGTCGGTTCGCCTGCTTCAACGCGAGATGCAACTCACGCCGCGCGTCGCGCGTTTGCGGCGCTTGCCGCGGGGCCGCCGGCATTCTTGACGGCGTCCGCATGCGTCTGCGCGAACGTCCACAGCCGGCGCAAGAAGCGCACGCCGCCTTCGACGCCGGCGTCCGACCATTCCATCGTGTCTTCCGGCGGCGACGCGAACATCACGAACATCCGCGCCGCGTCGGCGCCGTACCTATCGACGATGTCTTGCGGATCGACGCCGTTCAGCTTCGACTTGGACATCGTGCCGAGCCCGCCGTACTCGACCGGCTTGCGGTCCGACTTGAGCCGCGCGCCGATGACGTGTCCACTGTCGTCGCGCACGGCTTCGACAGCCTCGGGCGCGAAATAATCGATGCCGCCCTTGTCGGTGCGGCGGAAGTAGCTGTGGTTCAGCACCATCCCTTGCGTGAGCAGCCGCGTGAACGGCTCGTCCATGTGCACGAGGCCCATGTCGCGCATCACCTTGGTCCAGAAGCGCGCATAGAGCAGGTGCAGGATCGCGTGGTGATGCCCCCGATGTACTGGTCCATCGGGTTCCAGAAGTCGTTGCGCGCGTCGATCATCGATCGGCGCGTCGGGACAGGCGTAGCGCATGTAGTACCACGACGAATCGACGAACGTGTCCATCGTGTCGGTCTCGCGCTTCGCCGCGCGTCCGCATTGCGGGCAGGTCGTGTCGACGAAGTCGGCGCGCTTCGCGAGCGGATTGCCGGTGCCGTCGGGACGCAGTCTTCCGGCAGCACGACCGGCAGATCCTTCTCCGGGACCGGCACATCGCCGCAGGCATCGCAATGGACGATCGGGATCGGCGTGCCCCAATAGCGCTGGCGCGAGATGCCCCAATCGCGCAGGCGGAACGTCGTCTTCTTCTCGCCCAGTCCCTTCGCCGCGAGATCGCGCGCGATCGCGTCGACCGCCGCGTGATAACGAAGACCGTCGTACTTGCCCGAATTGACGCAGTGCCCGCGCTCGCGATCCTCGTACCAGGGCTGCCACGCGTCGGTCGAAAACGCTTCGCCGTCGACGGCGATCACCCGCTTGATCGGCAAGCCGTATTTTTGGCGAACGCAAAATCGCGCTCGTCGTGCCCGGGAACGCCCATGACGGCGCCGTCGCCGTAGCTCATCAGCACGTAGTTGCCCACCCAGACCTCGACCTGCTCGCCGGTCAGCGGATGCGTCACGAACAGCCCCGTCGGCAGACCGCGCTTTTCCATCGTCGCGACGTCGGCCTCGATCACGCTGCCGCGCTTGCATTCGTCGACGAACGCGGCGAGCTCGGGTTCGACTGCGCGGCGTGCGTCGGCCAGCGGATGCTCGGCGGCGACCGCGCAGAACGTCACGCCCATGATCGTGTCGGCGCGCGTCGTGAACACGTAGAGCCGTCCGTCGCCGATCGGCGCGCCGTCGCTGTCGCGGATTTCGTGCGGAAACGCGAAGCGAACGCCCTCGCTCTTGCCGATCCAGTTCGCCTGCATGACCTTCACGCGCTCGGGCCAGCCCGGCATCTTGTCGAGATAGGCGAGGAGCTCGTCGGCGTAATTGCGTGATCCGCAGGTAATACATCGGGATCTCGCGCTTTTCGACCGGCGCGCCGGAGCGCCAGCCGCGCCCGTCGATCACCTGCTCGTTCGCGAGCACCGTCTGGTCGGCCGGGTCCCAGTTGACGACGCCGGTTTTCTTGTACGCGATGCCCGCTTCGAGCATCTTCAGGAAGAACCACTGGTTCCATTTGTAGTACGCGGGATCGCAGGTTGCGAACTCGCGCGACCAGTCGATCGCCCAGCCCATCGCCTGGCACTGCTTCTTCATGTAGGCGATGTTGTCGTAGCGTCCACTTCGCCGGCGCCTCGCGGCTCTTGATCGCCGCGTTTTCGGCGGGCAGGCCGAACGCGTCCCAGCCCATCGGCATCAGCACGTTGTAGCCCGTTCATGCGCGAGATGCCGGTACATCATGTCGTTGATCGTGTAGTTGCGCACGTGGCCCATGTGCAGCTTGCCCGACGGGTAGGGCAGCATCGAGACGCAGTAGTACTTCGGACGGTCGGCCGCGCTCGACGGCGCGATACGCGTCGGCCGCGCGCCACGCAGCCTGCGCGGCGGCTTCGATTTCCTTGTGCTGATAAAGCTTCATGGCAACGAGGGGATACGACAACCTGCGGCCGTGCAAAATCGCAAGTGCTTGATTATACCGGGCGACTCCTTGCGGGCTCGATCACACGGGGACGCCGGCGATCAATACCCACGCGCCGAGCGCCGCGAACATGCAGCGCGGCCGCGATGCGCACCGCCTTGAACGGAATCCGATCGGCGGCGAGCTTGCCCGCAAACACCGCCGGGACGTCGGCGATCAGCATGCCGAGCGTCGTGCCGGCGACGACCGCGGCAAGGGAATCGAAGCGCGCGGCGAGTATCGCGGTCGCGATCTGCGTCTTGTCGCCCATCTCGGCCAGGAAGAAAGCGACGGTCGTCACTGCGAAGACACCCAGGTGCGAGACGGTGGGCGCCTCGTCGTCGAGCGTGTCCGGTTTGAGCGCCCACGCCGCCACGGCAAAGAACGATATCGCGAGGAGCCACTTGAGGACATCGGGCGCGACCACGCCGCGAATCCAGCTGCCGAGCGCACCGGCGATCGTGTGGTTGACGAGCGTGGCGACCAGGATGCCGCCGACGATCGGCCACGGCTGCCGAAAGCGCACCGCGAGCATCAGCGCCAACAATTGCGTCTTGTCGCCAATTTCGCCGAGCGCGACGACGGCCGTCGAAACGAAAAAGGCTTCCATCGGAAGGAAGACGATGCGCCTTGCGGGTGTTGACGAGGAGGGTGATGCGGGAGCGCGATAGTGATTGTAACGGCAGAATCGACCGTCCATCGGCGTTCGAGCGCCGACGCGGATGGCGCGCCAGGTGTCGCGATCCTGCGGTGGGATAATGGCGGGTTGGAGAAAAAGGATGGATCAGTGATCCGTAGATTGCTTCGGTCGCGCGTTTTCAGAGCGGGGAGCGGCACCATGTTGGCGGTGCTCGTCGCGCTCGCGCCGGGCTCGCTCGTTTCCGCCGCGCCGGTGAAAACGGATCATGTCGAAGCGGAGCTCGTCGCCGAACGGACCGCGCTCGTCCCGGGCGTGCCGTCGACGCTCGCGCTGCGGTTGAAGATCGAGGACGGCTGGCACACGTACTGGCGCAATCCGGGCGATTCAGGCTTGCCGACGACGCTCGCGTGGAAGCTGCCGCCCGGATTCGTCGCGAGCGAGATCGAGTGGCCGCCGCCGCGCGCGTTGCCTGTCGGACCGCTCGTCAACTACGGCTACGAAGGCGAGGTGCCAGACTCGTCACGCTCACGCCGCCTGCGAATCTCGATCTTGGCGGAAACGTCGAAATCGCCGCGCGTGCCGACTGGCTTGTCTGCAAGGAGATTTGCATCCCGGACGGCGCCGATCTCAGGCTGACGCTGCCCGTCGGAACGAATGCGGCGACCGACCCGCGATGGCGTGGCGCGATCTCGCTGACGCGCGCCGCATTGCCGCAGCCCTTGACCGGATGGAAGGCAGAAGCGCGCGCGAACGGCGCGTTGATCGAGCTCGAGTTAACGCCGCCTGCCGGTGCCCGGATCCCGGCACGCTGCGGTTTTTTGCGTTGGCCGAAGCGCCTCGATCGAGCCGTCGGCGCCGCAGACGCAATCGCGCGACGCCGCGGGGGCGCTGTTTGCTCTCGCTTGGCGTGGCCCACAAGCTCACGCCCGGCTTGCAAAACCTCGCAGGCGTCGTCACGGCGAGCAACGCTTTGGCCTCGACGGACGGATCGACTCAGGCGGCGAGCATTGATGTTCCATTGGCGGGCCGAGCCGTCGCCGGTCCGAAGCCCGACTTCGACGCGCCGCCGGTCGCCGCTCGCGTGTTGGCGGCACCCGGTGAGGCTTCGCTGTCGTTGGCCGCCGCCGCGCTGCTGGCCTTCGTCGGCGGGCTGATCCTCAATCTCATGCCATGCGTGCTTCCGGTGCTGTCGCTGAAGGCCCTATCGCTGGCCGCACCCGGCCACGACGATCGCCGCGTGCAGCGACGATCGGGCATGGCGTTCGCCGCCGGTGTCGTGCTGACGTTCGTTGCACTCGCGGTTGCGTTGCTCGCGCTGCGTGCAGCGGGCGAGCAGGTTGGCTGGGGCTTTCAGCTGCAGTCGCCCGCCGTCGTCACCGGACTCGCCGTGCTGTTTTTCGTTCTCGCGCTCAATCTGTCCGGCGTCTTCGAATTCGCGTCACTGATGCCGGGTCTCGCGAACTGGTCGCTCGAGAACCGCTATGCCGATGCCGTGCTGTCGGGCGTGCTCGCCGTGATTATTGCGTCGCCTTGCACGGCTCCGTTCATGGGTGCCGCGTTGGGATTCGCCCTCGCACAATCGACAGGCGCCACGCTCGCCGTATTCGCCGCCTTAGGCGTCGGCATGGCGCTGCCCTACCTGTTGCTGTCGTGGTTCCCGCAATGGCGGCGCGCGCTGCCGCGTCCGGGGATCTGATGGAGCGGCTGAAGCAGTTCCTTGCGTTTCCGCTCTATGCAACGGTCGCATGGTTGGCATGGGTCTTGGGCGCGCAGGTCGACAACGACGCGGTCGTGCGGCTCTTCGCCACGCTGATCATCGTGGCCTTCGCGTTATGGGCGTGGCGCAATTTCAGGGGTGGCGCGACGAAAGCGTGGAGCGTCACGGCGCTTGCCGCCGCGGTCGGCGCGCTCGTCATCGCGTGGCCGCTCTTCAGAAGCGACGCGGTTGCGAACGCCGCCCCAGCGCGCGCCGTCGAATCGCGCGCCGACGGCGCCTGGCTGGCGTACACGCCGGCGCGCCTCGCCGAATTGACCGGCGCAGGCCGGCCGGTTTTCGTCGATTTTACCGCTGCGTGGTGCGTGACTTGCCAAGTGAACAAGCGGCTCGTCTTGAACGGTATCGACGTGCGCGACGCGTTTGCCCGACACGGTGTGACGCTGGTGCGCGCCGACTGGACGCGGCGCGATCCGATGATCACGCGCGCGCTTGCCGCGCTCGGCCGGAACGGCGTCCCGGTCTACGTGCTGTACCGGCCCGGCCGCGAACCGTTGTTGCTCCCCGAAGTGCTGCGGACGCAAATCGTCGTCGACGCGCTGGCGACGTTGTAGGCTGGAATCGCGCCGCGCGGTATCGCCGGCCCGTGGACGTGCCTTACGGCTTCCCTTCGAAGTGGCGTCGAACTGTTGCTGCGCGGCCTCGGTGCGGCGAATCCGCTCGTCGAGGTCCGATGCGAGTCGAGATAGCGCAGCAGCGGATCATGCGGATCGGCCGTGCGCTGATCGTGCGCGAAGCGGCGAAGCACATCGGCGAACGGCTGCAACTGAACGGCCGTGCCGGATGCAAGAGCGCGTAGGCGTAATCGTCGGCTTCCAGCTCGAACTCGCGCGAATACCGCGCGTTGAGCAGCGCCGCGGGCATCGCGGCAGCAAGCAGCGTCATTCCCACGGCGTCGCCCGCCACCGCCGTCACCAGGACGGCAATGCCGGATTGTTGCAGCACCATCCGCATCGCATGGCGTCCGTTCAGGTGTCCGAGCTCGTGCGCGAGCACGGCAATCAGCTCGTCGTCGTCGTGGATCGATGTGACCATTTCATCGGTGACGACGATCGTGCGGCCCGGGCAACGCGAACGCGTTCGCGCCACCCATCTTGCGGAACTCGAGCACGACGTCGTCCATGCCGGCCTCGCCGTCGAGGAACGCGGCGAACTTCTGACGGATGGCTTCACGCCGCTCCGGGGCTAGCGTCGAAGTCTGGGTAAGCATCGCGTCGAGCGACTTCAGCGTCCGCTCGCCGATCGTCTGCTCGATCTCCGGGCTGATCCGTTCGGCGATGGGCTTCGCGACGAGCGGCAATACCTGCGCAACGACGAGCCACACGATGCACGCGATGACGGTCACGGCGACTACCGCCATCGACGCGCGCGATTCGAGCCAGAACGCGCTGCGCGCAATGGCGCTCGCGCTGGGCCAGAGCGCGTCCACTGCTGGCGTGATCGGTGGTTTCGATCGCGGCGCCCCCGGGCAACAGGAGACGGCGGGGAACGTCGGGAATCGGGGGATCGGCGCGAATCTCGTCGTGCGCGACCGTCGCGTGCATCGCATCGCCGGTGATCGTGACGCGCGCGCCGTCGACCTCGACGTCGACGCGATGACGCGCCGCGCTACGCCCGTCGTAGAGGACACCGTCGAAGCCGCTCACAGCGAAACGTCCACGTCGAACAGATCGCTCACCTCGGAGCCGGTCGCGCCGGCATGCGCCTGCGGTCCGGCGACATACGACTCGAGCGGCGCGTTGGCGCGCGCGATCAAATTCTCCGCGCGGTATCGCGCGACGCGAATCGTGGCCCACGCCGTGGCGAGGCCGAGCGTCAGGAGCACGGCAACGATGTTGGAGAGGTAAAGCCATGCGAGCCGGCGCGCCGACAATGTCCCGGCGAGCCGCAGCGGCCCGATCGTCGTCGCGTTGGTCACCAGGTTCTGCGTGCGAGCGCGGACGTACGCATACAAGGCGATGTAGATCGCATATGTCACGAGCGCGAACACGTAGCCCGCGCGCGACGTTTCGAAGTCGGCGGCGGAACGCCGGGCGAGGATAGCGACGCCCGTTGCCAGCACGCCGAGTGTCGTGAGCGCGGCGAAAAGCATCAAGGCTGCGAGGAGATAGGTGACGACAAAGCCGCGGGTGCGGCAGGTCGGTGCCGAACTGCGACGCGCCGTAGCGATGATGCGCGACGATGAAGCGTGCGCGCCGCGCCCGATACCACGGGTAGGCGGCTCCAAGCGTCACGAGCGCGATCAGCGCGCCGCCGATGAACACCGACGCCGCCTCGCCGACACGGCCGTCGAACGCGAACGCGATGTTTCGATAGGTCGAATTACGTGCGTTGAATCGCGCGGCGGCGACGACGATCCAGGGTGTCAACAGCAAGAGCAGTGCGATCAGCGCCAGCTGCACCATCGGGACGAAGTGGCCGGCGAGCGCCAGGCCGCCGAACAGCACCAGCGCCATGATGCGGCCGCGCAGAATGGCGAGCGGGGATGCGCGATAGTCGAATCTCGTTCCGTCGAGCTCCGTGTGCGCGTACAGATACCGCCGCTTCCGCACCTTCCCCAAGCGGAATAGATGCCGATCGTCAGCAGCGACAGGCACAGGCTGACGATCCAGATGCGAAAATAGTCGCCTGCGGTGCCGGTGAACGCGAAAGGAAAGTGCTGTTCTTCGGACGGGGTGTCGTCGGCCATGAATGCGGTGACGGAATTCACCACATTCTAACGGTTCGGCGTCGCCTGAGCTTTGGGTTTTTCAGTAGCCCGAACGCATCGCGGGACGCGACGAACAGTATTCGTCGTGAGCGATGGGATGCGTCGCACGGCGGCCGAGGCGCAAGGTTACGTGTTCGGGCGGGGAATTCAATGCGTCGGTCCAATCAGCCCAGCGCGAGCATGAGCCCGAGTGGGACGAACGCGATCGACAGCACGTTGCCGAGCAGCACGATCGACGCGACTTTCGCCGGCTCCTGGCGGAATTGCTCGGCGACCATGAAGTTGAGCACCGCTGGCGGCAGGCAGCCGAAGAGAATCAAGAGGCCGTGCTGCATCGGGTCGAGGCCGTAGCAGCGGCGAGAGCACAAGCGCGATCGCCACACCGGTCAGCGGGCAAACGACGCCGCCGACCATGCCGAGCCGCCAGTCGTCCCAGCGCACTTCGTAGAGCCGCACGCCGAGCGAGAGCAGCATCATCGGAATCAACGCGTCGCCGACCATCTTGATCGCGACCGAGAGCCAGTCGGGCAGCGGCGGATGCGTGAGCGCGAACGCAAAACCGAGGACGGTCGCGATCGACGATCGGATTGCGGGCCAGATTGCGGAACCTCGCGTGGTGATTGATGATCCAGACGCCGAGCGTGAAGTGAAGCAGGTTGGAAATCGTGAACAGCGCCACCATCGGCGAAAAGCCCGCCGCGCCGTACGCGAGAACGGCGAGCGGCAACCCCATGTTGCCGCAATTGTTGAACATCATCGGCGGCAGCGAACGTGCGCAAGTCCGTGCGCATCAACTGGCGACGGGCCAGGCGAGCAATCCCGATCCCAGCACGACGCCGACGCTGCCCAGCATCAGCGCCTTGTTGGCGGCGACGTCGAAGTCCTTGCTGGCGAGCGCGGAGAAAACGAGCGCCGGGGCCAGCACGTTCATGCTGATCCGGTTCACGATCGTCAGTGTCGGGCTTGACGCGTCGCGCGTACAGATAGCCCAGCAGAACGACCGAGAAGACGGGCAGGATGATGCCGAGGAGGCGTTCGATCAACGCACGTTCCGTCGTGCCGTTGTCACAGAATATAGCGCGATAGATTGTCGTCGCCGGCGATGCCGGCCAGACGCTCGTCGACGAACGCTGCGTCAATCGCGATCGTGTCGCCGGTGCGGCGCGCGGCGTAGTACGACACGTCCTCGAGCAAGCGTTCCATCACCGTGTAGAGCCGGCGCGCGCCGATGTTCTCCTGCTTCTCGTTCACCGCGTGCGCGATCTCCGCCAGGCGGCGGATGCCATCGGCCTTGAAGTCGAGATGGACCTGCTCGGTCGCGAGCAGCGCCTGGTATTGGCGGGTGAGACATGCGTCGGTCGCGGTCAGGATCCGCTCGAAATCCTCGACAGTCAGCGGCGACGAGCTCGACGCGGATCGGCAACCGGCCCTGCAATTCGGGAATCAGATCCGATGGCTTCGACAAATGGAACGCGCCCGACGCGATGAACAGCACGTGGTCGGTCTTGATCATGCCGTACTTCGTCGTGACGGTGGTGCCCTCGACCAGCGGCAGCAGGTCGCGCTGCACGCCCTGCGCGCGAGACGTCGGCGCCCTGCATGTCGGAACGCGCGGTGATCTTGTCGATCTCGTCGATGAACACGATGCCGTTCTGCTCGGCGGCCGCGAGCGCCTTCGATTTGATGTCGTCGTCGTTGATGAGCTTCGCGGCCTCTTCGTCGGTCAATTGGCGGAGCGCCTCCGACCACGCTCATTTTCTTCATCTTGCGCCGGCCGCCGCCAATCTGCTGAAACATGCCCTGAATCTGACTCGTCAGGTCTTCCATGCCCGGCGGCGCCATGATCTCCATCTGCGGCGGCAACGCGGAGACCTCGACGTCGATCTCCTTGTCGTCGAGCGCGCCTTCACGGAGCATCTTGCGGAATTTCTGCCGCGTCGCGGAGTCCGTGGGCTTCAGGTCTTCGAAGTTGACCTCGCGCACCGGCGGCAACAGCACGTCGAGGACGCGCTCCTCAGCCGCATCCGCGGCGCGATCGCGCACCTTCTGCGCCTCGGCGTCGCGCGTTTGCTTGACCGCGACTTCGGCCAAGATCGCGAATGATCATGTCGACGTCGCGGCCGACGTAGCCGACTTCGGTGAACTTGGTCGCCTCGACCTTGACGAAGGGCGCATCGGCGAGACGTGCCAAGCGCCGCGCGATCTCCGTCTTGCCGACGCCGGTCGGGCCGATCAGCAGGATGTTCTTCGGCGTGATCTCCTGACGCAGCGGCTCGGCGCACTCTGCTGCCGTCGCCAGCGGTTGCGCAACGCGATCGCGACCGCGCGCTTCGCGGCATCCTGCCCGACAATGTGCTTGTCGAGCTCGGAAACGATCTCTTCGGGGGTCATCGGGAAGGACATGGTCGGACGGGTACTCGATGGCCGGTGGTGAGCGGCTGCCGCATTCTAGCGCGAGTGTCACGCTCTCGCTCGTCTGTGCATTACAAGTCGAGTTGAGCGCTTATCGATGAGGCGCGAATGGAAAGAATTTCCTCGCCATCGGCCCCACAATGGTGCCGGCATAATTGCTGTCGGCGTGCTGACGCTTTCCGCCGAGGTGGATCGCGGCGTCGCTAGTGCGTTCGATTCTTCCGCAGCATGTCGCGGGATTTGGTACATTCCCGATTGTTCGCACAAAAGACTTGGCGTTCGAACCAAGTCATCGCAGGTACTTAAATCATCTTTGCAACATTTGTCGGGAGGAATTCATGTTGTCACGTTATTACGCCGTTTCCGCGTTCGCCTTCTGCTTCCAATCGCTGCGAGCGCCGCAACGCGCTGCCAGCAAATAGAGGCAAGCCTCGGTGCGAGTATCGCCGACGTTATGTTGCTTCGAGAGTGCCGACCTGCACGACCGCCAACGCGGTCACGACGCCGCCAAACAATACGCTCGCCGGATTGCCGGCCGGCGCTAGACGCCGCAGACCGACCGTGGCGTGATCTCGCCCAACCCGCCGAATCGCACGCCCATCACCAAGGCCGTCCCGGGCATCCAGTTGGAAGCTCGCTTCGCGGACGACCCTACCGGTGAAGCTCGCTTTTGATTCGGCTGCCCAATGATTGGAATGGTAAGCTCGCCGTCGCCGGCGCCTCCGGGACGCGCAGCGAGTTCAACGGGGACTTTGCCTGGAGCGACTACGTCCTGCCCAAGGGTTACGCCTATGCGTCGCAGAACAAGGGCGTGCTCGAACCTGTAACATTGCGTCAGTACGACTCCCGCGACGCCGCCGGCGAGCCGATCCGATGTCCGTGCCGGCTGAACCCCGACCCGCCGGTATTCTCGAATTTCTGGGTCCACTTCTTCGACAACGATCCGCAGAAGCCCTTCACGCAGTGGACGCAATACATGCTGCAGCGCCGCGCAGCCTCGGCGCAGTCGGCCGTGAAGGTGAATTACAACCATTTTCCGCGGCGGACGTACGCCGTCGGCACGTCGAACGGCGGCTACCAGGTGCGCCGCGCGATGGAAGAGGCGCCGAACCTGTTCGACGGCGGCGTCGATTGGGAGGGGACGTTCGTCGATCCGAACGGGCCGAACATCCTGATCGACCTGCCGCCCGCCATCAAGAATTTCCCGGACGTACGTGCTTCGGGTTCGATCCGAACAGCCCGGCGGCGCAGAACATTCGTCGCCGCCGGTTATCCGCCTGATATCGTGAATCGGCAGCGAATTCCTTCTGGGGCCTGTACTACGACGCAGTTCTGGGAGGTGACCGCAGTGCCAGTGGCAGGAGCGCTTCGACCTGATGGTCACGTACTGCGACGGGCCGAGCGACGTGCAGGGACCGGCGGCTACGACTACTTTTCCGCGTTGCGCAGGATGCCGGTCGATCTTCGACAGCCGTAGCCGCGGTCGCGACCACGGGCAAGATCAAGAAGCCGCTCATCACGGTAGCGGGCACGATGGACGCCCTGCTGCTGATCGAGCACCAGGCGCGCGCGTACGAGGCTGCCGTGAATGCCTCGCGCAAGGGCAACAACGACCAGCGCAGCGCGCAATACCGTCTCTACGAAGTACAGAACGGCAATCACATCGAGAGCGTTCGACGACACGTATCGCGCAATTGGTGGTGATCCAGCCGCACGCGCAAAGGGCGTTCGACCTCCTCGTCGATCACGTCGAAAGTCAACGCGCGACTTGCCTCCGAGCCAATGCGCGCCGCGCGGCGCTCGATTGCAGGCACGCCGGCGCAACCGGGGCACTGCGCGAATCTCTTCGTGCCCTGACGCGCCGGCTTCGCTCGAGCGCAAGAGCCCCCGCCCTCGCGGCGGGGCTTTGTATCTCGCGTTTGGCAACGCACGTCGCGTCGCCTATCATTGACGCCCTCACCATTCCAACCGGTGGCGGCACGACCGAGCATTCGCCGAGAGGCAGCCGACGCAGCAATCGATGATTCCTAGAAGGCAATCGGATCGGCCTCGGCGATCGGCGCTGCGTTGGTCATGGCGCTCGCGGGTTGCAGCTCGTCCGGGAATTCGTTCAAGTCGATGTTCGGGTCGAGCGATGGCGCGAAGGCGCCGGATGGGCCCTCACCTGGATTGGTGGCGCCGCTTGTCTCGACCGGATCGGCGGTGACGGGAAAGGTGCGGGTCATCGATCGCGGCGACGGCATCACGTTACTCGTCTCAGCGATCAATCTGCCGATCGGTCAATATCGCGTCGCGTTCCACCGCAATGGCAACTGTTCGTCGCCGAACGGGTTTTCGGCCGGTCCGGCGTGGGCACCGGAAGGGAAGCTGCCGGCCACGCTGGTTCCGCCGCTGACGAACACGGATGGCAACGCCGAGGCGTCCACACGCATGTGGCCGGCGTGTCACACGACCGGCGAAAATGGACTGCGCCGGTCGCAGCGTCATGCTCTATTGGGGGACGATCGAGGACATCCAGCCCGGCGTGCGCAACAACGTCCTCGCATGTGGCGTCTTCGAGCCGGTGCAGGCGTTTCAGTTCTGATGGCGTCGCCGTCGATCCGCGCTTTTGTCCTGAGGCACGATGATGGGCATCCTGGCCGACCGGAAGATTCTGATCACCGGTGTCCTGTCGAACCGGTCGATCGCGTACGGCGTCGCGCAGGCGTGCCAGCGCGAGGGCGCGACGCTTGCGTTCACCTACGTCAACGACGATCTGCAGCGATCGCGTCGTCGAAGATCGCCGCGGAGTTCGGCGACGTGCCGGTGCTTCGTTGCGACGTCGACGTCGCGACGAGCAGATCGCCGCGCTGTTCGACACGCTGAAGACCGAGTGGGGCGCGCTCGACGGCCTGCTGCATTCGATCGCGTTCGCGCCGCGCGAAGCGCTTGCCGGGCGATTTTCTCGACGGCATCGATCGCGCGGCGTTTCGCCACCGCGCACGACATGTCGAGCTGTACAGCTTCGCCGCGCTCGCCGAAGGGCGCGCGGCCGCTGCTGCAGGGCCGCAACGCGTCGCTGCGTGACGCTCACCTATCTCGGCGCGGTGCGCGCGCTCGCGCAACTACAACGTGATGGGCCTCGCCAAGGCGAGCCTCGAAGCCAACGTCCGCTACCTCGCCGCGGCGCCTGGGCCCGCGAGGGCATTCGCGTCAACGGCGATTTCGGCGGGGCCGATCAAGACGCTCGCCGCGGCCGGCATCGGCGGCTTCTCCAAGATCCTGCAATTTCGTCGAGAAGAATGCGCCGCTGCGCCGCAACGTCACGATCGACGAGGTCGGCAACGTCGCGGCGTTCCTGCTGTCTCGACGCTCGCGAGCGCGATCACCGGCGAGATCACGTACGCCGACTGCGGATTCTCGACGGTCGCTGCCGGACTCGACGACGAGTGAGCGTCGCGCGCGACGCGTAGCGCGCTGAGCTCGCTTCGACGCCGTCATCATCGGCGGCGGTCACAACGGCCTCGCCTGCGCCGCGTATCTCGCGCCGGCGCGGGCTGCTCGGTGTGCGTCGTCGAGCGCCGCAACGTCGTCGGCGGCGCCGCGGTCACCGAGGAATTTCATCCCGGCTTTCGCAACTCGACGGCGAGCTACACGGTCAGCCTGCTCGATCCGCAGGTGATCCGCGATCTCAAGCTCGCGCGAGCACGGACTTGCCATTCGCGCGCGGCCGTTCGCCAACTTCCTGCCGCTGCCGGATGGCGGCTATCTGAAGGTCGGCGGCGGCATCGCAGGCGACGCAGGCGGAGGTCGCGAAGTTCTTCGCGCGCGACGCCGAGCGCCTGCCCGCGGTATTACGCGATGCTCGATCGCGTCGCCGACGGTGCTGCGCGAGCATGCTGCGGCGTGACGCCGCCGAACATCGGGTCGGCGGCCGCGCGGACGTCGCGCGCGATGCTCGACGCGTGGAAGACTCGCGCCGGAAGTTCGCTCGCTCGTCGCTGCCCGGAGCGGCGCGACCTGCTCGACCTCTTCACCGAAAAGCGCCGGCGACGTTCTCGACCGCTGGTTCGAGTCGGACCGATCAAGGCCGGCGTTCGGCTTCGACGCCGATCGTCGGCAATTTCGCGAGTCCCTACACGCCGGGCTCCGCGTACGTGCTGCTGCATCACGTGTTCGGCGAAGTGAACGGGCAAGCGCGGGGCAGTGGGGACACGCGCTGGGCGGCATGGGCGCGATCACGCAGGCGATGGCGAGGCGAATGCGCGGCACGCGGCGTCGACGCTGCGGACCGGATCGCGCAGTCGCGCGCGTCGATCGTCGAGGGCGAGGCGCGCCGCCGGCATCGAGCTCGCCGAGCGGCGACGTCATCGCAGCGGCAAGCGCGTTGTCGCCAACGTCAATCCGAAGCTGCTGTTCGAGCGCCTGGTCGCGCCCGAGCATCTGCCCGAGGATTTCCGCGCGCGGATCGCCGGCTATCGCTGCGGCTCCGGGCACGTTCCGCATGAACGTCGCGCTGTCGGAGTTGCCCGACTCTCGCGGCGCTTGCCGGGCGCGCGCGCCGCAGCCGCATCACGGCGAGCGGCATCATCATCGGCGCCGTCGCTTGCGCTACATGGAGCGCGCGTACTTCGACGCGCAGCACCGACGGCTGGTCGCGCGCGCCGATCGTCGAGATGCTGATTCCGTCGACCGTCGATTCGTCGCTCGCGCCGGCGGGCATGCACGTCGCGAGCCTCTTCTGCCAGCACGTGCAACCCGGAACTCGGCGCCGTTGCAGCCGGGCGCACGTGGGACGATGTCGACGAGCGAAGTCGCCGACCTGATGATCGACACCGATCGATCGCGTCGCTCCCAACTTCAAGCGTCAGCGTGCTGGGCCGGCGCGCATCCTGTCGCCGCTCGATCTCGAGCGCGAATTCGGGCTGACCGGCGGCGACATCTTCCACGGCGCGCTGTCGCTCGATCAGCTGTTCTCCGCGCGCCCGGTGCTCGGCAACGCGCGACTACCGGATGCCGGTGACGCGGTCTTTACCTATGCGGCGCCGGCGCCGCATCCGCGGCGGCGGTGTCACCGGTCTGCCCGGTCGCAATGCCGCGCGGGAAATCCTCAAGGACGCAGTGAAGCCGATGCGCCGCCCGATGCCGAAGAAAATCTGACGAAAAGTCCAGCCGATAAGCCGGGTTCTGTTACGGCGGCCCGTAGTACGCGCTATGACCGTCATTCCTCTAGGCGCGTCGTTGCCGCGCGCGCTCGAGCCACCTACCCGCGGACGTCGGCGAGCAGCGTCGATCGTCCGCCTACTTGGTGTTGCTCCGGATGGAGGTTGCCGCGTTTCACCCGCTCCCCGTGTGACCGGGCAGCGACTCGTCTCTGTGGCCCTGTTCCTCGCCTTCGTCCGCCGCGCGAGCGGCGACTTATAGCGGCCGGGCGTTACCCGGCATCCTGCTCTGCGGAGCCGGACTTTCCTCTCCCCTCCGTTTGCACGGCGGAGGCAGCGACGGTCTGGCTGGCTTCGAGACGGCTAGGATAGCACTCGCCGCGCGAACCGCATTCGTCAGCGCCGCAGCAACGCGCCAGCGCAGCGTTTCGCCCGCGCGACAGCGGCACGACGGCGTCGCCATCGATCGGATAGTCGTACCGGCGGAACGTCCACGCCTGCGCGCACGAGCGTCACCGTGTCGCGCGTTGCGCGGCAGACCGTAGAACGCCGGCGCCGTAAGAGCTCGCGAAGCCTTCGAGGCGATCGAGCGCGCCGGCGTCCTCGAACGCCTCGGCGTAGAGCTCGAGCGCCGTGCGGCGCCGTGTAGCAACCGGCGCAGCCGCAGGCGCTTTCCTTCGCGTGCCGCGCATGCGGCGCCGAGTCCGGTGCCGAGGAAGAACTTCGATCGCCCGACGTCGCGCGCCGCGACGAGCGCCTGCCGATGCGCCTCGCGCTTCAGCACCGGCAGGCAGTAAATGATGCGGGCGCAGATCGCTCGGCGAAGCAGCGCGTTGCGCGAGTACCGCAGGTGCTGCGGCGTGATCGTCGCCGCGACGTCGGCCGGCGCGGCGCGCGACGAACGCCGCCGCTTCGCGCGTCGTGATGTGCTCGAGCACGATCTGCGAGCGCCGGGGAAATCGCGCACGATGCTGCGCCAGCAGTGGCGCTCGACGAACACGCGCTCGCGGTCGAACACGTCGACGTCCGGATCGGTCACCTCGCCGTGCAGCGACAACACCATGCCGTGGCGTTCCATCGCGGCCAACGCCGGATAGGCATTCGCGAGCGCAGTGACGCCGGCATCCGAGTTCGTCGTCGCACCCGCCGGGTAATACTTGACCGCGTGGACGATGCCCGACGCGCGTTCGCGCGCGCGATCTCCGCCGCCGACGTGCGGTCAGTCAGGTACAGCGTCATCAGCGGCTCGAACGACGTGCCTGGCGGGCAACGCCGCGAGGATTCGCGTCGCGATAGGCCGCGGCCGCCGGCCGTGGTCGTGACCGGCGGCTTCAGGTTGGGCATGACGATTGCTCGTCCGAACACGCGCGCAGTGGCGCCGACGACCGCCGCGCAGCGCGGCGCCGTCGCGCAAGTGGCACATGCCAGTCGTCGGGGCGGGTCAGTGTGAGGCGCTCGGAGCCGAGGGGCTAGCCATCGGAAAGCCTTGTTTATCCACGATTATAGGTGCGGGTATTTCAATCGACGCGGCGCCCGGCACGCCAACTGCGCAAGTGCGGTGGATCTGCGGCGTCCATCACGCCGGCGGGCTATAACGGACAATTTAGCGCGGGCCGCGTGCATACTTCGCCTCATCGGGAATTGGCAATCGCAGCTTGAGTGCCGTCCGAGGGAGACGAACTGCGCCCGCCGCAAGAGGATGGCAAGAGCGCCACAGGGACGAATGAAGCATGGCCACAAAGACCGCAACTGCCGTCAAGAAAGCCCGGGAGCTGACCGAGGAGGAGATCCTCAAGGCGCCGGAGCAAGGGACTACAGGTGAACGAAGCGCAGCTCGCGTTCTTCAAGAAGCTGCTGCTGGAAATTCGCGACCAGATCCTGCGCAACGCCGACGACACTGGCGAGCATCTGCGCGAAAACGAGATCACGACCGACCCATCGGACCGCGCGACGCTCGAGGAGGAATACACGCCTCGAGCTGCGCACGCGCGACCGGGAGCGAAAGCTATTGAAGAAAGTCGAGAAGTCGCTGCGCATGATCGACGACGGGTCGTACGGGTATTGCGAGGAGACAGGGCGAGCCGATCGGCGTGCCCCGCCTCATCGCGCGGCCGATGACTACGCTGTCGATCGAAGCGCAGGAGCGCCGCGAGCGCGTGCAGAAGCTGTACGGCGACTGAGACCGAGCTCACGTAACGGAGCTATGGCAACTGAGCGTCGTCCACCGTCGCATCGCGTCCCGTCGCGGCAAATTTGGCGACTTCGCCAATGTTGTAATCGACAACCTTGCTCAACCGGGGATCTGCCGGAGTGGAACCTCGAGCAAGTCCCGCCCATCGCTTGAGCGGCGAAGGGTTCCGGGCCGCGTCCGCCCGTCCGGCTACGCGGACCGATGCGCCATGTGTCGCCGATGCAACAGACCAGCGTCCGACGGTCCGTTCGCTTGTGGGCCCCGAACGTTCGGACGATAATTGTTGTTCTTTGCCAATCGGTTGCCGCATCGGATCCCCATGGCGTTGTTTTCCAAGCCGCCCGCGCAAAAGCCCGAGCCCGTCCCGGCGCCGCGCGCCGCATCGCGCAGCGTGATCTCGCGCGCACGCGGCAGGTCGCAAAGGCAGGCACCGTGCGCCCGGTGGCCAGAGCCGGTCGGCGCAAACACGGGGCGCCGGCGCCAGCATCATCGACTGGTCGCCGGCCTATGCGTCGATCGAGGTCCTCAAGACGAATCCAGGGCCTCTGCGGCGTTCTGGAAAACGCCGCGCTGCTCTGGCGCCGGCGGACAGGCGGCCGCGGCGCGCGAGCAGCTGCTGAGGCGGGCGTCCACAGCGATCTCGAAACGAAGCAGTCGCCGCTCGCATGGCTCGCGCTTTTCGACTTGATTCAGCGCGCGTGCGATCGCGAGGGTTTCGACAAACTCGCCATGGAGTACGTCGTCCAGTTCGAGCGCTCTGCGCCGGCGTGGGAAGAGCCCGCGGCGCCGAAGGCCGATATCAACGACAGCCACGGTGGCTTCGTCGCTCTCGCCGGGAAGCTTTCCGCGGCCGGCGGCGCGCAGTGGCAGGGTTTGCGACGGGCGATCGAGACGCGCGTGCCGCAGGCGCAGCTCGATCTTTCGGCGATTACCAGCTACGACGATGGCGGCGCACGGCTTCTGGCCGGGCTTCTGGCCGACGCGCGCACGCGCGCGCGTGGCGCTCGACGATCGAGCGCCCGGAAAAGCTGCAGGTGCTGCTCGGCATCGCGGTCAAGAAAGGCAGGGACGGTGGACAGGGCGCGTGGCTGTTGGCGCTCGAATTGATGCAATGGCGGCACGACCAGGCCGCGTTCGACGATAGCGCGGTGGATTTCGCCGTGGCGTTCGAGGTGTCGCCACCGTCGTGGGAACCGCCGCCGGAGGAGGTCGCGCCGAGCGCCCGCCGCGCCTCCGCTGGCAAGCGGGCGCGATGCGGAGACGTTTCCGCGTGCGCCGGCGTGCTGGTAGGGTCGAAGCGCTCCGCTTTTGAACGCATTCTCCGATTTTTCGCATCGCCGCGATCTCATCGTCGTCGACATGAGCGAAGCCGAGCGCATCGATTTCGCTCTGCGCCGGCGCGCTGCTCAATCCGATCAGTCGCATCGAGGCACAACGCAAGACTGTGCAGATCGTCGGCGCGTCGCCGATCATCCGTGCGCTTTTGCTGTTGATCGGCATTTCGCCGCGGCATTTCGTCAAAAAGGCGTCGTAATCCGCTTCGCGGGCGCGGCTTCGGCGCCCGGTGGTCGCGCCGAAGCGGTCGCGATCTCGAGCCAAACATTCCGTTCGTCATGGAAATCTTCTTCACGGCACTACGATTCTTTCGGTGCGCCGCGACGGCGCCGTGGCGTTAGGCGGCGACGGTCAGGTGACGCTCGGCAACGTCGTCGTAGCGGCAATTACGTAACTGAACAGCGCACAT
>ERZ1370068.6541-contig-5517_pt1 | contig 29314 bp, 53 predicted proteins | sample MGYA00561227_ERZ1370068 | MGnify/ENA primary metagenome ERZ1370068 (study PRJEB38410, sample SAMEA6850437) | metagenome | study: Metagenomic assessment of the ecological functions of the soil: analysis of the soil microbiota associated with the...
GGTGTACTTCAGTTCAGTTACGTATTGCTGTGGGGTTCTGAACCACGCTGACGTTGTAACCGTCTTTCTTAAGTATTTGGTACACGCCTTCCCAGCCCGAGCCGTCAACGAAACCACCATGAACGAGAACGACATTCTTTGTCGCACCATCTGATATTTGAGCCATGATTTTTTCTCCTTGGCAAAAGTGATTCGAGGGAGTAAACGAACCGAGAAAAATCCATCGGCCCGGAAAACTCCTGTTCGGTTTTTTATCTCAATAGCATTACTTTTGGTGCAGCGCGGCATTACGCGGCTGGCAAGACAAGTCGTGGATGCAGATGCTCTTCATTGCGCGCACCGCTGAATTAAACGCGGTGATGATCGATCCGCCTTTCTTGCCTACCACCAAATCACCGATCAGATAAAGGCCGGGCACGTTCGTGGCGCCCGCCTCATCAAACATCGGACCGTCGCCGTTGAAGGCGATGCCCAACGTGTGCAGGAAATTCGTAGGCGTCGTGCCTCCGAGCGCGAATATCACACGATCGAAGATCCGACCTGGATGTTCCGCTTCAGCAAAAGTAATGCGCGGTCGACCGGCCCCGTCCTCGATTTCTTTGATGTTTGAGCTTCGAAGTATTTCAACCCCGCCACGCTTTTCCATCGCCATGAGAGCATCGTGGTTCTGCTGGTTGATTCGCGTGAAGTCTGCCTTGCGATATGAAAGCGTAACGCGATTGTCCTGTTGGCGAAGATACTGCACGTATTCGGCAGCCGTATCCCCGCCGCCGACAACCAGCACCGCCTCGTTTTGAATCTGTTGCGACGTCATATCAAAGAGAAGGCGCTCCTTAAGTGCTGGGGGCAGCCGATATTCTTTCGGCTTATTCGGTCTGCCGAATATCCCGATGGCGCAGGCCAGCACTTTGCTTTCATAAACACCCGGTGATGATTCGACCTGGAAACGCGCTCCGCCCTCCCCTTCCAGTCTCCGCAGCCCGTAAACCTCGGCGTTGAATTGAATGTTGACGTGATAGTCACTGATGATCTTATCGAAGAACTCGAAGCGTCTCTGGCTTTGTCATATCTCTTACGCACAAGAGTCCCTCGCAACGCGCCGCGAACCCTTTGTAGTTCGCCGTAGTTAGCTTTTTCGGGATAGAGTTGTCTGATTGCCGAGTTGTGAGTCGGCCCTTTTTCGAGAATCAGGATTTGCGACGGGTCAATGCCTGAGGCGAACGCCTCGGCCGCCAAGCAGCGATGCCGCCGGGGCCGGCGCCGATGATGATTAGGTCATGCATGAGCAACGGCAGCGTTATCTTCCTGATGCCTGATCTCCTTGGAGCGTCATCACGGTACTGGAAACCTGCGCAACCAGCTTGTCATCATCTCTAAGAATGTCGCAGACATAACGACTAATCTGTCGACCGACATTCACAGGTTTTGCAACCGCGCGAATTCGGCCGTTCCATACCGGACGAAAGAAATTGATCTGCAGATCGATACTGGTGAAGCTCTCGTCTTCTTTCAGGCTGGTGGCATGGGCCGTCCCGATGGCGGCATCGGCAATGTCGCACAACACTCCGCCATGTACGGTGCCCATAGGATTCGCATGCTTTTGCGTGTCAGCGACAATTTCCATCGTTGCTGTTCCGGGACCGACTTCGATCAACTGGAAACCGGCAGTGTGCTGGCAATTGCAGGGTGGGTAGATGAAACGCGCGCTGCTCGCTGGGAGCTTCACCGCTGGCACGCCACGAGTTGGAAGAATTCCAGGTTGGACAGTTTTCTCATCACGCTCTTCTTTTACTCTGCGAGACGTCGCATATGAGTGCCGCTTTCGTGAGAGGCTCTTGCTACGTTGCTTCTGCGGAGTAGCTTTTACTGATCGATTACCAAGCACGGTGATTTCTCTTTCAAATTCCAGTTCTGCCATACTCTCTCCATCAAGAGATTCACCAAGGCAAGTCAAGATTGTTCACGCAGGCAACCCGTCCTGCCTGCTCCGCCGCCATGTACTCGGCGTACCAATCCGGACCAGTTCGCGTCGCGCTGTCCGAGGAGCTTCTCGTGCTCACCATGCGCAGCCTCGGCACGCCGCATCGCGCTCGCCAGGTCGCTTGCGGAGCCGAACGACGTCACGCCAGTGTCGATGCGCCCAGGCAGTCGCGTCGTGATCTCCTGCAGCAGCCAACTATTGCCGTCAGGGATCACTGAAGGTGGCGAGCGACCGGTAAGTACCGTGTTCCGGATCTGGACCGCCAACTGGACCATTCGGACCCCAGTGGAAAATCTCAGCCCATCGATGCCCGCAGCGACAAGAGCATTTCGAGTTGCCTCGATGTCAGAAACGATCAAGTACGTTCTCTGGGCTGAGCCGGGCGCCGCCGAAGTGAGGCCCTTGCCGAGTTGGACCGAGCAGGCGGAACCGTGCGGGGTGAATTGGAATACGCCTGAGCCTGGCGGTGTGACGTCCTGCCTCCATCCGAGCTTGCGGTAGAACTGCTCCGCGCGTGCGGCATCAGAGACCGGGATGACGATGACCTCGAGCTTCATGTCGATTGTCGCGAGTCCGGCTTCTTTCACGGTTGTCATGTTATCTCCTCCGCTGAATACACTGATCGAAAATGATTTGTGGAGTCACCATAGATTCGCTCGAAACATCGGTGACCTATGGCGTTGGATAGTCCCAAACATCAGGCGGCAGCTTATCCTTGAGTGATGCATACATGGCATCGCGGAACAGTTTCAGCGCCGGATACGGCCGCAGGGCAATAGTGCGCTCCACTATCAGCCCCTGCTCGTTATCCACGATGACCTCCAAGCTCTCGATCTTGTGGCCATCCATGGTTCCCACCCAGCGCAAGAAGGTGGTGTGCTCATCGAGCTTAAACTCGGCCGTATAGGTACCGGAACCACGCGTAGAGCTCGACTGAGCGAAAATCGTCGCGATGACTTCACGGCCCTCGATCGGCCGAATCAGGATCGGGCTGTTGAATACAATGTTTTCGGCAAGCAGCTCGCTCACCTGGGCGGCTGTAGGCTTACCGGATTCCCGTAGTTTGCGTAAAGGATGCATTGTGATTCCTCCTATGCTATGTTGCGGCGAGCGTAGGCGAACTACAGCGACGGGCTCATGGAAAGCTGAGAGCAGCTGAAGCATGGCCCCCGACTTCGTTTAGGCTTTTGCTGCCGCGCTGATCTCGTAGTTCCGTGCTTCGATGGCTTTCAGGGTCTTTGCAAACCACTTCTCCAACTGTCCCTTGCCGACGATCCCAAGGAACGCGCCGAGCAACCGCCCCTTGAGGTTCTTGCCATCGCGCACAATCACGACGTCAACGTCGGTCGTGCCGTTGGGCTGCCGCGTTAAGCGTATAAGTGTGACCTGACCGGCCTCCCCACAAGTTCGAGTCAGTGGTGGTAAGGACTATGTGTTTGGGATCGGACCAGTTGTAGTTCAGTCGTTCCCAGATGCCTCCCGAACCCTCTGTGACGTCGGCATAGTTGGTGCCCTGCTTGTGCACTTTCAGGTACTGATCCGTGCTATTGCCAAAGATCTTCTCGCGGCCTGGACCGAAGTCGGTGAGTCCGGCGATGAACTGCTCTGGCGTCGCGGTGGTTGTCTGTTTGAAGTGAATTGTGGACATGTCTGCTCCTTGATTGAGTTGCTTCAAGATATTCAGATGGCCTCGTGGCCTGTTTTCATTTCGGCCAGTTTCAGGACTCCCTGGCGGCGAAGTGCTCGGCAATGGGAGTGCCCGCGAACTTCTCGCCCAGCAAGCGGGAAAAGAGCAGCAGCGAGCTGCGTGGCCGGTAACTCGCCACGACGTGCTGGGTCTGCCCGGCGGCGTTATAGGTGACCAGGACGACACAGCCGATAGGCTCGCCGTGGACCTCAGCGACGTAGTCCTCGAGGAAGCCGTTGTGGCTGTAAGGGCCAGCGAACTTGTGCTCCTGGCGCTCATACAGCGAGCGGATAGTGAGCACGACCGACCGGACGGCCTCCGCGCCCTGCACGGCGCCGTCCAACATCGAGCCCTCCACGGTTGCGTCGTCGGCCATGTTGTCGAGCCACGCCGGGTAGTAGTCTTTGAGAGCGGGATCGCCGCTACCGAGATATTGAGGGAGCGCGTTGGCTTTGGCGGACATAAATAATTCCTCCTTTGTTGGGATCAAACGCATGACGTCGATGCGCGATCATTGCTGCTTCCGTAAAACTCTGGTTGCGTTTGCGCCTGGAGAAGTCGGTTACGCGAGCATCTTTCTCTGGGCGATACCGAACGATGGCCGGGAGCCACATTTTCGTTTTCCATTCCGGGGGAACCACAAATCAATACTAAAGCACGATAGGTGCGCCCTGGCCGGTCGGACATCGGTCTACACGATTTGAATCATCGTCGCCGTGCATTACTTCTTTTGGCCGGCCGCGTCGCCGGCCGGTCGTCGCACGTCGATATTGTCGGCCTGATGAAAAGTGTCCTCTTCCAGCGTATCCTCTCCGGGTCATCGAGGGTTATCAGCACCTCCAAGTCTTCTTCGCTCATGTCCACCTCAAAGCAAGTAACATTCATCCAGCAATCCGGTAGTCGAGACATCACTTACCCCTCGAACGGGGCATCCATCAGGAAATCCACCGTAGACGGCCGCTTATAGCCGGGGACGAAAACGTTCCCCGAAGTCGCCCCAAAATTGTCGTACGTGGTCTCCGGCTTGATCTCGACAATGCGGCAGACAAATCCCTAAGACGCTGCATCCATGGCGTGACCGATCAACGGCGAGTCGCCCACCGTGATACCGCCCAAGACTCGTGTCTTTGCGCCAATGACGGCTGCCTTAGGGGTTGGCGACATCGTACTTCTCTCCCTTAATGAAGGTGAGCAAGTCCGCATTGACCAGATCTTTATGGGTCGAGCACATACGCCGTGCGGCAGCCCGGGTAAACCTTTGAGTGTGGCGCCCTTCACAAGCTTGGCCGACACCAGCGCAGTGATAGCGATCGGCACGACCTGATCGTCATCGCCATGCATGATGAGCGTCGGCACGTCGAACTTCTTAAGATCTTCAGTGAAGTCAGTCTGCGCAAACGCCTTGATGCAATCGTAGGTGGCGGGAAGACTGGCCAGCATCGATTGCAAAAGAAAACTATCGAGCAAGCCTTGAGAGACTTTTGCGCCTGGCCGATTGAAGCCAAAGAAAGGGATGCGGAAATCCAGTCATAAACTGGTTGCGGTCGGCTTGCACTCCAGCGCGTATCTGATCGATCGCCTCGATCGGCAATCCATTGGGATTCGCTTCGGTCTTTAGCAAGTAACGGTGGAACCGCACTGATGAGCACCGCCTTGGCCACACGCTTTGGTGCCATGGCGTCCGATATAGCAGTGGTTACTTCACCGCCGCCGGTCGAGTGGCCGACGTGAATTGCGTCCTTTGAGATCAAGCGACTCAGCGAGCGCCGCGAGATCGTCGGCATAAGTGTCCATGTCGTTGCCGTTCCAGGTCTGGCTCGAGCGGCCGTGTCCACGCCGATCATGTGCGATGCAACGGTAGCCATTCGAGGCCAGGAAGAACATCTGGTCCTCAAAGGCATCCGCCGACAGCGGCCATCCGTGACTGAAGACCACCGGCTGTCCCGTGCCCCAGTCCTTGTAGTAGATCTGCGTTCCGTCTTTCGTGGTGATAGTACTCATGAAACACTCTCCTCTTCTTGTTGTGCCGTTCTTGTAATTTCGAGTTTTCGAGTTTACCCGAGCTGCGATTGTTACGGCGCGGCTTAGACGCGACTAACTGCTGCTCTTCACGCGATCTGCGAGATCGCCTGGGCGGGATCTGACTTGCAGATCTGCTAAGCCAGTCTGCGAAACGCGTCTCGCCAAGTTGGGCCGTATCAGCCTGGCACGATACGCCGTTCTCGCTCAACTCGGCACCGAAATATCGCGCGTGTGGATCAGCAACGACCTCGCGCGGATCGTTGAGCGCGGTGAGTCGTTGCCGGATGAGTTCATCGAAACGGAACGCCTCGGGCCCAGCAATTTCAATTGTGCTGCTCAGCGGTGAACTCGTCGCCACTCTACAGAGCGCACTCGCCACATCATCTGCGGCCATCGGTTGGAACAGAACCGGCGGCAGGCAGAACACTGTTGCCAACGGTGGCCTCGTCGGCGATCCGTTTGGTGAACTCGAAGAATTGAGTCGCACGGACGATCGTGTATGGGATCGGGCCTTCCTTAATTAGTTTTTCCTGCGCTACCTTCGCCCGCAGGTAACCACTCTCAGGCAACACGCTCACTCCCAACGATCGAGAGCGCTACGTGATGGCCCACGCCGGCTGCGGCTTCATAAGAGAGGAGGTTGCGAGTCGACGTCTCGAAAGAACCTCAGCACCGCATGCATCTGCAAACGACGGTGAATTCGAGACGTCGACAACGACCTGGGCTCCCTTGAGCACTTCAGCCAGTCCTTCGCCGGTGAGAGTGTTAACGCCCGTATTAGGTGCCGCTGCCACAGCCTCATGTCCGAGCGCGCTGAGTTTTGTTACGAGCTTTGATCCGATAAGACCAGTGCCACCGATAACTACGATCTTCATATCGATCCCCTTTCGGTTTTCTCGCCGACGTTCGCGACACCGATTATTTGCTTCCGTGTTCGCTAAGACCGAATAGCCTTCTCGTTTGTGACATCATTTTCTTCAAACAATCGCGACCGGCTTCGAGGCGATCAGGCCGGTACCGCGGATAACTGACGATTTTCATGTCGCGCTCCTCATTCTATTGGGACTCCTGCGGCGTCTGAATCCTCGGGAAGTATCGGGCCACGAAGAACAGGTACACGAGCCAGAAGGCGAGCCAGACAGATGCGACGATACGAAGCCTAATCAGGAACAGGACCAGACTTGGCGCGAGGAACATCGTGGTGTAACCCAGAAGCCAGAAGCGATCGGCTCGCCGGGCGTGCAGCGCCCTGTCGGTGTCGCTCATCCCTCCGCCAAGCGAGCACCGGTAGTAGTGCAACGTCGCGAACACGAGTGAGAAGGTCGCGACACCCATCGCAATCAATGTGGCCTGGAACAACACGGGATTGATCCTGCCGCTCTCGAACCTCGGGTACAGAAAGAACAGCATGAAGGTGAAGATCGCGATGTTCGACGCGGCGAGCGTATACGATCGGGTGACGTTGACTGCGGCCAGATCTTCTCGCATCAAATTCCTCCAGTTCTGACGCGCGCGGCTGATCAAAGGTAAGCAGCAGCGGCACGAAACCAGTTCAAGAGTGAAAACCCCATCGAGATCCCGAGCTGGCTGATCGCGAGATCGCTCCGAGCTTGCTGGGTCTCATCATTAAGGGATTCTGAAGATACCTCCTTCCGACGCTTCTATCGTCACCAGGCCAATCGCTGCTCCATTCCGCAGCACCAGCGCGCTTGTCTGTCCTTTTGTTTCGATCCATTGAATCGTTACACCTGCAGCCAGGAACGACCCTACCTTATTGTTTGGTTGCGGTTCATCTTTCGACGCTTGCTGCAGTTATTGTTCTTATCAAGGTGCGTAACGTGTGAAGACGAAAGTCGCGATCTTTGATAGCCTGGTGGCAAGGGAAGCATGTCTTCATCGCCGCCTCGTCCGTGGGTTTGCCGTCCTTATCAAACGACGAGTACCCCCAGCCGCCCGTCGCGGCGTATTTCTTCGAGTCCTTGACCATAAATTGAAGGTAAGCATCCGTCGGTGAGCCGGCCACGAAAGACTGCTCACGGCCAAAGGTTTTGTTGTTTTCCTCAGACGGAACGTAGCTCCAGGCTATTCGGCCAACGATTGCGCCTTCCGGAAACGGAAGCTTGCTCTCCCGGTATGCCTTGATCGCTATGTCGTTCCCCAGAACGGCGCGAATATCGTTGAGCTCGCCTGCTTCGTGGGCCACTGAGACCACCTTCCAGTCACGGTATCCAGGTGGAATTTTCTTTACGAACATCGGGGCTGCCTCTTGAGCAGTGACGTGACGAGATGTGGTTGCGGTGAGCACGACAACGCCGGCCAGTGATGCAACTCCAGCCAGCGAACAGAGCGATCCTTTTCATAATGGTGCCTCCTTCTAACCATCTGTAGCGATTCATTCGGGTTCATTGAGCGGCCGGAGTACGCCACAAGTAACTACGCGAATCTATTACACTAAGGTATCGATCGATACCTTGGTATTGATCGGAGTCCCACCGATACCAAAGTATTATGGACATGCAGCGTTGAGAGGCGCATTCTCCCTAACGACGCTGAGTCGGGATAGATCAGAATGGCATTGCGAGTCATAGCCAATGACAACACGTCCCCTAATAACAGTGGTTGATGACGACGAATCCGTGCGCGAGTCTCTTGCCTGATTTGTTGAAGGAATTTGGTTTCGAGGCGCTGGTGTTTTCGTCTGCCGAAGAGTTCCTGGCTTCCGAATCAGTTGCGGAAACGAGGTGTCTGGTTCTCGATGTGGCCATGCCGGGCATGACTGGGCCTGATCTGCAACGAGAGCTAACGCGTCGCGATCAATCAATCCCGATCGTCTTCATCACGGCCCACCGCGATGCGGCAGCTGCGTCCACGTTTGATCGCCCAGGGCGCCGTGGACTGTCTGTTCAAGCCGTTTGAGGCGACAGATCTCTTGCAAGGCACTTAACACCGCGCTGCGAGCGAGTTGATTATTTTCAGCATTTGGATCGACATGATGTCAGCAGCAGCTAAGTCGCAGCAGAAGCCGATCGTCTTTGTAGTTGACGACGACGTGTCCGTGCGCGAATCGCTGGAGTTGCTGATCAAATTCGCCGGCTGGCAAGCCGGAGACGTTTGCATCCGCAGGTGAATTTCTGCGCGCGTCCGCGCACCAGCGACGCCAAGCTGTCTGGTGCTCGATGTTTCTCTTCCGGATCTTAATGGTCTTGAGTTGCAGAAGCTGATCGCGTCCGAGCGGACCGACATGCCAATCATCTTCATTACGGGACATGGCGACGTTCCGATGACAGTGCAGGCGATGAAGGGCGGAGCTGTCGAATTCCTAACCAAGCCGTTCGACGACGAGGTGCTGTTAAGCGCGATCCGGCACGCCATCAAGCGCAGCGCAGCGGTGCTCGATGATCAAGCTGAAATATCACGCGCTGCGCAGCAGTTACGAATCACTCACCCCTCGTGAGCAGGAGGTGATGCGATTGGTGGTGGCTGGAATGTTGAATAAACAGATTGGTTTGAAGCTCGGGATCAGTGAAATCACGGTAAAGGCTCACCGCGGAAAAATGATGCAGAAGATGAAGGCTGATTCCCTCGCCGACCTGGTCAAAGACGGCAGTGAGACTAGGGCTCGCACCAGCGAGAAACCCATGGCACACGACTGAACGTTAAGGAAAGGAAACATCATGACTCAGATTGTCCCGTTCGCGGGCGGTAGGGGCCGCAAGGTCGATCAAGCTGCTGAAGCACGGGACGTTGAAAGCATATCCGGTTTTTCCGCATGGCATGCCGACTACCAATACGGATCAGATCAACCCTGATTTGCTCGCTTTCATCAGGCGCGAAATGGCTGAAGCGGCCTGGCCTATGACCTTAGCAACCAACTATGACAAGGTTCAACTGACATAAACGAAATGCCGGACGCTGAAGATGCCCAATCGCCACCGCCGGGAAGCATTCCCAGCGAGATGTTTCCCGTTCTCACCTCGGCTCAACATGCTCGCGTCCTCGCACATGGGCAACGTCGCACCGTGGAACAGGGTGAGGTCGTTGTCGAGCTTAACGAGCATGTAACCAAAGTCTTCGTTGTAGTCAGCGGGCAACTGCACATCCTGCAGGTCTCGAACAATCAGGAGCACGTGGTCGCCATTTGCAATCCGGGCATGTTCACCGGCGAACTAAACGTGCTCTCGGGCCGTCGTGGACTGGTGCGCATACGCGCCGCGGAAAAATCAGAACTCATCGAAATCGAGCGCGAGGCATTGCAGGCCCTGGTCGAGACCGACAGCGAACTCAGTGATATTTTTCTGCGAGCTTTCATCCTGCGTCGGCTGGAACTAATTGCGCGCGAAGTTGGTGACATCGTTTTAATTGGCTCCAGTCATTTGCTTGACACCCTTCGTATCAAGGAGTTTCTCACTCGCAACTACCAACCCTACTCCTACATCGATCTCGAGCGTGATACGCAGGTTCAGGAAATGCTCGATCGCTTTTCTCTATCGATTGATGACCTGCCCGTTCTAATCTGTCGCGGCACCGCAGTACTGCGCAATCCAACCAATGAGGAAATTACCGGCTGCCTCGGATTCAACGAAGGGATCGATCAAGCGCATGTGCGCGACCTGGTCATCGTTGGCGCCGGGCCCGCAGGTCTGGCGGCTGCGGTGTATGGAGCATCGGAGGGGCTTGATGTCCTGGTGCTCGAATCAAATGCGCCGGGCGGCCAGGCGGGAGCTAGTTCGAAAATAGAAAACTATCTGGGCTTCCCTACCGGAATCTCGGGACACGAGCTTGCCGGTCGCGCCTACGCGCAGGCACAAAAGTTCGGCGTGCAGATGTTGATTGCCAAAGACGCGAAAGGTCTGGCTTGTGATCGCCGGCCTTACGCAGTGTTGATTGGGGACGGACAGAGCGTTCCTGCGCGCACGGTGGTTATTGCTTCGGGTGCCCAATATCGAAGACTACAACTGGAAAATCTTTCGAAGTTTGAGGGTGCTGGTGTCTATTACGGCGCCACGCATCTGGAAGCGCAGTTGTGTGGCGGTGAAGAAGTAATTGTCGTGGGCGGCGGCAACTCTGCCGGTCAGGCGGCAGTCTTTCTGGCACAAACCACGAGCCGAGTCTATATGCTGGTTCGATCTGACGGACTGGCCAAAACAATGTCGCGTTACCTAATCACGGCGCATCGAAGAGACGCCGAATATAGAACTTCATACCAACACCGAAGTGGTTGCGCTGGACGGAAACGATCACCTTGAGCGCGTAACCTGGCGCAATAATGAAACCGGACAGACTGAGTCGCACAACATCGCCCATCTCTTTTCGATGACGGGCGCGGTGCCGAATTCTACCTGGCTCAGTGGTTGTGTAACCTCCGATCAGGCTGGCTTTATCAAGACCGGCTTAGATCTCACGCCGGAAGATTTGGCGAGAGCAAAGTGGCCCCTTTCTCGCGCGCCGTACCTCCTGGAAACCAGTTTGCCCGGTGTGTTCGCGGTCGGAGACATCCGCGGCGGGAACGTGAAACGAGTGGCGTCCGCCGTCGGGGAAGGCTCAATTGCCGTGTCGTTTGTACATCAAGTGCTCTCCGAATAGAAAACAGTCTTAAACTAGCCATCCTGAATCACTGCCGCTCTCCGCATTTACGGAACAAACGTTCAAACCAAGGAAATCTGAGCGCTGCATGGGATTTCATTGGATGATCACATGACGACTTACGGTCAGGTGGCCAACTGCTGTCACCGCAAACCCTACCGTCGGCCTGGTCGTCGACCAGCTTAGGACCTCTCACACAGCTTACCGGCTGTAAACTCCAATACTAAATCGCTTCGGCCCAGAGCTTAGACTTGGCAAGGCGCTTGCAATGGCAACGAATTAGCTGGGGTAGAGCTTTGAGAGGTCACCATGCCGACGCGCATTACACAAATCGAGATTCCAAATAGCGAAACGTCGGCGCTCAAAGGTATCGGAGAGAACTGCGATCGGTTCTGATCGTTCTCATCCAGAGAACGTAGAGAGAGATACGCGGAACCGCGCCGACGGTGTTTAAGGTGGAAGGTACGCTTTATCTAAGAGACGCTGAGTTGCTGGAGAAGATTTGCCGAGAAGTCGGTAGTCAGACCAAGCAGCCCGTGACTCTCGAGCTCGCCGGCCTCAGCTACCTCGACAGTGATAGCGCGGCAGTGCTCTGCCGCATGAAGCGTGAACAGAACGTAAATCTTCAAGGGCTGCACCTCTTCATAGAGAAGGTGGTTGAACTGACGGAAGAAAGTGAAAAGGCATCGAAGTACTTGCCCAAGCCGCCGCTCGAGTGAGTCCGGACGTAGCTTACCTATCGGCCACGCAGACGATCGCCTGCGATGATTCACTGGAGAAACGAATGCTCATCTGGTCGTTGATCACGCTCAAGGCTTTGACAGTGAGCACCGCTAAGTCCCCGACCGTCGCCGCATCCTGATCAAGATGGGGACAAGTCTTTACCACGACTTTTCTTTGGCAAACGATAACCTGACGTTACTGTTGCCAACCGCCGCCGAGGGCTTTGTAGAGTTGGACCAACGACAAAAGCTCGTTACGTTTCGTTTGCGCCAGACTCAGTTCAGCGTCGAATAGCGAAGTGTCGGCTACCAAAGCATTGAGCAGTGTGTCGACACCTCCTTCATATCTCACATGAGCCAGCAGCGAGGCATCCTGCAGAGAACCAACCAGCAGTTCCTGCTGCGTGCGAATTTCTCTTACGCGGCGGTATTGAACAAGTGCGTTGGATACATCGCTAAACGCTGTCTGGACAGTTTGTTGATATTGCGCAAGCGCGAACTCGCGTTGGGCCTTTTCAAAATTTACATTCGACTTAAGTCGACCGGCGGTAAAGATCGGCTGCGTAATCTGGGGAATGAAAGTCCAGGCGCTACTCGGGCCGCTAAACAAATTCGCCAGGGAATTGCTTTGAAATCCAAGGGCGCCCGTCAGACTAATGGTCGGGAAGTAAGCTTTCTTTGCAGCAGAGACGAGAGCATTTTCGGAGATCAGAAGCTGTTCCGCCGACCTGATATCCGGCCGCCGCTCAAGTAGCGAAGAGGGCAAGCCTGGCGGAACAGCCGGCAGTTCCTTCTGTTGCGAAAGTGAAGCGCCACGCGGAATGGGCCCAGGATTATTGCCCAACAACAAGCTAATTTGGTTCTCGGTCTGTTCGATCAGGCGTTTGATGTCGGGGATAGTCCGCGAAGCCTCATAGACCAGCTGCTCAGCTTCTCGCACGTCTAACATGGTTGCGAGTCCGCCCTGATGTCGCGCCGTTATGAGTTGCAGTGACTCTTGCCGGGTAGTGAGTGTTTGTTTTGCGATTTCGAGTTCAGCATCCAACTCGATCAGGTTGAAATAGTTGGTAGCCACATCGCTAACTACAATCGTGCTTATCGTCTTGCGGTCCTCTTCGGTGGACTTTAGCTGCGCGCGCGCCGCTTTTGTCTGCTGGCGGCGCCGTCCCCATAAGTCAACCTCAAAAGTAAGGAGGCTCAAAAACACTTCACCGAACGAGCGTTTGCCACCCGATTGCCCGGCCACGTTTGTGCCGGCGTTAGCTGAGATGCGCGTCGTCGTCAGATCGGCGCCAACCTCAAACTGCGGAAACTGATTGGATCGGGCAAGGCCAACGCTTTGCACGTGCGCGCGTCAATCCGTGCGACCGCCAAACGCAGATCATAGTTCTGGACCATCGCTGTCCGGACCAGCTTCTGTAACTCGTCGTCTTTGAAAACTTCAAACCACTTGAGGTCGCCGATAGAAGTCTGATCGGTTGGGGCGACCGCATCAGCACCGCGAAATTCGTCAGGCGTTTTGACAGCCGGGCGTTCGTATTTCTTTTGGGCCATTGCGCTGCTGCTCAAGAGGCTGAGCGCCACGACTACTGTTATCAATTTATGTAACATCGAGAAACGTCGCCCGATCTGCCAGGAACCGATCAAGTCAGGAGGTCTCGGGGTCAGGAAGGCGGGCTTGCCCCCGCTCCTCCTTAGTTCTCTTTTCGCACTCAAAGAGCGGGCAAGCCCGCCTTCCTGACCCGAGACAATGATTCTTGCTTGATTCCTTTCTAGCTTGATCTTCATCCCTCAGTCTCCTGCGGCAGGCTCGGGCGTTACAGAACCAACTTCGGGCGCGCGCTTCCTGCTAAGCCTCATCGTGAACTTTTCGACCAAATAGAACGTGGCCGGGATAATGAAAATCGCTATGGAGGTTGCAGCCAACATTCCTACAATCACGACCGTGCCCAGGATGCGCCGTGAGGCTGCGCCCGCGCCTGAGGCGATCCACAGTGGCGCCGATCCGAAGATGAAGGCGAAAGAAGTCATCAGGATGGGCCGCAGGCGCAAACGTGCTCCCTCGAGCGCTGCATCGATTAAGTCACGACCCTTTTCCAATTCTGCCTTCGCAAATTCGACAATCAAGATCGCATTCTTTGCCGCCAGACCAATCAGCACGATCAGTCCAATCTGAGCGTAGACATCAAGGTCGTAACCGCGCAGCCAAAGACCCAGGAAGGCGCCGAAGATTGCGACGGGTATGGTAAGCAGAACTGAGAATGGCAGAGACCAACTCTCGTACAGGGCTGCCAGGATCAAAAACACAAACACCAGCGACAGTCCGAACACACGCGTCGTATTTCCTGAGGCCTTCTTCTCCTGATACAGAGAGATCCGCCCAGTCGTAACTAATCTCGGGCGGAAGTGTTTGCTTGGCCACTTCTTCGAGCGCAGCCATCGCTTGACCAGAGCTGTAGCCAGGCGCGGCGGAGCCGATCACCTGCGCCGCTCGATAGACATTGAAACGATTGGTGTACTCAGGACCGGAAATTCTGCGCGTGCTTACCAGCGACGAAAGCGGAACCATGTTGCCGTCGTTGTTGCGCACGTAATACTGTTCGATGTCGCGGTCGCTGAGGCGCTCGTCGCCCTCAGCTTGTAAGAAGACTCGCCACTGTCTGCCAAAGCGGTTGAACTGATTCAGGAAGAGACCGCCGAGGTAGGCTTGCATCGTCTGATACACGTCAGCTACGGCAACGCCCTGCTTGAGCACCTTGTCGCGATCTACGTCGACGAAAATCTGCGGCGAGCTCGCGGAAAACTGGGAACCGACTCCGGCAAGTTCCGGGCGTTGGCGGGCCGCCGTCAGAAACTTCTGCAGATTCTGATCGAGAAGCTCGACTGATCCGCCACTTCGATCCTGTAGCCAGAATGAAAATCCTCCGGAGTTTCCCAGTCCCGGAATCGCCGGGGACTAAAGGCAAACGCCATCGCCTCGGGGATTTCGCCGGCCAGCCTGGCATTGATGCTCTTCAGGATTTCCGCTGAAGTTTCCTTGCGCTCGTCCCAGGGCTGCAGAGAGATAAAGCAAAACCGTTGTAGCTCGCCGAGACTCGATTCAACAGACTGAATCCGTTGATGCTGGTGACAAACTGCACGCCTTTCGTTTGCTTAAGGATCGTCTTCGACTTTGCGCGAGACCTGGTCCGTCCGCTCGAGTGACGCCGCTGGCGGAAGTTGAATGTTAAGAAAAAGGTAGCCGTAGTCCTCATCGGGAAGAAAGCTGGTCGGCAACCTGTTCCCGAAGAAACCATCCACCAGCCCAAATCCTCCCAGAATCAACACCGCGATAACTCCCTTGCGAATTAGTCCACGACTGACGCTGACATAGCCGTTGCGTTGCTTTCGTAAACCAGCGATTGAACGCACCAAAGAATCCCGCCAGCGGGCCGCGCGCTTCTTTGCGTGGCCGCAGCAGCAGCGCCGACAACGCCGGCGACAACGTCAACGCGTTGAAAGCCGAGATGACAACGGAGACAGCGATCGTGACGGCGAACTGTTTGTTCAAGCGTCCCTGAATTCCGCTGACCAGCGCCACCGGGATAAAGACTGAGGCGAGAATGAGCGCGATGCTGATGACCGGACCGGATACTTCTTCCATCGCCCTCAAGGACGCGTCGCGCGGAGTCATCCCTTCCTCGATGTGGTGCTCGACCGCCTCCACGACGACGATCGCGTCATCGACCACTAACCCGATAGCCAGCACCAGGGCGAAAAGCGACAGCGTGTTGATCGAAAAGCCGAGTAAGGGAAAGACAGCGAACGTACCGATCAGCGAGACGGGCACCGCAATCATCGGTATCAGCGTCGCGCGCCAGTTTTGCAGGAAGATAAAGACCGACCAGGATGACCAGCACAATCGCAATTAGTAATGTCTTAACGATCTCGCTGATGCCTTCGGTAACCGAGCGAGTCGTGTCGAGACTGATCGCGTAATCAAAATCGGCGGGAAATCGCTGCTTCAGATCCTCCATCGTCTTCTTCACGCCGTCGGCGACCGCCAGCGCGTTCGACCCGGGCGACTGAAACACCGCGATGATGCCCGAGGGCTGCTCGTTAAAACGCGCGACTTGCTGGTAGTTCTGCGCGCCGAGTTCAATCCGCGCGACGTCCTTGAGACGCACAACCGAGCCGTCAGGATTTATGCGCACCACCACCTGGCCAAACTCTTCCGGAGTCTGAAGCCTACCCTGCGCGCGCAACGTGTAAGTCATCTCCTTGCCCTTCGGCGCGGGTTCAGCGCCAACCTGGCCGGCGGGATTAACTGTGCTTTGTTGCTGGACCGCGCGCACAAGATCGGGAACCGTCAACTCAAGTTTGGCGAGCAGATCAGGTTTAACCCAGATGCGCATCGCGTAATCGCTGGCGCCGAAAAGGCGAACCTCACCCACGCCAGGAACACGATAGAGTGCATCGTTGATGTTGATGTTCGCGTAGTTCGACAGGAAAAGTGAGTCATGACTTTGATGCGGCGAATAGATGGCAATTACCAGCGTCGGTATTCCTGTTGACTTGCGCAAGGTCAGACCAAACGCGTTAACGTCGGCGGGAAGGTTTGGCTGCGCCTGCGAAACACGATTTTGCACGTTGACCTGATCGATGTTGGGATTCGTGTCGATGTCGAAGGTAACGGTAAGCGTCATCGTTCCGTCATTCGCATTCGTCGATTGCATGTAGAGCATGTTGTCAACGCCGCTCATTTGCTGTTCGAGTGGCGTTGCCACTGACTGCTCGATCGTCACCGCATCGGCGCCCGTGTAGGTCGTGTTGACAATAATCTGCGGCGGCACGATTTCCGGAAACTGGGCCACTGGAAGCCCCGCCATCGCAACCAGTCCGCCGAGGACGGTGACAATGGCGATTACCATCGCCACAATCGGCCGGTTAATGAAGAGCTTCGAAATCATTGTTCTGGTTCGCTTCCTGGCGCGGACAAGACTTCCGGTTAGGCGTTAATGCCGCCGTCGATTGTCAGGTTCGCACCATTGATATATGACGACTCCGGACCGGCGACGAACGCCACCAGCGCTGCGACCTCGTCGGGCTGTCCATATCGACCTAGCGGAACGACTGCCTTCTGCCCGGCGGCCCACTCGCCTGAGGCGGGGTTCAGATCCGTGTCAATTGGCCCAGGCTGGATATTGTTGACCGTAATGCCGCGCGGTCCGAGCTCGCGTGCCAGCCCCTGCGCAAACATCTTGATGGCCCCTTTGGTTGCCGCGTAGGGCGCCATGCCGGGCAGGAACACGCGTTCGCCCAGGCACGAACCAATCATGATGATTCGCCCACCGCTCTTGATATGTTTGAGCGCCGCCTGAGTAGCGACGAAGGCACCGCGGACGTTGACTGCAAAAGGCGGTCGAAGTCGGCAAGCGTCGACTCTTCAACTGGCATCGGAATGGCCGTGCCGGCGTTATTCACCAGCACATCCAGCCCGCCAAACGTTTTGACCGTCGTTTCGACGGCGTTTCTGACTGCATCAGCGTCGGCGGCATCCGCCTGGATTGCTACCGCCTTTCCGCCGGCCAGTTCGATCTCCCTGACGATAGACGCAGCAGCGTCCGCGCCTTTGGAGTAAGTGACAGCCACACTCGCCCCGTCTGCGGCCAGGCGCCTGGCGATTGCGGCACCGATGCCCCGCGACCCGCCCGTGATAAGTGCAATCTTTCCCTCGAGTTTCTTTGACATTGTTTTTTCCTTCCCGAGCTTGAACTGCTCCTGACGCCAGAGACCAATCATCACAACCGGACGGCAAAGATCAGTTTGTCTTTGCGTACGGCTTCGGATTTACTACTGCCCCAGCCTTGATCTTTTGCGTGCCTTCTGCGACCACGATTTCACCGGCTTTCAATCCCTCTTCGATAATCCACTGTTGTCCGCTGCGCTCGCCCACTTTGACCGTGCGCATTTCAATCTTGTTGTCGGCGCCGACTACGGCGACCTGATAACTGCCCTGCAACTCACTGACAGCGCGCTGCGGAACAAGCAAGGCGCCGGTTTTCGTCGCGGTCACCGCGCGGACCGACCGTACTGGCCCGGCCGAAGCACATTTCCCGGATTAGGAAATATGCCGGCCATTCGGATCGCGCCAGTCTTTTGATCAACCTGGCGATCCGCAAAGAAGAAGCTTCCTTTTTCTGGATAGGTAGTTCCGTCAGAGAGGATCAATTCGAGTTCGATCTGGGCCACACTGCCTCCGAGCCGCGCTTCAATCAGGTTGCGCTTGTTAAAGGCAAGGTATTGCTGCTCGCTGAGAGTGAAAAAACCTTAATCGGATCAACGGTCGAAACGCTGGTCAGCGGAGCGCTGGTTGTGCTGATCAGGTTTCCTACCTGCGCCTGAGCAATGCCGGCAATGCCGTCGATGGGCGAGACGATGCGGGTAAAGCCCAAATTGAGTTCTGCTGTCCTCACCGCAGCCCTGGCGTTTTCAATCTGTCCCTTGGCTGTCGCTATCGCGGCTTTGGCGGTTCCAATCTGAGCGTTGGCCGCGCGAAGTTGCGCGCGCGCCGTCTCCACTCCCGCCCTGGCGGCGTCGACTTGAGCTTTGGCAACCACGTTCGTCTGGGCAGCGTTGTCATAATCCTGTTGCGTAACCGCCTTCTGCTCTATAAGCGGCGCGTACTTATTCACATCGAGTTGGGCCTTGACCTGATTCGCCTGCGTCTGAGCGAGTTGAGCCTGCGACTGCAAGAGTTGACTGTTGGCTTGCGCCACTTGCGCCTCTGCCTGTAAGACCTGAGAGTTAGCCTGCTCGAGGTTGACCCTCAAACTGCGCGACCTGACCGTTGGCCTGTCCTAATATGGCTTGAAAGGGCCGCGGATCGATCTCGAACAACAACTGCCCTTTCTTAACGACCGAACCTTCCTGGTAATCCTGCTTGAGTAGGTAGCCGGTGACCTGGGCTTTGATGTCGGCGTTTACCATCCCCTCGGTCGTCCCGATCCATTCGCTGTAGACGGGAACGTCCTTTTGCTCGACTCGGACCACTTCGACGTCAGGCGGTCGCGGCGCCGCCTGCGCCGGCTTGTTCGAGCGACCGGCGATGATCAACGCACCTAGAATCGCAACCGCTACCACTGTGATCGCTGAGACCGATAGCTTGTGTCTTAAGAAAACGCTCCGTAACCCCGTTAAGATCTTCGGCAATTTTTTTGCATGGGAACCTCATCAACTGAACTTCGTCGACCGTCAAACCGATTGGCTTGGGGTTACGAATGCTCGTACCGCCGCCTACGACTTCTCGTCATGCAGCGGAAAATTCAAATGCCCGCCCGAGCGGATGGACTGGCGCCACGAGCCCACGTCTCAGTTCCAGTCCACCCGCTCTCCGCACACAGGCCGAGTCCCCTTTGATCTCGGCCCGTGCCCCCTTGAAAGTCTTCACATTTGGTTTCCTTCGTTCATAACGCTACCATTTCGCTTGTCGTCAGTTCTTTCGCTTTTTTGCTTAGCAACAGCCCTGCCACACACTTTTTCGACTCAGATTGATCGATGGATCTCCAATTAACACGATGAATTGAATTTCTAGTTTGGAGTGAAACCGGTGACCAGATACCGTCAGTGACAAGGGGCTGTCAGTCACGATAAGGATCTATTGGGTTGTAGGAATTGATAAGCTTGAGCAGGTCTGGGGGCTCAGAAGGTTTGGCTTTCGCCGCAACTTCAAACACGGCTCGGCGGCTGCTGTGGAACGCGTCGCGGAGCTGTTGGCCCTGGCTCTCACTTCCGAGCCCGCAGAAAGATAAAATGAGCAGTGAGAGTGACGCTGTTACTTTCCTAAGTGCAGAGCTCCGGACTTGCTCGTCCTGGCGCCGCTGCTGCAGTTCGGATATCCATCCCTTTACTGTCTTTGCGATTTCACGCGTGCTCTGCGCACCCGTCCGCTCTTCCTGGCTGGCGAGATCCACAGTTAAGATTTTGTTCTGGCCCCGCTTTATGATTTTTACGGCCGAGTTCATGGTCCCTGACACCTCATCCAATAATTACCGCAAGTTATTTATCTTCCGGGGGACTGCAGAGGCCGGCGCTCTGCCAATAAGCCAGGGCATCAGCCTCGGCGATAGCCGCTTCCAAACGCGCGCGGCTACGGTCTAATTCATCGAGCTGGAGACGCACACTGGCCCTGACAGTTTCCAGCTGTCGCCGCCGCTCGCTCCCGCAACCGTTCCGGATGCGTACTACCTATGCCCGCCACGGTTCGCTCAATATTCTCCGGTTGCAACGCCTCTTCGAGTTGTTCGTCGCGCGCCTGCATTTCCGCCTGCCTGACTTCGACTTCGCTCAATTGGCCGCGCAAGATTAGCCGCGATTCCTGACCGCTGGGTTGCGCGAGTGCGACTACTGCAAAGAGACCAACGAGTAACGCGGCGCCGGGAATTCGTTTCTGCAAGCCTTTTTCATTTCCTACTCCTTCTGGTCATCTGCTCGCCTAACAATCCTCATCCGAGTTCCGCAACGGAGCGAGAGGCCAGTGACAACTGCCAATACAAAAACCTTGCCACAGCCTCAGCTTGTTGGTTTCGGTTTCGGAGAATTGTCTGAAAAGAAGGTGGATAGATGGAGAAGTGTCAGGCTTGGTCTCTCAAGCCTATCGCCAGGCGGCGTTATGGATGACGAAATGTGGCCAGATGACGAGCAGCGGTCACGACTGTTGCGGCTTAGGGTCGGTTGATGCCGAGTTTGCGCATGCGGTGGTTAAGAGTCGTGCGGTTGAGACCCAGACCGCGCGGCTGCTCCAGTCGGGACCACCAATCACCCAGCCCGTCTCACGCAAGACCTTCATGATGTGCTCGCGTTCGACTGCCTCGAGTTTTATTGGACCCTGGAGCTGATTAGCCAGACTGCCATTAGCCGATCGCTTAACTCGGCCAGTGGAACTTCCAGCACCGAACCGCGCGAAAGGATCACGGCCCGCTCGACCAGGTTCTGTAGCTCGCGAATGTTTCCGGGCCAGCTATATGCAGTGAGGCGTGGTCATCGTTTCGGTGGGAATCGTTTTGATTGGGTTTCTTCATCTGTTGCGCAAACTTCTGTGCGAAGAAGTTGACCAGCAGCGGAATATCTTCAGGTCCGTTCCCGCAATGCCGGCAAAGAAACCGGAAAGACGTTTAGCCGGTAGTAAAGATCGCTGCGAAACTTTTTCTCGGCCACCATTTTCGCGCAGATCAGCATTGGTTGCGGCCACCACGCGCACATCTACCCGAATCGTTTTACCGCTTCCCAGACGCTCAAACTCACTGCTCCTGCAGTACGCGCAGTAATTTCGGTTGCAGCTCAAGCGGAATCTCCTCAACTTCGTCGAGAAAGATTGTGCCACGGTGAGCGAGCTCAAACCGGCCCTTGCGTTGTTCGACGGCGCCGGTAAACGCACCCCGCTCGTGACCAAACATTTCGCTCTCCAGCAGTCCCGGTTGGGATCGCGGCACAGTTCACTTTGACCAGCGTATGTTCCGCTCGGCCACTCAAGTTGTGAAGCGCGCGAGCGATCAGTTCCTTGCCAGTACCAGTCTCGCCAAAGATCAAGACCGTCGAATCGGTGGGCGCCACCGTCTCCGACATCCTGCAGCGCGCGCTTCAGGTCGCGCTGGTGCCGACGATCTCTTCGAAGTTGTATTCCGTGCGGATCTCTTCCTGGAGATAGAGTTTTTCTTCCTGTAGCTTATTCTTTAGCGCATCGATCTCGCGATAGGCCAGCGCGTTCTCCACCGCAATCGCGACCTGCTTCCCTACTGCGGTGAGCAACTCCGCGTCGTCTTCGGTAAAAGCGATTCTCGCTCAGCCTCGCCACCCCCAGGATACCGAGCGCGCGGTCATGCGAAATCAGCGGCACTGGTGCAGCCAGACTTAATTCCAGCCCGTTGCCCCAGGGGATCGAGTTACGTGATCCCGAGCCGCTGATGACGGGTTGACGTGTAGTGAAAGCGCGCCCGCCAGGAGTTCTCCTCCAGGATCGATGATCTCGTCCTCTACAAACGCCATCCTCGTGCTCAGGAAACTCCAGCGCCGTGACTCGCAGTTTATCGATCCGCTGATCGTGAAGAGCGAGACCAGCGAGGTCATGCGGCATCACGCGTCTGACGACAACCGGAGATGGCTGAAAGGAGTTCGCGCAAATTGAGATTCGAGACAAGGGTGTTGTTGATTTCCAAAGCAGTTCGCGAGCGGTCACGCTCGCGCGCCAGCTTCTGCTGATGACACTGCGCTTCGATTGCTACCGCAATCTGTCCTGCCAGTAGTCCTGTGAATTCGAGATCAAGTTGATCGTAGACGCCGGCTTCATCGCTCCAGAAATTAAGCACTCCCAATCGCTGGTTGGCAGTTGTCAACGGAAAGCTGCAGACTGCCTTGATCGGATGATCTGGTATCGTCTTCGCAAACGGAAAGCGATCTTCCAACGCGATGTCGTGAACGACGACCGGTTCCTGGTGCTCCCAGACCCAACCGGCGATCGAACCTTCCATCGGGACTTCGGTGGGCGCTTGCCACTTTGTCGGCGCGCACGTTTCCAGAAAGTGGCACCGCATGATGTTGCGCGAACTATCGTGAAACATCACCGCGAGGCTGCGAAACTTGAAAGCATCTGGAGCCGACAGGCGAGATCATGAAACAGCTTCGTTAGGTCGCGATGTGACGCAATTGCCTTCGATAGCTCAAGCAAGGTGAGGTACTGCTCGGGCTTCAAACCTTTGGCGGCGACTTGGGCGGTGGTCGTGGTCAAGCTAACCTCTTAAATCAAATTGCGTGCTCGGAACTCTGGAGCCAGATTTTCTCCGAGATGAGCTCCGGTGGAACAAAGTCAAAATCTCAGTAGCGAGAGTTGTATTCTCAAATCGGTCGTAGATTTATTGTCTGCGGAATCCGGTGAAAATACCAGCGGAGTCTGGTAGTCCACGAGTGACAGATTCCTGGGTCTAAGCAAACTCCCCATCCACTAATCATAGGGTTTTCAATCAGGCCTGCAATGAAGCCCAGCCGCGTGCCGAGATCTTATGTTCTCGCAGAACGATATGATGATCGTCAGGCGGCGTCACGATAGTTCGTCCTCCCAGCGCCCCCTCTCCCTTCCCCTCAAAGCCTCGGGGTTCTCGGCCATCAATAAACCCCCACTTTCGCCGATAGCACGGTAACGTGAATTCAAGTGGTTCAGGTGACAGAACAGGCACCGGGAGATCCCGTCCCGCATGATTACGCTTGACAAGTTGCCTTGACCACAAGTATCTTGATATCAAGATAAAGCTGAAAAGAGTGAACGATGAGCATACAGAAACTGGAATCGTTAACGGGCGGCAGTGGCGTTCACGTTTTCCTGGTGTTGTGGAAGGCGTCGCGCGCGGCTCAGGCCTATGCCGAAAAGAGCATCTCGGAGTTGGAGATGTGCGGCAGCGACTTCGCCGTGCTCGAAGCCCTGCTGCACAAGGGGCCGCTTCCCATTAACGAGATCGGAAGAAAGTTCTGTTGACGAGCGGTTCGATCACGGTCGCCGTTGACCGCCTGGAGACGAAGGAGTTGGTGGAGCGGCGCGCGCACGGCACCGATCGGCGGGCGAGGATAGTTCATTTGACGAAGGCAGGCGGGAAGCTGATCACGCGCGCTTACGCCGATCACGCCGCCGACATGGAACGGCTCGCGTCCGCCTCGCTGACAAAGGCGGAGCGCAAGACGCTGATCAGCCTGTTGAAGAAGATTGGTTATGAAGCGGCAGGCGCGTTAGAGCAAAGTGAAGAAGAGAGTAAGGCGTGAGTCGTTCGCTGCATTTACGTCATTTTCAGCGCCAGCCAAAACGGAAAGGAGAGGAAGGGTTATGTCGATGGTGAGTGAAGCATTGAGAAATGAGGAGACCAGCGCGGAAGGAACGCGCACGGTCGCCGGAATCGTGAACAGCATTGAGACTTTGGAAGGCGGGGGCTTTCTGGTTCGCCGTCCGTTCCCCAAGGCGGCGTTTTCGGACTTTGATCCGTTCCTGTTACTTGATGAGATGGGGCCAATGGAAGTTGCGCCCGGTGAAGCTAAGGGCGCCCCGGACCATCCGCATCGTGGGTTCGAGACTGTCACCTACCTGCTGTCCGGTGATATGGAGCATAAGGATTCTCGCGGACACGCCGGACGCCTGAGGCCAGGTGACGTGCAGTGGATGACGGCCGGAGCCGGCGTGATCCATGCCGGAGATGCCCAGCCGCGAGTTCGCGCGCACTGGAGGCCGGATGCACGGATTCCAACTTTGGGTGAACCTGCCGAAGCGCGACAAGATGATGAACCCGCGCTACCAGGAGATCCCGGCCTCGCAAATTCCTAAAGCGACTGTCGGCCGATGGCCTGGTGACAGTGAGCGTAATCGCAGGCGAGGCGATGGGCGCGAAAGCCGTCATTGAGACGCGCACACCGATCATCTACCTGCATTACAGGATCAAGCCCGGCGGCGCGGCCACCCAACAGGTGCCGGGTGCTTACAACGCCTTCGCTTACATCGTGGAAGGAGACGGGTTGTTCGGAGCAGAAGGCGAACGCGCTGGTGACGGGCAGATGGTTCTGTTCGCGCAGGACGGCGACGAAGTGAGAATCGAAAATCCGGCGGATGCGAAGGCTACGCTGGAAGTCTTGTTCATCGCCGGAGTGCCCTTGAACGAACCAATCGCGCGCTACGGGCCGTTTGTGATGAACACCGAAGGCGAAATCCGGCAGGCGATTGATGATTACCGTGAGGGCCGGATGGGCGCAATTAACTAATTGAATGATCGAAGATGGAAGGAGTGGTGAAGAGTATGTGCACAGGCAATAGCAGAGAGCACACGGCTGAGTTCGGGTTCGAACCGGCAAGGTCATTAACGTCGTGCTGTGGGTTTTGCAGATCGCCGCCGCCGGGATGTTCCTGATGGTTGGGTTCTTGAAGCTGTCGGGAAATCCGCAGTTGGTCGGGCTGTTTGAGGCTATCGGCCTCGGGCAGTGGTTCCGCTACCTGACAGGATCGCTGGAAGTCGCGAGGCGCGATTCTGCTTTTGATCCCGCGCACGAGCGGATTGGCGCGCGCTGATGCTTTCCGGGGTGATGATTGGCGCCGTCATAACGCACCTCTTTCATCGTCGGCGGCAGCCCTTTAATGGCGATTATTCTTTTAGTCGTCACGGGTGTGGTGGCGTGGGGAAGACGCCAACGGACGCTGGGTCTTTTCGCAGGCGTATGAATCCGCAGTGTATGAAGATGTTTTCCTCAGCGCCTTTGCGTGAAAAAACCATTGTGGTTTTCCTCGCCAAAGGCGCAAAGTAAACTAAGGCACTCTCCAGGATGCGTGCCGTTCAGTCAAGAGTTAGAACGACACGGAACCGCACTTTTCCACTGTGCATTTGTTCGTAAGCCTCAGCGACTCGATCGAGCGGGTATTTCTCAATCATCGGATGGACGCCACTCAAAGCGCTGAACTCGAGCGTGTCCTGTGAGTCCTTCGCCGTGCCGGAATACCAACCGGCGACAGAACTGCGTTTCATGATCAGCGAGAAGACGTTGATTGAGAGCGGCTCCGACGGTGCCGCGGGAACCAGCAGTTTCCCACTCGGCGCTAATCCGTCCACCAGTCCGGAGATGGCCTGGGCATTTGGCGCAGTCGCGAGAATCACACTCGCGCCGCCGAGTTTCTGCAGCTCTGCCACGACGTCCTGCGCGGTCGCGTCGATGTAACTATGCGCGCCGAGTTGTCGCGCTAGCTCTTCTTTGTCCTTGCCCCGGTTGATCGCCACGGTGTTGAATCCCATCCGGCGCGCGTACTGGACACCGAGATGCCCGAGTCCGCCGATGCCGTGCACCGCGACCACGCTCTCCGGCGCGCGCGCCTGAGTTTCGCAGCGCGTTGAAGACGGTTACGCCCGCGCACATGAATGGCCCGGCTTCTTCCGCAGGTAGATCGTCGGGGATTGCGGCGAGTGCCGCGGCCGGCACAATCACATGCGTGGCATAACCACCATCAAAATCGATGCCGGTGACTTTGCGATTGACGCACATGGCGAAGTCACCACGCCGGCATTGCTCGCACACGAAGCAATGACCGCCATGCCAACCGACGCCGACTCGTTGACCAACTGCCCATGAGGTGACGTCGTCGCCCACGGCATCGACCCGCCCGGCAATTTCGTGACCCGGCACACGCGGATATTGAAGCCCGGGCCAGAGACCTTCTTTGACCAGCGTGTCGCTGTGGCAAATGCCGCATGCCTCGACCTTCACGCGCACCTGACCGGGACCCGGTTCGGGAATGTCGCGCTCGACGAGTTCCCAATCGCCACCTGCCTTGCTTATCTGTGCTGCCTTCATTGTTCGTGCTCATGATTGCTCCTTTAATCACTGACTACGTTTTCAATTTCTGTGAGTAGCATCTGAATTAGTCGATCGGCGTCGCGTCATAATCCCCTTCACCTGGCGCGCCTGGGTTTCTTATCTCCTTACTCGGCTTTCTGCTGAGCTTTGAAAAGCTGGTCGGATCCATGAAGTAGCTATCGATATGGTTTGCCAGCGCACCATTAGTTTCAGAGTCAGCCTTTACCTTCTTCCATTCCGGGTCCTCCTGGAACGCAGCCCAATTCTTCCGGGCTTCCTCGCGGCTCGGGTGCTCCAGGATGTACACAAGAGAGTTCTGCGAATACGGGCGTCTTCCGGACGCCAAAAGCCAACGCTCTTCATGTTGTGTCGTTTGAAAATAGGCGTCGGTGTGATCGCCAAACCGAGCGATTAGAGCATCCATTTTGCCCTCGTTAACGTGATACAGGCGCAGCTCGTAGACATGCTGCGATTCTTTCGATCCGCCGAGATAGCTAACACCCAGAGTCAGCGCGGCTCCGCCAATGAACGATAGAAGAGACAATGTCTTGAGGCCGCTCAACTTTGCCGCTGCGACTTTCATAGTTGCTATTGCAATGCTTACGGATTCCATAAATATCCTCCTATGGACTCGTCAAGTCTAATCGACGCGACCAACTGAAATAGTTTGGCTGTCGGTGCTCGGGTTCGCCAATGACGATCACGGTCTAGTTCTTCATTACTGTGTAAAGCCCGATCACTCCGGGGTGTCGGTGTGCGCATGATCTTCACGCCGCGGGGTACTCGGACTCTGATCGTGTAGAGGCCGGCCTCGAGGGCTGACCGACAACGACTGCCAGCCGAACCGAAGGAGGAAAGGGCGGCGAAGGGCTTCCAGGCGATGTCCTCCGGACACGACCGATCTCAAAACGTCCTGGCCCGGCTGGTGAGGTCGAGACCGGACCTTGTTGCTGCTTCCATCACAGTTGCTTCTTTCTTGTCTGACATACGAACCTCACGGGTGGAAGCCTTGCGATCCACGCCACCGCCGCTTGCTCACCTTTTATGAAAGCAAGTAGGTCTTCATTTACCTGGTCCTTGTGGGTCGAGCACATTCCGTGCGGCGCGCCTGGATAGACCTTGAGCGTCGCATTCCTAACAATCTTTGGCGGACAGTCTTGCCGAATCGTCGATGGGCACGATTTGATCGTCATCGCCATGCAGGATCAAAATCGGGTACATCGATCTTTTTGAGATCCTCGGTAAGGTCGGTTTCGGAAAACGCCTTGATGCAGAAGTACGCGCCCGGAAGTCCGCACATCATCCCTGCAGCCAGAAGGATTCGCGCAGGCCTTCCGAAACTTTCGCGCCGGGTCGATTGAATCCGTAGAACGGAATGGAAAGGTCCTTCCAGAACTTCGAACGATCGGCCAACACGTTCGCACGAATCTCGTCGAACACCGCTATCGGCAAACCACCGGGATTGGTTTCGCGTCTTAACCATCACCGGTGTAATGGCGCCAATCAGAACCGCTTTGCTAACGCGGCTGCTGCCGTGACGTCCGATGTAACGTGCGACTTCGCCACCGCCGGTTGAATGGCCCACATGAATCGCATCTTTCAGATCGAGCGCTTCAGTAAGCTCAGCGAGATCGTCCGCGTAGGTGTCCAAATCGTTGCCGGTCCATGGCTGAGCTCGAGCGTCCATGACCACGCCGGTCGTGCGCGATACAACGATATCCGTTCGAAGCCAGGAAAAACATCTGATCTTCGAAAGCATCCGCTGACAGCGGCCAGCCATGGCTAAAGACAACCGGTTGACCAGTGCCCCAGTCCTTGTAATAGATCCGCGTCCCATCCTTGGTAGTAATCGTAGACATACAAACCTCCTTCTTATTACGGTCGTTGAATGAACTCGACAAATCCGTTCGTTCAGTTGAGTTAGTCAGGCCATAGTTAGCACGACGCGGAACCTCAGTAACCAGCGACTTCGACGATTGCGTCGGCGAATGCTTTTGGCGCTTCCTGGGGTAAGTTGTGTCCGATGCCTCCGTTGATCGTCCGGTGCGAATACTTGCCGGAGAATTTCTTCGCATACGAACTTGCGTCAGGATGGGGCGCGCCGTTGGCATCGCCCTCCATGGTAATTGTCGGCACGGTAATGACCGGGGCCTGCAGCGAGCCGCTTCTCCAGATCGTCATATCTCGCCTCGCCGTCAACGATGCCAAGACGCCAACGGTAATTGTGAATCACGATCTGAGCATGATCCGGATTCTCGAAGGACGCTGCGCTGCGATCGAACGTGGCATCGTCGAAGTTCCATTTTGGCGATGCTTGCTGCCAAATCAGCTTGGCAAAATCGTGTCGATATTTTTCGTAGCCGGCCCGGCCGCGTTCGGTCGCAAAGTAATATTGATACCACCATTGGAGCTCGGCGCTTGGCGGCAACGGCACCCGGCCGGCTGCCTGGCTGCCGATCAGATAACCACTCACTGATACCATCGCCTTGCAGCGTTCCGGCCAAAGCGCGGCGATGATGTTGGCCGTGCGCGCTCCCCAATCAAAACCGGCAAGCACAGCTTTCTCGATCTTGAGGGCATCCATCAGCGCGACGATGTCCGAAGCAACTGCCGCTGGTTGACCGTTGCGAAACGTCTCGCTCGAAAGAAAGCGCGTCGTTCCATAACCGCGCAGGTAAGGAACGATCACTCGGTAACCTCGCGCTGCCAATAACGGGCGCAACATCGACAAAGCTGTGAATGTCGTAGGGCCAGCCGTGCAGGAGAATGACTGGGGGACCTTTTGCAGGACCCGATTCGGCGTAACCAACGTTTAGCAGGCCGGAATCAATCTGCTTGATCGGACCAAATGATGTATTCGTTCTAGAAGTAGTGGTGAGCAGGTCTGACGCTTTTGCATTACCGGAGGACGTGAAGCGACCAGGCCAGGCCGCCGAGCAACGTTGCTACCGCGGAAACGCTCGACATTGCCAG
>ERZ1370068.9274-contig-8062_pt1 | contig 29313 bp, 32 predicted proteins | sample MGYA00561227_ERZ1370068 | MGnify/ENA primary metagenome ERZ1370068 (study PRJEB38410, sample SAMEA6850437) | metagenome | study: Metagenomic assessment of the ecological functions of the soil: analysis of the soil microbiota associated with the...
GATGCCTTCGTTCGGTTACGTATTGCTTTCTACGTTCGGCATCGGCGCGTCGCTGATGCGCGGCGTTGGGTGAGCGGAAGATTGCCCCACCAGCGAATGCGCGCGGGGCGCGCAAACGGTGGGAACGATCGGCATGGTTTTGGGGAGGGTTGCGGCGATGAACGTGGTGCTTGCTGTCGCCGGTACGGTGTTGGCGCTCGCCATCGCCCTGTTGGCATATCGTGCTGCGCCGAGTCCTTTGCCGGCGCTCGTCGCTTTCATCGGCTGGAACAGCAATTTGGGCCGCGGTTACGGCGTTGGTCGGCTAAAGTTCGCCGACCACAGACGTCACGTTTCCAGGCAGCGGCATTTTGGCGGTGTTGTTCGTCTTGGGGAGTTCTGGCTGGTGGGTTTTCCTATGTTCCTCGCAGCGTAGGTTTCGCCATCGTCCGAAAGACAGCTCCGACCTCGGGCTCAGCGACTGGCAGCGTAGGGTGTATTGCGCCACGTTTGTGTTGGGCGCCGGGGGATCGACGCGTATGCCGCCTAACAAGCGCATGCAGGGAACGCGCGTTATGGGTAACTTCGTTCTACGTCTAGAGACATCGGCTCGTCGCGGATGGACGGCACGTTATGCTTGCCACGAAACTCGCGGCACCCTGATCCCGGGGAAGATCCGGGAGCCGCAATGGTCCTAGGTCTGCCACCCGGTGAAGTTCGGCTGCTCGACGCACACAAAGGCATGGGCACGGCGAGCGAGTTTAAGAAGCTCGAGGAGAGGTGCGGATTCTCAACGTTGTGGGAGACCGCATTCGCGAAATTCAGCATGTCGGTAGCACCGCGATTCCGGGGCCGGCGGAAGCCGTCCTAGAATATCCTGGTCGGCGTCGAAGACTTCGATGAAGCAAGCGTGTGCGTCGCGCGCGGCTGAGCATCGGCTATCGCTTTATCGCGGGAGTTCACGGCATTTCCCGCCGACACTGCGCTTCGTCCATGAGGTGATCCACGGACGCACCATTTGCCTGTGGTCGAAGGATAGCGACCATTGGACGATGGCTGATGGCTTTCCGAGACTTTCTCAAACGCGACTCCGAGTCAGCGCGCGCGCATATGCCGAGGCAGAAACGATCATTGGCGGCAGAGTACTCGCTCGACAGAGAGGCTTATCAGCGCGAGAAGGACAAAGTCGATCGAGCGTTTGCTAGCGTTGGCTGGGAGTCGTGTGGTGGCGCATAACGGCTGTCGCGGGCCGTGAAACATCGGCGCCTGCGGAACCGTTGGCGGTAGGCCGCACGAAGGGCAGTGCATGCCGGAAGATTGACCTTCGCCGCCGCCCGGGTGCGTAAGGGCTCCGGGCTGCCCGCCTCCATTCGCTGCGCCTGGCGCGGATCCGCACTCGGCGGCGCCTGGGCGATGCAGGCCGGACTCCTCGCGACTTCGGCGTCGATCTGGTGACTCTGCCGCCGGGCGGCACCGGTCAAGCTCAACGCCACTGGCACAGCGACGAGGACAGAATTCGTCTATGTGCTCGAAGGGGTGCTAACGCTCGCCGAAGACGACGGAGAAACGGTGCTGCGCGCTGGGAGAGTGCGCCGCCTTTCAAAGGGCACAGGCCAACGGTCACCATCTGAAGAACCAGGCTTCGGTCGCGGCCGTCTACCTGGAGAGTCGGCTCGCAGCCACAATGACGACCTCTCCACCACGTGTTCGGACATCGACATAGATGAGCTCAGAGCATGACCGACGCGGATTCGCGGTGCACAAAGACGGAACTCCGCCCCGTAGACCAACGCGCGAGGCCTCGAGTGGGGCTCGCTGTGGCAATCAGTGCTTTTTGCGAGCGCCGCGCTCAACGCTCCACGTGCTGGTCGATCCACTCGATGACGAGGTCGGCGATCTCGTCGCTGTTCTTGTCCTGCATCAGCATGTGGCTGTTGCCGCGGATGCCCGAGCTTCGGCAGATGCATCATCGTCGGCGTCGCCGCCGGCGGCCTTCACCTTGTCGACGAACGCCTGGCACGAGTCGGCCGAGGTCGCTGCCAGTTCACGAACGAGCCCGGCACGCCGTCGAGATGATCGCCGAACACCATCAGCGTCGGAATCTTCGCGAGCTGTCGCGATCTGCGCTGCGTCGAGTCGGTCGGGCACGGCTGCTCGATCGAGATCATGCCGCGGATGCCCGATGGCATCGAGCAACGCCGCCTGCTCGGGAAAGAAGCCGACTCTGAGTGGCCCATCAGCACGGCGCCGTCGAGCTGCTTCGCGAGCGCGGCCATGTTCGTCCAGGTCGGATTCGGCGTCGGCAACAGCGCGTTCAGAGTCGGGAATCATCTGCTTGTAGAGCTCGTCGACGGCCTCGATCGGGAACTGGCTCGTCCGGGAAACGCCTGCCGAAGCTGCGGCCCGAACCGGAACACGGTCCACGCCGACCTGATGGCTCGCGGCGAGGATGTCGGGCAGCGCCGACGGCGGTCGCGCCGCCGCTTTCACGGCTGCGATCACGGTCGATCGAAGCCCGAGCGCGCGCGCGACACTTGATCCGCGAGATAGACGGTGCGGTCCTTGCGCACGAAGTATTCGTTCCAGCCCATGCGGCCGTCGGGCGTCGTCTCCCACGTCTTGCTGCTCAGGCAGCAGCCGTGAACCATGACGACGGGCACGTGCGCGCGTCGCCGCGCTGACGGGATCTGATACTGCACGTACATCTGGTTGACCGGTGATCTCGCCGCCGCCGGACGCGGCGCCAGGCGCCGCGAGGCGGCTGCGGCAGCTGCTTCTTCTCGCCGCCGACGAAGAAGCTGCCTCGGCTCGCGATCGTCAGCGGCCCGTTCGACCGTTGCGCCTGGAGCGCCGCGGCGGTCACCCGCGAAGACCGCCGCAACGCCGAGCCAACCGAGCTTCATGCCGTGAGAGTTCATTGGACGCCCCGCCCTGCTGTGAAAGTCAGGTAGCTTATCCGACACATGGCGGTGCTGACGTAGCGAAGCGGGCCGAATTGGCGCCCATGTCTTTCGGCGAGCTTCGAGTGAAGCGCGAAGCCGAGATCTATTGCCCGAAGTGTTCGTGGCGCCCAGAGCGCGACGGATCGCTGGTGCTGCCACGACAGCTGTTGGAACCGTGTGGAACACGTTCTGGACGCGTGGACTCTGCCCAGGCTGCGGCCACCAATGGCTCGACACTGCCTGCTTACGATGTCGCAAATGGTCGCCGCACGAGAGCTGGTATCACTATCCTGACGGGCAGGACGAGTCGACCGACGACGCGGAAATCGAACGTGAAGAGATCGAAACGACGTAGGACTCCGAGCGCTACTCCACCGTCGCTTTCGTGATCATCGTCGGCTTGACGGGCAGCGACTCGAGATAGGCGCCGCCGTCGGCCCAGAGCCGTCCTTGGTCGAGCCCCATGCTCGGGTCGCCGACCGCACGAACTTGTCGACGACGTCCATGCCTTCGACGACTTTGCCGAACGCCGAGAAGTTCATCTGCGGGACCGCGAGGCGGCTGTTCTCGCCGTAGTTGATGAACACCTGTGTCGAGTTCGTGTTCGGCCCGGCTTTCGCGAACGCCGAGCGTGCCGCGCTCGAGCGCGAAGCAGGCTCGGGTCGTCGTTGAAGTGCCGGTCGTCCCACGCCTTGTGCGGCTCGCGCCAGTTGACGCCGAATTGCGCGACGAAGCCCGGCACGACGCGCGAGATCGGCGTCTCGTCGTAGAACCCCGAGGTCACGAGCTCGACGAAGCGCTTCGCGGCGTTCGGCGCGGCCTGCGGGTACACCTCGATGACGACGTCGCCGGCGGTCGTCGCGAGCCGCACCTTCGTCACCTGCGGTCAAAGCGGGCACGCGCCCTCTTTGTCGGGCAACGGCGTGAGGCCGGAGCGCCTGCTGCGGCGCTGCGGCCGGCGCCGCGTTCGTGGCAGGCGCGCTCGCAGCCGGCGCCGCAGAATCCCTTCTCCGCTCGGCTGGCAGCCGGCGAGCACCAAGCGTGAGCACGGCGGCGGACGGCAGCGTGAACGTCGATTCTCATCGAGCGACATCTCCCCAACGACTCCATGCGACTGTACCTTGCGCCGATTGCGCGCGGCAATCGCCGCTCGGGATACTGCGCCCGGCCGATCGGCCAAAGGGGAGTCGCGATGCAGCAACCGGCAGCCACGCTGTCGCGCGCGGACTGGCGCCTGATTCTGCTCGCGAGCTTGGGCGGAGCGCTCGAGGTTCTACGACTTCGTCGTCTACAGCCAGTTCGCGCAGTACATCGGCCAGAACTTTTCCCGAACGACGACCAGATGGTGTCGCTGATCGTCGTCGTTCAGCGTGTTCGCCGTCGGCTACTTCGCGCGGCCGCTCGGCGGCATCCTCTTCAGCCACATCGGCGACCGCATCGGCCGCCGCCGCGTGCTGATCGTCACGATCCTCGCGATGTCGGCCGCGACGGCCGGCATCGGCCTGCTGCCGACCTACGCGCAGTGGGGCGTCGCGGCCTCGATCCTGCTCGTGCTGCTGCGCACTGGTGCAGGGCTTCTGCTTGGGCGGCGAGCTGCCGGGCGCGATCTCGTACGTCGTCGGAGACCGCGCCGCGCCGCTCGGGGTTCTCGGTCGGCGTCGTTTTCTTCTGCGTCACCATCGGCGTTTGGCTCGCCGGCGCTGTTGAACCTCGTCGTCCACGCAAGCGCTGACGGTAGCCGAGGTCCAGGCTTGGGGCTGGCGCATCGGCTTCCTCGTCGGCGGCGGCTGCTCGGTCTCGTCAGCTTCGTGTTGCGCCTGAAGCTCGAGGAGAGCCGCGAGTTCGCGCGGATTCGCGCCGTGGCCGCCGCATCGGCCGTGCCGATCGCCGAGGTCGTTCGAGCTACCCTGGTCGCCGTCGTCGTCGGCGTCGCGGTCACTCGCGGTAACGGCCGGCTTCAACGGCTTGCTGTTTGCGATGCCGGCGTTCCTGCCGCAGACGATGGGCTACGAGGCCGTAGGCTGCAATCACGCTCGGTAGCCGTGGCGCTGATCCTGATGTCGTTCGGCCTGTTGTTCGTCGCGATGGCTTTCCGACCGAGTCTCGCGCAAGGCGCTGACGCTGACGGGAGCGGCGCTACTGATCGTGCTCTCGTGGCCGTTCTTCATCTCCGCCCAGGAACAGAGCGTGAGCCTGACTCGCGCTGTTCGCCGTCAGCCGGCATCGTCGGCTCGATCTGTGCCGGCACGGTCATCGCGATCGCGGCCGACTCTTTTCCCGACGCGCATCCGCTTCTCGGGTGTCGCGCTGTCGTTCAACCTAGCGTTCACGTTCTTCAGCGGGCTCGCGCCCGTCGTCGCGGCGCTGCTCGCGCGCAACACAGGCGTCGCCGCGACCGCGGCCTACTACATGATCGGCTGCGCTGCGCTCTCGTTCGTCGCCGCTCTCGTCATGCATCGCTACGACGGGCGCATTCTCGCGGACTTGTCGAGCGACGGCCGGCCGGCTTGACGCCGACCGCCAGGGACCGCGGGAGTCTTACTGACGGCACTGGTACGGCTTCACCTGCTCGCCGGGCCGCCACTCCCACGACTTGCGCAGCGTGACGGGCGCAGTGAACGTCGCGGAATCCGCGATCGTCATCGCGTAATTGAGGAGCGGCTACCGTCGCCGTTCAGCACGAACCGTTCTCGATCGCGGCCCCGGGCCCGAGCGGAATGCCGTTGCCGTTGAACCAGCGGTAGCCGATGTTCGTGGTCGTCACCACCAGCGCATCCCCGTCCCACTGGCCGCTCGAATCGCCGAGGATCGTCGCAGCCGTGTTGCGCGGGCGAGCGGCCGACATCTGATGCGGCGCACGGTGTCGTATTCCTCGAGGCGCAGCAGGATATCGTCGCCGTCTTTGACGAGCTCGATCGGGTACGGCTGCTCCATGACGTACGGCATGCCCTTCGGCGCGCAGTTCGCCGTCGGCTCGTCGGCAATCGGATCCGAACGCCGCGCGTGTCGCCGCGGCGCTCGGCGTCAGCGGCAAGTTGATTGCCCCAGAACGCGCGGCGGGCTCGTCGCGTTCGTCCACGCGCGAAAGATGCCCGAGGCCCTGCGTGTCGGCGGTGACGGCGCTGCGAATGTCGGAGCCGATCGTCTGCTGCGACCAGCGCGGCCGAATACCGGCGCCGAACGAGAATTCCTCTGGCCGCTCGGCAACTGCATATTCGTCAGCCAAAGGACGTCGTCGGCCTGTCCGCCCGCTGTTGCCGGCCACTTTGACGCGCGTTCCGATCGGCGACGAGCTCGGCCGTCAGGCCGAAACGGCTCGATGATGCTCACGGAGTTCGATTCGATGTCTCCACAGACGCGCTCGACGCCATCCAGCGCCCGCGCCGCGCATCTCGAAGCGCACGTGCGGGTTCACCCACGCGACGTTCGTGATGACGCCTTCGGCTTCGATCAACGCGCCGTCGCGGTTGTAGACGGCGGCCGTCGAGTGGTGCGTCGTGCGCGCCAGCACGAAGCACGCGGCAGCGGCCAGCGTGTACGCTGATTCCGCTTCATCGCTTCGATCCCTTTTGCGGCGAACGTCGGCGCCGCCGGCGGCGCCGCGACGCACGCGACGAGTGCGCGCGCGAGAGCCGGATCGGCGGCCTCGCTCCGACCGCGGCATCGAAGATGATGTAGCTCTGGAACTCGGCGGGCAACGGTCCGAGCGCGCTCCATGCCGCTCGACGGGCAGAATCTCGCTCACGAGCGTCAGCGGGATCTCCGCCTCGCCGCCGACGACTCGCCGCGGCGCGCACGGAACCTGCTCGAGCACCGCCTTGGCCTCATCGTTCGCCGCGATGCCGAGCCTCGAACATGCGCTCGATGTGCGCGACGCTCGCTCCGTCTTGGCGCATAAGCGACGGACTCGCGTCGAGCAGAGTCTGCTTGATCGCGTAGCCGTGCTCGATTTCGTAGCGGTGCGCACCCGCGCGGAATACCGAGCCCGATGCCGGCGCGCACCGAGCGGCGTCGGTCGGACGTCCGAGTCGAGATGGGCCGCCTTCGCGAGCGCCGACGATCACTTCGCTCGTCACGAGTGCGACGTCGAGCTCCTCGCCGCCGGCAACTCTGCTGCTGGATCGAAGCCGACGTGGCGTACTCGATCGCGACCGGTGTGCCTGATGCTGCGCTCGCACTGCGGCTCGAGCGCCTCGATCGCTGCGCGCACGCCGTTCTGACGACAACACGCGCAGCGGCTCTGCATGCTGCGCCGATGTCTCCGCAACCCACGCGAGCGCGGCGGCCAGACACCGCCGCGCAGCGCACGTCGGCGCCGAGCGTCATCGCTGCTCGGCCTGCGTCGTCGTCATGGGGCCCATGCCCCCAGACTTGGATCAACGCCGGCTCATCCTTTGCGCCGTCGTAATGAATGCCGCCGACCTTGTGGAACACGTACGTGCCGGGCTTCACGGGCACGGTGCTATCGGGATCGAACCCTCGTTCCGGTGCCGAGCCACCACGTGCCTTCGAGCACGACGAAGAATCGATCGGTCGAGTGAAAGTGCGGGGCGGCTCATGTTGCCGGGCAGCCAACGCAGCTGAATGACGTACGGCCTGGCCTTCGATGGATCGCCGAACAATGTCGCCGTCTCGTTCGTTCCGCCTCGTTGCGCACTGAACTTGATGTCCTCGGGCGCAACGAACGCGACGGCGGCGGGTCGATGTCGGCGTTCGAGAACGCGGGAATGGTCAACGTCACGATACCGAGGGCGGGCTGCAGTGAAGAGGCGGAGCGGAGACCTTTCGCTGGTGCGTCGCCTTGTTTTCGGAATGTGATGTTGGACCCGCTGATGGTGAGCCTTTCCAACTCGTCAGGCGAGCGCGCACGCATGACGTAGTAGCCATCCGGGATCACGAAGGCGCGAACTCGCGAAGGTCCCCGTGGCGGGATTTGTTTCGGGGCTCCTCCTCGAGTCGCCGGACAGAACCTGGCGCGCGTCAGCGTCTCGTCGAAATCGTCCACTCGAAAGAACAGCAATAGGCCATTGCCGGGCTCTGCAACGTCAGGGCTGCTCAGGGTCGAGGTGCTCGTGTGCTCCCCACTCGTGGAGGCAAAGCAGGACGGTCCCGTCCATGTCGAGGAATTTGCCCGAAGTAGTCATGAGGCCGGCGCAGACTTTGGCTGCCCAAAAGCGATTGATACCAGTCAAAGCTACGAGCCACATTGGCAACGCCGAGAATTGTCCACGTGCGCTTCATCGGTCCTCCTGTGACTCACTCTGCGCCCGCAGCGACCAGCGCACACGTTCAATCTCGGTGTGCCCCTTCATGCGCGCCCAGGCGAGCGGCCTGCTCCAGGTGCGCCGGACGCGTTCGGGTTCGCGCCGCGCGCAAGCAGCAGCTCGACGAGCGGCCGTCGGCCCCAACGCGCTGCAGAGCCGGGAGCGGCGTCGGGCGGTACTCGTCCTCGATCACGTCGAGCTCCGGCGCCGTGATCGATCAGCAGCCGCGCTTTCCGCGAGGTCGCCGTTCTGCGCCATGTCGTGTAAGCAAAGTCACGCCGTGCCAGGTTCTGTGGTGCGGGCTCATGCCGCGCTCCATGAGGAAGGTCGCGATGTCGTCGTGCTTGAAGTAGTAGAAGCGCGCCCATTTGGACATGAGCGGGACGCGCGCTCCATGCAACAGCAACACCTCGAGCAACGCGCGGTTGCGTCGGTTCGCCGGCATCATCAGCACGCCCTCGGCCCATGACGACAGCTCGTTCGCGCGCGAGGTCGGCGCGCTCCGCCAGCAGGCGCTCGACGTCTTTGCGCTTGCCGTCGTGAACGGCGCGGTCGAATCGCAGCTGGTCGGCGTCCTGCTCGTAGTCGATCTCGCCGGTCTCGACCCACTTGTGCGCGAGGCCGCGCCCGCGCGCGTCCTCGAGGACCGTTGCGATCTCGTCGAAACCGCGGTCACGCGCGATCGTCAGCAGCGGGTCGCCGAACGGATAGCCTCTTGTAGCCCGGGTCGTAGGCGCCGCGATCGACCAGTACCTTCACGAGCGCGAGGTGTCCCTCGCGCACGGCGAAGTGGAGCGGCGGCGTGTAGTTGTATTGGCAGGTCGCGAGCTCGGGGCGCTGCGCCATCAGCTCCTGCGCCCGCACGAGGTCGCCCGCGAATGCGGCCGGAGCATCGCCCACACGTCCGTGGTCGTCGACTTCGCGCCGCCGTGCAGCGCCATCGGCAGCGTCCGTTGCATTTCGATGGGAGTGAGCATGTCGATAAGCGTTACCGAAATGGACCGGACTGTTCAAGGCAATCGTCCAGGAACGGAGACATTGGGATTCCTTCGACGGCTAAACGACGGTCCTGCTGTGTATCGCTCCCTTGGTTGCGAGCGAGAAGCGAGCATCCGGCGCCGTGCCGTTGACGACGAGCTCGGCCATCGCGCGCCCGACCTCGGGCCCATGCTTGAACCCGTGGCCCGAACCGCCGCCGAGTAGATAGGCGCCCTCGAGCGTTGGGTGACGGTCGATCAGGAAATCGCCGTTCGAGCTGTTCTCGTACTGGCAGACGCGAAACTCTGTGAACGGCCGCGCAGCCGGTGACGGAAAGCGGCGCTCGACGAATGCGCGAAGGGCCGTCATGCCCTCTTCGCTCATCCGCCGGTCACCGCTGTCCGGATCGAACGCGGGACCGTGCGCGTCGTGCGCGATCTTGAAGCCGCGAGATTCGACGTTCGGGAGGCCGTAATACATGTCGCCGCCGTTGAAATCCGCCCAGCCGGGCAAGGCATTCGGCTCGAAGCGTAAGTCGCCGTCCGGCGGCGCGATGAATGCGATCTCCTGGCGCGTCACGAAGATCCGGTCGCCCAAAGTGTCGGGAAACACTTTACCGAGCCACGGTCCGCACGCGTAGACAACCGCGTCGCACGACGCAGGCTCGCCGTTGAGCAGGACCTCGTGGCCTGTCGAGGCCGGGCTCGGCCAACGCGAGCCGTGTATTCGCCGCCGAGCTCGACGAAACCGCGCACCAATTCCTGCACGGCGCGCCGCGCCATCAGTCCGCCGAGCCCGGCCTCGTACAGCCCAATCTCGATGCCGGTGAAATCGATCTGCGGCCAGCGTGCGGCGAGCGCGGCGTGACCCAAGACCTCGATCCGGCAGATTCAAACGCTCGTGCACGTCGATGCACGCGCGCGGCGTAATCCACGAGCTCGCCGAAGAAAAGAACAGCACGCCGTGCGGATGAAACAGCGGCAGCGCGGACGCGTCCGACAGGCGCTTCCATTCGGTGAGAGAGCTCACCGCCATGCGCGTATAGATCTCGTCGGGGCCGTAATTGGCGCGCGTGAGCCGGCTTTCACCGCCGGAAGAGGCCAGCGCGTTGGCCGCCCCCATTCGATCCACGAGCAGCACGCGCCAACCGGCGCGCCGCAGATGCTCGGCGGTCCACGATCCGAACACGCCGGCGCCGACCACGACAGCGCGCGGCCGCGGTGAGCCGCTCATGGATCGTTGTCGATCAGAGTGAGCATGTCGATAAGCGTTGCCGAAACGGGCCGACTCATTCAAAGGCGCATCGTCACTCGAGCAGACGCAGTGCTTTGTCGTTTGCCCAACCTTGATCCGGAAAACCGCGCGCCCACTGGGCCGCCCGTCACGTCGCGCGCTTCGTGCCAACGCGGCTCTTCGACCCAGTCCAGAAACTTACGTAAGCTCGCGCGCGCATCCTTCGCCGCCCCGCTTTGCAGCAGCAGCCGCGTCGGCTCCTCGTGGTGCCAAGGCCCGCAAACCACGGCGTTGAACAGCGGCGTGTGACCGCCGAAGCCGTCCGCGTCGACCGGAAGCTCGCGCGTTCGCGTCCGCGCCTTGGGCGAAGCAGCCACGCAGCGATCGCGGTCTCGTGGAAGTCGAGCGCGAGGTGCAGCAACGTCGCCCCGTCGATCGGACTCCAGTGCATGCCGGTGCCGTCGCAGCCGCATTCCGCAGGGTAGATCTCGGCCAGCGTGAATCGGCGCTCGAGCAGTCGCGGATCGCGGCGCAGATGCTTCTCGAGTCGCGCGATATCGCCGCGATGAAACGCCATGGTCGGCGTGTCGGGCAGCTCGTAGGCCGCGCTGCTGAAAGCAGCTCGAGCATCTCGTGCTTGCCCGGCGGATTCCGGCTGTACGTTTGAAGGATCATCGCGAGCGGCGCGAGCCTATTGCCGTTGTCGTCCGTGATCGGGCCACCGAGCTCGGCGATGAAGCGCAAGCCCTCGGCTTTCAGCGCCTCGCAAGCGCCCATCGCGGCACCTGGACCGAGCTCGGCACCCTGCTCGAGTAGCCAGCGCGCGCAATCGAGTTTGCCCTGAAGCACCGCACGTCCGAACGCGTGCTGAAAATCCTTCGCGCCCATGGCGGCCATTGCCTTGACGATCTCGAGGCGGCCGAGGTTCGCGGCGTGGCTCATCGGCGGTCTCCAGTTGCCGCTCACGAGCGGAATGTACGGCAGCTGCGGTTCCTGGCGGATGATCTCGGCGGCGGCGGCGCGATCGTCAGCGCGGATCGCGACCGCCAACGCCTGCGCGAGCGTGTTCGCGCCGATGCGCTGCTTGAGCTCCGTCCAATGCTTGAGACCGTACTCGCGCGCGATGACGAGTTGCGCATCGCTCAAGCGGAACGGGCCCGCGGCGACGGCGGCATCGTCCGCGTCCTCGAACTTCGGATGCCGCCGCCGGATGCGGTCGAGCGCGCGTCGCGCTGGCCGCTACGCCACGCGTCGAGAAGCTCACGCGCTTGGCAGCTTCGGAACGTCGAGATGAGGACGTGGGGGCAAGCCCCGGGATACGGTGGTCACAACCTTTCCTCCCGTTAAGGCGCCCTTGGTCCGCACACGTTGGGCGGGAAGTCAGGTTGAATTGTCGAAACTCAGCGACCGGTGGGCTCGGCCCATTTCCGCCAGACAGGGTGCTTCCGGCGAGCCATGGATAGAATGGCCGAAAGCGCGTTAGCGGGCGAGCAAGCCGCCGCCGAGTCGGCGAGCCCTCAAGCGCTAGCCGGCGATCGAGCGCCAATCGACGACGAGATGCTCGGCCGTGCGCCACGCGAGCGCTTGCGCCGTCAGCGTCGGATTGCGCGCGCCGCTCGTGCCCATGACGGACGCGCCAAGCACGCCGAGGTTCGGCACCTCGTGACGCGAAGCCCCAGCGGTCGACGACGTTCGTCGCGGGTCGTCGCCCATGCGCGTGCCGCCGTAGGCGTGCGTCGACATGCCCATCGTGCCGAACGGCTGGCGCAGCGTCGCGACGGCGCCGGCCTCGAGGAACCACTGCTCCATCTTGTCCTGGACGATACGCGGCGATGCGCTTCTCGTTGTCCTTGTAGTCGGCCGTGATGCGGATGACGGGATCGCCGAGCGGATCCTTCACCGTCGGATGCAGATCGAGATAGTTGTCCTCGTACGGCAGCGTCGTTTTCTGCAAGTACGAGTTGACCCAGCGGTCGGCGTTCTCCATGACGAACGATTTCCACTTCGCGCCCCAGCGCGGCGCGCGCCCGAACGTCGGCATGCTCGCGGCCGCGATCGGCCGCTGGTCGGAATACACCCAGAGATTGCCGCCGCCGACGAAGTCGACGCCGCCGTGATCGAAGTTGTCGTCGGCGAAGTCGTCGACGGCGACGACCCTGCGCGGGCAGGCCGTACCAGCGGTTCAGTTTGCGCGGAAACAACGCGAGCACGCCGCCGGCCTGGTTGTGCGTGAAGTAGTGCCGGCCGACTTGCCCGTGATTGTTCGCGAGGTCCGCGCGGATACGCCGCCGACGTCGACAGCAACAACAGCCGCGCGTTCTCGTACGTGTAGCCCGCGAGCAGCACGACGGACGCGGGCTGAACGTACGTCTCGCCGCCTTTCAAGTACTGCACGCCCGCGGCGCGGCCGTCGCGCGTCGACGTCGATCCGCGTGACGTGCGCTTCCGTCACGATGGCGAGCTTGCCGGTACGCTCGGCGCGCGGAATCGTCGACACGGCCGTCGAGTTCTTCGGCCGAGACGTGGCAGCCGCCGCGATTGCAGAAGCCGTGATAGAGACACGCGCTGCGGTCCGTCGTAAGTCTCGGAGTTCACGGCCGCCGGGCCCGGAACGGATGCCAGCCGAGCCGCTGCGGCCGCACTCGCCATGACGTCCGTGAACTCGGTGCCGCGCAGCGGCGGCATCGGGTAGCGCGCTGCGCGCGCGCCTTCGAAGATGTTGCCGCGCGCGATCGATGACGCCTTTGACGTTGCCGGCCTGGCCCGAGACGCCGACCGCGCGCTCGACCTTGTCGTAGTACGGCTCGAGCTCCTCGAGCCCGAACGGCCAGTCCTCGACGGTCGAGCCGCGCGGAACGCGAGCCGCGCCGTAACGGCGCGTCGTCTCGCTGACGACCTTGAAGTCCCACGGATTCAAGCGCCAGCTCTGCGCCCAGTAGTGCAGCGTCGTGCCGCCGACGCCGTTCATCATCGACGTGGAGCGCGGCGCGCGGATTGTCCGGCGCCGAAGCGTTCGGCCGATGGACGGGAACCTCGCGATTGCACTTCTGCGCCGCCTGCGGCCAGCCGCGGAAGTTGTTGCGCAGCTCGTCGGGCGCGAAGTCGCGCGCGACTGAGCGCGCGTGCCGGCCTCGAGGCCGACGACGTTCAGACCAGCCGCGGCTAGCGGCTCGACGGCCACGCCGCCCGCGCCGCCGAGGCCGACGACGACGACGTCCGCGTCGGTCGAGCCTAGTCGCCATCGCGCTCGCCAGCGCTCGTGTGCTCGTCGAACTGCGCGTGGTCGTAAGCCGAGCCTGCGAGCGGCTCGAGCTTGCGCGTCCATGCGCTGCTGCTCGGCCGGTTACCGCGAGCCGCAAGCCCGGATAGCCGATGAGCTCCCAGCCGATGAAGTCTCGGTTGCCGCCGTAGTGCGGATCGCAGAACGTGCCCTCGAGCGTGTGACCGAGAACGAGCTCGAAGAACGCGCTCGACGACGGCGTGAAACCCGGTCGCGCGATTCTCCTCGAGATCGCCGATGAGCTCGTCCTGCCGCCCGGGCGCGAGCGCCGCGAACGAGCCGCCGGCGCGCGAGCGCGCGTAGGCCTCGAGCGCCGCGAGACCCGCGGCGTAGGCGGGCCGAGCGGCGGCCAGCGCGCCGCCCAACGCGCCGTCGATGTAGCGCGCGGCGCCCGCCTCGGAGCGCGCCGGGACCGTTCGCATCGCTCGGGATCAGCGCGAGACCAGCGCTTCGAGCGTCGCGGCCTCGGCCTTCGACAGATTCACGTACGGCGCCGCGCTCGCCGCTTGCGCGAGCACGTCTCGCGGGCACGGCGGCAATCGCGCCGAGCACCGCGCTGCGGCGCAGCATCTCGCGGCGAGACCAGCGGCGCTTCATCGGCGCTCGCTCAGTGAGCGTGCCGAGCGGCTTGAGCTCTTGCTGCACGCCGTCGGGCAGCGGGTACTCGTCGACGTTGAGCAGCATCGACACCGTGCTGTAGTAGCCGAGCGTGAAGATGACTTCCGTCATGCCCTGCTCGCCGAACGCGGCTTTCATCGCGGCGAACGTGTCGTCGCCGACGCGCGTCGTCTCGAGCAGCTCGGAGCAGAAGCGATGCAGCGCAGCCTCGTTCGGCTGCATCGACTTGGGCCGCTCGCCGGCCGCGATCGCCGCGACGATGTCGGGATTCAGTCCCGCCGTGAGCGCGGCCGTCTTGTGCGCGTTCCATTCGTAATGCGCGGTCCAATGGCGCGCGGCCATCAAGATTGCCATCTCGCGCAGCGGCGCCGGCAAGCTCCCGTTGAAACGGACCTGCGCGCCGAGCTCCTGGGCGAAGTCACCCATGACCGGCGCGCGCAGCATGACGTTGAACGGCCCGTTCGGTGCCGTCCGCGGGCCGTCGAGGACGTGGCGCATCATCGTCTTCTGCTGCTCGTTCATCTGCGCCCATTTCAAAGGCGGAAAACGATTGCCGACGAGCTCGAGATTCGTGGGGTCCGGCGGCGCGGCGCTCGCGGGGCCGTGCTCTGCGCGGCGAGCTCACCCACCCCCATCAGCAAGGAACCCGAGGCCGCAAAGCCACGTCACGACGAGTCGAGTACGCATGGGTTGGCTCCGTAGCGATTATGGTTGATCTAGGCTACGCGCAGACGATACACCACGCCCGCGTTGCAGCGTACAATTTCGACCGGCCCGCGCCGTTCCACCTTCAGAGGATACTGCTATCGCCACCGAACCACTGAGCGAAACGCTGGTCCTGCCGACGCGAACCTCGCCGTTGTTCCACGTCATCGACCCGCGCCTCTTCGAGCGACCTCTGCTCGACGAGCTCTGCGCGCTCGCGACGCGCGCCCGGTTGCTCGCGAAATCAGAATCAGGCTCGCGCGCGCTGCGCGACCTGCTGCCGACGCGCAGAGCGATGCTCTATTTCACGCAGCCTTCGACGCGGACGTTCCTGTCGTTCAACAACGCGTGCCACATCCTGGGAATGCGCACGAGCGAGATCCGCGATCCCTCGACGTCGTCCGAGGTCAAGGGCGAGAGCTTCGAGGACTCGATCCGCACGTTCAGCTCGTACGTCGACGTCATCATCATGCGCACGAAGGAAGCCGGCCGCGCCGCGCAAGCCGCGCAGCTCATGAACGGCATCCCGCGGCCAGTGCCCGTCATCAACGCGGGCAGCGGCAGCGACCAGCATCCGACGCAAGCCCTGCTCGACATCTACACGCTGCAGCGCAGCTTCCGAGGAGCACGGCGGCATCGACGGCAAAGTCATCGGCATGATGGGCGACCTGAAGCGCGGCCGCACGGTGCGCTCGCTCTGCTATCTGCTGAAGAATTACTACGGCGTGCGGCTCGTGTTCATTGCGCCGGAGCAGTTCGCGATGCAGCCCGACGTCAAGGCGCATCTCGACGAGCACCGCATCCCGTATCACGAGACGACGCGGCTCGACGAAGCGTTGCCCTCGCTCGACGCGCTGTATGTCACGCGCATGCAGACGGAATGGGACACGGCCGGCGAGTCGCGCAGCGTCGATCTCTCGCGCTTCAGCATCGGCGCGCCGCAGCTCGCGCGGCTCAAGCGCGACGCGATCATCATGCATCCTTTGCCGCGCGGCGCCGAGATCGACCCCGCCGTCGATCAGGACCCGCGCGCGATGTACTGGCGGCAGGAGCGCAACGGCATGTGGATGCGCGCCGCCGTGCTCGCCAAGATCTTCGGCGTAGAAGACCGCATCCCCGAGATCGACGCTCGGTAGCCGCAGAGTCCGGGGAGAGCATGCTCGCCGAGACCTTCGTTCGGTGGCGCAAGGCGCGAGAGCATCGGCGCGCCGCGCGGCTCACGCGCGCCGAGCTCGAGGCCGCGAAGCTCGCGAAGTTCCGCCAGCTCGTGCGCTGGGTCGAGCGCGCGCTCGGCCTACTATCGCCGCATCATCGCCGAGCGCGGCATCGAGGTTGCGAGCTGCACGCCCGGCGATTTCCGGTGCTCACGAAGTCGCTGCTGATGCAGCACTTCGACGAGATCGCGACGGCACCCGGCGTCACGAAGAGCGCGATCGCCGAGTTCTTGACGCGCTCGCACGATCCCGCAGAGCTCTTTCTCAATCGTTACCGCGTCATCCACACTTCGGGGTCATCCGGCGAGGTCGGCTACTTCGTGTACTCGCCCTCGGACTGGGCGCGCGGCACCGCGATGCGCCAGCAAGGCGGGCGCCCCGTTCGCAAGGGCGGCGCCAAGGGCAAATTCCGCATGGCGTACTATGCCGCCGTCGACGGCCACTACGCCGGCGTCACGTTGGTCAGCGCGATCAAGAGCAGCGTCGCGAGGTTCTTCGTCGACCTCGAGCTGTTCGAGGTCAACGACCCGCTGCCGGACGTCGTCGCGCGCCTCAACGAGTTCCAACCCGAGGTGCTGATCGGCTACACGACGGCGCTCAAGATCCTCGCGGGCGAGCAGCGGCGCGGCACGTTGGCGCTCGAGCGTGTCATCAACGTGATGACGGCCGGCGAAATCACGACGTCGGCCGACATGGCGTTGCTCGACGGAGACTTTCGGCTGCCCCGTCGTGAACAGCTACGGCTGCAGCGAGCACTTGGGGATGGGTGCCTCCCCGCCCGGTAGCGACAAAATCGTCCTCTACGATCACGACCTTTTCTTCGAGCTTTACGCCGACCACACGCTCGTGACGAACCTCTTCAACTACACGCTGCCGCTGATTCGTTACCGAATGGCCGACACGCTCCTGCCGATTCCGTCGGAGGAGCACGCTCCGTATCTGGTCATCGAGAACATCGTCGGCCGCAACGAGCTGCTACCTCGGTTCAAGAACCGCGACGGCGTCGAGGACTTCGTCAGCCCGCACACGATCAACGAGGTCTTCGTCGCCGGCGTCACGCGCTTTCAGCTACACCTCACGGGCGACGCCGAGTTTCGCTTCATGATCTGCCTCGACCCCGCGCTCGACGCGGCGCAACGCAGCGCGGCTGCCGAGGGCCGTCGGCGCGCGGCTGCGCGAGATCCTCGCGCGCAAGCGCATGGACAACGTGCGCTTCGACGTCGTGCCGACCGACGACTTGCCCGGTGAACCCGCGCACGCGCAAGTTTCAGCTCATCGTCGACCACCGCGGCCCCAAGCAGTGGACAAAGCGGGCTGAGAAGGCGCAACCTTACCGCGAACGAGACGATGCTCGACCGACCAGCGAGGAGCGTCATGAGAACCCGAATCCTGCCCGCCCTCTTCGCTCTTGCCCTGATCGCTGCCGGCTCCGCCTGGGCCCATCACAACATGTCGGCCATGTTCGACTTCAGCCAGGTCGTGACTCGAACGGGCACGCTTGCCGAGCTCGACTGGCGCAATCCGCACATTTACATGCTCGTCGACGTCGAAGGCGCCGGAAAGGTCGAGCGCTGGTCGTTCGAAGGACCGCCGCCCGGCTTCTTTCGCAGCCGCAACGTCGACAGGCCGGCGTTCGAGGCCTCCAAAGGCAAGAACGTCACGATCGAAACCAGCCGCGCGCGCGATGGCTCGGCGTCGGGCTTGATCCGACAACTGACGCTGAACGACGGCACCGTCGTCCAGGCGTGCCCGCAGTACTGCTGAGCGGCGCCGCTCGCAAGCAAGCGCCGGCTGCATTGGCGGAGGGTAGCAAGCGGATGTCGCGAAGAGCCGTGCGGATCGTTGCCGCGCTCGTGCTGTGCAGTGGCGGCGCGTCGGCCCAGGATCTCAGTGGTGACTGGCAAGGCGCGCTCGGACCCGCGCCGCGCGCCTCATTCTGCATGTCGAGAAGGGCGACGGCGCGACGTGGAAGGCGACCTTGGCGAGCATCGACCAGAGTCCCGACCGGGGAGCGGCGATGCCGGTCGACGCCGTCACGGTACAAGGGTCGACGCTCGAGTTTTCGATTGCGGCGATGCGCGGCAGCTACAGCGGCACGATCGCGGCTGACGGCAACTCGATCGATGGCACCTGGACCCAAGGTCGGCCGCTTCCCCTATCGCTCGTCCGGGCGACGCCGGAGACCGCGTGGAAAGACGCATCGCCGCACTCGGTCCGGTTCGTGACCGTCGATACGAGTGTGAAGCTCGAGGTTCTCGAGTGGGCGGGGCCGCAGGCTCGCAGTGTGCGAACGCTCGTTATGGTGCCCGGCCTCGGAAACACCGCACACGTTTTCGACACGATCGCGCCGAAGCTGGCGGCGCAATACCACGTAGTCGGCGTCACTCGACGCGGCTTCGGCGCTCAAGTGCTCCATCATCCGGGGTACGCAGCGGACCGGCTGGGCGATGATGTGCTCGCGGTGACCGACGTGCTGTCGATCAGCAGGCCGGTGCTCGTCGGCCATTCGCTGGGCGGCGAAGAGCTGAGCTCGATCGGCTCGCGATACCCCGACAAGGTTGCCGGTCTCATCTATCTGGACGCGGGCTACTCGTACGCGTTCTACGCGCCGGGACTCGATCCTCTGCCGGAGCCGCCGAAGCAGCAGCTGCCGCCGATCATAGCGGCGATCTAAGACGGCATGCAGCACTACACGAAGATCCCGCCTCCGATTCTAGCGATCTATGCGCTTCCGCACGCCGGACTCCCTGATCCCACACTGGACGCAAGGGAGAGGCCATCGCGAAGGCATTCGAGGCCGCCCTTCCCAACGCGCGCGTCGTCCGCATCCCGCAAGCGAATCACTTCGTGTTCATGTCGCACGAGGCCGATGTGCTGCGTGAGATGGAGGCCTTCCTCAGCACATTGAAGTAGGCGCGTCGGCGCGTTGGCCGACGGCACGGTCGATCGGCGGTCGCGCTACGGCGCGATGACCTTCACGACGTAATAGTCGATGGAGCTCGGCACTTCCTTGAACCAGTGCGGCACGCCCGCGGGAATCACCATCACGTCGCCTTTCGTGAGCGCGCTGCGCTTTGCCGCCGCTGATGTCGGTGCCGCGGTGCTGGCCCGGGCCCGTGTCACGCTGCCGCCGACCATGGTGCCGCCGGTGACGATCGTCGCGGAACCGTCGAGCACATAGAACGTGTCGGTCTCTTTGTCGTGGACCTCGACCATGCCGGGCTCGGCGCGATGCGCGACGGTGATCGACAGATTCGGTGCCGTCGCGAGGCTGCCGCCCTTCGCGACTTGGTCGCGCCGCGACGAAGGTCACTTTGGAGTCTTCGGCAGCATTGAGCAGCACCGCCGACAGCAGTAGCGTTGACGCGACGATGAGTCTCTTCATGTATTCCCCCTTCAGGATTCGAAGCGATACGCAGAGCTCAGCGCCGGTCGACGCCGGCGCGAAGAACACCCAGCGCTCGCCGTTGCGGCTCGCGCTCGCGGGCCCCGCGCTTTCGGGATGACGATAGAGCACGCGCGGTGGCTCGGCGCTGACGGTTCCGGACGTGGAGATCGCGACCGAGTACATCGCCCCGGCTGTTGCGGTACGTGACCTCGCGCCCGTTGCGCCAGCCCCAGGACAGCGGACCGCCGGCGCCATCCGTCGTCAATTGCAGTTTCGAGACGCGGGCCCGAGCGCGATCTTGTCCGCATCGAACGTCCAGAGCCAGGCGTTCATGGGCCGAGTCTCGTCCGAGGTGAACGCGACGAACCGGTTGTCGTGCGAGAGCAGCCCCTGCGCGACCGAGAATTCGCTCTCCGGATCAGCTCGACCGGCCTTGCGCGGTTTCGCGATCGAGCCGGTAGCACCCACAGTACGCCGCCCGAGTTGAATCACGACGAAGATCGGCCGTCGGCCGACCAGTCGATGAGATTGAATCCCGTGCCGGGAAAATGCCGGTACAGCGAGCTCCGGTGTCCCCGACCCGTCGGCCTTCCGGCCGATAGAATGCCGCCGCCCTCGCCGCTGTTGAAGTCCATCGAGACGTAGACGAGCTCCTTGCCATCCCCGGACCAGATCCACGAATTGAGATTGCGGTCGGACGATCAGTCGCTTGTCCGTGCCCGCCGTGAGGTCGTAGACCCAAAGCTCGAAGATGTCCTCGAGCTGCTCGGTGACGCCGGCCGGCCGACCTTCGTGCCGTCCGGCGAGATCATCGGGCGGCCGAAGAACGTGCCCGGCTTGCCCGGCGTCGCGACGACCTTGCCGGCCCGATCGACGACGCGCATCTCCGTTTGCGCAGGCGGGGGAATTCGCGGCGGCACCTGAACCACGACCGCGCCGCCGTCGGCGCTGACGTCGCCGCGGCCGTCGAAGCCCGCGGCCACCGGGATCGCCTTCGGCATATCGAAGAGCCGGCGCGGCTCGCCGACCGTCAGCGTCGATGCCGTGCGCACCGAAGCGCTCATGAATTCCCGCTTGAGGCTGACGTAATAGAGCTCGGCGCCGTCGGCGCGCCAAGCCGTCATGCCGAGGCCGTCGCCGACACGAACCGGGAGTCCCAAGCTCACCGGCGTCGCCGATGCGGACGGACCCAGATCTCGTTCTTGTTGTCCTTGTTCGTGTGGTACGCGAAACGCCGGCCATCCGGCGACAGGCGCGGGCCCTGCATGCCCGTGGTGCCGCGCGCGAGCTCGACGGGCGCCGCAGTCGTCGACGAGGGGAAGCGCTAGAGCGTGTCGCCGCGCGAGCCTGCGACGAAAAATAGAGCAACGAGTCGCCATCGCGCGTGAAGCCGAGCGAGCTGTCCGCCGACTGCCCTGCGAACGTGCGCGACTGACTCTGCGCTCGGGCGCGCCGCTTGCATTCGCGAGATACAACACGTCGTTGCCGCTGTCGAGGTCTATGGCGAGTGTAGGCGATCTCTGCTCGCGTCGGGAGACCAGACGGCCGACAGCGCGAAAGTCCTGCGGATCATTGAGCGCATCGATCTGCCTGGCGATCGCCGCTCGCGATATCGATGACCCAAACGCTTCGCTGTGCTCCTGATCGCGGCGCACGCGTTTGCCGTCCGGCGAGATCTTCGGCGCCGTCCAGTTGTCGGTGTCGAGTGTCCGCGAAGATCCTTCGCGATCGAGGACGACGAGCGTGTCTCGTTCAGGCCGCGGAATCAGAAAGCGCTGGCCGTCGGGTGAAACGGCGAACGTGTGGTAAGCTGCTCGGGTGCCCTTGAAGTTGATGTACTCGGAATCGAACAACGGCTGCGGCGTCCGCCGCCTTGATCGAGTCCGCCGTCGCGCGTGATCGCCGCCGCCATGATCATTCCGAACGAATCAGTTGCTCGTCGTAATAGAGCTCGCGGCCGTCGCCGCGCCAGCGCGGAAACGACCCGTCCCGAGGCGAGACCTGCACGGGTTGGCCGCCCTCCGGAAAGCGGCGGACCCATGATGATTGCCGCTGCGGCGTTGTACGCGACCCAGCTTGCCGTCGGGCGAAATCTGGCTGTGCGAGCTCTGGTCGGTCCCGGCGATGAGCCGAACGGCTTCCGGTCGCCGGCGAGCGGCAGCACCCATTCGAACCCGGTGTTCTCCCAGAACACGATGAAGCGGCCGTCGGGCGACCAGCTCATCGGCACGATCGTGCGACCCGAGCTGTGGACGAGCTCCTCGCCGCCTGAGCCGTCGACGGCTTTGATGTAGAGGCCGAAACGCACCGTCGCGCTGCGAGCTGTAGACAATCTTGGTGCCGTCGGGCGAGAAGATCGGATGCGCGTTGTCCTGACGCCCGTCGCCTCGGCGACGAGACGCCGGCCTTCTCCGTTCTGCTCGAAGATCCAAACGTCGCCGCCGCTGCCGGTGTGCGAGTGCACCGCCGCGCGCCGGCCGTCCGGCGAGACGTCGAGGCCGCGATATTCGGCGGCGCGCGCCGATCTCGTCGATGACCTTCCCGGTTCGGTCGACCCAGGTCAGCGTCGACATAGCGCGCTGAGCCAGCGCCGCGGAAACAAGGCGACAACGCGCGATATCAAGCCGAGGGAGCGGTGCAGCGAGGCGACGGACGGGGCGCCAAGGGTGCGTATTCATTGTTGTCTCCGGCGCGACCGGACGGTCGCGAGGTACGCAGTTCGACGGGCCGACACGCGCAGTGAACTACAGACCTTCCGATCTCGCAACTAGCTCACGACGGTCGCCAGCCGGAGACCCCGAGGATGATCGTGGCCATGGGGCGCCCGCGGAAGACTATTCCGGCACCGCCTCGCCGGAGCCGCCGAGCTCCTTCGGGAAATCCTTGAGCTTCGGCAAGCCGTCCTTCATTCGCAGCACGGTCTCGGCGTAGTTCACGTGACCGCGGGAGCGAACTTCAGGAGTGGGGATCGTCGCGGAGTAAACGTCCGTGATGCCCCACACCGGATGGTGCGTCATCAAGCGACCGCCGCACTTCGTGCACCATTGCCGCTCGCTGTTGGCGCTCTTCTTGATGCGGCCGATGAGCTCGCGCCCTTTCGTGACTTTCACGTTCGTCGGCTTCCACAACGTGAACGCGTTGACAGGGCCCGCCGACCACGATCGGCACGAGCTGCAGTGGCAATAGCCCATCGCTTCCGGGAGCACCCGACACCTCGAGCGCAACGGGCTCCGCAGAAGCAGTGGCCCGTGTATTTAGTTGTCATTCTCGAATCTCCTTGGTTGTAGTCAGCTGCAAGTGAATTGTCACCCGACGGCGCGGAAACTCGGGCTCGTCCAAGCGCTGCGGGTCGCGAAACTCGACCGGCCGGCCGACGGTCAGCGCTTCGCGCAACGCGGATCCAACGACCGCAGCGGCGCACCGGTGGCCACGCCGAGCGACTCGATGACCTTCGTGAAGAAGGCGCGACCCGCCGCCGTGACCGCAATGTCGAAGACCTCGCCGTCCGAGAACCCGTGGCCCTTCAGCTCCTGCGACGTCTTCAGCCGTGATCGCCGAAGCGTCGTGCGCGACGGCGCACGCGAAGCGCATGCAGCGCGGCGTCCGCCGCCGACAGCGAAACCGGGATCTCTGCTGCGCGCCATCGCCTTCACGCGTCGTCGGCCGAGAAGAACCGCAGCAGCGCCTTTGCCGTGCGCGAGCGTGCAGAGCGTGCTCGCGCAGCGTCACGGCTGCCGCGAACGTCGCGAGCTCGAACCGCCGCTTGTCCATCGGGCGCTTGATCTCCGCGAGCAGCTCGGCCCAGCGCCGCATGACCGCGGGACGGTGCGAGAACACCGCTCGCGTAGTCGGGCACGTAGCCGTAGGTGCTTCTGCTGGCGGTCGTACATCGCGAACGCCTCGCCGGTGACCCAGCTCGCCGAAATCGTGTCGATGAAAGCCATGACGTGATCTCCTTCGCTCAGCGCGAGTATTGGTTGATCGAGTGGTATTCCCGCCGTGGTCGGCGTAGTCGCCGGCGGCGCGCCGTGCGCGGAATTCGCCCCAGTGAATCGGGCGATACCGCGCGGATGCTCCGCGTCGACGGTCGAGAGCAGCGGCGCGTACCAGGCGCGGTGTAGCCGGGTTGAAGAAGAACGGCGCGCTGAAGCGCTCGCGCGTCCGTCGCGACGAGGCCGCGGTGCAGCGCGGCGGTGATAGCGGTCGTTCGACCAGACCTGAACGATGTCGCCGATGTTGACCACGAGCGCATCGCGGCGCGGCGCTCGACGAGGCGCCACGCCACCGTCGTGCAAGACTTCGAGTCCGGGCTGATCGTCTTGCAGCAGCAGTGTCAGCGCGCGCCGCATCGGTGTGCTGGATTCACGCCGAGGTGACCGCCCGCCGTCGCGAGTCCGTCCGTCGGCCGCGCCGGCAGCGGGCACGGCGGGTAGCAGTTCGAGCCGCAGGAAGCTCGTGCGTCCGGGCCGAAACACGAGTCGAGCGCGCCCGGCGGCGTGCCGAGATTGCCTGCGATGACCTGCGAGCGAGCTGCCTGAACGCGACGCGTCGCACTCGGCGTAGAACGCGCGTCGATCGCCGAACCGGAAACCTCGGCAGCTCGCGCGGCCATTTGCGGCACGACGCGCCGCCGTCGGCCGGACCGAAGTCGTAGATCTGCTTCCAGTCGCGCGTGCTGCTTCGTCAGCTCGCGGTCGTAGAAGCCCCACGGGTTCTCGGCCGTGCGCACGATCGCGTGCTTCGAGCGAGTCGGCAGCGCAAAGAACGCGCGCATCTGCCGGCGTCGAGCGCCGTCGAGCGTCCGGTCGTCGATGCCGTGGCCGACGATCTGGAAGAAGCTCCCACTCGCGGCACGCGCCGTCGATCGCGCGCTGCGTGACCGCGCGATGCAAGATCGCTCGACGTCGATGACGGGTAGGGACATGGCGTCTCACGTGAAGCTCATCCGTGTCCTCGCTCACGCGCTCTTGCGCGGCTGCAGCCACTTCGGCAGCAGCGCGAGTACGGGATCGAGCTCGACGGTCGGCGTCGAACGCGCACGCCGCGCTTGCCGAGCAGCTGCGCGCCGTCGCCGCTGCGCCACGCGTCGAACAGCGTCCGTGGCGCCGCCGACGTGCGTCGCCGCCGATGAAAACCTGCGGCATCGTCTGCGCGCCCGTGCGCGCGGCGAGCACGGCGCGGATCTTGCCGCCGAGATCGTCGGCCTGGAACGCGACGGAGTCGAGGTCGACGCTGCGATACGCGATGCCGAGCCGCGCGAACAGCTTGCGCACGCGACCAGCAGAACTCGCACCACTCGAGCGCGAACAGCACGACGGGCTCGTCGTCGCACGATCGTCGGTCGACGAATTGCTCCGCTGCCGGCATCGACGCGTCGGCGCGGCGCCGCCGGCAGCCGGGGCCGGCGCGAGCAGCGGGCGGCGGCGCATCGAAGCGGCACGACGGCGTCGAGCGCGACACGCTCGAGCTCCTCGGCCGTCATCTCCTCGCTGATGTCCTCGAACAGCGGCGTCGACAGGTACCGCTCGCCGGTGTCGGGCAGCATGCAGACGATGTTCGTGCCGGCTGTCGAGCGGCGCGCAATCGTCGAGCGCGGCTGCGAGCGTGGCGCCGCTCGACGTGCCGACGAAGATGCCTTCCTGCTGCGCGAGCTCGCGCGAGCGAGCGTCAGCGCATCGTTGCCGGCGACCGGCACGATCTCGTCGATGCAGGCCTGCAGCCACGGCGTCTTCGGTCAGCTTCGAGATGAAGTCCGGCGCCCAGCCCTGCATCAGGTGCGGTCGAAACTGCGGATGGCTCTGGCTCGGCTTGCCGCTCGCGTCGCGCGGCTGCGGAATGCCGCTGCCGAGCACCTGGCGCATTGTCGGGCTCGGCCGCGATGATCGCGCGTCACGGCGCTCGCCTGCTTCAGCGCGCGCGCGACGCCCTTCAGCGTGCCGCCGGTGCCGAAGCCCGTGACGACAGTAGTCGAGCCGCTCGCCGGCGAAGTCGGCGAGGATCTCCTGCGCCGTCGTGCGCGAGTGCACGTCGGCATTCGCCTCGTTCTCGAACTGCTGGCACAGGAACCAGCCGTGCGTCTCGGCGAGCTCGACGGCCTTCGCGAGCATGCCGCTGCCCTTCTCGGCCGCGGGCGTCAGCACGACCTTGGCGCCGAGGAAGCGCAGCAGCTTGCGCCGCTCGACGCTGAAGCTCTCGGCCATCGTGACGACGAGCGGATAGCCCTTCTGCGCGCAGACCATCGCGAGCCCGATGCCGGTGTTGCCGCTCGTGGCTTCGATGACCGTCTGGCCGGGCTTCAGCTCGCCGGTCGCTTCGGCGTCCTCGATGACGGCCGCGCGCCATGCGGTCCTTGACCGAGCCCATCGGGTTGAAGGCCTCGATCTTGACGTAGACGTTGACGCCCGGCGGCGCGAGCTTGCCGAGCTTCACCAGCGGCGTGTTGCCGATCGTCTCCAGGATGTTGTCGTAGCGGGCCATCGGTCTCTCCTGTCACGGCGGTTCGTCTCGCGGAAGCCATGCTGGCGCCCGACCGTGGCAGTGCCCGTGGTGAGACAGCGTGGTTTTTGCTGCCGAAACGGCCGTGGTAGCGGCCGGGCGCGTTGGCCGGCGCGGCGAGCCGGGCACTACAATCGCGCCGCCATGGCGGCTCTGGCGCTGAATTTCTCGGCGATCTCACGATCGCTCGCGACGGCGAGCCGCTCGGGCTGCCGCCGTCGCGCAAGACTCGCGCCCTGCTCGCCTATCTCGCGCTGACGGGCCGGCTCGTTCCGCCGCGAGCACCTCTGCGAGCTGCTCTGGGAGATCCCCGACGATCCGCGCGGCTCGCTGCGCTGGAGCCTGTCGAAGCTGCGGCGTCTCGTGGACGACGAAGCGCGCTTGCGCATCGTCGCCGACCGCCTCACGGTGCGGTTCGACGCGACGGACGTGGGCGTGGACGTCGCCGCGCTCGCTACGATTGCGCACGGCAAGCTCGACGAAGCGCCGCTCGCCGAGCTCGAAGACGCCGCCGCGCGTCACTGCGGCACGCCGCTCGAAGGCCTCGATCTGCCGACCTTTCACGATTACTCGGCGTGGTACACGGGCGAGCGCGAGCGCGCGACGGCCAACCAGGCGCGCGTCTACTGAACGCGCTCTGAAGCGCCTCGCCGGCGACCCGCAGCGCGCCGGTCGAGCACGCTCGCACGCTTGTGCGCATCGCGCCTTACGACGAGAAAGCACGCGCGACGCTGATTCGCTTGCTGATGACGCTCGGTCGGCCCGACCAGGCCGAGCAGCATTATCAGATGGGCTCGCGCTTGCTGAAGGAGGCCGGTGCCACGCCGACCGGCGAGCTGTTCCGCGCTTGGCGCGGCGCGCCCGGCGCAGCGGCGCCCGCGGCCCGGCACCGGCTGCTTCGCGGCGCCCGCGACTCCGGCCAGCCGCTGCCCGGCCGACGCCGAGCGCGCGTGCGCACCAGAGCTCCCGAGCGCGCCGGCGAGCATCGCTCATCGGCCGCGACACCGAGCTCGAGCGCCTGCGCGCCGCGATGACGGCCGCGTTCGAGACGCGCCGCTGCCGCGCCGTGCTGCTGGTCGGCGAGCCCGGCATCGGCAAGAGCCGCTTGCTCGACGCGGCCGCGGGTCTCGCGCGCGACGCCGGCGCGCTCGTCCTCGAGGCGGCCGCGCGTACGAAGCCGAGTCGATTCGGCCGTTCGCCTTGTTCGTCGATGCGCTGCGCAGGCTCGAGCCTGCCGCGGCCGCGGCGGTCTTCGATCGCGGCGACCTCGTCGAATCGCGATCGCCTGTTCGAGCGGCTTCGGCGAGCTCGTCGCCGAGCGCGCCGGCGCGCAGCCCGTCGTGCTGAAGTTCGACGACTCTACAGTGGGAGCGACGAGTCGAGCGCGGCCGCGTTGCACTACGTCGTTGCGCACGAGCGAAGCCTCGGCCTCCCGTGCTGTCTGCGCGGCGCGCCGCGACGAGCTGCGCGACAACACCGCCGATCTTGCGGGCAGTGCGCGAGCTGCGCGCATGCGGGGTTGCTCGAGGAGATCGATCTCCGCGGCGCTCGGCGAGCACGCCGTGCGCGAGATCATCGGACGCGCGCGCGCCGCAGGCCGATGCCGAGCAGGCTCTGCAAGGAATGCGGCGGCAATCCTTTGCTCGCCATCGAGCTCGCGCGCGCGGAGGCGGCCGGCGAGAGCGGCCAGTCGCTCGGCGAAGTCATCCAGGAGCGGCTCGCGCGTTTCGACGCCGACGGCGGCGAGGTGCTGCGGTGGGCCGCCGTGCTCGTCGCCGCGCATCGACGCGGCTTCGCTCGCGCGCCTGACCGGCCTCGACTGGAACGCCGATCGGCGAGGCCCTCGAGACCGCGGCCCGCCACTCGATGCTCGTGCCGGCCGACCGCGGGCTTGCGCTTCTCGCACGAGCTCATCGCCCGCAGCATCTACTCCGGCATTCCGCCGGCGCGGCGGCGCACGATGCACCGGCGCGTCGCCGAGCTGCTCGAGCAGGATACGGCGCTCGAGCCCGAGCGCGCCGCCGATCTCGCAGCCACCACGCGGCGCAGAGCGGCGACGCCGCGCTCGCGGCGCGCGCCATGATCTCGGCGCGCGCGCTTGTGCTCGCGGTTCTTCGCGAACGACGGAGGCAAAGCGCGCGCTCGCGGGCAAAGGCCTGCAATGGGTCGAGCAGCTCACCGGCGCCGCCGAGCGCGTCTGCCTGACGCTCGAGCTGCGCGTAGGTCATGCTCACCGCGGCGCCCGTCGCGGATTGGGAGGCGGCCGCGCGCGAGTACGCCGCGCGCTCGCCGAGCAAGCGCTCGACCACGGCGCGTTGTCGCACTGCGCGCCGCGGCTACTTCACTGGCGAGCTACGTGCACTGGCATGCACGGCCACTTCGCGGGCGCGCGCGAGGAGATCCTCCAGTCAGAGCGCGTCGCGCGCAGCGGCAGCGACGAGGAGCACATCGTCGGCATGGCCGAAGCGGCGCGCTGCCTCGCGATGCTCGAGCGCGATCCTCACTCACGCGGACGCCATGCTCATGGAGGCGCAGGCGCTCGCCGCGCGCAAAGGCATGACGCACAACGCGATCCCGGCCGCGCTCCGGCATGCTGCGCTTTCACGAGAACAAGCTCGACGAGTCGGTGGAGCTGTTCAGCAGGCGCGCACGCTCGCGCGCGCGGACGGCGACCGACTCGGACGAGTTTCAGGCCAACGAATACCTCGCGATGATCGACCTCGAGCGCGGCAGACCCGCGGAGGCGAAGGTCTACTGCAAGAGCGCTCGTGGAGCTTCGGCGACAAGCTGCGCGAGGGCAGCGAGCGGCCATTCGCACGCGCTCGACGGGCTCTGCCACTACGCGCTCACGGACGACACGGCCCCGCTCGACGCGGCGCTCGATGATTTGCGCGCCGCCGACGCGAAGCATCGGCTCGCCTACACGCTGACGCGCGCCGCATTGCTCGACGTCGAGCGGCAGCGGCCCGAAGCCGCGATCGCGCGCGCGAGCGAAGCGCTCGGCTATGCCGAAGCGCTCGACCGAGCGACGGAGATCGTGCTCGCACACGCGGCCTGGCGCGCGGGAAGCCCTCGCCGACACGGCGGGGTATGCCGGGCTACGTGGCGGCGTTGAAGTCGTTCGACGGGGCGTCCGTGGCAAGATGGGCGCTGGATCGTGCGCTGGCGGTGGCCACGCAAAGCGGGGTGTTGGGCCACGCAAACTTGAACGAAGCAT
>ERZ1370068.6165-contig-5166_pt1 | contig 29308 bp, 49 predicted proteins | sample MGYA00561227_ERZ1370068 | MGnify/ENA primary metagenome ERZ1370068 (study PRJEB38410, sample SAMEA6850437) | metagenome | study: Metagenomic assessment of the ecological functions of the soil: analysis of the soil microbiota associated with the...
CAATTGCATCCAGAGCAAACCCCTTCTCCAAATCGGTCGGCGCCGTGAACGAATGCACCGAGAACGGCATCGAGAGGAACGATCACCGCCAGAATGCGATGATGTCGATCAAATAACGCCACCGTACGAGGTCCGCGACTTCCCTGGCTGCCTCTGGCGTAGGCCTTCCGTCATTCGCTAGAAGTAATCATCTCAGCGCAGAACCGGAAGACTAATCTAGAAGTTCCTGGCGGGGAATGGAGCCGATGGGAGCCGAGCGACGCGGGACGAAACCCGCCGCGGCGGCTGAGCGAGCGGGAGCGAGCGGAGTCAATCGAAGCCCAGCTCACGCACATTCGAAAAGTGGCGCAGCACATCCGCCAGGCAACCAAACGAACACGCCATCGCGATTCGCTAATGAGGGAAAACTGCAATCCGGAGCTACCGTGCCAGCGGGAGACGCCAGAGAATGAAATTGTTGATCCTCGGTTTTGTGATTGTGTTGTTTTTGGCGCCTGGCGCCATTGCCAGCGAAGAATCGATGCTGGTGCACGTGACCTGTTACTGGCGGAACGAAAAGTCCGGACACCGCGCCGCGTGGAATGGAGCCCACCTCCGCGCCGGAGATTGCGCTGTTGATCCGAGAAAAATTCCTTACGGCAGCACGATTATATTTCCCGATGTTGAAGGCGTGGCTGTCGATACCGGACCGTCAGTGGTGAGCCGCAAGTCGGCCCGCTGTAATGGCCGGTGCGCTGCGGAAAAGAACGCGCTGGTAATTGATCGATTCTTCGAAACGAGAGACGAAGCCCTGGCCTGGACAAAGGCGCATGGCCGATTTGTGACCGTCCGCGTAGTCACGCCTGAGAGCACTGCCAAACGCAAAGCCGCTGACGCGAATCGTGCCCGGCTCGTTGTAGCTGCATGGATGGTGGCTTCGCCTCTCGAGCGATCCATGCACCTTCGGGGCTTAAGATTTGGCGAAACGCCCAGCAGCGGCCGACGTGATAGGTATCTTTGAGCGAAAATCGCTAACGAAGCCAGTTCTCGGTGCGGATCTCAACGTGACCGGCCGCGCGCTTGGCGCCATAGACCAACACAGATCCGACAGGCGCCTCGTACGGATTTGAGACCGGGAGTTTTTGAATCCGTAATTGTTCACCAGCTCCTGGCCGGCTTGTTTCGCCAGCGTTGTTTGCGGCCGGGACTTCACTACGCCGGCAGCAACCAGCGCTTCCTTCACGAAATGCCAGCACTTCGATAAGCGAGTGCGCACGTGCGCGTTCCTCGGCAATAGTGGCGGCCCGGCGCAATTTCGGATCAATCTGCGCATCTGCCTTGGCAATCGGCTGGACGATCTTCTTCGGATAATACTTGTCCACAACGTCGACCGATTGTTTTTTGCCGGAGGCGTCGGTGTAATTGAATACTGCCAACCCAACGTCCTGACCATGCACCATCGGCGCGAAGGCCATCATCAGCATTGTCATTACAGCCGCCAGCAGCGCCATGTAGCGAAGCGTGACGCGTGCCTCTAGTTCCGCCTTCGCTTTGATTCTTCGCAATTTCACAGCGCTTGGGCGCTCCACACGTCGCCAGACCGATTTCATGACTTCAATGTTGTTGTTCATTGTTGTTGCTTTCCATTGTTGCGAGCGCATTGACCCGCGTTCATTTGGGCGGAGCATGATTGCTCCGATCTGACGTCCACGGGAAATATGAGCCGCTACTGTAGACGCCTATTATACGTATCTATGGCGTATGTCAAGAACACATGTTTACGCCGACGCTTTTTTAGCGTATAGTCTTTCAGCCTGCGTGATCGGCTATGAAGAACGAGGTGTAAAAACTGCCAATGGCAAAATCCAAAAAGAACAAGAACAAACCGAAGCTCAACCTGACGGTGCGTGATGAGCAACGAAACAAACTGGAACAAATGGCCTCTTTAGAGAACCGTTCCGTCTCCAATCTTATCGAGGTTATGGCCGATGAACGCTGGAAGCGATTGGCCGAGCAGCAGGGCGTTGCTTACGCTAAAACCGTCGCGGAGGCGATGAAGCTTAAACTCGACATGGACAATCCAGCAGACCGCGAGAAATTGCGCCGAGCAGTTCTCGATCTTGTCGCGGGAGAGAAAGCCAAAGCAAAAGGCGTGGTTGAAATTCTCTCGTTCTCTTTCTGGCAAGCATTTTTGTGAGCAAGGCCGGAAAACAACCGTCGTAATGAAGAAAACAATATGAGAATAATCGCAACAGCAGTGCTGATCCTTCTGACGCTCGGGACTGACGGAAGCTGAACCGCGTGAGAAACGCGAGAAGAACGCGAGCACCACAACTACCATCATCGAACGCCAGCAAGCTGGACAAAGAAAGTGTCTGGAGTGCCAATACGCGACGCATTCGTGGCGGCCGCGAGATCGATATTTATCGCGACGGCTCAATGTGCGAAGAACAACTTCGTCGGTTACGACTGGAAACGGCAATTGGTGCTGAGTCGGCAATCACTAATCCACCGTCTCGCTACGGGCGAGGCGGCGGGGTTGAGGCGAGGCCGCGGCGTCAGGAGCAAACCTTGGGTAGGTGTGGAGTTGGAGTCGGTGTGGCTGTCGTAGTCGAAGTAGCCGTCGGCGTTGATGTTGCCGTAGGTGTCGATGTGGCGGGTTGGCGTCGCTGTCGATGTAGGGTAGCTGTCAGAGTGCCCGTGGTCCCAACCAGGCGGAATAGTTGGTCCGGCCCGTTTTGGGTTGGGCGGCAAGTAGTCTTGCGGCCCCAAGTAGGGCAGTTCGCCCCAAAGCCGCCGCCAGGGTTTTGCCAGGCTGCTCCAGAGTTTGATATAACCAACCGGTTGCCCCAGAACCATTCACCGGAGCTAGTGAAATCTTCCCGCGCCTGCACCGACACCCAGTAGGTGCCTTCAGCGAGCATGACCGGACTGGTCAACGTGATTACAAAAGTAAAGAATCCGCTGTATGGGTTGGCGAGCCGGCTTGCAACCAACGTCCCTGGCAGCGTGTGCGCTATCCGTGTAGAAAAAACATGGAACGAATCGGGCGGGACGGGAGGTTCGCTGGATTCGCCGATGACATCCACTTCAGTGATATTCCAAATCTGGCCTGCTGGGATGACGAAATCGTCAGCAGCGAAGCTGTCGTAATTGTCGAATTCAGGCTCGTAGTCCTGCGATGTGATGACCCCATCGGACGGGGAGGTGGTGGCGTGGGCGCAGGGTTGTTCATCTGATCGTAGAGGATGATAGCCGGTGCGGCCGGGATTGGAGGAATGAACAGATACGGCAATCGCGGGTGCGGCAGCTGCATTTGAGGTTGTGAGAAACTCCGACGCAGGCGATGCCTTACTCCGATTGGCAGGGTTTCGCTGCGCCAGCGCGAATGGAATCGTGCAGACGGCCACAAGCAGAAGCAGGTAAAACGCGCCTCGAACAAGATGCGGTTTAATCGCGGGGGTTAATTCGCTCGCTTCCCTCGCAATCGCCCGATAAAAGCGGAGTCATTGGGAGAATTGTGCCGAATCACTCGGCATTTAGGAAGCGGAATCATTTGGCAACGTAAGGAGCGCCCTACGGTTCTTTGAAATCGCCCGCGTGCTCGTGCGTCTCGATCACGTTGCCTGCTTCATCGTAAACGCGAATCACCGCATCGTGTGAGCGACTGTAATCCTGCGCGTATGTGAGCCCGCTTTATCGAATATGAGGCGTTAAATCGCGCCAAGTTACCGAACCATCAGGATGAAACACGAGCCGCACCGAATGAACACGACCACTAGTATCAATCAGATTGCCGTAGTCGTAGTTAATTGTGACTTCGTGGGTCTGCGCCGAGCTCTTCACCACGGTCACAAGCATCGCCCCTAGGATTATCAAAAGCGGCAACAGCCAAATAAGTTTTTTCATGGTTTTCACAGAGCGAAGTGTGCCGTAAAGGCTGCAGGATGGCAAGTCCGCTCACCACTCCTTGAAATCGCCCGCGTGCTCGTGCGTCTCGATCACGTTGCCAGCGCTCATCGTAAACGCGGATAACAGCATGATGTGCGCGGCTGTACGGTGCTCGGCGTAGCCGATTGCGTTGCAGCGGCTTCGGTCCGTCATACCAGAGCCGACCAAACGGCAACGCATCGGAAATTAGATCGACGCCGCGTTTGTCTTTGCGCGGGCGGACTTCGTGGTTGTGCAGTCGAGAGGTTCCGTTTGCCTCCTGCTTTTTTGATGGATTAGCCATGAACTCGCTAGGTAGCCGTTCAAGGCGGGAATGGAACAGACGCTAATCTTTGGCTCCAACATGTCTGCGCAGTTTTTGTAAGCGTTTTGATGTGACGAATGTCAGAACCTATTTGAGCAAAGGGCCGAATCGATCCATGAGAAGTCGCACTCGGATAACGTCCCGCCAAGAAACTGCGTCGGTGATTCTATCAAGTAGATATTTTCCTGATTGTCCGGACATCGTCATTCCGTCTGCTCTACAAGCTTCAAGATATTGTGACTTTTCAAAATTTTGGCAACACACCGGCTCGCACGGCTTTCTGTTGTTCATTGACTTAACCGACCCGCCAATACCCCCTTGCATAGGTTTTCAATTGCAAGCCGGCCAACATCATATGCTGGTTTGATAAATTGTGTTTTGACGGTGCATCGCTGGTCTCATGCTTCGTTGGTGCGTCGCTCGTCTGATGCTTTGATGGCGCATCGCTCGTCTTATCAACGATAAGAGAAAACCAAAGAACGGACATCATCCCAAAACGCTCAACACGTGCGGTTGCAGCGCAAGGCCTATAGCAGTGATGAGTTCGTTAGCGGTGCAGAAGCAAACTTCTGCACTCAGCACGGATTGAGAAAGTGACGGATTCTTTCCTTCGCGAAGAGGTCGCTGTCCTCAGAATCGCTGCATGAGACAAACATGGTTCTCCGAGCGATACTTTGTTAGGCATTGTTCTGATTCCGTTCTGACTTTTCTGGCTTTTCGGCGCTTAGCTGGGCAATCGTTCCCGGCGGGAATCGAACCCACATTTAAGGTTTAGGAAACCCTTGTTCTATCCGTTGAACTACGGGAACAACGACAATTTGCGATTTTAGATTTGCGATTGCCGATTGCAAATGGCGCAGGCGTGCCGGTGTAGACGCGTTGGTGGTTTCATTTCGGCGAGGCTCCGTGTGAGGTGATCATGCCTGAGGGCGATTCCCATACGCTGACGGTTTGCCCGGGGCTGATGCGAGATTAGCATGGACCGATCTCGATCGCGTGAGAACCCAAAATGTTGCCATCACTCGCTGGATAGCTGACGCGACTGTCGCGTTGCTGCCCGTGCTGGCCTGTTTCCTGGGCGGATCCACTCAAAAGTGGGAAGAGGGCATTGTCATTACGGTCCTCGCAATCTGCCTGCTGGTGCGACCGCCTCGGTTTTCACTCGGCGTGCTCACGAACCTCGTTCTTCTCGCCCTCCTTGTCTTGGCGACAGTCGCCTTTTTCCCAGGCCGCTGGTTTTCCAACCCGAGTGGCGTGCAGCACTCGTAAATGACTTCGGGATTCAGCTCCCATCGACGCTCACTCCCCAGCCGTGGATCACGCTGGGCTATCTGGTTAGCTTCGCTGCCGGGCTGAGTTGGCTCTATGTCGTCTCCACGCAAGATCTGGAGCTTCGCGAGGTGCGCTTTCAACTGCGCTTGTTTACCAGTGGAATTGCTCTCTTAGCCGCAATCTGCATCGCGCTTTACCTCGCACGCACCACGCTCGCATTCTGGCACAACGACCAAAATTTCGGTCCATTTCCAAATCGGAATCAAACCGGGGCTCTTTTCGCGCTCGCCGCGATCGTGATTCTTGCCTGCGCTCAGGACGATCTTCGCAAGCGAAGAAAACGGTGGATCGTCTGGGTCCTGGCGCTGGTCCTGATCGGGGCAGCGATCATTTTGAATTTTTCGCGCTCTGGAGTCGCGATCCTCATGGCGGGCAGCGCATTTTGGTTTGGCACGCAGGCGTTCAGACAGCGTTCTCCTGGCGACTCGCGCTTGGAATCTCTCTTTCTCTTCTTCTTTTGCTACTCACGGCGGTGCTGCTTTTCGGCGGGCAAACACTCGAGAGATTTCATCTTCACGACTTCGGCAGTGCTGACATCTCATCGAATCTCCGGTGGCAAATTTTTCATGACACGCTGCGACTCATCCGTAATTCGCCCTGGTGCGGGATTGGTTTTGGAAATTTCGAACCGATCTTTGCAATTTTCGTGACGCTTCCCTCGGCGGCGCGCGAGCCTTACATCCGGAAAGCGACTGGCTTTGGCTTTGGACTGAACTCGGGTGGCCAGCCGTGGTGCTTATCATCGTCGGTATTACGCTGCTTGCTAGTCGAGCTTTCCCGCTGCGAGCGGGAACCAACCAAGGTTATCGTCTCGCCGCGCTTATAGCAGCCCTCCTGTTTGCGATCGATGGAATTGTCGATGTTTCCGGGCACCAGATGGGTGCGGCGTTTGCGGCAGTATTTCTGCTTGGGCTCTCAGCGCATCGGCCGCTCTCTCTAAAAAGAGCCGGTGGACGTCGATCTTATTTCGTTTTGTCGGGTTGGTATTGCTTGCTGCGGGCCTGTCATTGGTAGTCGCCGCCCGCGGTGGAAAAACTCCTTCCTGGCTCAGTCGGTGTTGCCAGCGCGAAGCAATTGTCGGCCGTAGCCGATACCGAACGCAACTTTAGTGAAACAGTTGCACTGACGACTAACGCGCTTCGATGGGCGCCGCTCGATTGGGAACTTTACTTAGAGCGCGCGATCGCAGAGGTCGAACTCAAACAGACGAAAAACGCAGTCGATGATTTCCGCCGGGCGCGCTTTCTGGAACCGATCGCTTATGAAGTTCCGCTGGCCGAAGGAAATGCCTGGCTGCCGCACACGATCCAGTTTTGGCCGTAGCAGCCTGGCGTGAGGCGCTACGGAGAGCCGGACCTCTACGGCCGCAAGTCTACGCAAGCATGCTGAGCGACGCTTCGCTCGGGAGTCCAGAAGTCAGCCCGATTCTGGAGGCGATTGGACTGAACGAACACGATTTAGCCCTGCCCTATCTCAGCCGCATTTCCGGTGCTCGTTTCAATCGCGCTCTCGCGCAACTGTTGAGAAATGATCCGGACTTACGTTCGTTCGGTGAAACAGAAAAACTCGCGCTCTTCGCGTTTTGGTCCGAACGCGGCGACCCCGAGGAGATTTCCCGAGCCGTTGAACAGCATCCCGACTGGCTTCGTTATGCCTGGCTTGGCGTGGCGAAATACAAAGCCAGCAAGAATGATTTTCGCGCCGGCTACGAGTTGACCCAACGATACGGTGAACCGGTCGCGCTGCCGCGAGTCGCCACAAATTTCTCTCTTCAAGATTCGGAAAAGCGCTTCCAAGCCGCGCACGATAACTATGCCATTGGTTACGAACTTTATCGTGCGCAGATGCAGAACGGTCGGATTGATGATGCGCTCCTTACCGCCCGTCATTTTAGCGAACGGCCGAACTCGCCGGCCTATTTTCATTTCTTGGAAGCGCAATGTTGGGCCGAGAAACAAAATTGGGAGCGCGCTTGGAATGCATGGCAGGCCTTTCAGGCCGCGCAGGCAGCCAGCAGCGAAATAGATTCCGCGAGAGATTCAAGGGAGATTCTATCCGTTGAACTAACGGGGTGCGTTCGCGACGATACTGCGATTGTCGATTTTCGACTGCCGATTGCCGATTGCGAATTGTGCAGGCGCGTTGATTGCAGGTGGGTTGCTGGTTTGATTTTGGTAAAAGGCGCTCTGTGAAGTCGGGATTTATTCGCGTTCGTAATGGCTAGGGTATGTGAACGGTGGCAAAAATAGCAAACTGACGTCTTGTTTCGGATGGCTGTTTAGGCTTTTGGCGAGTATGACGTAGGCGTTATGAAGATCGAATCTCACGACCGTAGTCGAAGCCCTGTTGAATTCAGCCTATTTTTAAGGTGCCGCGCTTTCAGCGAAGGTATATTCATGGGAACGTGGCGAAGTGGAAGACTTCTGGAATGACACAATAGCTGACGCGGAAGGCGAGTATTTTTATCGGCTCGATTGTCCTTTTTTTTCTCATTCGCCAGGGACGCTGGGCATCGTGGACGGTCAGCAAGGTTAACAACGATCACGATGTTTCTAGCTGCGTTGCGAGATGCCTTAGCAGAGGAGGGATTCGATGGATTGGCGAGCTCTGCACCGACTGATCGAACGGCCAGACATTAATGATAACAATCAATTCGTTTTGCAGACAGAGACATCTTACCCACATACCTCCAGCAGAGAATTCAAACCTTTAAAAAAGGAAGATGAGGAGATTGAAGCAGGTAATGAGGAAAAGCGTCTCGAACTAGCGTTCGGCCTTCTGACGGACCGGATCGCCGAGTCTGTTGAGGCGGTTCGAGTTGATCCTGCGTTGAGCGACGAGAAGAAAGCGCCCAGATAAAAGCAAATTGACGACCTTTAGGGATCGGATTCTCGGATTGAAGACCATCATGGTATCTCTTGAATCCGAGGATGACGCGTATGTCATTTTCCAGGGCGCTGAATACGAGAGGCCGGGACCTAACCGTCTCTGATTTAGTGCGAACACACATCCACGCGCTTGCCGCAAGCCAATAAAATCGATCGCTCGAAAGAGCGTTTTAACACGGTTGTGGCCGCTTTTGAGGCTTCTCCGAGAGGATTTGTCGGTAAAATAGTTTTCTTCATCACTACTGGTTATCCAAATATGAATACACGACCGAGAAAAAGCTTTACCGAGCACTGAAGCGGCGTCAAAACGAAAACTGACGCGGAAAAATTCTAACTGACTTTGAAAGGGACGCAGTGTTGTATCGACAAATCCACGAACCGATACCCGACCGTGGAAAAATGAGGAGCGCGCGGTGCGGGGCTCGCTGCAGCCGGCTTGATGCTATTTCGGGTTCGGCAGCAGCTACGCCCTTCGTCTTAGCTGTGTTGCGAGAATATTGCGCGAGCAATTTAAAGAGTACTCGCCGTGCTCTGCTCGCCGTTGAGAACTTTCATTTCATTTTTTCACGGCAGTGACGTCGCAACGCTCCTCTGGCGGAATTTCATTTATGTCACCTTACATGCGCGGGAGTTAGATGCAGCTAAGTCACGCGAGCCGCCAGGTCAAAGCAAATTGACGAGCTCATTACGAAATTAAGGGCGAAGCTTCCGCCCTATGACGAGTTTGAAGCGAATTTTCGAGAAATCCTCGCGTCTGAAGTATACAGGAAACGAAAGTCGCTCGGGACTTACATTCTTCGGCGGATGAGTCGCGAACTGGAGTAATTATAATCTCGATAGGTCGAGTGCGACCTTGGAGCACCTAGCAAATCAGGGTGGCAAAACCCTACGTTGTCTGACAGAAGGGTTGCTGAATTGGCAACTTTTATCGTCGTTACGACGAAACGCTTAATCAGAAGCTTGGCAAAAAAGCCATTTAATCAAAAATTGGCCATTCTTAAAAAGTCTGCGGCATGGCTGGACCGATTTTTGGAAAAACAGCGCTCTTGGAACGCTGGAAAGATTCGGCAACATAGTCATGAATTGGCAAAACGGCCTTTGACCAGGTGTGGCGAATCTGAGTCAGCGATCACTTCTGACCGGCAATTACACCGGCGATACAGCGCCTCATACTGAGGCAGGATGCGATCTGCCGAGAAGCTGTTCGAGCGCGCGATTGCGACTGCGTTCACCCAGTTCGCGCGCCAGATCCGGAGATTCGACCAGCGTATCTAAGCCAGCAGCAGCCGCGGTTACATCGCCGAACGGATACAGAGGACAAGAATCTCCTATGACTTCGGGAATGCCACCGACGCGGAAGGCGACGACAGGTTTTCCATAGAACATCGTCTCAAGAATGCTTAGGCCGAAGCTTTCGTATTCGGATGTGTAGAGTCCCGCATCCGCGGCCCTCACATACTCGTCCACCACAGCTGTGTTTTGGCGAACAATGACAATATCCCGAAGTCGCAATTCATCGAGCAGGGGTTCGTAAGGATCAAAAGGGCCGCCTGCCATAATGAACAACCGAATGCGTTCCCGATTCTTCGACATCGCGATCGTGCGCAGCAGTAGATCGATGCGCTTCACCGGTCGCAAACTCGACATGTGCAGCACAAGAAATTCGTCGGTGATGCCGAGTTCGCGTCGAACTTCATCGCGGCTTCGCTTCGGTTTATTCGGCGTGAAGAAATTCGGAATGACTTCAATCGGTCGTTTCAGACGGAAGATCTCCTGCGTTTGGTTCCGAAGACTTTCCGAAACTGCCGTCACCGCATCAGAGTGCACGAGGGCGTGCTCGATGGCGGTGCGGTAATCGGGATCCTGGCCCAGCAGAGTGGTGTCGGTTCCATGCAATGTCGTGACGATGCGCGGAGCTGATGGGCCTAACATCTGCGAGGCCAAACACGCGGCGAGTGCGTGCGGCACCGCGTAATGAACATGAAAAAGATCGAGCTGCTGGGAACGCGCGACCTCCGCCATTTTCACCGCGAGCGGCAGAGTGTAATCCGGCGATGGAAACAAAGGGTTGTGCGCAACATCGACTCGATGGAAATGAAGGTTGTCCTGCGGCAGGTCCAGCCTAACGGGTTGAGCATAGCTGAAGAAGTAAACTTCATGGCCGCGGCGCGCCAGCTCTGACCCGAGTGCCGTCGCCAGGATCCCACTTCCGCCGATCAACGGAAAACACGCGATCCCAATTTTGAGCGGCCCCGATTTCATCACCCCTCCGTGTAGGATTTGCCGAAGTCGGAAATCTCGTCGCGCCTGACGAATTTCACCTCGGGAGCATCCGCCTTGTTGACGTAATCCTGCTCGCTCGCGCCGGCGACGTAATGGGTGCACCGAATCACTGATTGCATCCAAACGAAACGCGTGTCTCGGGTCGGGCTGATTTGTTCCGGACCGAATTCGCCTCCGGGAATTTCCAGAAACCGATCGCCGCCTTTGTGCAGCAGCAATTTTCCGTCGCGATAACGTGCACGAACGATTTCTCCTTCATACGGCTGATCCACGAAATAGTCTGAGACCGCCGCAGCACGTGCTCTGAACTGGGGTGCGCTGGAGCGCTCTACGCGGACGCCGTCCAGCAAACCCATTCGGGTGTACATCTCGAGACAGAAATCGGCGACGTTCGACGATCTAGTTTCCTTGAAGTGTTCCACCAGGGTCTGCGGTATAACTTGGAAGTTGGCGCGCAGTTTTCTCGTGCCATTCCGGAAGAACGCGTTTGGCATAGAGCGGGGAAAACTGCTTTTGGATCCGATTCTCGAACTGAAAATTCAGAGCTACTTCCCGGTTGCTGTGGTGGTCTCGCAAAATGGTAGTTGTCTCGCGCGGGTCATGATCGCTGTCGTGACAGAAAAAGACGATTTCTCCGCCGATCTCCTTTTGCAGGCGGCGAGCCGTCACAATTTTAGCGAATAAGAATCGCTTGGGAAAAATCCGCACGGTTGCTGGCCGAAACAAATAATCGGGTGATCCATGGCTCAGAACGAGCTTCATACCCCGGCGGACGCTTCCGCGCTGCGAAACAGAGTTTGCTGCAGGATCGGCGCGAGAATCAGTACGGCCGCGCACCCAATAAAATTATACCAGAGGTAACCGATATTCGTCGTCGCGAACAGGACGAAGACGAGCGTTTGCGCAATCAGCGCCGCAAAAAACACCGCTGATCCGGTGACTCGGCGAATAAAGAAAGCTGTCAGGAAAAGACCGAGGATGCTGCCGTAAAAGATCGAGCCCAGAATGTTGCCGGCTTCGAGGAGATTTTCGACCAAACTCGCAAATGAAGCGACGCCTATGGCGATCAAACCCCACGCTGCTGTCAGCGCCTGGGCCGCGACTACGTAATGATGGTCGCTCGCGTTCGGTCGAATCAACGGCCGATAAAAATCGATCGCGGTGGTAGACCCGAGAGCGTTTAGAGTTGCTGCCATTGCGGACATGGTGGCGCACAAGATCACTGCGATGAGTAATCCGACAATTCCGTGCGGCATCTGTTGAAGAATAAAAGTGATGAATACGTAATCCGATTCCTTGCTCTTCGGATCCACGCCCGCTTGCACGAGAACTGCCTTGGTTTGATCCCGTAACGCGTGCGCCTCTGCATCCAGTTTGCGTAGCTCGTTCATCGCCGCATCGCGCTCGCTTGAGGATGCAGTGGAAACAGCGCGAATCGCTGCGCGTCTTCTGCATGAAGACCTCATCGGATTGCGTCTGCAACTGCGTTAACTGTGGCGCATAGCCGCTTCTCCATCGCGCGCTGGTACGCAGGTTGATTGAAGTAAATCGGCGGCTTTTCGAGTTGGTAAAACATGAAAACAATCGCGCCGAGCAGCAGAATGAAAAACTGCATCGGCACCTTCACCGCGGCGTTGAAGAGCAACCCGAGGCGACTCTCTTTGAGCGAGCCTCCCGCGATATATCGTTGCACCTGCGATTGGTCCGGCTCCGAAATACGACAGCGCGAGGAAAAACCCGCCAATAAGGCCCGACCAGAATGTATATCGCTTGTGCGGGTCGACCGAGAAATTGACGGCTTCCAGTTTGCCCATTTTACCCGCGATCGACAGCGTGTTTTCAAAGGAGAGATCGGGCGACAACCGGTAAACCGCGACCGCAAATGCAATCGCCATGCCGACCAGGATCACGATCATCTGGTAGCGTTGCGTGATGCTGACAATTTTTGTCCCGCCGATCACTGTGTAGACAATGACGAGACCACCCGCGAGCCAGATGGTCAGGTTCAAGCGCCAGCCGAGCAACGCGGAGAGAACAATAGCCGGCGCGTAGATCGTGATCCCGGCCGCGATGCCTCGTTGGATGAGAAACAAAAATGCGCCGAGTAACTGCGTCTTTCGATCAAAGCGTTCGCCGAGGTATTGATACGCCGTGTAAACCTTCAGCCGCTGATAGATCGGAACGAACACTGCGCACACGACAATGAGCGCGAGCGGTTGCCCAAAATAATTCTGGATAAAACCTATACCGCTTTCATACGCCTGGCCGGGCATGGAAAGGAACGTGATCGGCCCAGCCTGCGTTGCGAGCACAGACAGGCCGATAGTGGCCCAGCGAATACTCGCATCGCCCTTGAGATATTGGCCTAACGAGGCGCTGCCGCGCGTTCGCCAAAGGCCGTAAAGCGGAATCGCCAGAATCGTGGCGATGAGAACAAGATAATCCAGCCGGTTCACGAGAACCGGAGAGTAAACAGGTAGAGGAGCACCACCTCCACCGCAAAAAGTGAAAGCGCCAGGCCGTACGCTTTGCGCCAGGAACCCGCATCTGCGTTATCATCTCGTGCGCTCATTTTCCCAACGACAACATGTTCGCGAATAAGCGATAAGCTCCCGGGACTCCGGCTGGCAACTGCCGAAACCAGGAATAACTGGTATAGACAAAGAAACCTTTGCCTGACTTCGCAACCAGCAGACCGCCGTCGAGTGGTTTTTCCTTTGGATCGTTGCACGACAGGATCGGTGTCCAGGCGGGATCCCACTTGTTAGGAAAATAAAGTCCGCGTTCCTGAACCCATCCGTCGAAATCCTTCGGCGTGATTTTGTTTGGGATGTTCATGAGCGGATTATTCGGCGCCAGAACACGCACCTGTGCATTTTCGTCGGTGACGCGGTCACGTGAAATCTCCAATGGATACGGCCCCAGTTGGTTGGTCTTAAGATCCGCGAGTGTGTTGTAGCTGCGCGATGGCAACTCCGCCTTCTTTTACATAGGCAAATAATTCCGGCAACCAGTTGGAAATTCGATCCTGCGTGTTGTAGGCGCGAATCCCCAGCACGACGGCAGAGAACTGCGCCAGGTTCTTCGCCGTGATCTCCGGTTCGCTCAACATCTTCACTGAATACCCGATTTGTCTCAGGCTTTCCGGAACATCATCGCCGGCGCCGGGAATGTAACCGATGCGCTCGCCTTTCTTGCGGATATCTGCGCGAACTAGTTTGGCTTGCGCCGGTGGCATCAGCGTCTGCACGCCGATGTGCGGATAGGAAATGCGCACGCGCTCGAGCGAATAGTCGCGGCCGTCGATCGAAACGATTGCTCGCAACGTGCCTTCGCCATTTTGATTCGGTGGTTTAACGCTAAACGTAGCCACCATCTCGGCATCGGCTGCCTTCAGGTCTATCGGGATAGACGCCGGAGAGATCTCCCATCCCTGCGGTGCAGCCAGTTTAAGTTCTCCTTTCACAGGACCAGTGGCCGCGGTGACGCGCACTAGAAACAGGTTTTGCCTCGTTCGTCGGGAATACGAAGCACGCTATTCGCCAACGTTCACGAACACCGGCGGCGCAATCACTACCGGATCGCGGCACTTCGCCGGCCACCGGGTCGACGGTGCGATAGCTTCGTGTCAACCAAATAGCGCAGTTCCTGTCCGCTGACCTGCAAAACTATCTCGACCGGAAGAGCAGGGGGATTCTCAGGGAGACCGATAAGCTTTTGATCGTCGACAGCGAATGTGCCGAGCGCCTCGGGTTTGCGAAGCCAGTACGGCTGCGAATACGGAGCATCGTCCGGAATCCTGGACGACAGATCCTTTGTAACGAGTTCGTTCGATGGAAGCGGCCGCATCGATTTTGTTGGAATCGCCAGTGTTGGGGAATCGTAGCTCTTGCAGTGTAACCGGAATGTTCGAGCGATTGATTGCCTCGAGTTTTATCGTCGCGGTTTGCCCGGGTGTGAACGCTTCAGTCGCTGTCGACGCTTCGACATGCAAGCCGAGACATGCAGCGATGATTTTGTCCAGCTGTGCTTTTTTCTCCGCTATCCAGGACTCATCCTGAATTCCACTCATCGCCTGCCGCAACTTCAACAACTCGAGTGCCCGACGCAGCTGGATCGGCGGGATTGAACTTCGAAATGATCTGACGAATTTCTGCGGCGACGGATTCGGAATTCGCGACGCGCGACCAGCTCGTGTCGACACCTTCGAAAAGCAGAGCTCGTCATCGGCTGACCTTCAACGGTTTGAAATATTCTTTTCGCGCGCCGCGTAGCGGCGCAGCCTACCCACGCCCTGGCTTTTGTGCATACTCACGCTTGCCGCCGCGATTTCCGTGTGCGCTTTGCCGAGAAGCGGATTGTAACCGCCAGCTTCCAGAACGGTCAGACCCGTCGGATCGAATGGAAGATTTCGGTTCGTAAAGAAAAACGGAGACGTGTTCCAAACCAACCGCGTCGCTTGCCACGGCTTCACGAAAGCCAGTTGCTCTGGAAAACGATTTGGGTCGGCCGCTGCTGAGAATGCTTCCTGCGCCAGAATCGCTGACGCCGTATGATGGCCATGCGTCTTTTGATCCTCGGGACTGAAGCGCGTCACTATCACATCCGGTCGGAAATTCCGGACGACCCACACGACGTCAGCGAGAATTTTGTCGTGATCCCAGATGTGCATTGTTTCGTCAGCCGTCTTCGAAAACCCGAAATCGATCGCCCGTGTAAAGAATTGCCTGGCGTGATCGATGCGCCGCGCATCGAGCAATTCCTCTGTTCGAATAACGCCGAGCCGCTCGCCCAGTTCCGGCCGATCAAATTCTGGCCGCCGTCCCCGCGCGTCACCGAAAGATAAGCGGCGTCGTAGAGCGAACCGTTCGCCCAGAACGCCATCAGATTTGTGTTTTCGTCGTCGGGGTGCGCCGCGATGTAAAGAACGCGGCCAAGCACGTTGAGCTTTTGTAGTGCGAGCTGAATCTCGCTCGCATTCATTTGCTCTGGAGACAACAAGGGCGGCGCATCGGCGGAATTGGCCGTGCTTGCGACAGCGAGGATCGCGGCCACAACGGCTGCTCGCCAACGGCGCTTTCTGTAGCGGCGGTCTCTGACCGCCGATCGCGCGATGCTGTGGTGCATCAAGTGCAGCGGCGCACTTTCCGGTGAGCGTCCCATCGAGGCTATCGTCCCAAGTCCGAGATAGCCCGCGTTACTTGTTGATATCCTGCTTGGCCTCGAGCCGATCGATGAGCCCCTTAATAGCCTGCTTTTGCGCCTCACTAGGAGCGGCAGCTTGCGCCTGTTTCGCATCGTTCAGCGCGCCGGCGAAATCACCAGCTGCAGATTTTATGCGAGCCTGAGCTAGATACCCGAAGACTCCGTTGCGGAAAACGTTTCGCCACCTCTTTAAAGATCTCCATGGCTTGGGCACCCTGCTTCTGATTCTGCAACTGCCGCCCATACGAATATAGTTGCGGTGCAGTGGCCTTCTCGAGCGCCTGGTTCCAGGTGGTTTTCGCCTCATCCGGGCGATTCAGGGCTTTGAGGATATCCGCTTTGGTACTGAGATTATCGAACCTTTCCTCATTCTGAATTGAGGCATCGGCCCAGCGCAATCCTTCATCGAGATTGATCTTTCTGGTTAAACAAAACTGCGCCCCCTGGTCCAAGGCTTGCCAGGCAAACTGGCCTGCGCCTTTCAGTTGGGCTCGAATATTCTGCAACGTCTGGTCCGCATCGTTGACAGAGACAGTGAAAGGAACACCCAACTTCTCCCACTTCAGCGTCACCGCCGTCGAAGTTGGTTTCAAATCTTCAAACTCGAATTCGAGCGCATCTTTGGTCTCGGCGAGCGGCCTGGGTTTCACATCCACGCGCAAAGCATCTTCTTTCTGGTCGTAGCTGTAGCTTCCCCATCCTGTGTTGGTTTTCGAAAAGATCACCGTCCACGAATCCTGATTCGGGATCATATGCAAACCATAAACTCCTTTAGGGAGCGGCTTCCCTTCCACCGAAACTGCATCGCTGAATTCAATCGTCGTGTTTTCGTCAGCGCCCGCGCGCCAAACTTTGCCGTAAGGAACGAGGCCGCCCCAAATTTTTCGCCCGTTCACCAATGGGCGGTGGTATTTGACCGTGATATCCGTCAGCGCAATGCGCTGTTTGGCCTCGGCAGCCTGGCTGACGTCAGGCGTCTTCAAATCGCTTTGTGCGAGAAGCGATTTGGCCGAGCCCGACAATGGCGAAACAAAGAGCGAATGGCTTAAGCGTGATTGTTTTCATATTGTGGCGGTTACCCTTCCCAGATTTTCGATACTCCGCTACCAGATAATTCACGATTTGAGAACTATCGACAGATCCTCCCGATTCGGCGTTCAATGCCTAAAGCCGGTGCAACGAACCTTCGCTCTTTGTCATGTCGAGCAGAAGTCGAGACATCCTCGAAATTGCTGACACAGCGTTATCAGAAAAATCGAGCTAGAGTTTCCTCGACTGCGCTCGGTAATGACAGAAACCCGGCCGCCGCAAGCTACCTTGTGTCGTTTCCGCTGCGACAGGACAAAGAGCGTCGAATGCCTCCGCGCTACTCGACCTCGCTACGTCGTAATCTCGAGCTGGTGGCCGTCGGCATCGCGGAAATAAATCGAGTGTGCGATCTCGTGATCCTGGAATTCGAATTTGATTCCGCGCTTTTCGAGTTCGCGCTGCGCCCCGAGGAAATTTTCCCGGTCCGCGCGAAACGCCAGATGAAGCATTCGAATTTCGCGGTGCGCGGACGTTTTCGGCTCCTGGTTCGCGGGGAACAAGGCGATCCCGGTGTTTCCTTTGCCAATAAAAGTCGGCACCCCGTTCCACATGCCATCATGAAGTCGCTCGAACCCGAGAACGTCGATGTACCATTTGGCCGATCGTTCGATATCGCGCACGCCGAGCGCAACATGATCAATTCCTTCGAGGTTGAACATAGCGAGATAGACCTACGCCTTCAGAATGACAGTGCGCAAAGCGTTCGAATCGGTTGAAATCGCGATCGAAGGAAACAAGCTCGGCGCCATGCTCGATCGCGAGCGCGGCCAGGTGCGCGTCACTGGTCAGATTTCCAGCAGTGCCAACCGGCTCCAGGAGGCTGCGCAAAATTGCTGCATGATTTTCACCCGGATGGACGACGACTGCGTTGTCCGCCCTTAGCCAATCTTCGACAACCCGAACGCGTCGGCAATTCTGAGAGGCCTGGCTAGCAGACCGCGTCGAGTAGAAACGCGAATAAAGGCGAGCAGCACGATCCACGCGAATCCGATTGGCTCTGTACTCCAAGAACGCCGCTTCGATCCATTTTCTCGCGGACGGGTGTTCTCTTGCATCTGCGTTGGCTGCGTGGACGAGCACATTTTGCATCGACGAGTTTCATTTACCCAGCTTGAGCTTGCGAATGATCTCCGCGTCCTCCAACTCCGCAGCGAGCTGGAGCGCCTTCGCAAGATTCACACCGGGCGCGGCCGGACCCATGCGAGAAAGTCTTTTGCCGGAAGCGCGTTGGTTTGGGTTTGTGGGTCAATCCGTGGCGTATGGCCGAGTTCAACACTTTCTTGAACGACTGGCCTCGCTCACGCACGGCGCAGCGCAGGAGTTTCTCCACGTCGGGATCGAGCGTTACGGTCGTTCTCATTACCGCATCATGACAGCAATCAATATGCTGTCAAGATGTCATGTCCGGAAGCTAGCCGATTTGTATTTCCGGAGGGATCTCTGGATTCATCAATGACGCGCCGCCATCGGCATAGATCACTTGTCCGGTAATCCAACGGGCTTTCTCCGAACAGAGCAGTATAACGACATCGCCGATATCCGCAGGCGTGCCCAGGCGCCCCATCGGCGTCCAACCGCCGATGTGCCAATTCCGAACGAGTTGCTGCGCCTGCTCAGGCAGCGTGTTCCAACACGCTATCCTCAGTCCATCCCGGGCTGATTGCGTTCACGGTGATGCCGCGCTTCGCCACGGCTACGGCGAAATGCTAACCAGTGATTCCAGGGCGGCTTTCGCTGCTCCCATGGCTACCCACGGTTGGTGTCCACCGGTGCGACTTCCTTCCGCGTAAGTAATGGCGAGGATTCTTCCGCCCTCACGCATCATGGGAAGCGCTTCGCGAACACCGACGAGAAATGCTTTTGCCCTGCGAATCGAACGCTGCGTCCCATTGTTCTAACGTGATATCGAGAGGCGGCTGAAAAATTTGGACGCCTCGGGTCTTGGCGTTGGTGATGAAGATGTCCAAGTGGCCGAATTCCGCCTTCAGCTTCCGAAACATCTGCGCGATCTGGTCTGGCTGCGTCACGTCGGCCTGCACCAGAAAAACCATCCGACCCGCATTTGCGGATCTGTTCGAGCGTTTCTTTCGCAGCAGCCTCGTTTTGGAAGTAGTGAACGCCGACTTTTACTCCGCTTTCTGCCAGTGACAGCGCGATGCCTCTCCCGATTCCACGCGAACTGCCAGTGATCAGGGCGTATTTTTCATGAGTGCCATGGGATGGTTGGACAGAATTTACAGAATTGCGCGGGATCATTAAAGGTGGAACGCGTTGTCCTCAACGCGTTGGCAAGCGCTGCGGCGCAGCCGTCCTGACATTTGTAACTAGCTTCCAGCAGCCAACGCCATAAGAGGAGAACTGTGCCTTCGGCGATTCTCGTTTGGCATCGCCTTCAGGAGAAGTCGATCCACCTTAGTCGCTGCGGGGATGGTGCCAATCCGCACTATCGGCGGTAATCCAAGCGATCGTCCAGTTTGCCAGTTCGCAGCGCGTCGAGAACGCTGCGTAGTCTTTGAACGGACCTCAACGGCGCTCCAAACCACTTTTGGTTTCGCTTCGTCCTTCGCCAGTTTGGCAACCAACACGTGAAACGTGTGCGCGATCCCGCCGCGCTCGTAATGCACAACGTGATAGTCACCGCCGACGGCCGCCCAAATGAGGCGTTTGCCTGGAAGCGTTGGATCGATGATAGCGTCAGTCGCGTTCCATTTCTGACCGGATCGGCGAGCTTGCCGCCGCAAACTGTGACGATTGCCGGTGGTAAATCGCTGGTGGAATGAACCTCATGAAAACGTGAGGAGTCCTGCAAAACCTTTCGAATCTTCTGCTGGAAGTTTTGTCACATCCGCGCAGCACCAGCTCTGAACTGCGACAGCGCAGAGTAGATGAAAGCGATATGCCTCATCCGCATTTACACGACAGCTGATCTAACGAAGTCAAGGTGAGCTGCCGCGAGAGACGGCGTGCACGGCAACCGGTGAAACAATCGAACTTATAAAGCCGGATATGATGGCGGCTCGCGATCTCCATCGCCTTGTTAGGCGTTTCAGTCATGTTTGACTGGTGTGCCAAAAATTCTGGGGCTCGGCATCGTCGCTGAGGAGTAGGTCTGCCAGTATGTAAGGAGGTCGTCGGCCTTGACGTCGAATGGGCCCTTTATCGAGCGCGCTCGCCGACGCTCAATACGGTATGTAGCTGCCTTCAGTGGCCTACCAACCCTGTAAATAATCGTAACCTGACGTGAATCAGTGGACCATTTCGCCGCAAACGCGTCAGCGCCCGTGTTGCAAGTGCCCAACGATCTCTTCTAGCGGACCAATTTTCTTTCCGCTGATAGCATCAGTGAGATACAGGTGGAAAATCATAGTAGCCTAGGTAACCTGATCCGTGCGCGGTGATCGCGAACTTTCCGTCCGGTGATATGCCATTGGCAATGGTAACATACTCGTCAGAGTCCATACTCGTAGTTTGATGTGGCGAGTGCGAGAGTGACGGAAAGCACCAGGACCGAGGCGACCAATCTATTTGCGACCATACGCCTAACGAGAATTCGGCCTGAAAAATCTGCAATTAATTGCAGACAAAATCTGTATAATCACTGCTCGCCACGCGGCGGCGTGGGCGCGGACTGGGGAACTGAAGCCTTTGAGGCTTACTTCGCCGACGTCCTCGAAAGAAAGTCCTTTGCCGATGCACAGCTCGGCGATTGCGTTTGATACCAGAATTTGTTCGGGATGCGCGTGAGCGCACAGGCGGGCGGCCAGTTGAACTGTCGATCCAAATAGATCGTTATTTTGCTCGACCGGTTCGCCGGCTGCCGCGCCGACTCGCACCTTGAGTGGATGTTCAGAGTTCGTTTGGGCGTGCTTGTCCAATTCCCGCTGAATCTGAATTGCGCATCGCACTGCGCTAGCTGCCGAAACAAACGACGCCATGATTCCGTCCCCGGTATGTTTTACCTCGCGTCCCCCAGCGCGGACAACGCATCTCGCACGATCGTGTCGTGCACGCCAACGATTGCAAGTGCGGCTTTGTCACCCAGCGATTGCGTTAACGTTGTCGAATTTACAACGTCGGTGAACAGAACAGTTCGGATTCCCGGATCTCGTTCATTGGATCCGCCACCAGGAGAAGGACCGCTCCGGCCGGATTTGTTTCCGTCACCGCCGAGGAACACTTCTGCTACGTCGGGTTGCACCTCGATAATTTTCTCGGCCATCATCCCGTGAGCTTCGCGATGCACACACTCTGCCGCCTCTGCGTTTCGGCGCATGTGCGAGGCAAAAAACTTTGCTGCCATCCTCATTGACCCAGTAGCTGTGATATTCGACGCCGTATTTCCTGCTGGATTTCCATATCCTTGGCGTGAGCCTTCGCGACGTCTTCCGGAGTTGTTCCCTCCGGAAGATTGTGAATGTCCATGTATAACGGCATAGGCGCTGATTTTATCGAGATATTACGCGGTGCAAAACGCTGATCTCGGCAGGATGACTCAACGTTTGGTAAACAACGCAATAGCGTTCGGTCAGACGAAGCAGTGTCGCGATCTGCTCTTCGGTCGCGTCGGTATCCAAATCGATGTTCAATCGAATTTGCTTAAACCCGACGGGCACATCCTTCGAAACGCCGAGCGTGCCGCGAAAATCGAGATCGCCTTCCGCGCGAATTGTCGCGTCACGTAACGAAATGCCGAGAGCGGTAGCGACTGCGCGCAATGTGACGCCTGCGCATCCGACCAGCGCTTCGAGCAACATGTCGGCGGAACACGCGCTTTGCCCATCGCCACCGGTCGCCGGATGAAGACCGGCTTCGACGCGCGCTTTTCCGGTTTCGATTTTGCACGTCATGTTTTCGCCGACGCGTCCCTCGGCTCTGCAGCGTGACTAATGCTGTCTCAGGGCGCTCGCGATACTGCGCTTTCAGGGGGGCTTGCGATGATCTTAGCTCGTCAGCAGTCATTGCTTCATTTTCACGTGTTGAGGCCTGATTTTCAAAATTTGAATAGGTAACGACTCGTTTACTTCGCGAGTGTTCCGCCTCTGCCTTCGTAGGGGTGAGGGTCCAGCCGTCGCGGGAACAGTCTTTACCCCTCACCTCAGTCCTCTCCCCTTCGTAGGGGAGAGGCGGCTTCACTCGAACCGGCCGGCAGGTGATTATGTCGGCTTAATGTTTTGATTCACGCGGAAGAAATTATCGGGATCGTATTTCTTTTTGATCGCGACCAGCCGTTCGTAATTGCCGCCGTAGGTTTTCTTCACGCGTTCCTCTCCTTCGTCGCCCATGAGGAAGTTTACGTATGCTCCGCCCGCGGAAAACGGATGCACCGCATCGTAATAGCTCTTCGTCCACGAAACGATTTTCTCCTTGTTCGCCGGATCAGGATCAACGCCGACGATGACCTGGGCCCACATCGCATCGCGATAATTCCACGCCGTATCATTTTTGCCGACGCGTGCTGCGGCGCCGTTGATCGGATACATATGCATGGTGGAATGCATCGTTGGAAGCGCTTCACCGAAGCGAATGTGCTGCGCAATCGCGTCGTCGCTTATTTCATTCACGAAATCGGCGCGCCAGTACCCATTGCAGGCCCGGCGGATAAAGCGCGTCGAACATGCTTTGCAACGCCGGCTGCGGCAGCGGCCCCACGAAATCCAGCGCAGGCTTTTTGAAGGCCCGGATCGGCGCGAATGTTTCTTCTGCTTTCTCTAGTGGTCCGGCGTATGCCCACACGACGCCGCACATTTTTTCATGTGCAGATGTTCGGGGAACGGCGGAGCTGGCGGCACCGTAAGAAAGGCGAAGAAGCCATTCAGATCATCCGGCGCCGACGGGATCAGATCGCGATACCATTTCATCACGTCGGCTGTCTCGCTCAGTTCGTAGAGCATTGGGCCGCCATAGAGCGTGTCGATCGGATGCAGCTTGAACGTGAACGACGTGACGACGCCAAAATTGCCGCCGCCGCCGCGAAGCGCCCAGAACAAATCCGGATTTTCATCGGCGTTGGCTTTCACAAATTTGCCGTTCGCCAGGACGACATCAGCCGAGAGCAAATTATCGATGCTCAGACCCGCATTTGCGGGTGAGATGACCGACGCCGCCGCCCAAGGTCAATCCGCCGACGCCAGTTGTGGAAATGATTCCGCTCGGGGTCGCGAGTCCGAACGCATGCGTGGCATGATCGACGTCGCCCCAGACGCATCCGCCGCCGGCTGTGACGGTGCGAGCCGCGGGATCGACTCGCGTGTATTTGATCGACGCGAGATCGATCACGAAACCGTCATCGCAAATTCCCAGACCGCCTGCGTTGTGACCGCCGCCGCGGATGGAGACAAGCAGATCGTTATCCCTGGCGAAGTTCACTGAACGGATGACATCTGCGACATCAGCACACCGCGCGATCAACCGCGGCTTTCTTGTGGATCATTCCGTTGTAGACCTTGCGCGCTTCATCATAATCGGCGTCGCCCGGCTCAATCAGCCGTCCGCGAAGGTTTGCTTTAAAATCGGCAATAGAATTCTCGTTGAGCATATCAGGAAGCAGTAGGTTTGTTTTTAGTTGGACTTTCGTCCTGTTCGACGCGACATAATAAGGGGTTCGCTCGGTGACTGTCCACGACGCAGAATGTAGTAACCAACTACTTTGTATGTAGTATTGCTCTGGCGCTCATGAGCATTCGCTATGGTCAATTCTGCCCCGTATCCAAAGCTGCCGAAGTTTTAGGGGAACGGTGGACGATTCTCATCATTCGTGAGCTTTTGCTCGGAACGACGCGCTTCAAGGACTTTCAGCGTGCGTTGTCGCAAATCTCTCCGACTTTGCTGACCAAACGCCTGAACCAGCTCCAGGAATGTGGGCTTGTCGTTCGGAAAACGGTGCCCTGATCAGCGGCGAACGGAGTATCAACCAATGCCCGCGGCCAAGGAACTCAAGCCAATCATCCTCGGTCTTGGCAAGTGGGGGGATGAAATGGGCGCGCGGCCAGATGAACGATGATGAACTCGACGTGGAACTGCTCATGTACGATCTGCATCGCCGGGATCGATGTTACCCAACTCCCGGGTGGACGAACGGTAATTAAGTTCCTTTTCCGCGGTCTTCCAAAGTTTGGGCATTGGTGGATCGTGCTCGAAAATGGGGCGCGTGAGTTGTGCGTGGACAATCCCGGAAAGGAAATCGATGTCCATTTAACCACGGACCTGCGAACGATGGCTCACATCTGGGCCGGTGACATGGAGATCCGGGCGGCGAAGAGGACCGGCCAGCTGCAATTAACAGGCAATCCGGTCCTAATTCGGACGGTATCTGCCTGGCTGCGGCCCGGGCTATTCGCCCACGTGCGGCCTCACGCCGAAACTTCGAGCCCGGAACGATCTGGCCGACTTCTTTTTCCAGCTTCATCGGTGACGCGAACGACAAAGCGCAGTTCGCCCAACCGCATGTTCAGTAAACTTCGGTTAGCCTTCATCCCTCGACCGCCCAACTGACAAGCGACAAAGGACTATCCTGCAGCTTGAGGCGCTTTTTTCTTGAAGCGCCAATTCATTCTTAGCTAGCCTTCGCCAAGAACGAACTTTGCGCGATGCTCCTACAGGACAAAGTTTGGAGTCGCCGCGATTTTTTGAGACTCGCCGGTCGCGCGGGATTGCTCGGTGCTTTTCCGACGCTGGCGAGTGCCGCTGCCGCGCTTGAGCCGGACACCGTCTGCATCTCGATCCTGCACACGACGGATTTGCACGGCCATATTTTGCCGACATCTGATTACGACGGAACTGCTGATCGCGGCGGTTTGGCGCGTTGCGTCACGCAAATCCGCCGATGGCGGCAGGCAAAATCCGAACTCGATCCTGGTCGATGTCGGCGACGTCTATCAAGGCACAGAGGTGAGCCTCCGAAACAAGGGCGAACTGATGATCGATCTTTTCAATCACCTCAAATACGACGCCTGGGTGATTGGCAATCACGAATTCGATTGGGGAATCGGAGCCGTTTACTAATGCGCTACAAAAATCGGCAATGCCGGTGCTGGGTGCGAACACAACGTTAGACGGAAAACCGGCCGGCTCATCTTCCGATTCGCAACATCCGTTCGCAAAGGTTCAGCCATTTATCGTTAAGGAAATTGAGGGCATCAAAGTCGCAATTATCGGAATCACAACGCCGGGCATGTCGTTCTGGCTTCCGCGGGAGTTTACCGTTGGAATCGATTTTCAATATCCCGTTGAGGCTGTGCGCCGCGCAATTGCGAAAGCGAACAGCGAAGGCGCGGACGCGATTGTGCTCACAGGTCACATGGGACTGAAGCCGCGCACGGGCGGCGATGACTTTGCGAACACGGTGATGGCGTTAACTTCCGAGTTCCCGGATGTCGCAGCTTTCATAGCGGGCCATACTCATCAGGCGATTCCAAGTCGCCTGACGAATCGCGTGCTCTTTCACGCAGGCGGACCACTTCGGAATTCACGTGGGCCGCGTCGATCTGTTGTTTGATCGAAATTCGAAAAAATTGCTACGTCGTGAAGCGATCTGTGAGCTGATGGATAACCGTTTCGATCCGGATCACGGTTGTCCTTTCAAGAGCAGGATCGCAGCTTGCGGAATCGGAGGCGTCGCTTGCACAGCCGATCGGCGAAGTTGACGGAGACGTTGCACGCTCGCGGCCGGCGCGGTCACCCGAGTGAAATCGAGAAGCTGATCGGCGCCGCGATTACAGAGACATTGGCGGAACGAAGCATTATGGTCGATGCGGTCATGCATGGCGTCTTCGATGAAAACGCTAAACTTGCTGCAGGCCTAACGACGGTAAACGACATTTGGAATATCATTCCCTACGAAAACCTCATCGTTACCGCCACGCTCTCTCCTGATGAAATAAAAAGCGTGATGGAAGAAGTGTATGCCAGCCATGAGCCGCGAAGTTTGCTGGGGATCGCAGTAAGAGTGGAGGGTCGCGGTCCCGATCGCAGGATCACCTCAATGACATTTCCAGATGGACGCGCGCTGGAGCGCGATAAGAGATACGTAATCGCGGTCAACAGTTTCGACGCGCGGAGCGGCGGCCATCATTTCATGAAATTGCGAGCGTTGCTTGACAGGCCGGAGGCGAATTGCGTTCTGCACCCCGTGCAAACACGCGACGCGGTCATCGATTATTTCCGGCGGCACAAAGTTGTGCAAAGGATTGCCGAAGCACGCGTGGGAGGCGCCTGACTAGCCGTCATCCTGAGCGAAGCGAGCGGATCGAAGGATCCGTGGCAGATGCTCACGGGATTGAGCCTGGCCTCGCGGACTTCGTCGTCGCACTTCGCTCGGAATGACAAGAGTTCCTTTGCAAAGGCGCGCGTTTCGCTTGCCTATTTCGCCATGCGACTTCGGATTTTTGCTTTGTTGGTTTGTTGCTGAGTGCTGATCTTGCCTCAGCGCAGACGCCAAAACCCGGATCACCATCACCGTCACCGCGGCCAACGCTGCCAGAGGTTCGGCCAGCGTTGGTCGGAACCGCGCCAAATTCGCTGATCAACACGATAGACACCGCCGACCTGATCAAGAAGGGTCAAAAGGAAGCCGCCGTAATGTTTTCCTGTCTCGTCGCGCCGACTGGCCAGATCGTTACGTAGCGGCGCGTATCGCGGCACACGCGGATCTGAGCTGCTGGAGCAGGAATTACTCAAACGCCTGGCCACCGCCAAGTTCATCCCAGCGGTTCACAATCACCAGCCGGTCATCGCCGTTTTTATGGGACAGTGAAATTCGCAGTGGTGAACGGCAAACCGCGGCTGCGCATCTTCGCCAATCAGCAACTCGAATGAAGCTGGACAAGGAAACTGATTACATTGATCCCCAACCGTACGTCGGCCAGGACTCAAAATTTACTGGTCTGCATTATCCCGACACAGGCAGCACGGTTGCGGTCACTGGCGTTGTGGAGCTCGCGCTGAACGTCGATGCGAAAGGAAATCTGAAGAACATCCAGGTCTTATCTGAGGAACCGCCGTTGCTTGGTTTCGGCGACGCGGCGCTAGACGGATTTCGATGGCGCGAAATTCATCCCGGCCTTCCGTAACGGCCAACCGGTCGAATCCAACGTGAAAATTCCGGTTTACTACAAGCCGTCGGCTTAGTCTCGTGTGGCGGATGCTCGATTATCGCATCGCGACGGTCTGCGAATAAAGGCATGCGTACCGGGTCGCTTCTCCCTCTGGAGGGAGAAGGGGAGGATGAGGGTAGGTAGAACGCAAAGCGGGCCGACAGCCACGAAAACCCCTCACCTTAGTCCTCTCCCGTTCGGACGGGCAGAGGCGGACTTCAGCCGACGTTGAAAAATGAAAGAGGCACGAGAAACTGAAAACACTGGGACCAAATTATCCGCCCCGCATTTCTTCAAACGCGATCCGCTTACGTGTGCGCGCGAACTCATCGGCGCTGAACTTATTTGGGGCGAATGCTCCGGGATCGTCGTCGAGGTGGAAGCGTATGCGGCGATCGATGACGAAGCCGCGCACACTTTTACGCGCCCGAGCGCGCGTAGCTTTATCGAGCGTAACAAAGCGGGCGCGGCGTACGTCTATTTCAACTATGGCGTGCACTGGATGTTGAACGTGCTGGTGAAGGGCGATGCGAACGGCTTTGTTTTGATTCGCGCGCTTGAGCCGACGGCGAGGGATTGAACGGATGAAGCAGACGCCGTAGGCGTTAACGATCTACGTCAGCTTTGCTCAGGACCGTGGCAAGCTCACGCAGGCGTTTGCTATTACCGGTCGCCATCACGAGATGGATCTGTGCTGCCGATCCGCAGCCACTGCTTTGTCTCGCAACGCGACGCGCGGCTTTCGATGTTGTGGCTGACGCACGCATCGGCATCAGCACGCTCTGCGCATTTGCCGTGGCGGTTTACGTTGCGTGGCAGCAGTTCGTGAGTCGAGCGGTACCATAGGACTGCCGTCACCATGTTTGGTACGCCGCCTCGCGGCTGTTTCAGCATCGCGCCGAAGCGATCTTCCAGTTCGCTGCAGCGGGAGCGCTCAGCAAAGTCCGCATCGCGAGGACGCGCTCGCCAGCACGCGGATGCGCGTTGACCCAATTCGCGCTTGCATTCGAATGTTCACCTTACAGTTTCGAATGAACGAAACCAAACAGCGCGTTTTGCTTGGCATGAGCGGCGGAGTGGACTCCAGCGTCGCCGGATACTTGCTGCGCGAACAAGGCTACGACGTGATCGGCGTCACGATGAAGGTCTGGCCACAAGACTGCATCTCGCGAGCGGAGGACAAATGCTGCGGGCCGCAGGCGGTGGCTGATGCGCGCGGCGTGGCGCACGCGCTCGGCATTCCGCATTACGTGGTTGACGAGGCTGATCAGTTCGAGCGCGTCGTGATTGATTATTTCGCCAGCGAATACCAGGCCGGCCGGACGCCGAACCCGTGCGTGATGTGCAACGAAAAACTTAAGTTCGGGAATCTCTGGAGCAAAGCGAGAAGCGCTCGGCTGCGATTACATCGCTACAGGCCATTACGCGATCATCGAACATGGAGCCGGGACGCCCTCGTCGCATGACGACGCGGCGATGGCGCCGCGGCTCCATACGCGATCCTTGCGCAAAGGACGTCGATCCGCGCAAGGATCAGTCATATTTTCTTTTCAGTCTGCGTCAGCCGCAATTGCGCCGCGCGCTTACACCGCTCGGCACGATGACCAAGCCGCAGATTCGGGAGATCGCCCACTCGTTAGGCCTGAAGGTCGCCGGCAAGATCGATAGCCAGGAAATTTGTTTTATCCGGGAAATGATTACAAAGCGTTTTTGCGTTCGCACCTCGGCGAAAACGAATTTCATCGCGGCGAGATTTATGATGTCGATGGAAACTTCGTTGCCGAACACGGCGGCATCGAGCTCTTCACGATCGGCCAGCGCAAAGGACTTCCGGGCGGTTCGCTGCGGCCGCGTTACGTTGTCGACCTCGATCCTGAAACAAATCGCGTGATCGTCGGCGATGCCGACGATTTGGTCTGCGAGGAATTCGAGATCGACCGTGTGAACTGGCATCCGGCTGCCGGGGTCACCGACCCCGGCTACACAGCGCTTGCTATGGCGGCGGGCGTTGACCGCGGCTCCTTCGAAGCCCTCGTGAAGATCCGCTATAATCATCCCGGGGCAGGTTGCGACTGTGATGCCATTGGATAACGATCGCGCCCGTTGCGACTGCACGAGCCTCAGCGCGCCGTAACGCCCGGACAAGCTGCGGTCATTTACGACGGTCAGGTCGTGCTAGGTGGCGG
>ERZ1370068.555-contig-10506_pt1 | contig 29302 bp, 42 predicted proteins | sample MGYA00561227_ERZ1370068 | MGnify/ENA primary metagenome ERZ1370068 (study PRJEB38410, sample SAMEA6850437) | metagenome | study: Metagenomic assessment of the ecological functions of the soil: analysis of the soil microbiota associated with the...
TAGTTACGTATTGCTATTCGCAAATCTAACAAAGACGAAAACTGGCAGCGCGCATAACCTCGCTCGTTTGCCGTTTGCTTGGTAACATTCGGCCAATTGATGATGCATGCGCAGCGCGCGTTTTTATTCAAAGGTGTCACGTCTTGAAGAGGAACACCTTAGTCCATGGAAAAGTGTAACCGCGCAATTTCTGCACTGCAAAATATTTGGCGCTTCGGCTCGATTGCGCGGTTTGCTAGACTTCACTCACGCCACGAGAAGGGAGAATGTGACTGACCTTTGCTTTGCGGTTCGATCTGCTGGCGGTGTGTGTCGTGTTTGCCTTTGTCGGCGCTATTCTTTGCTGGGGGCGCTCGTTCGAGACGGGCGACAACGCGCGCGCCAGAAACTTGTAGCCAGACCAGCACCGGTGAGCACCGTTCACCGGTGTTATTTTTGATCACTCCGCTGCCGTCCGTGTCAGCACCGCTGGATCGGAAGCCAGAGCATAGGCGCGAGCCATCGCTCCACCTCCCTGACGCTCCAGCCCTTGCGCGCCGCCTCCTTTCGCATGAGCGCCGCCGTGGGCGCCTCAGACCTCCGCCACGACGCTGGCCTTCACCGGATCGGTGCCAGCAGAAGACGATTGGAATGGCGTGGTGGTCGCTGCCTTCGCCGCAAGTGCCGTGCCGTGGTGTCATCGCCACCTGCCGCCGCACCAGATCGCCCGTGCCAGTTCCAAGAGCTGGTTGTTGTCGCCGAACGCCCAGCGGAATTGATCGTGACGTTGCGCCTCGCGCTCGGCCGGGACACGCCAGGGCGGTCTCGCCAGGGTTCGCGCGCACTAATCCACGACCGCGAACATCTGGATTTCGATCAGCTGCTCGGGCTCGCCGAGCTCCAGCACCGCGACGTTGGTCGAGGTCGGCTTGTGGTTGAAGGGCGCGAAGTAGCGAGTTGATCACCGCGCTGCGCCTTGCCGATGTCGCCCATCCGCGGGCGCGCGCGGAACACGAACATGTGCACCACGTCCTTGAAGCGAGGCGCCGGCAGCGTCGAGCGTCTGCTTGATGCCGTCCATCGTGGCGCGGGTCTGCGCCTCGAGATCGTTCGGTCATGTACTGCTGGATCTGCTCGCGCTTGTGCGGATGGTCGTGATAGACCGGCAGCGCCGTGGTGCCGGCGAGCCAGAGGATCTTTCCCGCTCTTGATCTTGATGGCCGGGCACGAACGGCATGAACACGCTCTTGGTCGTAGTTCGGATGATGGATGACTTCCATGTGCGGACCTGGCCGCGGGGCTGGCGGCAGGGAGCGGCGTCGTCGGCGGGGTCTGGGCGCCGGCGGGGGCGAGCGTCGGCAGCGCAAGTGGCAGGCCGAGCGACAATCCAAGCGCGGCGCTGAAGCCATGTCCCCATTGGGTCTCCCCTGCTGGGGGTGATGCCTTCATCCGAACCGAACGACGGCGGCTGCGCCCCCTCAGGTGCTCGACCAAACCGATACTATGCGCATAGGCGCTGCGCAGTTGCACTGCGAGATTTGACCTCGCCTGACGTCGCCTTCGGGGTCATGAAGCCGCCCCGCCTTCGCCTGCCAGCCATGTCAGCTTCCGCCAGCTGCGGACATTGGTCCGCGCGAGCAACCGTTGGTCAAGCCGTCCAACTCTGCTGGTCGAGCGGCTGTTGCGAAGGAGCTGGCTGCCCGCGGGTACCCGGCGATGGCCGAACAGTTGGCCGACATCGCATCCCGGATTGCCGCAGCGCCGCGGTGATCGATCGGATCAATCGATCATTGCCCGATGGCGCTGGCTGGCGAGCGCCGAAATGACTGCTCGCGATCTTCACGGCTTTAACAGATGGAACAGCTATGGTCCCACGCATCACGCGAGCAACGATGCGGCTGCCGGCCTTCCAATACGCCGCGCTCGACCCGTACACGTGGCCGCCGGCCCGAAGATAGCTGCCCCATCGACGGCCTAGCCCGCACGCCGGACGACGCAACCACCTCTGCGTCCATTAGCACCCGAGCAAATGGCTGCCACACGCCTGCCCTGCCGTGTTATGTTTTAGATGTCGGTGGCCAGGAGAGCCTGGGCCGATCGACGTGCTGCGGGGTGACCTTGTCTCGCAAGGGCGCGAAAAGCCGAACGGCGTGGTCGCAAGCTTCGTTCGACCGGAACGAAGGCGACGACGCGCGTTGACCGGATGCGCAAGCCCCCGCCGAGCTGCGGAAGCTAGCAGCGCGGATCATGCACGGCGGCAAGCTGCCGAGGCGCTGGAGCAGCAGACGGCGACCTCGGAGGTGCTGCAGCGTCATCTCAAGCTCGCCCGGCGAGCTGGAGCCGGTGTTCCAGGCCATGCTGGAGAACGCCAGCGCGCATTTGCGACGCCAAGCTTCGGCAATCTGTACTGCTGTACGAGGCGATGAGTTCCGCCGATTGTTTCGCACAACGCGCCCGCGCCTGGGCCTCGGCTGGCAACGCAATCCGATCATTCCTCGCGCGGCGCGTGTCCTGATCGCCTGAGACGAAGCGCTAGTCAGCCACGTTCTCGATATGGCCCTGAAAGTCCCGGATGAGCCGGTAATAAAACTGCGGCGCCCGCACCTTTGACCTGCCAATGCTCAAGGAAGGCAATTGGTGGCGCCATCGGCATCTACCGCCAGGAGGTCCGGCCGTTCACCGACAAGCAGATCGAGCTGGTGGAGAAATTTGCCGCCGGCCGTCATCGCCATCGAGAACACGCGCCTGCTCAACGAGCTGCGCCAGCGCACCGATGATCTATCTGAGTCGCTGAGCAACAGACCGCGACGTCGAAGTGCTGAAGGTCATCTCGAGTTCGCCTGGAGACCTCGAGCCAGTCTTCAATGCAATGTTGGCGAACGCCACCCGCTCTGCGAGGCCAAGTTCGGCTCCATGCTGTTTCGCCGAAGGCGATAGTTCCGGCGCGTCGCGTGCATACACGCCACGGAATTTGCCGAGTACACTAAAACACCGCTCATGCGCCACGCAGTTTGCGCATGAGCGCGAGGCGGCGCTCCACATCGCCGACATGGTGCAGACGGGCCTGACGAGCCGATCGCCAAGTACGGCGGCGCGCGGACGCTTCTCACCGTGCCGATGCTCAAGGAGGCAAGCTCATCGGGATCATCGGCATCTACCGCCAGGAGGTCCGGCCATTCACCGACAAGCAGATCGAGCTGGTCCAGAACTTCGCCGACCAGGCCGTCATCGCCATCGAGAACACGCGGCTGCTCAACGAGCTGCGCGAATCGCTGCAGCAGCAGACCGCCACCGCCGACGTGCTCAAGGTCATCAGCCGCTCGACCTTCGATCTGCAGACGGTGCTCGATACGCTGGCCGAGTCGGCAGCGCGGCGCTGTGCGATGGATGGCGACGCGCGGTGATCTCTCTGCGTGACAGGTGCGAATGTCTGCTCGCTCGGAGCCCATCACGGACCGATCCCGATGGACTTCGTCGAGCTGGGCGCATCACGAGAAGCTGGGTTGAACTGCCGGTCGCGCCGTCCTCGATGGCAAGCCTGTCCATGTTCGCGACCTGCGGCTGCGGCGCGACGAGTTCCCGAGGCGGCCACGCGCTAGGCTCCTGCCGGCTGGGGCACCGGACGATTCTCTCCGTCCCGTCTGCTGCGAGAGCACGAGGCGATCGGGTGCTCTCGCCGTCCGCCGCATGCGAGGCGCAGCCCGTTCTCCGACGAAGCAGATCGAGCTGGTCGAGACCTTCGCCGACCAGGCGGTGATCGCGATCGAGAACGTGCGGCTGTTCGACGAGGTGCAGGCGCGCACGCGCGAGCTCACCGAAGCGCTGGAGCAGCAGACCGCGACCTCGGAGGTGCTGCAGGTCATCTCCAGCTCGCCCGGCGAGCTGGAGCCCGTGTTCCACGGCCATGCTGGCGAATGCGATCGCATCTGCGACGCCACGTTCGGCAAACATGTTCGCTTTATCGACGGCGCATTTCGAACCATCGCTCTCGACCGTGGGGGTAACGCAGCCGTTCGACAAGCACTGTCGCGACAAGCGCGTATGGGGGCCGGACCGGCCTAGGTCAACCTGTCCGACGAAGCAGGCGGTCCACATCGCCGACGATCACGCGGACCGCGCCTATATCGATCGAGCCAACCGAGTCGTGCGGTTGAGGCGCGCATGCGCACGTTGTCTGTGTGCCGATGCTCAAGGAGAGCGAGCTGATCGGCGTCAATCGGCATCTACCGTCAGGAGGTTCGCCCGTTCACCGACAAGCAGATCGAGCTGGTCACGAACTTCGCCGCCCAGGCCGTCATCGCCATCGAGAACACGCGGCTGCTCAACGAGCTGCGCCAGCGCACCGACGATCTATCCGAGTCGCTGGAGCAGCAGACGGCGACCTCGGAGGTGCTGAAGGTCATCAGCAGCTCGCCCGGTGAGCTGGAGCCGGTGTTCCAGGGGCCATGCTGGCAAACGCGACGCGTCTGTGAGGCAAAGTTCGGGTCAACATGTTCCGTACGACGGAGATGCTCTTTCCATGACAGCATGCAAGGTACGCCGCCAGACTACGCTGCGGCGTTCGGCACACGCGTTCGGCTTGCCCCCGAAACGCCCTTCCGTGCACGCTTGAAGGACGAAGCAGGTGGTTCACATCGACGATGCTAGGGGCAGAGCGTGGGTATGCAGAACGGGATCCAATGTTCGTGGCGGCGACGAACGCGGGCTGTTCGCAATCCATTCTTGCGTGCCGATGCTCAAGGAAACGAACTGGTCGGCGCAATCGGCATCTACCGTCAGGAGGTTCGCCCGTTTCACCGACAAGCAGATCGAGCTGGTCAACGAACTTCGCCGCGCAGGCCGTCATCGCCATCGAGAACACGCGGCTGCTCAACGAGCTGCGCCAGCGCACCGACGATCTGAGCGAGGCGCTGGAGCAGCAGACGGCGACCAGTCGAGGTGCTGCAAGGTCATCAGCCGGTCGCCGATCATCTGCAGCCCGTGCCTGATCGATCGTTGCGACCGCAGCAGCTCTGCCAAGCCGACTATGCTATGATCCATAGATTGGAGCACGGCAGATTTCACGGTGGCAGCCAACAAGTGGAAGCGGAGTACGCCGTGGCTTGCGCAAAATCCGCCGCCCGCGGACCGCGCTCAAGCGGTCGCGCCGTGGTCGAGTGCCACGATCCACGTTCCTGACGTCGCCCTGCCGATCCCGAGTACACGCGATCGGAGTCAGAAACGGGGCAAACACCGCAGCTTGCTGCCTTTGCTGCGTGAAGGCGTGCCGATCGGCGTCATCGCGCTGCACCGACCGAGCTGCGGCCGTTCACCGACAAGCAGATCGAGCTGGTCACGACCTTCGCCGACCAGGCGGTGATCGCGATCGAGAACGTGCGGCTGTTCGACGAGGTGCAGGCGCGCACGCGCGAGCTCATCGGAGCGCTGGAGCAGCAGACGGCGACGCTCGAGGTGCTGCAGGTCATCATCAAGCTCGCCCGGCGAGCTGGAGCCGGTGTTCGAGGCCATGCTGGCGAACGCGACGCGCATCTGCGAGGCCGAGTTCGGCGCCATGCTGCGTACGTGGAGGGTGAGGCGTTCCGGCGCGTCGCGCGCTGCATAACGCGCCACGGAACCTGAATTCGTGAAAAATGCCCATTAAGACGACTCGGCACCCGGCCTTGATCGCCTCGTCGAGACAAAGCAAACGGTCCAGGTTGCCGACATGGCGCGGATAGCCCCGATGAACCGATCACAAAGTGCGCAGGTGCCTGACTTTTCTGATCGCCGATGCTCAAGGAGAATGAGCTGATTGGCGCTATCGCCATCTATCGCCAAGAGCGCCCCTTCACCGACAAGCAGATCGAACTGGTCCAGCAACTTCGCCGCGCAGGCCGTCATCGCCATCGAGAACACGCGTCGACTACTGAACGAACTGCGCGAGAGCACCGCAGCGGCAGACCGCGACCGCCGACGTGCGTCCGGTCGATCAGCCGCTCGACGTTCGACCTCCAGCCCGTTCCTCGGAGCTCTGATGGAGAACGCGACGAAGACGCTTTGCGCGGCCGAGCAGGGGTTCATCTTCAGGTCGGACAGCGGTGAGCCGTACCACCCAGCCGCGGATTACAATGCGCCTGCGGGGTTTCGGGGTGTTGGGCACACCGTGGCGGGATCCGGCCAGGAGACGGCTCTGTCGTCAGGCGCGCTGGCTCGCGAGGACCCGGACAATACAGATCCCTCGATGCGCAGGCCGATGCGGACTGGCGTACCAAGAACGCCGAGGCCTCCTGGTACCAGCGGCGTCCGGACCCTTCTCGGTGTGCCGATGCGTCGCGGAGGCGGTAAGTTCCCATTGGCGTGATTGCGATGTGGCGGGACCGAGGTTCGAGCGCTTCACCGACAAGCAGATCGCGCTGGTCGAGACCTTCGCCGATCAGGCCGTCATCGCCATCGAGAACACCCGCCTGCTCAACGAGCTGCGCGAATCGCTGCAGCAGCAGACCGCCACCGCCGACGTGCTCAAGGTCATCAGCCGCTCGACCTTCGATCTGCAGACCGTGCTCAACACGCTGGTCGAATCGGCAGCCCGCCTGTGCGAAGCGGAGCACGCTGTTATTAGTGGCCGAAAGGCAACTTACCACTTTGAAGCGAGTTATGGGTTTTCGCGTGAGTTCGCTGAGTACGTTGCAAATCCCAGCTCAAATTGACAGAAGATCGGCTACGGGCGAGTCTACTGAACGCAAAATTGTTCATGTTCCCGATGTCTAACTGATCCTGAATACACTATGCGGCAGGAAAATGGCGGCTTTCGCACTTCTTGGCGTCCCTGCTGCGAGAAGGAAAGCCGATTGGGTCTATCGGCCTGGCGCGAACTCGGTGCGGCCATTCACCGACAAGCAGATCGAGCTGGTCACGACCTTCGCCGACCAGGCGGTGATCGCGATCGAGAACGTGCGGCTGTTCGACGAAATCCAGGACAAGAGCCGCCAGCTTGCCGAGGCGAGCCAGCACAAGTCGCAGTTCCTCGCCAACATGAGCCACGAGCTGCGCACCCGCTCAACGCCATCATCGGCGTCACCGAGATGCTGCGGGAGGATGCCGAGGCGCTCAAGCAGGACACTCGAGCCGCTCGACCGCGTGCTCGGTGCGGGCCGCCACCTGCTCGCCCTGATCAACGACATCCTCGACCTCTCCAAGATCGAGGCCGGGCGGATGGAGCTAAATCTGGAAACTTTCGCTCTGCCGCCGCTGATCGACGACGTCGTCAAGACCATCGAGCCGCTGGCGGCGAAGAACGGCAACCAAGTCGCGGTCCATTGCGACGCTGCGATCGGGACGATGCATGCCGACCAGATGCGGCTGCGGCAGGCGCTGTTGAACCTCATGAGCAACGCCAACAAGTTCACCGAAAAGGGCACCGTCACCATCGCCGCTCACCAGGGACAGGAGAACGGCCGCGACTGGATCACGCTCTCGGTCGCCGACACCGGCATCGGCATGACGGCCGAGCAGATGGGCAAGCTGTTCCAGGAGTTTTCCCAGGCGTCCTCGACCACGGCGAGCAAGTACGGCGGCACGGGCCTTGGCCTCGTGATCAGCCGGAGGTTCTGTCAGATGATGGGCGGCGACATCACGGTGGCGAGCGAGCCGGGCAAGGGCTCGGTGTTCACCGTGCGCCTGCCGGGCGGCCCGCCGTCCTGACCAGCTCAGACTGGATATATTATTTCGGGTTCGCGACGAGGCGACGAATGGTGGCGACCAGAGAGGGTGGTGTTCCTCGCTTCCTGCCGGCGTTGGCGGACAGTCCGCTGCATTGGCTTTGGGCAGCTATGCGCCAAGACCGGACTCATGCAATCGCAGCAAAGCGATGTGCTCGGTCTGCAACATTTCATCGATCACCTCGCGTTTCCTGCGGTTGCGAGCAGCGTCGGCGGCACAGTGAGGCCGAGCATCCTGGCGGTCTCGGCGTTGATGACCTGAACTTGCTCGCCTGCACGACTGGCAAGTCCGCCGGCTACCCGGTTCCAGCTCGAACAGTGGTACGGCTATCAAGCTGCCGAGCACGGCGACGCGAGAGGTCCGGGTATGATCTCCTTGAGGAATTGCAGGTGCCCGCCGCTCAACTCCGGAAAGATCGGGAAACATGGCCTGGTGATGTTGCCTCCCCGGTCGTGCGATGCTCGCCACCAGCCCGGCCTCAACGGGATCGATTTCGAGGTCTATTCCCACGATCGGGATCGTGCGCGTCGCGTTCTTAGCCGCTGCCAAGAGCCCATGTGCCTCGCGCGAAAATTACATCGACGTTGAGGCTTGCAAGTTCAAGTGCGAGTTTGGGGAAAAGTTCAGGTTGGTCGCGCGCGGATCGGTGCTCGAATGCGATGTTCCGTCCCCTCCATGTATCCGGCCTCGCGTAGCCCTTGCTACGAATGCGTCCCAGTTGGCTGGCGGAGGCGGAGGGGTATCGGCTCGGAGCCGCGATAGCGAGGTGACCGATCCGGTAGCGTGCTGGCTGCTGCGCACGCGCCGCGAGCGGCCACGCCGCCGCCGCGCCGCCGAGCAGCGTGATGAACTCGCGCCGCCTCACTCGATCACCTCGTCGGCGCGGGCGAGCAGCGTCGGCGGCACGTCGAGGCCGAGCGCCTTGGCGGTCTTGAGGTTGATCACCAGCTCGTACTTGGTCGGCGCCTGCACCGGCAGGTCGGCCGGCTTCTCGCCCTTGAGGATGCGGTCGACGTAGCCGGCCGCGCGCCGGTACTGGTCGATCGAAATCAGGCCCATAGGAGATCAGGCCGCCGGCGGCGACGAAGAAGCGTTCGAAGTAGACCGCGGGCAGCTTGTGCCGGGCCGCCAGCGTGACGATCAGATCGCGATGACGCTGCGCCAACGGGCTCGCCGTCACGATCAGACCGCCATTCGCGGGGCGCGCGAATGCCGCGACGGCGCGCTCGATCTCGCCGGCGTCGCGCACGTTGACCGGGCTCACCTCCACCCCGAGCGACGGCGCCACGGTCTGGATGACGCCGAACTGGCCGGGTCCGGAGGCTATGGCGGCATCCCGAAGGACCGCCACTCGCGTCACGCCCGGCGCGATCTCTTTGAGCAGCTCCAGCCATTTCCCGCCAAGGCTGTATTCGAAATGCATGAAGCCGGTGGCGTTGCCGCCCGGCCGCGCCAGGCTATCGACGAAGCCGGCGCCGACCGGATCGACGACGATCGGGAACACGATCGGCACTCGTGCGGGTCGCCTGCAGCAACGGCCCCACGGTCGTGGCTGCCAGCGAGCCAGGATGACGTCCGGCGCGAGCGCGGCCAATTCCGCCGCGTGCCTGCGAATGTCGTCGGCATCGGTCGTGGCCCAGCGGTAGTCGATGCGCACGTTGCGGCCGATGGTCCAGCCCAATTGCTGCCAGCCCTGCAGGAACGCCCCGAGGCGGGCCTGAATATTCCGCATCGTCCGCGGCTGCGGGCAGGAAGCACGCCGATGCGCCGCATCGCGCTCGCCCTGCTGCGCGCGCGCCGCGAGCGGCCACGCCGCCGCCGCGCCGCCGAGCAGCGTGATGAACTCGCGCCGCCTCATCTCGATCACCTCGTCGGCGCGGGCGAGCAGCGTCGGCGGCACGTCGAGGCCGAGCGCCTTGGCGGTCTTGAGGTTGATCACCAGCTCGTACTTGGTCGGCGCCTGCACCGGCAGGTCGGCCGGCTTCTCGCCCTTGAGGATGCGATCGACGTAGCCGGCCGCGCGCCGGAACTGGTCGACGAAATCAGGCCCATAAGAGATCAGGCCGCCGCCGGTGACGAAGAAGCGTTCGAAGTAGACCGCGGGCAGTTTGTGCCGGGCCGCAAGCGTGACGATCAGATCGCGATGAACGCGCGCCAACGGCGCTCGCCGTCACGATCAGGCCGCCATTCGGGGCGCGCGCGAAGGCCGCGACGGCGCGCTCGATCTCGCCGGCGTCGCGCACGTTGACCGGGCTCACCTCCACCCCGAGCGACGGCGCCACGGACTGGATGACGCGCGAACTGGCCGATCCCGGAGGCTGTGGCGGCATCCCGAAGGACCGCCGCTCGCGTCACGCCCGGCGCGATCTCCTTGAGCAGCTCCAGCCATTTCCCGCTCAAGCTGTATTCGAACTGCATAAAGCCGGTGGCGTTGCCGCCCGGCCGCGCCAGGCTATCGACGAAGCCGGCGCCGACCGGATCGACGACGACCGCGAACACGATCGGCACGGTGCGGGTCGCCTGCAGCAACGGCCCCACGGTCGAGCTGCCAGTGGCTAGGATGACGTCCGGCGCGAGCGCGGCCAATTCCGCCGCGTGCCTGCGAATGTCGGCGGCATCGGTCGTGGCCCAGCGGGTGTCGATCCGCACGTTGCGGCCGATGGTCCAGCCCAATGGTGCCAGCGCCTGCAGGAACGCCGCGACGCGGGCCTGAAATTCCGCATCGTCCGCGGCTGCGGGCAGTGAGCACGCCGATGCGCCGCACGCGCTCGGCCTGCTGCGCGCGCGCCGCAAGCGGCCACGCCGCCGCCGCGCCGCCGAGCAGCGTGATGAACTCGCGGCGCTTCACTCGATCACCTCGTCGGCGCGGCAGCAGCATCGGCGGCACTTCGAGACCGAGCGCCTTTGGCGGTCTTGAGGCTGATCACCAGTTATGTACTCGGTGCGGATCTCGAACGGGCTCGAACAGGGCGCGATCGTGCCGCGGCGCTGCGGCAGTGGCACCATCACGAGGCCGCGGGCGACGCTGTCGGATCAATGGCTCGCTGCCGTCGACCAGGAGCTGGCGCAGCCGCGCGATCGTTCTCGCAGCCGGCGGCGCTCGAAGTCCGCCGGGATCACAATGCCGACCGCTGATCTCGCCGGCGTTCAGACGCCGGCGCGAGCTCCGTCCACGCCCGGCGACGGCTCGAGAAACCGCACCACGCCCAGCCGCGCCAAGCTCCGCGACAAGCGCGCGCGAATCGCTCGTGTCGGCCTCGTCGACGACGGCGGCGCGGTATGCCCCGCACGTCGAAGTTGATCGCGTAGCCGAACAGCAGCATCTGCATCAGCGGGACGCCGATGATCATGCCGAAGCGTGAGCCGGTCGCGCGACGAGTTGCCGCAGCTCCTTTATCGCCACCGCCAGGATGCGATCGAACATCGCTGCAGGCCTCCGCGCGCCTCGTGGTCCGCGCGTCGCGCGGAAACCGGTCGCCGCGACGAACACGTCCTCGAGGCTCGCGCGCACGACCTCGACCTGCGCGCGACACCGGACTTCGCCAGACGCGCTGCGCACCCGCCTCGGCCGGCGTCCGGCGTCTGCGGATCGACGAGCGCGTGCAGCCAGCGTGCCGAGCTGCGCGACGCTCTGCACCGCCGGCATCCTGCTGCAGCGCCCGGCGCGCGCCGCGCACGTCGTCGGCCTCGATCTCGACGACGATCGCCGGCGATTGCCGCCATCAGCTCGTTCGGCGCGCCCTCGCCGACCAGCCGGCCGCGGTCGAGGATCGCGAGCCGCGTGGCAGCGCTCGGCCTCGTCCATGTAGTGCGTCGACACCAGGATCGTCGTGCCGCGGCTCGACCAGAACGAACAGCGCTCTCCCAGAAATCGCGCGCGGCTCTGCGGATCGACCGCGCTCGTCGGCTCGTCGAGGCAACAGCAGCTCCGGACGATGCAGCGTCGCTGCCGGCGAGCGCGAGCCGCTGGCGCTGGCCGCCGCTCATCGTGCCCGCGCGCTGCGCCAGCAGCTGCGCGAGCTCGAACTCCGCGGCGACTCTGGCGATGCGCGCGCGCGCGCTCAGCGCGCGCCAGGCCGAAGATCCCGCGCCAGGAACTCGAGGTTCTCGCGCACGGTGAGGTCGTCCCAGAGCGAGAACTTCTGCGTCATGTAGCCGAGCTTGCGGCGCAGTCTGCTCGGCGTCGCGCGGCATCTGCGTACCCGAGCACGTCGCACGCTGCCGGCGGCGGGCTCGAGCAGGCCACAGAGCATGCGGATGGTCGTCGACTTGCCGGAGCCGTTCGGCCCGAGGAAGCCGTAGATCTGCCGCGCGCGGTACTGTCGAGATCGACATGATCGACCGCGACCAGCGAGCCGAAGCGGCGGGTCAGCCCGCGCGCGCTCGATGGCGGCGTCGGCGGGATCGCGCTCGCGGGTCTCAGCGACCAGCTCGGCGAGGCGCACCTGCACCGGGACGCCCGCCGGGAGCACCGTAGCCTGCGCACCTTCGAGTGTCGATCTCCGCGAGATACGCGAGGCGGCTGCGGTCCTGCTGCGTGAGCGCGAAGTAGGGCGTGAACGACGCCTGCGCGGAGACGTAGCGCACCTTGCCGGGAATCGCCTCTGAAATGCCGTCGACGTGGACCACGACGGCCGACCCCGGCCGCGTATGCAGTGCGCAGCGGCTCCGGGTATGTGCACGCGCGCATAGGGCACGCCGTCGGCGAGCAGGATCGCGAGCGGCGCGCCGACCGGCGGTCGTTCGCCGACTTCGTACGGCAGTGCTTCGACGAGACCCGCGCGCGGCGCGCGCACCGCATAGCGTTCCGCCGTCACTTCGAGCTCGGCGAGGGCCGCCCGCTCGCGCTCGACAGCCGCGCGGGCTTGCGCGAGCTGCTCGGCCCGCGTGCCTTCGCTCGAGCAGCCGGAGCCGGGCCGCGCGCTTCGTCGCGCGATGCCAGCGCGACGTCGCGACGCGCACGCGCCTGGTCGAGTTCCGAGTCCGGCAGCAGCTTGCGGCTCACCAGCTCGCGCACTCGCTCGAACTCGCGCAGCTCGGTGTCGAGGCTGCTTTCCGCGCCCTTGAGAGTGGCGCCGGCTTCGTCGAGCTCACGCGCACGCGGGCCGTGGACCAGCTCGTCGAGACGCTGTTCGGCTTCCGCAAGCGAGGCTCGGCCCTGCGCCAGGCGCGGCTCCATGGTCCCCGCCTCCTGGCGCGCAAGCAGCGCGCCCGCCGCGACGTGCTCGCCCTCGGTCACAGGCAGCTCGACGACCCGTTCGTTGGACTCGGCGATCGAGCTCCAGACGATCGCGCTCCAGCGTGCCCAGCGTGTCGCCCGGGTCGTGCGCGCGATCACAACCCGCGGACGCCAGGCCGGCGCAAAGGCCGGCGGCTCCCGCCAGCGTCAATAGTGATCGGCGCATGGTACCCCGTGAGGGATACCAGCTTATCGCAGACGCGATACGCCGCGTGCGGCGCGCCGGGACCTGCTCAACCCGCCAGCAGGTCGGAGACCGTCACCTGGGCCAGCTCTTCGAGCGCCTGTGGGTGGCCGACGGCAAAACCCTGCGCGTAGTCGATGCCGATCTCGCGCAGCTTGGCGAGCACGGCGTGGGTCTCGACGGATTCGGCGATGACCTTCTTGCCCATCACGTGGCCGATGTCCTTGATCGAGCGGACCATCGCGTAGTCGACCCTGTCCTGGGAGATGTTGCCGACGAACATTCCGTCGATCTTGAGGTAATCCGCGCTCAGCGCCTTGAGATAGGCGAACGAGGACACGCCGCTGCCGAAGTCGTCCAGGCTGAAGGTGCAACCCTGCCTGCGCAACTCGGAGATCAGCAGGTTCACGCGCGACAGGTTGCCGATGGCGATCCTCTCCGCCACCTCGAATCCGAAGCGCCGCGGATCGACTCCTGCCTGCGCGAACGCCTGCTGCAGGTATGGAGCGGTCTCCGGATCCGACGACCGAGTCGCGTGACAGAGTTGATGAACAGCCGCGAACCGGGAGGGATCGCATCCGGATGCTTCGCTGGTCCAGTTGAATGGCGGCATTGAATACCCAGCGGTCGTAGCGTACCGACAGGTTGCAGCGCTCGACCGCCGGCAGGAATGCGCCCGGCGGGACGGAACGCCCTGACTCGTCGCGCATGCGCACCAGGAGCTCGAAGTGCGGCGTGTCGTTCCCGGGCGTCAGCGGAGCGATCGTGCTGCACGTCGAGGTAGAGACGGGTGCTCGGTCAGCGCGCGCTTGGCGCGTGCGACCCAGCTCCATCTCGCCATGACGCTGCTCCACGCAGCGTCGCGTCCTCCTCGTAGACGAACAGGCGGCCGCGGACCGGCGTCCTTGGCGGCATAGCAGGCGGTATCGGCCGCGTTCATCACCTGCGCGATGCGCTTGAAGCTGTTGTTGATTATGACCAGCCCGATGCTCACGCCGACGGTGAAGGTGAGTGGCGCCCCAGATGAGCTGGTGACTCTGTCCACCTCCTCAGGAGGGTGTTCGCGACCTGGATCGCATCGTTCGGCCCGCAACATGCAGGAGCAGCCCGAACTCGTCGCCGCCCAGGCGCGCGACCGACGTCGTTGGCGCGGATCTTCAGCTGCAGCATCTGGCCGAGCTGCCGCAGCAGCTCGTCGCCCGCCACGTGTCCGCGCGGTATCGTTGATGACCTTGAACCGGTCGAGATCGATGAAGCAGACGGCATGCGTCGCACCGGTCGCCTGGGACATCTCGAGCGCACGCTGCAGCCGCAGCTCGAACTCGCGACGGTTGACCAGGCCCGTGAGCGGGTCGTGCGAAGCGTCGTACGAAAGCTGCTGCGAGAGCTCGTGCGCCGCCGTGATGTCGGTGAGCGTGCCTTCGTAGAAGAGCACGCGTCCCCGGCGTCGCGGACGGCGCAGCGAATTCTCCAGCACCACGATCTTGGTGCCGTCCTTGCGCTTCAGCAGCAGCTCGGCATTGCGGACTTCGCCGCCGCCTTCGGCCATGGTCCGTGCCCAGTTGTCGCGGTGCTCGGGATCCATGTAGATGTCGCGCGTCACGTCGAGACTCCAGCAACTCGTCCTCGAGTCGTAACCCAGCATGCGCACCAGCGCCGGGTTGGCGGCCATGAACTTTCCTTCGGGTGTCGTCTGGAAGACACCGGCCGTGACGTTCTGGAAGAGCTCACGGTAGCGTTGCTCCGAGGCCTTGAGCGCGAGCAGCGTATGCGTCCGCTCGGTCGCATAGCGCAGGACCTTGTCGATCAGGTGGCCCGACATCTGGTCCTTGCGCAGGAAGTCGAGCGCGCCGCGCTTGAGCACGTCCTGGCCGATGTCCTCGTCGTGATCGCCGACCAGGGCCACGATCGGGATATTGGTGGCCTTGGGCTGGATGCGGAGGAAGGACGTCGCTCCGCGACTGTCCGGTAGATCGAGATCGAGCAGAATCGCGTCGAGCCGCCCGCTCTTTAGCCGCACGAGCCCGTCCGCAAGGCTGCTCACCACCTCGAGCCTGTATGGTCGGCCGTGGATCGATTCCAAGGCAGCGCGAACCTCCGCCTGTTCGCGAGGTGCGGCGCTGATCAGCAGAACGGTAGCAGCCGTCATTTGAGCCGAGTATAGAGTAAAGTGGCCCGCCGAAACGTGAGACAGGGTCGCGCCCCGGCTCGGGCGATGTGACGCAGATCACATGGCAGAATCGCCGCCCGGCGTCTTCACTACCAGGATGTCGCAGGGCATGCAATCCAACACCCGTTCGGCCGTGCTGCCTGTCAGCATCTCGCTCAGCCGTCCGCGGGCGATCACGCACCATGGTAGCCGCAGGCGCGCTGCAAAGGCTTCGCATTCCCAATCGCATCGGCCTCATCGCGCCTGCGATGCGGACAATGCCCGGATGCACAACGGCAGGGCGCCGATGAGCGGGTACGCGAGCTGGCTCGAGGAGAAGCAGTCCGCGTGGCTGTACCGCGAGCTGGCCGCTTGCGAGCCGGAAGCGCGGATCGCCGCGCTGTATCCGCGCGCTCGCCGACTCCGCCGGATGCACAGGCGGGTCGCTGGCAGAGCGCGGCCGACGCGCGCGCGTTCTCACCGTCGCTGCGCGCGCGGATCACGGCGATACTGGCGCGGCACCTCGGCCCGCGTCGCGTGCGCCCGATGCTAGCGGCGATGAAGGTGCGCGGCCTGTCCGTATACGACGCCCGGCCACGCACACCCGGCCATCTGATGCCCACCTCGGTTGCCGAGGTGGGCGCGCGTCACCGCGGATACGGCGGCGGGAACCTGCGCGCGGCGGTCTTCGGCGTGAGCGATGGGCTGGTGTCGAACGCGAGCCTGATCATGGGAGTGGCCGGCGCGGGCGCCGCCCCGCAGTTCGTCGTCACGGCCGGTGTGGCCGGCCTGCTTGCCGGGGCGCTCTCGATGGCGGCGGGCGAATATGTTTCGGTGCAGCTCGCAGCGCGAGATGTATGAGTACCAGATCGGTCTCGAGCGCGATGAGCTGGACGAGTATCCGGAAGAAGAAGCCGAAGAGCTGGCATTGATCTACGAGGCGCGCGGCATGGACCTGGAACAGGCACGCGCAATGACCCGCGAGCTCGTCAAGCAGCCTGACGCCGCACTCGAGACGCTGGCACGCGAGGAGCTCGGGCTCAACCCCGACGATCTCGGTTCGCCGCTCGGCGCGGCCACCGCGTCGTTCATCGCGTTCTCGGCCGGCGCCCTCCTGCCGCTGGTCCCGTTCATCATCGGCACCGCGCCGGTCCGGACCGCGGCGGCGATCACGATCGCGGCGCTGTTCGGCATCGGTGCCGTGCTGAGCCTCTTCACCGGCCGCAATGCGCTGAGAGGCGGCCTGCGGATGATGCTGATCGGCGCCGGGGCTGGTGTCGCGACCTGGCTCATCGGCCGGGCGATCGGAAGCGCCCTCGGCTGATCACGTCGATCCGGTGCCGCCGAGATCGCTGCGCGGATCGAAGGGGAGCTCACCCTTCATCTGCTCGAAGAACTCGCGTGCCTTGGGGCTGTCCGGCGGGAGCACGATCTTGAGCACGACGTACTGGTCACCGGGTGTCGGGCCCGGCAAGCCTCGACCCCGCAGGCGCAGCTTCTGCCCGGCGCGTGCACCGACGGGCAGTTTCATATCCACGGGACCGCCAAGCGTCGGCACGGACACGTGCTCGCCGAGCGCCGCCTCCCAGGAGCGCCACGGGCAGCTCGAGCGTCACGTCGCGACCCTCCAGCTTATAGAACGCGTGCGGGTGAATGGTGATCTCGAGGTAGAGATCTCCCGACGGGCCGCCGCCGATGCCGGGGCTGCCCTGCCCTGCGAGTCGTATCTGCTGACCTTCGCTGACGCCGGCAGGAATGCTCACTCGCAGCGTCCTCGGCTTCATGCGCAGCTGCCCGTCGGGCGCAAGCTCCGGCGTTCGGAGCTCGATCATTCGCGTTCCGCCGCGATACGCATCCTCGAGATCGATCTCGACGCGGGCCATGTGATCCTGCCCCGCTGCCGCAAAGTCCTGCCGGCCCGATGTGCTCGCGCGACCGAAGGGCTCCGCGCGCCGAACAGCTCCGAGAAGAAGTCGCTGAACTCCGCGGCGCCCTCGTCGCGTGGGCCGCGGCGGGCCTGCCCACCGCGCCCGCGGGAGAACTCGAAGCCCTTGCCCCAATCCGGCGGCGGCCGGAAGTCCTGGCCGGCGCGCCAGTTTTCACCCAGCTGGTTGTACAACGCGCGCTTCTCGGGATCCTTGAGGACCTCGTACGCTTCCTGCAGCTCCTTGAACTTTGCCTCGGCCTCGGGCTCCTTGCTGACGTCGGGATGGTACTTGCGCGCAAGCCGGCGATACGCACGCTTGATGACCTCCTGTGAGGCATCGCGCGCCACGCCCATCACCTCGTAGTAGTCCCTGAATTTCATGGATTGCGGCGGCCCTCGCCCAGGTACCGAATCATTGAGCCAGACAAACGCGAATCAAGAAGCCGGCGGCCGCAGCCGCAGCGACGCCCAGCACCCAGAGCCCAGCGAACCATAGCAGACGACGCCATACCGGCCCGGGCGGCTCCCTCGCGGGCATCAGTGATACCCATCCATGCCGACCTTGCCGCGGAACACCCAGTACGCATGCCCCGTGTAGGCCAGGATGATCGGCAGCAGCACCGCCGCGCCCACCAGCATGAAGCTGAGGCTGCTGTCCGGCGCAGCAGCCTCCCAGATCGTCACGTCGTTCGGCACCACATCGGGGTAGATGCTGATCATGAGCCCGGCATAAGTGAGAAGAAACAGCGCGCAGGGCGAACAGGAAAGGCGCGAGCTCGCGCCGTTGCGCGAGGCTGCGGAAGAACAATACCGAGGTGACCAGTACCAGCAGCGGCACCTGCGCGGTGTAGAGGACGTTCGGCCACGCGAACCAGCGCTGGTAGTACGCGCCGGACAGGAACAGGGTCGCAAGGCTCACTGCGGCAATGCACGCAACGAGTCCCGCACCCAGCCGCCGCGACCGCCTGTACGCCCCTCGCCTGCAGATCCCCCTCGGTCTTCCAGATGAGCCAGCACGAGCCCAGCAGGCCGAAGCCGACGAGCACGCTCACGCCGGTCAGCAGGCTGAACGGTGTGAGCCAGTCCCACCAGCCGCCGCCGTAGCCGCGGCCCTTCACCGCCACGCCCTGCAGCAGCGCACCCAGCGTGATGCCCTGCGCGAGCGACGCAACGACCGACCCGGTCGCGAATGCGAAATCCCAGAACGGGCGGTGGCCGGGGTCGCGCCAGCGGAACTCGAGCGCCACGCCGCGGAAGACGAGTGCGAGCAGCATGGCCGTGATCGGCGCGTACAGCGCGGGCAGCAGAATCGCAAAAGCGGAGCGGGAACGCCGCCATCAGGCCGCTGCCGCCCAGAACGAGCCAGGTCTCGTTGCCGTCCCACACCGGCGCAATCGAATTCATCGCGATGTCGCGTTCGGCGCCGGGCTTCAAGGTCGGGAAGAGAATTCCGATGCCGAGATCGAATCCGTCCATCACGACGTAGGCGAGTACCCCGAATGCGAGGATCCCTGCCCACACGATCGCGAGGTCGAGATGCATGTCGACTCAGCCTCCCGTACGCACAATCCCCGGCAGCCGCTGCGGATCGGTCGGCGGCCCGGGCGTGATGCCGGCGGTGCGCGTCGGCTTCTCCGGATCGGCTTCCGGACCGGGTTCGCCGGCGGCGCGGCGCGTGCGCCATCAACCTGAGCAGATACCAGATCCCGACACCGAACACGCCAAGGTAGACGATCGCAAACGCCGTGAGCGAGCCGGCGACCGCAGGCGCGTCGAGCGGCGACACCGAATCGGCAGTGCGCAGCAGTCCATGGACGGTATACGGCTGGCGCCCCACTTCCGTCGTGGCCCATCCGGCCAGGACCGCGACGAATCCCGCGGGCCCCATCGCGAGCGCGAAGCGGTGCAGGTGCCGCGAGTCATACAGACGCCCGCGCAGCCGGGCTACGAGCGCGCACACGCCGAGCGCCAGGATCAGGACTCCGACCCCGACCATCACGCGGAACGACCAGAAGACGATCGCGACCGGCGGCCAGTCCGCACGCGGCACGGTGTCGAGGCCCGCGAGCGGCGCGTCGGCGTCGTGCTTCAGGATCAGTGACGACGCGCGGGGAATCGAGATGGAGTTGCGGACTGCACCCGCCGCCTGATCCGGCAGACCGAGGAGGACGAGCGGCGCACCCGATCCGTAGCTTTCGAATTGCCCCTCCATCGCCATCACCTTCACCGGCTCATACTCGAGCGTGTTGAGCCCATGCAGGTCGCCGACCACGACCTGGATCGGCGCCACGAGCACCGCCATCCACATCGCCATGGAGAACATCGTGCGCGCGCCTTCATTGCCCGGATCGCCGCGGAGATGGAGCGCTCCGACCGCGCCGACCACCAGCGATGTCGTGAGATACGCGGCGAGGACCGTGTGCACGAGCCGATACGGCATCGATGGGTTGAAAATGATCGCAAGCCAGTCTTCGGGGACGAACTGCCCGGCCGCGTTGACCGCGTGGCCGGCCGGGGTATGCATCCAGCTGTTCGCCGACAGGATCCAGAATGCCGAAAGGAGTGCCTGCTGCGACGGCCAGAGTCGCCGTGAAGTGCAGCCCGCGTCCGACGCGCTTCAGGCCGAAGAGCATGACGCCCAGAAATCCGGCCTCGAGAAAAAGGCCGTGAGCACTTCGTATGCCATCAACGGTCCGACCACCGGTCCGGCGCGGTCGGAGAAAACGGACCAGTTGGTGCCGAACTGGTAGGACATTACGATCCCGGACACGACGCCCATCGCGAACGTGACCGCGAAAATCTTGAGCCAGTACTGAAAGAGGTTGAGATACGCCTCGCGGCCGGTCCGGAGCCAGAGCCCTCGAGGACCGCGAGATAGCTCGCAAGCCCGATGGTGAATGCCGGGAATATGAAGTGAAACGATACCGTGAACGCGAACTGGATTCGCGCAAGCGTCAGGGCGGTGTGGCCTTCCAGCATGCATCCATCCCCGGCACGGGGCGAGCCCGCCGGATCCGTCCAGCGGGGCACCGTCATTGTAGTGGTGGCAGCATGCGCGCGCCTGCGTGGCAGAGGACTTGGAATTGCGGTGCCGCGCCCCCACGATCGGAAGATCACGGCTCCCGGAAGCGACGATGGCGAATCCCATCCAGATCGTCTGCAGGTCCTGCGACAGCCTCGTGCGGGTGCCCGGCGACAGGCTCGGTGACGGGCCGCGTTGCCCGAAATGCCATGCGCCGCTCTTCGACGGGAAGCCGATCACACTGACCGCCGCGAACTTCGACCGCCATGTGACGCAGGACGGCCTGCCGCTGATCGTCGACTTCTGGGCGCCATGGTGTGGACCGTGCCGTGCAATGGCGCCGGTGTTCGAGCAGGCGGCCGCGCGGTTCGAGCCGAACGCGCGCTTCGCAAAGCTCAATACCGAGGATTCGGGTGCGGTGTCGGCGCGCCACGGCATCCGCAGCATCCCCACGCTCGTCGTCTTCCATGGCGGACGCGAAGTTGCACGTCAAACCGGGGCGCTCGATCGCGGCTCGCTCGATCGCTGGGTAACCGCCGAGCTCTGAAACTGCCGCGAACCCAACCGGGTGAACAAACGGCTCGAGCTGATCTATTGCAGTAAATCAGCTCCGAGCCGATTTTCTCATTCGAGAATGAGGAGAAGGTCCCTTCGCGTCGACCTGTTCGCCGGGTCGCGCCAGCACCTCGAGCACGCGCGCATCGCGCTCGGCGCGAACGGATGTCTCCATCTTCATCGCTTCGAGCGTCATCAGTACCTCGCCGCGCACCACGGCATGCCCGGCGCTCACGGCGACGGTCGCAACCGTGCCAGGCATCGGCGCGCCCACGTGTCCGGCCTGGCCCGGCTCGACCTGTCGTCGCGGCGGACGCCTGGCGACCTGGCTGCGATCGGCCACGCGCACCGAGCCGCGGCTGCCCGTTCAGCTCGAAGAACACCGTCCGCGTACCGTCATCGTGCGCGTCGCTCACCGCGACAAGCCGGATGATGAGCGTGCTTGCCGCGCTCGAGATCGACCGTGATCTCCTCACCCGGAGTCAAGGCCGTAGAAGAAGGTACGGCGTTGGCAGCACGCTCACGTCGCCGTACCTGCATGCGGTCCGCAACGTAGTCGGTGTAGACCTTCGGATACATCAGCCATGATGCGAAGTCGTAATCGGTGACCGGGCGCGGCATCCGTGCCTGCAGCTCGCTCGCGCGCACTTCGTCAGATCGACCGGCCGGCAGCGTCTCGCCCGGCCGCGACCGGCAGAGGCTACCGCGCCCTTCAGCACCTTGCTGCTGCAGCGCCGGCGGGAAGCCGCCGTGCGGCTGACCGAGGTCGCCGCGGAAGCAGCGAGACGACGGACTCCGGAAACGCGACCTCGACGTCCGGATCGACCACCTCGCGCGGCATCGAGGCCGCTCGTCACCATCAGCAGCGCCATGTCGCCGACGACCTTCGACGACGGCGTCACCTTGACGATGTCGCCGAACATCTCGTTCACCTGCGAGTACGCGCGCGCCACCTCGTGCCAGCGCGTATCGTCGATGCCGAGCGACGCGCCTGCTCGCGCAGGTTCGTGTACTGCGCCGCCGGGCATGCCGTGCACGTATACCTCGGAAGCGCCGGCGCGCATGTCGCTCTCGAATGCGGCGTAGCTGTGCCGCACCTGCTCGCAGTAGTTGGAAAGCACGCGCAGCCTCGGCCGGATCGAGGCCGCGGATCGCGCGGCCCGAAGCGCAGCGCCTCGACGATCGAGCCGAGGTTCGGTTGCGACGTCATGCCCGCTCATCGAATCGAGCGCGCCGTCGACCGCATCGACGCCGGCGTCGATCGCCGTCGAGCACGCTCGCGGCCGCGATGCCGCTCGTGTCGTGCGGTGTGGAAGTGCACCGGCAGGCCGATCTCCTCGCTTGAGCGCCTTGACCAGCGTGTATGCGGCGCGCGGGCTGGCATAGCCCGGCCATGTCCTTGATGCCGAGCACGTGCGCGCCGGCGCGCTTCGAGCTCCTTCGCGAGCCGCACGTAGTACGTCGAGGTCGTACTTGCGTCTCGCCGCGGATCGTCGAGATTGCCGGTGTAGCAGATCGCCGCCTCGCAGAGCGCGGCCGGTCTCGCCGCACCGCGTCGATCGCGACGCGCATGTTCTCGACCCAGTTGAGCGAGTCGAAGACGCGGAACAGGTCGACGCCGCTGCGCGCCGCCTGCTCGACGAAATAGCGCACGACGTTGTCCGGGATAGTTCGTGTAGCCGACGCGCGTTTGCGGAACGCAGCAGCATCTGCAGCAGCAGGTTCGGCATCGCTGCGCGGAATGCGATCAGCCGTTCCCAGGGACACTCGCTGCAGGAAGCGCAGTCGCGACGTCGAAGGTCGCGCCGCCCCAGCACTCCACCGAGAACAGGCTGCGGCACCAGGCGCGCGTAGTAGCGGCGCGATGGCGGCAGTGTAGCGCGTGTGCGGAATCGCGTGGCGAGCAGCGACTGGTGCGCATCGCGCAGCGTGGTGTCCGTGAGCAGCACGCGCTCGCTGCTCGAGCATCCACTGCGCGAAGCGCTCGCGGCCCGAGCTCGTCGAACTGCTGCTTCGTGCCCGGCGCGGCGGCTCGCCAGCTGGCAACCGCGGCGCACGCGGCTCGCCGATGCGCGACGGCGCAGCCCGCCGTTCACCTCCGGGTTGCCGTTGACGATCACTTCGCCGATGAAGCGCAGCAGCGCGCGTCGCGCGGTCGCGCTTGCGCGGGAAGCGGAACAGCTCCGGCGTCTCGTCGATGAACCGCGTCGTGTACTCCGCGCGCTCGAAACGCGGATGCATGATCACCTGATCGAGGAATCGCAGGTTGGTCACCACGCCGCGGACGCGGAATTCCCACAGCGCGCGGTGCATGCGCGCGATCGTCTCCTCGGCGCTCGGCGCCCAGGCGGTAACCTTCACCAGCAGCGAGTCGTACGAGCGCGTGATGAACGCGCGCCGTGTACGCGGTGCCGGCGTCGAGCCGGATACCGAACCCGGCCGGGCTGCGGTACGCGGTGATGCGCGCCGTAGTCGGGGATGAAGTTGTTCTCCGGGTCCTCGGTCGTGACCCGGCACTGCATTGCATGGCCGCTGACGCGGATCTCGGCCTGCGGCGGCACGCCGCTCCCGGGCGTGCCGATCGCCGCGCCCGTCGGCGATGCGGATCTGCGCCTTGACGAGGTCGATGCCGGTGACGCATCTCGGTCACCGTGTGCTCGACCTGGATGCGCGGATTGACCTCGATGAAATAGAACTCGCCGGTGTCGGCGTCCTGCAGGAACTCGACGGTGCCCGCGTTGACGATAGCCGACGGCGCGCGCCGATCTGCGAGCGCGTGTCCGCAGAGCTCGCGCGCTGCCGCGTCGTCGAGAAACACCGCCGGCGCGCGCTCGACGACCTTCTGGTTGCGCCGCTGCACGGTGCAGTCGCGCTCGTACAGGTGCACGAGGTTGCCGTGCGTGTCGCCGAGGATCTGCACCTCGACGTGCCGCGCGCGCCGCACGAGCTTTTCGAGGTAGACCTCGTCGTTGCCGAACGCCGCCTTCGCCTCGCGGCGTGCGGCGGCCAGCAGCTCCGGCGAGCTGCGCCTCGTCATCGACGACGCGCATGCCGCGGCCGCCGCCGCCCCAGCTCGCCTTGAGCATCGACCGGATAGCCGACTGGCGCCGCGAGCCGCGCCGCCTGCGCTCATATCACGCGGCAGCGGCGGCGTGGCCGGCATCACCGGAACGCCTGCGGCGACGGCGAGCTCGCGCGCGGTCGACCTTGTTGCCCGAGGCGACGCATGATCTGCGGCCGGCGGGCCGACGAAGACGAGCCCGGCCGCGGCGCACGCCTCGGCGAACGCCGGGTTCTCGGACGAGAAAGCCGTAGCCGGGATGCACCGCGTCGACGCTGCGCCTCGCGCGCGATGCGGATGATGTCGTCGATGTCGAGGTAGGCCTCGACCGGCGCCCTTGCCCGTCGCCAACCAGGTAGCTCTCGTCAGCCTTCATCCGATGCAGCGAGAAGCGGTCCTCCTGCGAGTACACCGACACCGTGCGGATGCCGAGCTCGCTCGCGGCGCGCATCACGCGGATGGCGATCTCGCCGCGGTTGGCGACGAGCAGGCTCCTGATCGGGCGCGTCTGGGGCATGAGTCCTGATCTTCCGGATGGCCGGGGGACGACGGCGTGGACAAGTGAGATGATAAGCTGGCCGCGAACACGAACAGCCGCGGACGCAAAGGATATACGGGCATACCCCCGATGCTGGCGATCGCAGTCCACGGTGGCGCGGGCATCGCTGCCCCGCGCCGAGCTCACTACGGCGAAGAGGCAGGCGTTCCGGGCGGGACTCGAGGCCGCGCTGCGTGCGGGTTACGCTCATCTCGAGCGCCGCAGCAGCAGTCTCGATGCGGTCGTCGCCGCGGTGCGAGTGCTCGAGGACGATCCGCTGTTCAACGCCGGCCGCGGCGCAGTCTACGCGGCGAATGGAACGATAGAACTCGACGCGTCGCTGATGGGACGGCGCGACGCTGCGCGCCGGAGCCGTTGCGGGTGCGCCACGTGCGCAGCCCGATCGAGCTGGCGCGCCGCGTGCTCGAGCACTCGCCACGTGATGCTCGCCGGCCAGGGCCGGCGAGGAGTTCGCGCTCGAGCAGGGCATGGCACCGGTGCCGAACAGCTTCTTCGCGACCGACCATCGGCGGCTCGAGCTCGAGCGCGTTCTTCATGGCGAGCCGGCCGGGCCGGAATCGCTCACCGGCAGTCGGCGCCGTCGCGCTCGACGTCCACGGCAATCTCGCGGCGGCCACCTCGACCGGCGGGCTGACGGTAAGCGCTGGGGACGTATCGGCGATCTCGCCGATCATCGGCGCGGGAACCTACGCGGCGAACGATGCCTGCGCCGTGTCTGCAACCGGTCACGGGAATACTTCATCCGCGCTGCCGCCGCACGAGATAGCGGCGCTAATACGCTACGGGGTCTCGGCGTCGCCGAGGCGACGGCCACGGTGTTACGGCGCGTCGGTGAGCTGGGCGGTTACGGCGGGGTGATTGCGATCGGGCGGGAAGGTGCGATTGCCATGCCGTTCAATTCAGACGGAATGCTGGCGCGGCGCGCTCGACTCGAGCGGCCGGTTCGAGATCGGAATGCTGAAAGGCGACGCCTGAACGGCGTCGGGCGATCAAGACGAGCCGACAGGCCCGTAGCGTCGGTCCCGCGGCTGCTTGACCCGCGTCAGCCAGACCTCGTAGGGATCCCAGGACCCAGTGGCGGACGGATCACGGCGCACCGAAGACGCCGCAGATTCGACGCCGCCGGACTTTGCGCGACTGGCCACCTTGGCCTGGGCGTCTTCCCGCGACGCCGCCAGATCAAACTTCCTGTTCATCTCCATTTCCTCGTCTTTTTCCGTTCACCGGCTTCGTGTGCTCACCCGTCCAAAGCGAGACACCGAGCCTAGGCCGCCCGCGTTGCATCCGGGTGACAACCCGGTGACGCGTCAGCCCGCGAAGTATCGCGCAAGATACTGGTCGAAATCCAAACTATCTTGCCTCTCGATGTGGGCCTGCTCGGCCAGCGAGGCCTTGGCCCGGGCGGCGAACTCGGTCTGGCGGGTTTCATTCGGGGAATACAGTTCGAGGAAATAGGCCTTATGTTGCTTCGACATTCGCAAGGCAAAGTTGAAAATGACTCCCCGGTGGTATTAAGCTCCAGCAGGGTCCGCGCGGCAGGTGTCCGCGCCGGGTCACGCACCTTGGCCTCCTGCATCTCCAGTGCGGTGAGTACGGCCGGTCGGCATCACCCTCGTCCAGGAGCTCGCAAACACCGCGCATCGAGTCGACGATCTCGAGCGCCCAGTCGCGCAGCGGGACGTCGCGCGCCGTCGCGCCGCAGCAGCAGCCCCGGCTGCGCGTCCTGCGCCGCGCAACCAGCGCGTGGTTGCCGTCGAGCTCCGCCTGCTCGACCCGGCTCGATCGCGGGCGCTCGCGCGCGACGCAGGAACGCGGCGAACGCCTCGAGAGAACCGCAGCTTGTTCTGGTTGACGCCGACCGGGATCGAAGGCGCTGACGTCGAGCGACGCGCATTTCGACGTACTGCACGCCCGCACGCGCAGCGGCGCCTGGGTGGGGCGCTCGCCGGTACGTGCGACGCGCTTCGGCCGGATGAAGCTGTAGTACTCGTTCTCGATCTGCAGCACGGTTGGCGTTCAGCTGCCGGTACTCGCCGTTCGACCTTGACGCCGATGCTGCTCGTAGTCGGGATGCGGCGTCGTGATGGCGTGGCTCAGATCGCGAACGTACTGATCGAGACTGTTGACCGAGACGCTGCACGCCCGCCTGGTTCTTGTTGCGATAGCCGAGGTCACTCATCGCGCAGCGACGTCGCATGCGGCGCGTACAGCGTGCCGGGCGGCAGCTCGCTGCGAGCCCGTCGACCTTGCGCCCGACGAGGAAGCGACCCGCACACCGCCGGCGAGTTGCCGAACAGGTACAGCACGATCCAGCCATGACGGCGGTAGTTGCGCAGCAGCGCAGAAGTACGCGCCGGACCGGAAGTCCTGCCCGGAATCGCGACGCCGGCACAGATCGCGCGAGCACCGGCCAGAAATGCCTCGGAAAGGAGTAGTTGAATGCACACCCGGAGATCGCCTGCATGACCCGGCCGTAGCGATAGTGCGAGACCCAGCGCGGTAGATCATGCTTCATCCGCCCGACGTTCGACGTGCCGTACGCGCGCGATCGGGATGCTCGCGTCGCCCTCGATCGCGCAGGGCATGCTGGTCGCCCACAGCAGTTCGTCGTCCAGATGCCGGTAGACGAACTGGTGCAGGTCGCAGAGGAACTGCAGCAGCTCCCAGCTCTGCGTGAAGCGGTGGGCGTGACGAGCTCGATCAGCGCCTGGAGTAGTCGGTGGTGATGGTCTCGTTGGTCGAGCGCCGAGCCCAGCGCGACGGATGCGGCGTCGGGCTGATCCGGACCATCCGGGTTTGACCCGAAGCGACTCCTTCTCGAGGCCCTTCCAGTCCACCCTGGAGCGCGTGAGCGGCGCCCCCGTTCGTGAGCCCGGAAGGCTCGTTTTCGTATTCTCGATCGATCGTCATGCAGAGCTGCGTTAGCGACGGCCGGACTTCGGCGATCGGCACGAGCGCGCAGGCGCTGCGGGCCGCTGGAGGATTGAAAGCAGGGACGCCTGCCGCAATGTGCAAAGCGCGGGAAGTCCTCGTCTCGAGACCTATGTCAAGCGGCCGATTTTCCGGGGCCGTCGACCCGCCTGACAGCGGACCCTCTGAAGCATACTTTGCTCTTCCTGTTTTCCTTATCTTCTTCAGTGCGCGCGTCTGGCACGGCTGCTCCAACTTCCTCGCCGAATTGGTTTGGCGCCGGTTCGGCAAACGGGTCGCCAAGACAGCCCGCGCAGACCAAGGGAAAGCGATTGGAGCCATGCACAAGCAGACCATGGCACTGAGGGGTGTCTCGCGGGCCTCGAGGTTGCTCGCGATCAGCGGCCCGAAGAACAGTCGGCAGGGAGCGCTCTCCCGCACGACCGGCAACAACACCGTCACCGTCGACTCGTCGAACGCATGCGCAACTCGACGCCCGGACGGAACACTCAGCAGGTCGACGAGACCACGCTGGCGTTCAAGCCCGGTGGTCTCGGGCCCCTACAGAGTGGACGTACCTCGACAGGGACAACCGCTCGAACGACACCTTCCTCGACCACGATAACACCTGACAGATCCCGGGGGCGGAGGGGGACTGGTTCCCTGGGGCGATCACCGATCCGGGCGGCCACCGCAACGGCACCTTCACCATCGACGTTTCCTTGAGCTACGCCGCGCTCGGCTACGACACCTTCATGATCCACATCAAGACGGGCAAACGACGGCGGGTATTTCCCGCTCGATGGACCAGCCGTCGACGGCCTTCAGCGAGTGCGTTCAGCGTTACCGGCCTGCCGGGCTGCATGCACGGCACGCTGCAGGAACGGCAACGGGATCACGCACCTGACGCTGTTCGGGATCAATAGCAGTACCGATGTCCGCGAGCCGGGCTCCCTGGCGTTGCTGGGCCCGGTCTGCTCGGTCTAGGTATGCTCGCCGGAGCAAGACGGACGGCTGATCTCGCGGCTGACCGCGGCTTCAAGGGAATGGCCTCGCGTCCGCGCGGCCTTTGCTCTTGCACCGTCGGGATTCTTTACGACTCGCGCCATCGGCAATGGACTCGGCGAGTTTTTGTAGAACACGATCAACGCGTTAGTTTTCTGGCACGAATCATGCTGCTCTTCCATCAGTGGGGTGTGCCGCGGTGGCACGCCCTTCAAGATTTTTGGAGCAGGAAAGTGCGCAAATATTTCAATTCGCTAATGAGTGCGGGCCGGCATTGAATGCTCGCCTTGTGGTCTTTCAACGCCCAGGCCGTCTCCGTGAGATCGCGGCGGCGATGGCAATCGCACTGTAACTGTCGATCCCGCGCTCGGCGGCGGCCTCTGCTATTCGCAGACGGGAAACCTTCAGAATGCCGATATCGAAGCGCTCGGCTTTACCTCGTGGAGAAGGATGTGATTCCGGGCGGGGCGGCGACGGGCTTCTCACCTATACGCAGGACGACCGCGAGCTCGGGCACGTGGGGCGTATCGGAGGATGCGTGGGACAGCTTTGACCGCCTGTTCCTAGCCTTCCATTTCGGCGGCGGCGGCGACACTGCCGAGGACAATCCGGATTCGTTCATCGTCGAACTCTCGCGATCTGACAACTCCGGCACGTACGCCCTCGGCGGCACCGAGCCGTTCCAGTTGAACGGGCTTTCGAACATCTACCTGCTCGGAAGCGACGGAGTCGTCGTGCCTGGAGCCCGGCTCGCTCGCACTTCTCGGCCTCGGCTTGCTCGCACTCGGACTCGGTCGCCGGCGCATGCACTGAGCCCACAACCCGACTTCCTCGGAGGTCCGTCAACGCCCCCGCTGCGGGCGTTCGTCTGTAGACCCGGCCCGTTGAGGCCGCGAGGTCACCCGGGACCGCCGGTGAGCTATGCTCGGCACATGAAACGGCTGACGCCGTGGTTGGGGCTGGCGCTGCTCGCGACGCAGGGTGCGCTTGCCGAGGTTCATAGTAAGGCGATGT
>ERZ1370068.3162-contig-2282_pt1 | contig 29301 bp, 27 predicted proteins | sample MGYA00561227_ERZ1370068 | MGnify/ENA primary metagenome ERZ1370068 (study PRJEB38410, sample SAMEA6850437) | metagenome | study: Metagenomic assessment of the ecological functions of the soil: analysis of the soil microbiota associated with the...
CCAGTTACGTATTGCTCGAGGCCCACGGCCCGTACTTGCCGAACACGAGGATCCACAAGCTGTCCGTGATGACGGTGTCCGCTCGCTGCGGATCGGTCGAGCGGCGCACGAGCTCCGCCCCAGCCGCCCCAGCCGAAGACACGGCTTCTCCTCGGCCTTCGAACGCAGCGCTTCCTCGGCCGCCAGCCGGAAGCGAGAGCGAGCCCGCGCGCTCGCTGTCGACCTCGCGGGCCATGCCGGTCAGCTCGGCTCCGGACCATGCCCCGACCGTGCGCATCAGGACGTACGTCGAGGGCACCAAGACGAGCAACGCCATCGGCAGCGACGTGCGGAAAGGTCCTCATCGCCACGAGAACCAGCGTGGCCGTCAGAACCAGGGCGGTGGCAGCCGAACGGCTTGCAGAGCACGGTCGTGGCGAGCAGGACCGGCATGGCGATCGACAAGGGCATCCCCCACAGCCGGCGCACTCCGTGCCCATCCACCAGCGCCAGGCCGATGAGCGGGCGCAGCGCCCATCCACAGCCCCACCATCAGGCCGTGGTTCGCGAAGACCATCGGCCGGTAGCCCCCAAGCGCAGGGTCTGCATCCAGTCGTGCTGCTGGAATCCATACAGCGTGGCGTGCAGCTGCGGGCTCATGCGGATCTCCACAGGCACAGCGGCACGTAGATCAGCCCGCCCGCGAGCATTCCCAGCGCGAGCCGACGCAACCCGTCCGGCGAGGAGAAGTAGATGCGCCCGCACACGGTACGGAAGGCCCACAGGTGATGGTCTGGTACAGGATCGCGCAGAGCCCGTCGTACCAGCCCAGGTCGTTGGCGAGCGACGAGAGGAGCGGCAGCGACGCAGAAGGCGGCCATGGGCAGGTCGAGCGCTGTGAAGCGCAACCGTCGCAGACTCGCCGCGTCGAACACGAGCACGCCCAGGAAGATCACCAGCGGCACGGCCGTGGTCTTCGTGTAGTCAGAAGAATCCGAAGAGCTCGAAGCTGGCCACGGGGAGGAACATCCAGCCGGCCAGATAGGCGACGATCACGGCTCGCCGCTCGGCCGAAGCGTGGCGAAGAGCACGGCCACGACCGGGATCCAGCCGTAGAGCGCGAACGGCACGAGCCAGTTCACGGGTGTGCGCCTTCCTCCGGACCAGAGCGTGCCGCGCGCCCCGGAGAGTCATGCCGGTCAGGATCGATCCGGCGCACACGATGTGGAATCCCTCGAGCACGACATCCGCCAGCGGCGGCTCCCGCCGGGTTGCGCAACCGCGCCCGGAAGCGATTACTGCCGGGGGCGAGCAGGATCTCCACGTCCTGGAAACCGAGCGTGGTGCGTAGGAGCGCGTGCGTGCGCTGTACACGCCACTCGGCTTGGCGCTGAAGAGCACGCGGGCCATGTTCCCGCGTGCGTGATGCGAGCAGGAGGCCAGCCTCTCGAGCTCGCGCGGCCAGGAAGAGCTCCGGCCAGAGGTCGTGCTCTAACGCAGCTCGTCCCGGCTCGACGTCGAGCCGGCAGCGGAGACGCGCTCGGCGCGCGCCACGGCGACCGCGCACAGCTGCCGATCGTGAGCGATCGACCCGGTGGCGCCGCTCGGCCGAGGCGGCGACCGGTCGCTCGCGCCGACAGGAGCGCGGCCGGTTCGAAGCCGATTCGCGCGAGCGAGAGAGCGCGCGCAGGCGCGCCCGGCTGCACGAACTCGCGCCTGCGCGAAGCCACGGCTGCGGCCACGAGCTCTCGCTCGGCGCCCCAGAGCTCGGCCGGATCGCCGTCCACCGGCACCACGTCGCACGAAACGTCCGCACCGAAGCGGTGCTGCAGCGAGGACGCACAGGCCTCAAGCGATCGTGACATGTCCAGCCTCGATGGGAATGGGCCGACGCGGGCCCGCCTCGACCGCTCGGATGCACTTCCGCAGCCTGGTCGCCAAGACGCGCACGTTGGGCTCGAGCACCATGCTGTCGTGGTCACCGGGAACCTCGATGCACGTCGAGGCGAGCGACGTAGGTTCCCCAGCCGTTGTCGTGGAAGACGAACTCGCGTCGGGCGTTGGTCATGCGCCCCGCTCCAGGACGTGCGTGCCACCTCGAGCTTGGGGCGGAAGAGCGTCACGACTCCAGGGTAGAGGCCGCAGCGTGTAGCGCTCAGAGCGTGTCCGGAAAGGCCGCGCCGATCTCCTCGGAACGGAAGTCCGTGGGCTGAGGATGGAGCCGATTCCTCGCGCCTGCGCTTCCGGAAGCGCGCGAACTCCTAGCGCATCTTGTCGCGCCATCCAATCCGCCACGGCCGACGGCCCGTGGCGGCGCACAGTTGCCAGAGGATGCGAGCGCGCTCGTTCGCGCTGAGGACCGGCGGGCATGGCAGCGCCGTGTCGAGGCATGGCCAACAGCGCGACCTCCTCGCCGGCGGCGAGCAGCTGCGTGCGCCATCTCGAAGGCCGTGATCCCGCCGCCCGAGAACCCGCCGAGGAGGTACGGGCCCGGGGCTGGGCGCGCCGCAGCTCCACGAGGTAGTCCCGGGCCATCTCCTCGAAGCTCTCGTGGGGCCGGTGCGTACCGTAGAGGCCGAGCGCCTGGAGACCGTAGAGCGCCGCTCGTTGCCGAGCAGGTGCGCGAGGTGCCTCAGGTTGAGCACGTTGCCGAACATGCCCGCCACGAGGAAGAACGGGCGTCTTGTCGCCGCCTGACCCGGATGCATCGGGACGAGGTGCGTGGGGCGTGGGCTCGCGAGTGGGCGGCACGTCGTGCCCGCGCGTCCCGACTTCGTCGCGCGCGCGGATCGCCTCGGCGCAGCGCTCGATCGTGGGTGCCTCGAACAGGAGCGAGATCGGGAACTCGACCTCGTAGGCCTTCTTGATCCGCGCGAAGAGGCGCACCGCGATCAGCGAGTGGCCGCCGAGGTCGAAGAAGCTCTCGCGCAGCCCGACTCGCCGCACGCCCAGCAGCTCCTTCCGAGAACTCGGCCAGCGTGCGCTCGATCCCGTCGGAGGACTCGGCGAACTCGTGACTCCAGCTCGAGGCCCGTGCCGTCGGCGTCCTCTCAATCGGCAGCGCGCGCCGAGCGCTGGCGGCCTGTCGGAGCAGACCCGGCGAGATCGATCGAGCGTGGCCACGACCTGCGCCAATCCCGGCGCGGCCGGGATCCGCGTCAGGGCCTCCATCCCTTCCGCAGGCTGGATGCCGTGCTCGAAGTTGCGCTGCAGCGCCGACCGACCCGGCGAGAAGGCCTTCGTCGCGCGCGCGTCTCGCCACGGATCGTCCCGTTCTCCGCTCCATATTGGCCATATTGGCCATATTGGCCATGCTGGCTGGCGGGTTCGAGCGCCGGAGCGACCTCGAAGCCGCGCGGTCGCGTTGCGCATCGCCGATTCCTCGATCTCGATGCACACGCGACCGTCCGCATCGAGCACCACGACGTCGAACAGGAGCACCTCGCCGTCATTGCGGTTCGCGGGGTGGCTCTTGACCCAGCTCTTCAGGCGCGAGGTCAAGGGCGCGTGGACGCGCACGGTCTTGAACAGAGCGGCACCCACAATCGCGCCGGACCCCGAGGCCGGGCGAGTCTCCGAGCAACTCGAGCCCGCAACTCGTCGCGATGTCGAGCAGCGCCGGATGCAGCCCGTACGACTCCAGGTCGGTCGGCGGCGAAGTCGAGGTGCAGCTCGAGTGTCGCCAGGACCTCGTTCGGCCCGACGCGGACACTCCCTGCAGGGTCCTCCAGCGGGGCCAAAGCGCATGCGATCGTCCTGCTGGCACAGCAGGGATTGCGGTCCGCGGGCCGAACGCCGCAGGACGCACCGCGACTCGATCTCCGCCAGCGGCACGGAAGGTGGTTCCGTAGGCTGGCGGCGCAGCAGGCGATGCCTCGACGTGCGTCTCGAATTTCGGGATCGCGCCCGATCCGTTCGACGCAGCCGCCCGGCTGCGGACGCTGAAGCCATGACCCAGCGAGTCCGGCCGCAGCTCCACCTGCACCATGCGCGATTCGCCGTCCGCGACCTGGAGGGACGCAGGAAGAGCAGGTCGTGGATCTCGAAGACGGGGCTCTCCCCGCCTCGACGAAGCGCGGCGCGCGCCAGCTCGAGATACGCGGAACCGGGCACGACGGCGCGGCCAGAGAGGGTGCGATGCTCGTCCAGGAGCCAGTGGATCTTGGGTTCGTAGCGCGCCTCGAGCCGCAGCGGCGCGTCCGGATCGCCGCCGCGAGAGTCGAACAACGGGTGCTTGCGGTTTCCTTCCGTCGGGCGACGCCGGGATCGGCGCGACGGCAGCTCCAAGCAGCGTTCGCGGCCATCCCGACCTCGCTCCAGATGCCCCAGTTCACCGAGACGACTCGGCGCCGACCCGACCCCTTTGCGCTGCGGGCATAGGCATCCGAGGAAGGCGCTCGCGCCGACGTAGTCGACCTGGCCCGGCGGGCGCGGTCAGCGCGCTGAGCCGAGGAGAACAGGACCAGGAAGTCAGGTCGACGTCCGCGAGCAGGCGTCGAGCACGAGGGTTCCATGGACCTTGGCAGCGAAGACCTCCTCCACATCCAGCTGGGTCTTCGCGAGGATGGGAGCGTCGCGCAGCTGACCCGCGGCGTGGAACACGCCGTGCAGGGCGCCGAAACGCCGCGCTGCGTCTCCTCCAGCACGAAGCGCATCGCCTCAGAGCGTCGGTCACGTCGGCGCGCGCCAGGAGGACCTCGGCGCCCGCGGCCTCGATCGCGCACCGCGTGGATCCGGCGTCCCGTCGGATCGTCGTCGCCGCGTCAGTTGTGAGCCAGTCGTCCCATTCCCGCGCGCTCCGGGCATGGGCGAGCGGCCCACGAGGACGATGCGGGCGCGCGTCTGCTCGGCCGGAGTGGGATGCGACGGTCAGGCCGAGTCCGCCCAATCCTCCGGTGACGAAGGTACACCCCGCGCTGGCGCAGGTGCGTGCCCGTTGCCCGCCGGACCGAGGCTCGACGCGCTCGAATTCCTGCTCGTAGCGGTGGTCCCTGCGGTAGGCGACGACGGCGCAGCGAGGCGAGGAGAGCACCTCCGCCTCCACGAGGTCAGAGCAAAGTGGTTCAAGCGCGCGGCGCGCACGGGCCGTCGCGTGGCGCGCGCACCGGAGACCGCAGAGCGGCACGTCGCACGCTCGAGCAGGTGAGACCGAGGAGATTCCGTGGGATCACCTGGCAGGGCCCCAGGATCGTGGCCTTCTCCGGGGTGCAGCAGGATCTCGCCCTCGAGGGCCTGCATGCCGTTTCCGACGCTGATGTGAAGTGGCCCCTGGACTCCCCTCCTCGCCCAAGGCCTGGGCCAGGAAGAACAGGCTATAGAAGCCGCGCTCCTGGTTGCGATGGAAGAAGTTCGATCCGGGCCGGAAGCTCTCGTCGGGCGTGAGCATCCACGGGTGACACGATGCGCTGAGGCATCGCGCCCGTCGCGACGAGATCGCGCACGAGCTCGACGTACCCCTCGCGCCCGCGCTCGGGCGCCGAGTGCGTGCTCGCCCTCGCCAAGCCGACGATTGTCGTCGCTCTCGCGCACGAGGACGACCTTGTCGCCCCGCGCGCGCAGGCGCTGCGCCAGGAGTTCGCCGAACCCGGCGGTGTCCAGGAACAGGAGCCAGGTCGAGCCTGGCCGGGCGCGGGCTCCGGATCCGCACGGATGCTGCTTCCACCGGGGCGGTGGAAGCCCTCAGACAGGAGATCGATCCGGCGCGGTTCCGTGGAGGGAGACGCGACCGGGACTGCGGGTGCGACCGGGATCGATCAGTGCCGCTGGTGCTGGAAGGGGTAGGTCGGGAGCGAGACACGGGCGCGGCGCTCGCCGCGCCACAGGAATCCCGTGTCGAGCGGGACGCCGCAGGCCCGCGTCGACCGAACGCCGTCAGGAAGTGCGCCAAGTCGGGCCCCTCTCCTCGGGATGCCGCAGGCTGGGGATCACTCCGCGCACGCCGGCCGCGTCGGGCTGCTGCCGCACGAGGGAGGAGAGCGTCTTCCCGGGCCGACCTCGAGGAAGCACCCGCGCGGGATCCGCCAGCGGGGTGCGAATGCCGTCGGCGAAGCGCACCGTGCTGCGGAGGTGCTCGGCCCAGTACTCGGGCCGCACGGCCTGCTCGGGGGTGATCCACGTCCCGGTGCAGTTCGAGACGAACGGGATGCGCGGCGGATGGCAGGCGGATGCCGACGCTGCAGGAACTCCAGGAAGCGCGGAAGGATCGGCTCGACGAGGCGCGAGTGCGCGGCGATCGTGATCGGGATGCGCCGGGCCTCGATGCCGCTCGCCGCGAGCCGCCGCGCGAGATCGTTCCAGCGCAGCGCTCGGGCCGGACACGACAGAGTCGCTCGGTGCCGTTGAGCGCGGCGAGATCGAGCTCGCGCGCCGAGCCAGGGCGAGAGGTCGTCGGCGGAGAGCGGCACGCTCAGCATCCCGCTCGCGGGCAGGCGCTCGAGCAGTTCGCCGCGCAGGGTGATCAGCGCCGAGCGGCGTCCTCGAACGAACGACGCCCGCCAGGCAGGCGGCTGTGTTCTCGCCCAGGCTGTGTCCGATCAGGGCGGCCGGACGCACTCCCAGCGACAGCCAGAAGCTGCGCCAGCGCGTGCTCCAGGATGAAGCATCGCCGGGAGCTGCAACGACGGACGCTCGAGTTCGCTCTGCCGCGCGTGATGCCGAGCGGGGGAACCAGCAGCGATCGCAGGTCGCGACCCGTGCGTCGTGCGAAGGCTCGTCGAGGCCGCGGTCGAGTCTGCTCGCGGAACACGGGCTCGGACTCGTACAGGTCGCGCGCCCATGCGCGCGTGCTGCGCGCCGCCGCCCGGGAGCAGAAGAAGACGACCGAGGCCGGCTGTGGAATCGGCGGTGTGCGTGAAGACGCGCTGCGGCTCGACCGACCTCGAGCAGCGCGGCGGCCTCCGCGCCGATCGCGGCAGCAGAGCACGCGGCGCTGCTCGAAGCGCGCGACGGCCGCGCAAGCAGCGTGAAGCGCGACGTCGGCCAGCGCCTGACCCGGGTTCTCGCGCAGGTGCGTGCGCGAGTCGCCGCGACGCATCGTCGAGCGCGCGCTTGTTCCTGGCCGACAGGCACAGGACCTGCCATTCGCGCGCGCGCCGAGCCGGCGCGGGCACCGGAGCGGCGGCTTCCTCCAGGACGACGTGCGCGTTCGTTGCCGCCGACCCCGAGCGCGGTCACGCCCGCGCGCCGCGGCGTGCGCCGCGCGGCCAGGGCCTGCAGCCGCTCGACCACGTAGAACGGGCGTCGTCGGCGAACGGGATGGCCGGATTGGGCGTCTCGAAGTTCAGGCGTGGGCGGGATCTCGCCGTGCTGCAGAGCGCGAGCGCCGTCTTGATCGAGTCCGCCACGCCCGCGGCCGTGTCGAGGTGGCCGATGTTGGCCTTGACCGAGCCGAGGCGCGCAGAGCGCTGTCGTCCGCGGCGAACGCCGGCCGAAGGCCTGCGCCAGCGCCGCGACCTCGATCGAGTTCGCCCATCGGCGTGCCCGCTCCCGTGCGCCTCGATGTAGCCGAGCGTGTCCGCCTCGACGCCCGCGACCGCCAGGGCCTCGGCGACGACCGCGGCCTGGCCGTCGACGCTCGGCGCGAGGTAGCCGACCTTGCCCGCGCCGTCGTTGTTGACGGCCGAGCCCCTGATCACGGCGTAGATCGCGGTCGCCGTCGCGCAGGGCGTCGTCGAGCGGACGCAGGACGACGATGCCGCACGCCGCTGCCGAAGACCGTGCCTTCGGCGCCGATGGTCGAACGGGCGGCAGTGTCCGTCGGGCGAGAGGATCTCGCCCTGCCTGGTACAGGTAGCCGACGGCCGTGCGGGATCTCGATCGTGACGCCGCCGGCCGAGCGCCATGTCGCACTCGCCCGACGATCAGGCTCTGGCAGGCGAGCGTGGACGGCGACGAGCGAGGTCGAGCAGGCCGTCTGGACGTTGATGCTCGGGCCCTCGAGGTCGAGGCAGTAGGAGACGCGCGTGGTCAGGAAGTCCTTGTCGTTGCCCGTGTGCCGCAGGAGGAACAGCCCGGTCGACTCGACCAGCGCCGGGATTCGAGAGCAGGTTGAGCGTGAAGTAGCTGCCCATCCCGCAGCCGCCGAACACGCCGATCGGGCCGCGCGAACGTCGGCGGGCGGTGACCGGCGTCCTCGAGCGCCTCCCAGGCGCACTCGAGGAACTGGCGGTGCTGCGGATCGAGGATCGCGGCGTCCTTGGGGCTGAAGCCGAAGAACTCCGGCGTCGAACAGGTCCATGCCCTCGCAGCACGAGCCCGCCTTGACGTAGGCCGGATCCGCGAGGCATCGCGCGCGGCACGCCGCGCGCCGCGAGCTCCTCGTCGCCGAAGCGCTGCAAGCGACTCGACGCCCGCGCGCAGGTTCGACCAGAACTGCTGCGGCGCCGTGCGCGCCGGGAAGCGCAGCGCGATCCCGACGATGGCGATGTCGCTCGGCTCGACTCGGACGAGGGGCTGGAGCATCATCCCGGGTCTCGCGATCAGCCCTCGACCACGCGCTTGCCGGTGCAGCGGCGTCGACTTCCGTGCGTCGCCGTCGCGCAGGCGGCTTCGCTCCACGGTGCCGTGCGTGGCTCTCGCGCAGGCGAGGTGGCGCGCCAGCGAGCGGATGGTCGGGAAGCGGAACAGGTCCGTCAGCGGCACGTGCTTCGGCGGTCAGCTCGCCGCATGCGGCCGGTGGATGCGCACGATCGAGCAGCGAGTGGCCGCCGAGATCGAAGAAGTTGTCCTCGACGCCGACGCGCGCGGGGCCCAGCGTCTCGCGCCACATCTCGGCCAGCTGCGACTCGAGCTCGTTCCTCCGGCAGGCACGCTTCCGCGAGCGGCGCGTGCGCCTCGAGGCGCGGGGCAGGGCGCGGCGGTCGATCTTCCCGTTCGAGTGTGCGCGGCAGGCGCTGCAGGAAGACCGAACTGCGCCGGCACCATCGACCCGGGCAGCTCGCGCGCCTCCAGCTCTCGCGGAGCACGCTCCGGATCCGGCGCGATTCCGCGCGGCACGAGGTAGCGCGACGAGCGCTGATCGCCGGGCGTGTCCTCGCGCGCGACGACCACGGCCTCGGCGCAGCTCGTCGGAGACGTCCTCGCGCATCGAGCACGGCCTCGATCTCGCCCGAGCTCGATCGCGGTAGCCCGCGGATCTGCGATCTGGTGGTCGGTGCGCCCGAGGAACTCGAGCACGCCGTCGTCGCGGTAGCGCGCGAGGTCGCCGGTCCGGTACATGCGCGCGCCGGCGACCGCGACGCATCCGCGGCGAGGCTCGGGCGCGAATCGCTCGCGCGTCGAGCTCGGGACGGCGCAGGTACCCGCGCGCCACGCCGTCGCCGGCGATGCACAGCTTCCCCGCGACGCCGATCGGCAGCGGCTGCGAGTGCTCGTCGAGCACGTGGACAGCGCGTGTTGGCGATCGGCCGGCCGATCGGGACGATGCCGCGGTCCAGCGCCGCCGGCCTCGAGCCGCGTGCGTCGAGGACCAGATCGGTCGTCTCCGTCGGCCCGTACATGTTGGTCAGCGAGCCGCCGACCGCGCGCGAGCTCGCCGGCGAGATCGATCGGGACAGCGCCTCGCCGCCGACGAAGCAGGTGCTCGACCCGGCGCAGCGCCGGCGCGACCTCGCGATCGAAGCCAGGATGCGCGCCATCGACGGCGTGCACTGGAGGTGCGTGACGCGCTGCTGCCTGAGTGCGCGCGGCGAGCCGATGGACGCGTCGGAGCACCTCGGCGCGAGCGAGTTCCTGCGCCTGCCGGCGCACCCGGTCGAGCAGCGGCAGGCTCGCGAGCACCTCGCCGGCGGGCACGCCGAAGTCGATCAGGCAGGCGATCTCGTCGACGCCGATCGCCCGCAGTCGCTGCGATCATGCGCGAGGCAGCGTCTCGGGCGTGCCGAACAGCCCGCTCGTCTCGTAGTAGCGTTCGCGCGCGTGGCTCGAGGAGCGCGGCGCGCTCCTCCGGCAGCCGAGGTCGGCGAGATCGTCGTCGGTCCGAGTCTCGGCGGCCGCGCCGCTCGGACGTCGGAAGGCCGGGAACGGCCCAGGCGTACTCCTTCAGCAGCGAGAGCGAGCTCGCCGAGGTAGCGCTCAGCGGCTCGCGGACCAGCTCGCGCACGCGCTCCTCGTCCTCGCCGACGAAGGTGTGCAGCATCAGCGCGACGCACGCCCGCGGCGGGATCGAAGCCCGGCCTGCCGCGCGCGCCTCGCGGTAGGCTCGGATCTTCGGCGCGAGCTGCTCCACCGACTGGCCGAGCAGGTGCGTCAGCACGTTGGCGCCGATGCGCCCGCCGCCACGTAGGTCTCGACGTTGCCGGCGGAGGTGATCCACACCGGCAGCTCCGGCTGCACCGGCCGCGGCAGGGTGCGCACGGCGACCGGCGCGCCGTCGGGCCCGGGAAGGCGACGCGCCTCGCCGCGCCACAGACGCCGCACGACCTCGATGTCGCGCGAGCATCGCGCTCCTTGGCGGTCGCGTGGTTCTCCGGGGCCGAGCACGAAGTCGTTCGGCTGCCAGCCCGACGCGAAGCGAGATCGCCGACGCGACCGCCGGAGAGGTTGTCGACCAGCGCCCAGTCCTCGGCGACGCGGATCGGATGGTGCAGCGGCAGGACCACGCTGCCCGCGCGGATCTGGACGCGGCTGCGTGATCGCGGCGAGCGCCGCGCCGGTCACCGCGGGATTCGGGATACAGGCCGCCGAAGGCGTGGAAGTGGCGCTCGGGCGTCCACACCGCGCAGAAGCCGTGCGTCGTCGGCGAAGCGCGCGCCCTCGAGCAGCAGCGCGGTAGCCTGTCGCCGCGCTGCGCCGCTTCGTCGCTCGAGAAATAGAACAGGCTGAAGTCGATCGCGCGGCGCGCGACGGAGCTCGCCGAGCCGCGCGCGTGCTCGTCGCCCGTGATGCACGACGACCTGGAAGCCGCGCGCAGAGCGTCCAGAGCAGCTCGAGCACGGAGATGTCGAACGACAGGCTCGTCACGCGCCAGCCAGGTGCCCGGCGGATCGTGCGGGATGCGCTCGTCCATCGCCGGCGAAGAAGCTGGCCACGTTGCGGTGCTCGACCAGCACGCCCTTGGGCGTGCCGGTCGAGCCCGAGGTGTAGATCACGTAGGCCAGGTCGGTAGCCAGGCCGCGCCGGCAGCGCGTCTCGCCCTGCCGCGGACTCGCGTCGGGAGGTCGGCGTCGAGGCGAAGCGACCTGCGCGCGCGCTCGGGCAGGCGGCTCGCGACGGTCTGCCGCGTCACGATCACGGCGACCTCGGCGTCCTCGAGCAGGAAGGCCAGGCGTTCGCGTCGGATGGGCGGGATCGAGCGGCACGTACGCGCCGCCGGCCTTGAGCGTGCCGAGCACCGCGACGACCAGCGTCGATCGAGCGCTCGAGGAAGATCCCGACCAGCTGTCCGGCGCGCACGCCCCGCTGCACGAGCTCGGCGGCCAGCCGGTCGGCGCGCGCATCCAGCTCGGCGTAGGTCACGGAGATCGTCCGCCGCACATCGAGAGCGATGGCCGCGGGCGTGCGCGCGACCTGTTCCTCGAACAGCTCGTGCACGCAGACCTCGCGTCGATGAGGCCGCGCCGTGCGGTTCCACTCGCGCGCTGACGATCGCAGCTCCTCGGCGCGAGACCATCGCGTGCGCGGCCAGCGGCCGCTCCGGTTCGCGGCCAGGCTGGCGAGCAGCGGCGCGAGAAGCCCGGCCTGGAGCGATGCGCGCGTTCGCGCGCGAGACGCGATCGGCGTCGTACACGAACCGGCACGCGCGCCACCGGACCGACGGCGTCGCGCGACCTCGAGCGTCCACGGTGCGCGCCTCGGTCGATTCGGGATCCGAGAAGACCTCGCAACGCTCGACGGCGACGGGGAAGAGCGGCTCCGTGCGCTGCTGCAGGGCGCGGAGCTCCGGATGGCGTGCGATCAGGTCGCCGCAGCCACGGTCGCGCGCGCGCGCGTCGATCAGCTCGGCGGCCACGCGCTCGAGCGAGCGGCGTCGAGGCTTTCCTCGAGGTCGACGTCGATCGCGCACGGGAAGCCGCGAGGCGATCCAGGTCTGGTCCTCGATCTCGCGCGTCGATCGTCAGATCCCAGTAGCCGAGGTCGAAGCCGATGCGGCGCGCGAGTCGCGCGAGGTAGGCGCAGAACGCGGCCGTGAGCAAGTGCGAGAGCGGACGATCCGGGAAACGCAGCGCGAGCTCCGCCGGCAGCGGGACCTCGAGCACGCGCGCCGCTCCACCTTCGTCCCATCGGCCGCGCGCGCGATGCCGGAATCAGGAGCGCGATCGGATCGATCCCCGACAGGCGCTGCACCCAGTGGCGCTCGGCGCCGGCTCATGCGCCGATCGAGGTCCGTCAAGCGTCCGATGCGCTTCGGGGCTCGAGCACGTCCAGCACGACGCCCGGAGCCAGATCGAGCGCTCGCGCGGCTCGCACGGGACCCAGCTCGTTGCCGCGGAGGTCGGCGAAGCCGCGCAGGGACGAGCGAGCCGCTGCCGGTCGCGACCAGCACCTCGCCCGCGTCGAGCGCGAGCACGGTGCCGGGCGGCGAGGCCACGCGACCGCGTCGCGTGGCCAGGATGCGCTCGCGCGCGCGTGACGAGCACGCGCGCCGCGCGCGCTGGATCTTGGCCACGCCCGATCGGGTTGGGGTGGCGGCCGAAGTCAGGGCGCGCACGAGCGCCTCGAGTCTCGTGCGCCGGACGCGTCCAGTCGATCGCGCAGGCCGCGGGCGGACGGCGATGGCGTTCGTAGAGGCGGCGCCGCCGCGTGTCCTGCGGCAGCGGTCGCGCGCGATCCCGCGGCCAGCTCGCGACCAGCTCGCCGAACGAGTCGATCGCGGCCTCGAAGCACTTCGTGTTGAGGCTGAAGGACGTCTCGTCCGGGGCGAGCTCGAAGAACCGCTGCTTCAGGATCGGGCCCGCGTCGAGCTCGGGCGTCATGACGTGCCAGGTGATGCCGTGGCGCGTCTCGCCGTGGACGAGGGCCCAGGCCGGCGCGTTCAGACCGGCGTACTCGGGCAGCGGACCGTCGTGGAAGTTGATCGCGCTCCGCACCGGCAGACCCAGGACACGCTTCGGGCACGCGCGCGAGGTGCGTGATGGCGAAGAGATGGTCGAAGGGCCGCAGGGCGAGCTCCGGACCCGTAGTCGGCGTCCGGGTCGATCACCGCGAGTCGCGCGCGCGCGCCCATTCGGCGATGCGAAGAGTCGAAGTGACGACCCCGCGGACGTCGTGTCCGGCTCGCAGCAGGATCTCCCCGCACTCCTCCAGGAGCGAGTCGGCGCCGATCAGCCAGCAGCTGAATCTCGCTGGCGCTCATCTCACGACTCCACAGTCCCGTCTACGGCGATCGCCGGGCTCGCAGCATCGCAAGCGGGCGCGGAATCGGCTGGGATTCCTCCGAGTATTCTCGTCCCGGAACAGTGTGCTGGATGCGTCGGGCGGACCATCCGGGCTTCCAGGTATTCACCGCGCGGATTCCCGGCATTCGGATTCGAGATCGAGATTGCATCGACCCACGTGCACGCACTCGCTCTACGATCCGGTCGTCGTCGGCTGACGACAGTTTCGAGGAAGGGCAAGCCCATCGAGTACCTGATCGTCGTGCCGGTGCGCTTCCCATCGCATCGCGCGCTGCGAGCGTCGCCGTGGAGAGCGCCTTCTGCGAGCACCTGCGCGCGCTCCGCGCGAAGCTCTCGCCGACGCTTCACGCGCTTGACGGTCGCCGCTCCGACGATGGATCCGGAGCAGTACGAGCGCGAGCCGCGGACACCTGGGGCGCGATCGACGAGGAGCTGAGGGCATCCGCTGGGTCGCCCTGCACCCGGCGAACGCGGGCCGGCTCGCGTTCTGGCTGCGGCACTTCGTCGTCGTCCTGCGTCCGCCTGGGGCGCGAGGTGCGGCGCGCGGACCTCGTCCACGCCGGGACCTCCCACGACGTCTACCGGCCGATCGAGTTCCGTCGCTGCTGCTGGCGAAGCTGCTCGGCAAGAAGACCATCTGCGTCGTCGACATCGACCTGCGCGAGGAGGCGACGCATGAACCACCGCACCGGGCGGCTCGGAGCCGCAAGAGCCGCTCCTGTGCCGGAGCGTGTACGACCCGCTGCGCGATCTGCAGCTGCGCGGCGCCGCGCGCTGGTGCTCGCTGGTGCTGCTGAAGGGACGCCAGCTGCGCGCGCGACTTACGGCCGCGGGCGGTCGCACGTCAAGTACTTCCTCGACGCGGCCTTCTCGGCCGAGCACGTTGATTCCGCCCGAGGCGCTGGCGCGCAAGACGGCAGCGCTCGCGGATCCCGCGCAGCCCCTCGAGCTCGTCTACTTCGGCCGGCTGACCGCCTACAAGGGGCGTCGATCGCTGCATCGAGGCCGCTGGCGCTCGCAGCGGCGCAGTGCCCGGCGCCCGCTGCGCCTCTCACATCATCGGCGACGGCGAGAGTCAGGATCGCTTGCGAGCGCTGGGCAGCGCGGCTCGGAGCTCGCGCCGATCGCGTGGAATTCCGCGGAGCCTTGCCCTTCGGTCCGCGACTCTTCGATGCAGCTGTATCCGCTGCCACCTGCTGCTCGCAGCTCCGCTCAGCGAGGACACGCCGCGCAGCGCAGCCTGGACGCCATGGCCTGCGGGCATCCCGATCCTGGCCTTCGCCACCGACTACTACTCGGATCTGCGAGGACAGCGGCGCGGTCGACCTCGTGCCCTGGCCTTCGGTGGAGCGCACTGGCCGAGCGGATCGCGCACTACGCGCCAGGACAAGCAGCCGCCTGCTGCCGCTGGCGCGCGCCGGCATCGAGTTCGCACGCGCGAACACGCAGGACGCCTGGCTGCACTCGCGCGTGCGACTGGACGCTCGGCCCTGTTCGAGCCGGGCGCCGAGCGGCCGGAGAGTCGGAGCAGCGAGCGGATCATGGCAGCCGAAGTACGTGATCATCAGCCCGTGCCGGGACGAGGCGGCACTCATGCGCCGCACCCTGGATAGCGTGAGTCGCCAGAGCGTGCCTCCGGACCTGTGGGTCGTCGTCGACGACGGCTCGACGGACGAGACGCCGGCGATCCTGGCGGAGTACGCGCCCGAGCTCCCGTACCTGCGCGTCGTCCGCCGCGAGGATCGCGGACGGCGCAGCGTGGGCCCGGGCGTCGATCGAGGCGTTCGACGCCGGCTACCGACACCATCGACGCTGCGCGACTTCGACTACCTGTGCAAGCTCGACCTCGACCTCGAGCTGCCCCCGAGCTACTTCGAGGGCCTGATCCGGCGCATGGAGGCCGAGCCGCGACTCGGGACCTGCAGCGGCAAGCCGTACTTCCCCGACGCTCGACGGCCGGCTCGTCAGCGAGCGCTGCGGCGACGAGATGTCGGTGGGGATGATCGAAGTTCTACCGCACGCGAGTGCTTCCGCGAGATCGGCGGCTTCGTGCCGCACGTCATGTGGGACGGCATCGACTGCCACCGCTGCCGGATGCTGGGCTGGACCGCGCGCAGCTTCGACGATCCCGAGCTGCGCTTCCTGCACCTGCGCGCCGATGGGCTCGAGCGCAGGACGGGCATGCTGGGTCGGGCGCTGGCGTCACGGCGACGGGCAGTGGTTCATGGGCACGGGGCTCCTGTACATGACCGCGAGCGCGCTCTACCGGGCCACGCGGCCGCCGCTGCTCGAGCGGCGGCCTGGCGATGTGGCTGGGGTACGTCGGCGAGCATGCTCGCGCGCAAGCCGCGCTATCCCGACCTCGAGTTCCGCGCCTACCTGCGGCGCTACCAGCGCGAGTCGCTGATCCTGGGCAAGCGGCGCGGCGACCGAGCGCGCGGAGCTGCGGCCGATGACGCGCCAGTCGCGCCGCTCGCGGTCGAGCTCGAAGGCGTGCGCCTGCACGCGCTCGACGAGCAGCAGTGCGTCGCAGCACGTCGCTGGAGGCTTCCTCGGCCGGACGCGGAGGCTGGATCGTCACGCCGAACCTCGATCACCTGCGCCGGCTGCGCGACGACGAATCGCTGCGCGAGCGCTACCGCCAGGCGGATCTGGCCGTCGCCGACGGCATGCCGCTCGTGTGGGCCTGCCGCCTGCAGAACACGCCGCTGCCCGGACGCGTCGCCGGATCGGACCTGATCTGGAGCCTGTCGGCGCGGCGGCCGAGCAGGGCTCGTCGCGTGTTCCTGCTCGGCGGCGATCCGGGCACCGCGGACGAAGCCGCGCGAAGCCTGCGCGCGCGCTTCGAGAACTTGCGCGTCGCCGGCAGTCGCTTGTCCCGCGCCGGGCTTCGAGAAGCCGGCCGGGCGAGATCGACGCAGCTCGCCGCGCATCTCGCCGAGACGCGCGCCGGACATCGTCTTCGTCGCGCTGGGTTCGCCCAAGCAGGAAGTGCTGATCGAGCGCCTGCGCCGCGACTGCCTTCGGCCTGGTGGTTGGGCGTCGGCATCAGCTTCAGCTTCGTCGCGGGCAGCGTGCAGCGCGCGCCGGTCTGGCTGCGCAAGATCGGCCTGCGAGTGGGTCCACCGCATGGCGCAGGAGCCGCGCCGGCTCGCCGGCCGCTATCTCGTCGACGGCCTGCCCTTCGGCGCGGCGTTGATCGCGCGCTCGGCCGTGCGCGGACTGCGCTCGCGTCGGAAGTAGAGGAGCAAGGCATGTGCGGAATCGCGGGAATCATCGCGGATCGCCCGGACCCGGCGGCGCTCGATCTCATGCTCGCGCTGATCGATCACCGCGGGCCCGACGATCTCGGCACTTATCTCGACAGATCAGCCGCGCTCCGGACACCACTCGGCTCTCGATCATCGACCTCGAGGGCGGCCACCAGCCGATGAGACACGAGGACACGGGCGTGGTCCTCGCGTTCAACGGGGAGGTGTTCAGCTACAGGAAGTCCGCGAGGACCTTGCGCGCGGAGGATTCCGGTTCCGCACGCGCTCGGACCACGGGGGTGATCCTCGCGCTCTACCTCGAGTACGGCGTGGACTTTCCCGGAACACCTGAACGGGCAGTTCGCCGTCTCGATCTGGGATCCGCGCGAACGGAAGCTCGTTCTCGCGCGGGATCGATTCGGGATCTGTCGCTCTATTACCACGATCAGCCGAGGTGTTTCGCGTTCGGATCCGAGATGAAATCGATCCTGACGCTGCCCCAGGTGCCGCGCCGCGTCGACCCTCGCGCCCTCCGATCAGATCTTCACGTTCCTGGACGACGGTGGGAGGCCGAACGGCGATCGAGGCAATCCGCGAGCTGCCGCCGGGCCACACGCTCGAGTACCGGGGCGGACGCGTGACGCTGCGATCCTACTGGTCCTGGCCGTTCCATCATCAGGCCGATCCTCTCGAGCTGCCGTTCCCGGATGCGGTCGACGCTTTCCGCGGGCAGCTGTCGTGCGCGAGTCGCGCTGCGGCTGCGCGCGGACGTCGAGGTGGGCAGCTACCTGAGCGGTGGCATCGACTCGTCGTCGATCGTCGCCTGGCCGCGCCGATGGTCGAGGATTGCGAACCTACTCGGTCGCCTTCGAGGACGATTCCTACGACGAGCGCCGAGTACCGGGAGATCGTCGCGCGACACTGCGCCACCCGGCACGCGACGGTCGAGTGCCGGGACATGGATGTGGAGGAGTGTTTCGAACGGCGTGGTGTGGAGCGCAGAGACGCCGCTGTTCCGGACCGCTCCGCGCCGATGCACCTGCTCTCGCAGCGGGTCGGAGCGACGGCATCAAGGTCGTGCTCTCCGGGGAAGGCTCCGACGAGGTCCTCCTCGGCTACGATCTGTTCGGGAAGTGAAGATCCGCCGCTTCTGGCGCCGGCAGCCCACGGTCGACGGCGCGCGCCCAGCTCTTCAAGAGGCTCTACGCCTACCTGCCGCAGTTCGCCAATCCACGCTTCGCGAACCTGGCGATCAGTCGTTCGGCCAGTCGCTCCTCTCGGATTCCCCTTCTATTCGCCTGAGATCCGTTGGGCCAACAATGCGGCCAACAAGATCTACTTCTCGGAGCCGGTGACCTCGGCCTCACCGGCTACGACCACTGAGGAGGATCTCGGGCGCGTCGCTGCCGGCCGCCTACTTCGCCGCCGACGACATCAGGCGCGCCCAGTGCCTCGAGGCCGCGACGCTGCATCCGCGGATACCACTGTCCTCGCTGCGGGCGAAATCTGCACCGTCGATCGAAGCCACTCTGCCGAGCAGCGCTGCCTTCCTGGATCACGAGCTCGTCGCCTTCGCCAGCCGCCTGCCTCGCGCCCGCAGCTCGCTGGATTGCGGGACAAAAGCGCATCCTACGGGAGAGCACCCTGCGCGACAGGCTCCCCGCGAGGATGTCGTCACAACGGCCGAAGATTTGCCTACCAGGCTCCGAGATCCGCGCCTTCACGTGCGCCGCGACGAAGGGCCCGGGTCGATCTGGCCCAGCGACTACCTCGGCGACCGAAACGATCGCCTCCGGCCGGTCTCGTTCGACCCCGAGGCCGTCGGGCTGCTGCGCCCGGAAGATCCGGCTCTCGGGCCTCACGCGCGGCTCGGCATGCGGGACGGCTTATGGCGTTCGACCGTGCAGTTGACTCTCCGCCGAAGCATCTTCCATCGGCAATTCTCGGTCGCCGGACGCGGCAAAAAGTCCGTGCAGCATCGCCCGGTCGGCTGAAAGCGCGTTCCAGGAGGTCGGCGCTGACACCGTCGAGGATCGATCGCGACGTTGCTCGAGGGCTATCTCCTGGCGACAAAGATCGCGACCTCTGGCCCGGAAGCGCGATCGGATCCCTCGCGATCGGTCGCTGCACAGCTCGGCATCCTACGGTTACCTCGCGGTCGTCTGGAGCTCGTGTCCTGCGTCCGAGGACCATTGGTCCATCGCCATCCTCGACTCCGAGCTCACGAACAGAGATGTTCGGAGGACTCGACATGCCAGAAACCTGATCGAGTCACAAAGCTGGAAGCGTGACGCCCAGGATCGAGAGGCTCCTCCGACTACCCAGATCCCTGCGGCGGATTGGAAGAAACCGGGGATGGTCACCCTCTTCGCAAGGTCGAGAATGGGACCATGAATCGTTCCGGCCGGAGTTCCTGAAGAAGCCGTGGAAGCCCCTTGGCTGGCAACGCGCTCTCTCAGGTGGTGATGGAGCACGGACGCTCCTGTCGTCCGCTCCGTGGCTCGATACGGGCCCTCTCCGGGCTGACGAGCGGCTCGAGTCGCCTCGCTTCTTCGACTTCGCGGACAGCCAGATCGCACCGTCACGCATGCTGCGCTCGGCCCGCGGCGAGGCCATGCTCCTGTGCGGGCCTTCGCGGTCGAACGCGAACGGGCCTACCTGACACTCGTGCTCTGGGCGCGCACGTTGGCTTCGCGCGGTTTCGAGGTCATGCCGCTTCGACTACCGCGGCCAGGGAGAGGCACCGGGGCCTTCGGGGACGCTGACGATCGCGCGCTGGCAGGAGGACGCCGCCTTCTGCGCGGCTCTCGACTGTCGGCCGCCACCAGGGCGGCGCGGTCGTTCTCGAGGTGTTCGCCTGGGCGCCCTGATCGCCGCGGAGCTGTTCGCCTCCGGCGTCGGCGAGGATTGCTGCTGTGGGAGCACCTGTTTCGGCAGGGCTGCTGCGGGACACGCTGCGTCACAACCTCGTCGCCCAGAGGATCGCCGATCCCCACGCGCCGCCGGGCCGCGAGCAGCTGATCCCGCGGCTCGAGGCGGGAGAGCACATCAACGTGGACCGGCTACTTCCGGACTCTGGGACTGTGGAAGAGGCTCAGCGACACCGCTGCTCCTGCACCTCGGCGAGCGAGGACCGGCCGTGGCACGCCTTGCGGGGCGAGTCGGCGGTGGTGCCATGCCCGTATCGAAGCCGAGCCGACCGTCCTCCCGCGGCCGTGGACGCCAGACACCTTCTGGGGCGGCAGCTCGCTCCTGCTGGTCCCGCGGAGGCGAGCTACTTCGAAGGGGCTACGCTGGCTGGACGCGGAACCATCCCTGGCGCACGAGGAGAGCCTGAGTGGTGCGCCACGATCCTCGAAGTGGCGAATCCTGGGCGAGCCTCTCGTCGGGACCTGCCAGTGCGACACCCGGACGGGCAGGCGGGCTTCTGGTGCGCCTTCGGTCGGGATCTTGCTCCTCAATGCCAGGATCAGCGCCTGCAGCGGCGGCAGCGACCTCTCGGTCCGCATCGGCGATCGGCTCGCTCTGCGCGGCCACCCGTGTTTCGATTCGACCTGGCCGGGATCGGAGATTCCTCCGGCTCCGTTCCGAAGGATGTCGAAGCGTATTGGAACGGAGGTCGTGAACGGACGCAACGACGAGGCGACGGGTGGCGTTGATCGAGCGCATCCAGCTCGGAGTTCGGGGTCGCGCGGGTCCTCGTCGGCCGGACTGTGCCGCCAGCGGCCCGCCCACCGTGCGCGCGGCTCCCGTCACGTCGGCTCCACCCGGCCGGCCTCATCCTCCTGGAACCGAACTTTCGACTCCACCCCCGAGAGCCCGGCCGAGCGCACCCGCCGGGGATCGACACGATCGCCCGGATCGCCGCCGGACTCCAGCGCACCTCGTCCGCCGTGGAGCCTCACGCGGGCAGCCGGATCGCGCGGATGGCCTGGCCTACGCGCGTTCTTGGGCACTCTCGAGCGTCGTCTCGGACCCGCGCTGCCGAAGGACGCGAGCCTGCCGCTGATCGCGCTGGCGAAAGTCTCGCGCGCGGGGTTCGCTCGCTGGTCGTGGTCGCGGCCGGAGAGGACCGATCGGTTACGTCGCGCGGATCCTCGAGTCCATGCCTCCCGTGCTCCTGGGGTAGTGACTTGTGTCGGGGTGCCGGAGACCAATCACCTCTTCACCGGCGGCACGGGTGGGGAGCTCGTCCTCGCCGCGGTGGGCGCTGGGTGATCGACGGCTTCGGCGGGAACGCCGAGCCGGCCGCTGCGGTGATCGCCGAGGGCGTCGCGTGAACTCGCGTCTCGGAGCACCATCTGTTCGTCACGGCCGTCCGGTCACGCGGCTCGACTTGTCGGACACTCACGATCCAGGCATCGTCATCGCGGATCACGACGGTCATTTCGCGGTCCACCATCGCGCGGGCGACGGGGCCATCTGCTCGTGCGAGACCTGCTCGGCGTCCACAAGCTCTTCTTCACGCCGTCACGGACGACGGAGTCAAGACCTCGAAGCTACCTGGTCGATCCTGCTGCGCGAAGGATATCCGTTCGAGCGTGTTCAGCGTCCCTGCGGGCCACTACGTGCGCGTGCATCCGAGTGAGCAGCGCTATGACCTCGTGCGCTGGGATCGGATCCGTTTCGGCGCGGATCCGGCGGTGCGCCCCCGGGACGACTGCTCTCGCCATTCGTCGCTCCGATCGGTCCGCGCTCAGGCGCACCTTCCGGATGCTCGCGGAGCACTACGCGGGGCGCCCGGTCACGTCACGCTCTCGGGCGGACTCGACAGCACGACGATCGCGGCCCTCGCCCGCGAGCACTGGGTGGACCTTGCGCGCGGTGACGTTCGCGCTGCCGCAGAGTCGCGCCGAGACCGGACCCGGGACGGACCTGTTCTTCGCTCGCCGCGTGGCCTCCCACCTCGGCATCGAGCGCATCGAAGTGCTGGCTCGATCCGGACGAGGTCCTCGCGCTCCTCGACGACAGTGCTGGTGTACGGACAGGACTATCGCGACTTCAACGTGCACTGCGGGCTGGTCAACGCGACGATCGGCAAGGCGATCCAGGCCATGCATCCCAGGGCCCCGCCCGGTGGTCCTCTCCGGGGACGTGATGAACGAACTGCTGGCCGATTACACGCCGATCCAGTTCAGAGGCCTCAGTACTTCGGGCTTCCCCTGCTCGACCGCGGCCGGATCCGACGATTCCTCGTCGGTGGCCTCGACTCCGGCGACCGCGGTGGGGATCCTGCCGCACCGATTCGGGTGGAGACTGTCCAGCCTATGCGTTGACTGCGCGCTGGAGTACGCCGCGCTGCCCGTGGACCTCGCCTGCGGGAGGGCGCCAAGTCCGAGGCGCGCGAGCCGTGATGGGCGAGCGCATTCCCCGGTACGTGCTCGCGCGACCCAGGTCCGAGCGCAGGTGGCGGTGGAGGGCGAGCCGGGCGGCACGTTCGCCTTGCTCGTGAACCGTGGAATCGACCAGAAGTACCTGGCGCAACGGTCTCGCGAAACTCCTCGGGATCGATCCGCGCGCGGTCAGGAGACCTCACGAGAGCCGGGTACTACCGCTTCAGCGCAGAGCTTCCCCAAGCCGGCCAGCGCCTTTTGGCACGAGCGCGAGGGCGCCGTCCGCCGCATGAAACACCTCCGGAAGCAGGTTGCGTCGCTCGAAAGGTCGAGCGGCGCGGCAGCCTTCATCCGCCACCGTGGCCGTCGCGGTGATCACGCCCCGGGGTGGCCGCGAGCGTCGAGGCCTTCATCCGCGTCCGCGCGAGGAGGTGACGACCGACGATCCCCGCTTCTCCGGGGAGATCAACCTCTGGGAGAAGCTGGCTATGTCGACTCATCGGCAGCGGTGGAGCTGATCCCGGATTCAGCCGAGGCCACCTTCGAAGTGGTCGTCCCCGACGAGGTCCTGTTCGATCCCGACTTCCCCACGAGCGTCAACGGCATCGCCAGGATCATCCGTGCGCTCCTCAGAATCCCCTGCGGCTGCGGGCGGAGCAGCTTCCGCAGAATCCTCCGCCCAGTGCAGCGGCGCCGGGAAGTGGAGATGGCAGAGTCCCTGCGTGACCCACAGCGGGACCCGCCGGCTCCCGCATGTCGTCCGCAGGGCTACGCAGATCCGGTCGGAACCGGGGACGTCCCGGGCGCCGAGAACCACTGCCCCGCTCGCGTCGCGCCGCCTCCGCTCGGACACGAGCCGTCGAGAGTCGAGCCGGCGCAGGATCTCCGGCAGGCGGCCGACGTCTCGTTCCGGGCACGCGCACGAGAAACGAGTTCCAGTCCGGACCATCGGCGGCACCCATCGCGTCCGCCAGGACGGCCGGCTTACCGCGTCCCATCACGCACTCGTCTCGAACAGCCGGATGCTGGAGCCGCCGCGGCCGCGTGGGCAGAGGATGAAGCGGCTGGCGGCCGAGATCTACGGCGAAGTCGCGCTTGGAGACGATCCGCGTCACTCCGCTAGCCCGCTTCCAGCGCACCCACGAGCGCGGCGGTGTTGTCGACGATGTGGATCGCCGGGATCCGCCAGCTCGAGCAGGCGGAAGCGCCCGCGCGCCCGGCTGGTGCAACCGACGAACAACGAAGCCAACAGGCGCGGCGGCTCGGCGGCGTCGGGAGGTAGGGTACGGTACTCGGCGACGAGGGTTCTGGACGCGCGAAGAGTAGAGCGCCGGAGCGCGCGCGGGCACGCCAGCACCAGCCGCCGTTCGATCGAGGGAAAGACCCCCGGCTTTTACGCACCGCGGCCAGTCCAGCGCCAGATAGAGGAAGGACTTGCCCCGGACCCTGCGGTACAGCGGGTCGCGACGCGCACGGCTTCGAAATGGTGTCCGGCGGGTCCATCGTCCAGGCGCTCTCGACGAAGAGGAGCAGATCCGCCTCGACGCGGATCGATCCGATCACGGTGTAGCGGCCGAAGACGTCGCGCCACCGCGCCAGGTCGCGCAGGTAGCGCAGCTCGGAGCCGAAGGCCGGATCGACGCCGGGGAGCGTCTCGGCCACGGATTGCAGATGGACGCTTGGGCATCGTGGCACCGATCGCATCCCCGACGATTCAGCGAGCCCGCATCGCGGCGGATGAGCGCCAGGTGCGCGCCCCGGAAGAGCTCCCCGGGCGGAAAGGGCTGGAATCCCGCTTGCCCTCCGCGATGTCGGCCGAACCAGGCGTGAAGAGTCGAGCCCGCCGTGCAATTCGGCCACGACCGTGCGAACGCGCGTTCCCCAGGACTTCATGAGCGGGAGCACCGTGCGCTCGCCGCCCTCGATATCGAGCTTGAGGAGATCGCACTCCTCCAGGCCGGCCGCATCGAGGATCGATTCGATCGTGCATGGCCCGCACGCGCGTACGCTCCGTTTTCAGCTCACGTGGTGCGCCCAGCTGGGTCCCGGTCGTCGAGCTCACCTCGCCATCGTGCTGCCAGACAGCGGCTGCTGAGCAGCGCGCTCCGAGTCGCGGATCCGCAGCGCGGTGGCCTGGGCGCTCGGCAGTCGCGAACGCGGCTCGATCCGCTTCGACGCCGACGTACCGGTGCAATCTCGAGCCCATCTTCATCGCGACGAAGGCCAGGAACATGCCCGACGCTGGCGCCGCAGTCCACGACCGTGGGGAACTCCCACGCTCGCGTGCAGTCGTACTCCCGGCGATGGAAGAGCTCCCAGGCGACCGAGATGTCGCTCGTGCCCGGCCGGTACAGGATCGGACTCGCGGGGGATCGGAACTGGAGCCGCCGAGCATCCCGGCTCCCCCTGCAGATCGCGTTGCTTCATGGCGCGCAGCGTGCGCCAATTCCGGCACTGCCGAGCAGCCACAGGTTGTTGCGCACGTTGGCGAGCAAGTTCATCGGGGACGCGCGTGGCGACTACTTCAGACGCTCTCCAGTACTCAGCGCGGCATGTCGTGCGCGATCTTGAGCGCGCCGTTCAACCGCCGTAGACCGGCTCCTCGCAGCGCAGCACCAGCCGCCGCCGAGTGCTTCGTCATCTCTTCCTCGATCGCAAGGTCGAGCCCCGAGATCTGACCGCCGCGCCACCGCCAGAGCAGCACGCAGGTTCTTCAGGCGCTCCTGGAACTCGGGATCGAAGGTGGAGATCAGCTGTCCCGAAGCCCTCGACGATGGGCGGGATGATCGAGCGGCAGGCGCGTGCGCATCTCCTTCGGTGATGTCGAAGGAGCGTCGGCTTCGCCGTTGACCGGGAGGCTCCGACGCACCGGCCCCATCGCATCTCGAGACGATCGAGTGCTACTCCTTGATGGCCTTGATCATCTGGATCGAGAAGCTCGCGCCGTGCACGGGTGCTTCTTGAGGATCAGCTCGCGCGAGCTGCGTTGTCGACGTAGTCGCCGGCGATGCGTGATTCGTCGATCTGGTCGGACTCCTCGGCATCGTGCCGTGCATCCGGCACAAGTCGGTCGTGCCGGCGCCGATGTCGATCACGAGCACGTCGTCGAGCCAGTCGAGGCCGTAGGCGACGCGAGAAGGGCTCGGAGCAGAGCATCACGGAGTCGACCGACTCGCGCGCGGCCTTCGAGGATCGCGTCCTTGTTGTGGATCGAGGCCTGCGCCGGCGCGCCGATCACGGCGTAGACCAGCTCGTCCTTGCGCGGCTTGGCGCGGCGGATGATCTCGCCGATCAGGTCGCGCGCGGCCTGCAGGTTGGCCTGCTCGGACGTCGCCCGCCGTCTTCGTTGCTTGCGCTTGATCACGCCGTCGCCGAGCGGGCGGTAGAGATCGGCAGCGACAGGCGCTTCTCGATGGCCTCGTCGCCGAACAGGACGTCCTTCTTCAGCAGCTTCCGGCTGACGACGTCCTTGGGATAGCCGACGTAGCGACGGAGCGTCATCGCGCACGCCGTTCGAGGCGGACACGGAGGTGCGCGAGGTACCGAGGTCGATGCCCAGGTAGAGGACGCCCTCGGTCCTGCTTGACTTCCACGGGGACGTCGGGCGTGAACGCGCGCGGGTTCGAGACGGGCGTCGTCGCGGTGGGCGACGCGGGGTTGCGATGGGATGGAGAGGGCGTCAGTCGATTGCATAGTGGTTCCGTTTACCGGTCGGTGGGAGGGCTAGGCATGTCGCGCGATCGCTCTCTTGAGCTCAGATTGGCTTGGAAGATCTCCCGCATGAGGGACCGCTTGAAGGCCAGCGCCTCTTCCTCCCGGGGAGAGACCTTACCGCCACGATGAGCAGGCGATCCGTCGTCGGCGCCTTCATCGCGGCGAGTTTCTGCAGATTCGCCTCGTCTGCTCGACCAGCTGCATCAGCTTCGTGATCCGACGCTCAGGGATGTCCGATCTCTGGCACCGGTACGCCACCTCAGGCGATTCCGCCCGGAGGGCGCGGGGACCTCAAGGAGCAGGAGCTACCGTTAATCGAGTGCGGCTGGCGTTGACGCCGGCACATGCGAGCTCAGCCTGGACGGCAGTTCATGGATCGACGCTCGCGCGGGATCGCTCGCCGCGCCTGGCCCGCTGGAACGATCGGTTCGCGCTCCCGACGTCCCCGAAGGGTCCTTCAGCCCTGTGGTCGTTGAAGATCGAGCCGAGAACAGGAGTGCCGCTCTCGACCAGGATGTCGAGGCGCGCTCCGCATCGCTTTCCGGCGTGGCCCGAACGCAGCACGAGCACGACGGCGTCGGCTTGCCGGGCAGGAGGCGCGACTCGACGATAACTCACTTCCGGGCCATCAGGACGAGCAATAGCGACAGCGCTCCTCGATTCGGGCGAGGATCGCCGTCATCGGTTCGTCGTGAACTCACCCGACACCGGCGCGCGCTGGTACCGGCCGATCCGCTCAGGCCTGGCAGCCCACCGGCTCTTGCAGACAGTCCTCCATCTCGGCACGGCCAGCTCGGGCGTAACAGTCCCACTGATCTGGAGGCCGGGTATGACCAGGGCCGGGCGCCAGACATTAGTCTCGACCAGGCACGAAGACATAAGGCATGATAATGACAAGCACTGCGCGCGGCTCGAGGCCTCGCGGCAACGGCACGAGTGCCGGCGCGCTTCTCGGCGGCCGTGAAGACCACGTCGTCGGGACGCGAGCGTCACCCAGTACGTGACGGTCGCCCACGGCGATCCGCGACTCCGGCAGCTCCTCAAGAACGCAGCGCGTTCGGCTTCACATATCCATTCGACAACCGGCCATGGTTCATCCCCAGCCCAGCGCACGCGCCACTCAGGTGGCTCAACGACACAGATGGGGCACGATCCCGAGCACGGGCACGCCTCGGGCGCTCTCGAAGGTCTCGGATAGCGCAGTCGGCGATCGAAAGCACGCTGAGATCGCGAACGCATTGCGGCAGATTGTCCCGGCGAGCAGGCCCTTCAGGAACAGCGAGCCGCGCGGCGGCCAACCTTCTCAAACCAAGGTCGGCGCCTGGAGGACGCGCAGGTTGGCCTCTTCGTGCTGCCGTCGATGTTCTCCAGGGCACCGCGGACCAGGTCGACCCGAGCAGTGTGCGCGTAGCGCAGGCTCCTCCGCGCGTCGCGGGTCGCAGCCAGGTCACTTGCGCGATCATCGTGGCGGTGAGCAGCTCAGCGTCTGCGGCTCGCTCCAGCGCGTCCTCTTGGTCTCCAGCGCGGGACTCCGAGCAGGCGCAGCGGCACGGGCAGCGCCTCGTCCACCGAGCTCCAGGTCGACGACGCGCGCCTCGAGCGCGGCGTGCCCTGAGGATTCTCCTGCGTCTCGAGGCCCTGCGGGCGTGATCAGCTGGGCGTGGCCCTGGGGCGCTCTGGTCGGCCTTGGCGATCTGGTCGCTCGAACTCCTGCTCGCGCCGCGTCCGTTCCTCGGAGGGTCGCTCCCGGATGAGCGAGCTCCTGCTTCTGCGCGAGGAGCAGAGCAGCTTGAGCGCAGGCTGGGTCTCGTAGTCCTCGTTGGGCGCCATCACGAGCCGGCCGCTGGATCTCGACCTCTGGCCGGGAGGCCTGCCAGAGCGGTTCAGCGAGCGAGGTGCGCTTGCGGCCGACTGCTCCTCGCGCCGCGGTACTGCGCCGCCGAAGCAGCTCGTCTCGCCGAGCGGTGAGCTCGGCCTCGAGCCGGGGCACCTGCGACTCGAGCACGGCGATCCCGCTCTGGCTCACCTGCTCGACGTAGGCCGCTGGCGCATGGTCGCGTGCGAGCCGGACTGCCTCGAGCTTGAGCGCGCGCTCTCTCCAGCAAGCGACTGGATCGAGTACCTGCTGGCGGTGCCGCTCGATGAATGCGCTCGCCAGCGCCTGCGACGATCGTGCGCGCCAGGTCCGGCGACGTCGCCGTGTGACGACACGAGGATCACGCTCGAGCCGGCTCGTTGCTGGACGCTCGCGTCTTCCCGCTAGGACCTTGGTGGCCAGGCGCGGCTACTGTCGTCGCTCCGGCGTCGGCCGACGAGCGACGCTCCGCGCAGCGAGATAGCCTGCACGCGGTGCGGACTTGCCAGCCGGGCGGCGGCGATGACGCGGGCCCGTCGCCGCGCTCGGGGGTCGGCAGGGCTGCAGGACCACGCGCGGTCCGACTCCGCGCGCGACGCGCTCGAAGATGGCCGCGTCCGCAGCATCTGCAGCTCGTCCGCCATGGTCGGCGGCGGCGCGTGCTGGTGGCTCGTCGAAGTCGACAAGCGACTCGGAGGTGAGCTGCTCGCGCGCTCCCATGCGCAGGAAGAGCTTGGCGTTCGACGACGTAGCGGTTGGGCTGCAGCAGGCCGACGCCGAGGCCCGACCGCCGCGCCCAGCAGGTCAGCACGAGCACCCAGGAACGGGGCGGGCCGACCACGCGCGAGCACGGAGCGCAGGTCGGTCCGGCGCTGGCCTCGCTCGTCTTGCTCGCCGGGTTCGGCGAACTCGCTCAACTGGCATCCTCGCCTGGACCGAGAGCCGTGATCCTCAGGTCAATCGAAGGGCGGCACGAGGTAGGGAACGGGATCATGCGCCGGATGTAGTTGTCGACCCAGATGGCGACCTCGTCGACCGGGCGTGTTCGGGATCCAGACGAGGTCGTAGGGCTGCAGGTAGAGCGGGCTCGGACCCCTGCCCCAGTGCTCCTCCGCGCGCATCGAGTCGTCAGGGCACTCTCGCCTGCGCGGTGCTGGCGCTCCAGCGAAACAAACAGCATCGTGTGCGCGAGGTAGGCGCTCGCCTTGAGAAGCGCCCGCGCGCGCAGTATCAGAAGGGTCAGGCGGCGATCGGGCTCGAGTTCCGACTCCAGGAGCTTCACTCCCATCACTGCGATGCCGCGCACTCCACGCGACTTCACGACGACATCCGAGCTCGTGATTCTGAAGACCGAGCGCATCGGCGTGCTCAGGCTTCCTTCGGCTGCCGCCGAACATCCAGCCACGATCAACAGTCGACCGAAAGGAACGAGGCGCTCCCGTCGGTCGTGATCTCCGATCTCCTGGTTCAGGTCGGCGCGTAGGGAAAGCGGATCCTGGAGCTTGTCGCCGACTCCGAAACTCCCGGCTTCGGGCTCGAGGTCGGAGTGATCTCGGGCGCGATCTGGGTGAGCGCCACCGCCGGCAGTCTCACAGGCGCCTAGAGCGACGAGCAAACCATCGCCCACACCCGGAGACGCGTCCTACTGACATTTCCGTTCTCATCTCACGCGGGCGGAGCACCGCGCACGGTCATCGCTCCTCAATATCCCCTGAAGGGACGGTCGCCGTGCGCATATCCGCACCCTCCCGAATCGAAGAGGGAGAACTAGGTAATAGCAGTGGACGGCCCCGCGCGTGCACGATGCTCTCTCTTCCATGCGAGCACACATGCGT
>ERZ1370068.3335-contig-2449_pt1 | contig 29300 bp, 31 predicted proteins | sample MGYA00561227_ERZ1370068 | MGnify/ENA primary metagenome ERZ1370068 (study PRJEB38410, sample SAMEA6850437) | metagenome | study: Metagenomic assessment of the ecological functions of the soil: analysis of the soil microbiota associated with the...
GATGTACTTCGTTCAGTTACGTATTGCTTGTTTGACGAGGCCCGTACTGGGCGTTGGTAGCCCGAGGCGGCGCCGCAGCCTTTGGGCTGGTCGTGACGAACGGCTCGAACGCCCGCTCGGCAAAGGCCGCGTCCATGCCGGTGCCCGTGTCCTCCACCTGCAGGCGCACATGTGCGACCCGCGCGCAGCCACGTTCGATCGGCTCGCATGTGGCCTCGTCCCGTCGGCACGTCCGTGGAAATGGTCAACCTGGCCACCGTCGGGCATCGCGTCGCGCGTTGTCGACCAAGTGCGCGAGCACGTGAATCAGCCGCATGCGTTGGCCACACCGGCGCGGGGCGGCGCCCGCGTGGCTGATCACCGTCACCGCAGCGCCGACGCGGCGCTGGATGGCGTTGCGCAAGTCAGCGACGAGGCGCGCGTCCAGCGATCGCGGCTCAGCTGGCGCTGCCCGAGCGACAACAATGATCGGTAATCTGCGCGACGCACGACGCGCGGCGCGAGATCTCGACGGCTGACTTCTGGAGCCGCCTTTCTGAGCGGCAGGCCCGATGCCACCGCTCCGCGTGGCCGATGACCACCTGGAGCAGGTTGTTGAAGTCGTGTGCGATGCTGCCGGCGAGCCGTCCGATCGCCTCGAGCCGCTGCGGGCGTGCAACCGCCTCCTGCGCGTGGCGGCGTTCGGTGACCTGATCGCGATTGCCGATGATGGCCGGGCGTCCCGTCGTAGGTGAGAGGCGCGGTGGTCGCGTAGGCCCAGATCCTCGCCGCCATCGGGACGGCGCAGGCAGGAACTGCGAGCGCGACCGCACCCCTGCCGCGTACCTGCTCCTCGCCAGCCGCGCTCGAGCAGGTGCGCGCGATCGTCGGGATGGATGACGTCAGCGACACGCGGCCCACGAGCCGATGCCTCGATGCCCGCCAGCGCCGCGAAGGCGCGGTTCACGTAGCGCAACCGGTGGTCTGAATGACGAACAGCGGCGCGGGAAGCTCGCGTCGGCCAGGTGGTTTGCTGTCCGTCATATGCCGTCCGCCGCGCGACATACCCGAGGTCGCAGGGCTTGAACTGCTCTTCGCGTTCGAGCTTGGCCGCAATCGAGTCCGCTTCGCGCCGCGACGGATACTTCCCGACCCGCACGCGGTAGGTCGGCGCGCTCCGGGTGTCCCGGCAGTGGCGATGAAGGCCGGGTACTTGCTGCGGGTCAGCCGGCCCGCAGATAACATCGGCCTCCGCGCGCTGGCGCACGGCGGTACCTGCACGACGAATCAGGGCCGGCGGGCGCTGGTGTCGGCCGCATCCCGAGCGGTCGCCGCCGTGTTCGCCAGCCGCAGCGTTCTTCACCGTCGCCGGTTTGGCGTCAGGCTTCAGCGCCGGCACAGCAGCCCACGGCCGTCGTGGCAACGGCTCGATGCGCGGGCAAGCCGGCGGAACGTCCTCGGCGACGGGTTCCGAACTCTTCGGGCCGGTTTGAGATGCACGATCAGCCCCAGCTTGCTCGAGGGTGACGCCGAGGGACTCGACGCGGCCGTCGGCGTGGCGGCGGTGTCGGTGGCGGAAGGCCAGACCGCGGGCCTCGTCGGACGTGGTGGGATCGAGGCCGTCGGTATGCCCGGCGTGCCCCCGCTGAGCCGGCACTCCGCGACCGACATGACCCACACAGAGAAGATGACTGCAGCGACCGTCGCCGTCATGAACGGAACACGAGCTGTTTCGTTCAACTGGATCTCATGAAGTCCTTCATCTGACATGTAGCCGCGCTCATCCTAACACCAGTTCACTCGACGGAGGCAGCAATCTACGGCGGCGGCAGGCTCGCGAGGAGGCCGCGGCAGCAGAATTCCCGGTTCGGCGGCCAGCACGGCCTGCGCTTCCCGTGCGCGCGGCTGCATGGCTCGCGCGGCGACGTAGGCGTCGGCCAGCGCCAGCCGGGCAGCCCGGCGTATCGGCTCCACACCGAGATCTTCAGCGTGTCGATGGCCTCGCGCACGTCCGCCGCGCAGCGGGATGCGGCCGATCGGCCAGTGCGCCTCGCTCTCGTAGAAGCGACAGGAAGACGGCGCGCCGCAGCTCGGCGAAGCGCGTCCGGCGTCCTGATTCGCTCTTAGGCTGAAGGCGGCGGCCGTTGGCAAAGGTAAGAACCCCACGGGCTCCCGCTGCTCGCGTTGCCCGCGGCGTTCAGCGCGTTCTCCACGCGGGCCAGCGAGGGCGGCGTCGATGGCCGTCTTCACGCGCTCAGGCCGCGCAGCACCGGATTGGCCGTGCGCCGGGCATCGAACCGCTGTAGACCGACACGAGCCGGCGCGCAGAGATCGCTTCTCGCGCGCGCCCTCCGCCATCGCGCCCGACGCCTGAAGCGCGGCGCGCCCAGCACGTAGTGCGCGTCGTCGTCGGCCGGATTGCGGCGCACCGCCTCGCGCAGCGCCGTCACCGCCAGCGGGTAACCGCGCGCAATCAGTGGGCGTAGCCGAGATTGAAGAAAGAGATCGGCATCGTTCGGATCGAGCGCGGTGGCTGACGAAACAAGTCCGTCGCCTTGGAGCGCTGCCGGGGCAGCGCAACTTTGACGCGCCCATGTCGTTGGCCAGCGCCGCGTCGGCGCGGTCGCGAGGCTGCGGCGATGCTGAAACCGTTCCACGCGCCTCCCTGATAGCGTCCGAGCTGCAGCTCCGACACGCCGGCGAAACGCCGCGCGCCGTGTCGCGGGAGACCGACGCGCAGGGTTCACGGCGGTGCGCGCGCTGATGCTCGCCCTGTTCGGTGTAGGCGTCCACAGCGCGAATCGCGCGTCGTCAAACGCGGGCGCCTGCTGGATGGCGTCGTTCAACAGCGCGATGCGTGCGGCTGGATTGACCCGCCACGAGGCCCCGCACGAGAACCGAAGGCGGGGACCGGCGGGCAACCACAATCGCGGCGCTCAGCACCAGTCGACGGCCCGATGCGATCCGGGCGAAACAGTCAGCCGGGCGCGCGGGCCGCGTTCGACGATCTCGGCCGCCATGAGCCCGGTGTCCACGCGGATGGGCCGCGCCGCAGCCTGAGGCTCGCCCGGCCGTGGCCTCCACGCGGCCGATCACCACGACTTCTATTAGCGCCGACGGCGTGCCAGCCGAATCACGGTGGCGTGGCTCAGGAGCGGCACGCTCGGCACCCGCAGCCGATCCATCGCCCGCAGGCGATCACTCGCGCCGGATATGGCCCCGACGCCGGCCGCCCGGCTCCCGCGTGACGGCGACAGCCGCCATTTCGCCGAGCCAGTCGGCGCGCGGCTCGCGCCGAACGGCATCACGAGCGGCCGCGGCACGATCGCCTGGGCCGGCGCGGTCGCCGGCGCCGCCAGTCCCACCTGGCGAGCAACCAGCACCATGGCGAGGGCGCGCCGGACGCCGCGCGTCACCGCTTGCTCCCCGCCGGCCGGTGCGCCAGCGCCATCGCCATCGTGCAACGCGGCGATCCAGTGCCACGGCAGCCGCCGGTCTGCACGTTCACGTCGAGCTGAAAGAGCGCCGTGAGACGGCGGATGGACGCGGCGTAGAACTCACAGCGGGTGCGCGGTGAGCTCGCGGACCTGGCAGAAGAGCGAGCCGCGCAGGTCCACCGTCGCCGACGCCGCCGCGTCCGCCATGCGGGGTGATCAATTGCGCGGGCTGCGCCGTAGAGCCGCGTGGCGCACGAGACGGCGGCGCACCGGGGCGCATCCGCGTGCCCCAGAGGCGGAGGCGCGGCGGCGGCGTCGACGCGAAGCGGCGCTCGATCGGCGACATCGCGCCCACCATCCACTCGGCGGTATACTCACCGGCGCGCGCGACGTCTCGTCATGCGGCTCGCCTCCTGGCGGAGAAAGCTGAGCACGCGCGCCATGGGGACCAGACCGATGCGCCCGTCGCGCAGCGCGGCAGGGTTGAGCCACCGACTCGTAGAAGTCGAGGCCGCGTCGGCAGCACGTCCGAGATGCCCTGATGCAGGCTGGCCACGAGCAGGCATCCAACGCCCGCGTCGATCATGGATGCGAACTAAGATGGCGCAATCGATGATTAGTTCGGTTCCGGCCGCGCCTTCGCGAGCACGCTCGCCCAGGTTCTGTCGGCGCTCTGCTGGCCTCGACGCCGCGACGCAGCCACTGCCTTCGTGCCTGGAGTCGCCGCCAAACCGCGACGTACTCGGGCGATCTGGGCACGCCGGTCGCCTTCGAGCTGGCACGACGGCTGCGCAGGCCCGAAGGTCATCGCCGCGGAGATTGCGGGCAGCGCTCGGCGTCGGTGGCCGGCGTGCGCCAGGTCGGTCGCGGCGCCCAACGGCTACCTCAATTTCTTCCTGGATCGACCGACGCGTCCTGCCGCGGCAGCTGAGCCGCGCCGGCCCGACGGGCGCGCGGTGGGCGCCGGGAGGCAAGGCGATCGTCGAGCACACGGCGATCAATCCGAACAAGGCGGCGCACATCGGCCACCTGCGCAACTCGGCGCTCGGCGACACGCTCGTGCGCGTGCTGCGCTTCCGCGGCATCCCGGTGGAGGTGCAGAACTACATCGACGACACCGGCGTGCAGGTCGCCGACGTCGTCGTCGGCTTCCGCGTGCTCGAGGGCAAGACGCTCGACGAGATCCGCGCAGATCGCCGATTCCACGCGCTTCGACTACTACTGCTGGGACCTCTACGCGCGCGTCACCGAGTGGTACGAGCGAGGACAAGGAGCGGCTCGCCGTCCGCGCGGCAGACGCTGCACGACATCGAGCACGGCGGCAACGACAACGCCGCGATCGCCGCGTTCATCGCCGACCGCATCGTCCGCTGCCATCTGAAGACGATGGCGCGGATGAACGTCGATTACGACCTGCTCACGTGGGAAGGCGACATCCTGCGGCTGAAGTTCTGGGCGCAGGCCTTCGACGTGCTCAAGGCCAAAGGCGCCGTGTGCCTCCGGACCGAAGGGCGGCTGGCCGGCTGCTGGGTGATGCCGATCCAGGAGGATCTCGAAGCCAATCCCGAAGCCCGAATCCCAAATCCCAACCCGACGACCGGATCCGGATCCCGGATCGCCGAGCGGCGAGCGACGCCGAAGGAGCGCGAGAAGGTCATCGTCCGGTCGAACGGCGTCGTCACCTACGTCGGCAAGGACATCGCGTATCAGTTCTGGAAGCTGGGACTCCTCGGCCAGCGACTTCCACTATCGAGTCTTCGCAGCCGCGAGCGAACGGTCCGCTGTGGGCGACGTGCACGACCGGCGGCGAACGCGGCCATCCGATGTTCGGCGGCGCGGCGTACGTCTACAACGTCATCGACGTGCGGCAGTCGTATCTGCAGAAGCTGCTGAAGCAGGCGCTCATCGCGGTCGGCCATCCGGAAGGCGCCGAGCGGTCGCATCACTTCTCGTACGAGATGGTGGCGCTGTCGCACGCGACCGCGCGCGAGCTCGGGCTACGCGCCGCCGCCGGACTCGGAGGACGCGAGGCGTCCGTTCGTCGAGGTCTCGGGACGCAAGGGCCTGGGCGTGAAGGCCGACGACCTGCTCGACACGCTGATGCTCGAGAAGGCGCACGGCGAGGTGGGCAAGCGCAACGCCGAGCTCGCCGCGACGCCGAACGGCGCGCGAATCGCCGAGCATGATCGCCGATCGCGGCCGTCCGCTACTTCATGATCAAGTTCTCGCGCGGCAAGGTGATCGCGTTCGACCTCGACGAGGCGCTCAGCTTCGAGGGCGAGAGCGGCCCGTACATCCAGTACGCCGTGGTGCGCGCCAACAACATCTTCCAGAAGCTGCAGCAGCGCGACGGCCTCGACGAAGCGGCGCTGGTGCAGGCGCTCGGCGACGTCCCGGCCGGCGAGCTCGACGGCGCGCAACGGCATCCACGAGCTGTGGGCGCTGGTGCTCGAAGCCGCCCGGCTCGACGACGTCGTCGAGCAGGTCGTCCGCACGCTGGAGTTCTCGGTGCTCGCCAAATGCGCCTTCACACTGGCCCAGGCGTTCAGCGCCTTCTATCACGCGCGCTCACGATCCTCAACGAAGAGCGCGACGACGTGCGCCGGTGGCGCGCGGCGGCGGTCATCTACGTCCGCACCCAGCTGACACGCGCGCTCGACCTGATGGGCGTCGAGTGCCAGCCACGGATGTAGCGTGCCGAACGGCGCGAACGTGCCATGCCATTGATCGCCATCACGCCGTGCAGAAGCCGCGCGACTACGAAGCCGCCGTGCGCCGCGCGGGGGCGACGCCGCAGCCGCTCGGACTCGACGAGCCGACCGCCGGCCGGCGCTCGACGGCCGTGGACGGTCTGCTGCTGACCGGCGGCGACGACGTGCGATCCGCCGCTCTACGGCGAGGCGCCGCACGCGACGTTCGACGTGTCCGAGCCGGGCCGCGACGCCTTCGAGATCGATCTCGTGCGCCGCGCGCTGGCCGCGGATCTGCCGGTGCTCGCCATCTGCCGCGGCCTGCAGGTGCTGAACGTCGCGCTGCGGCGGCACGCTCATCCAGGACATTCCCGAGCGAAGCGCGCGCCGCTGCTGCACGCCACGACGCCGATCGGCACCGCCGACGACGCCTGGCGCACACCGTGGCCGTCGCGCCCGGGTCGTGCCATGCGCGGCGCTCTCGAGCCCGACGACAGCACGCGCCGTCAACAGCCGGCATCACCAGGCCGTCCGTGGCGCTCGGCGAGGGCCTCGTGGTCACCGCGACGTCGCCCGACGGCGTCATCGAAGCCGCCGAGGCTGCCGGCCGCGCGCTTCTGTCGTCGGCGTGCAGTGGCACCCGGAGAACTTCTACACGGGCGAGTTCGACAGGCTCTTCGACGGCTGTCGTCGAAGCGTGTCGTGTCAGCCGCCTAGCCGCTGATCGAAGACCGCAACCGTCTCGACGTGCGCGGTCGACGGGAACAGGTCCACCGCGCCGATGCTCGCCCAGCGAGTAGCCCGTCCATCGATCAGCGCGCGGCGTCGCGCGCCAGCGTGGCCACATCGCACGAGACGTAGACGATGCGCGCCGGTGACAGCCGCAGCACGCCCGCCCGCGCCTCGGGCGACAGGCCCGGCGCGCGGCGGGTCGACGATGCAGGTCGCGCGGCGGCCCCGGCTCGGCTCGTGGACTGTCGAGCGCGGTCCTCGACGCTGCGGCGCAGACGCGCACGCGGTCACCGTACGGGCGCCGGCGTTGCGCCTCGAGATCGGCGCCGCTCGTGCGGATCGCCTTCGACGAGCGTCACCGGGCCGCGCCTCGCGTCGCCGCCGCGAGGCCGAACGAGCCCGACGCCGGCGTAGAGATCGAGCACGGGCCCGTGCACGACGAGGCTGACGACGTGCTGCACGAACCGCGGCAGCAGAAAGCGGTTCGGCCTGGAAGAACGCGCGTGGTGTGGCGCGTCAGCGTGACCGCTGGGCGCCATCCGTCGGACGCCGCCCGGCGCAGCCGATCGGTGACGGCCGGTGCTCCGCCACCGCCACGACTGTCGCGCGACTCCGCCTGACCGTCAGCCCGGTGAGCCCCTCGGCCAGCGGCGCCGCACGCGGCGCGATCGACGGCCCCGCGCACCTCGATGTGGCGGTGCGTTCCGTCGCGGGGATGTTCTCGGCGATCTCGACGCCGGCGAGTAGCCGCCGCGCGCTGCCGGGCGAGCGCCTGCTGCGCATGCTGGATCCACGCGACAGTGCCGGCGGACAGCTGCCGGTCGCGTCCAGCGTCGCAGAGCGCGTGGGTGCCTCGCGGAAGAAGCCGAGCGGCCGCCGCGCGCGTGCAGCCGCGCGCGCAGCCGGTAGCCGTGCTCCGGCGACGCCATCACGCTCGGGCGGCGACGCCAGCGGCAGCCGCCCGAGCCGGCGGAAGCGCGTCGGCGATGATCTCGGCCTTGAGCGCGCGCTGCCGCTCGTAGGCGACGTGCGCGTAGTCACGGCCGCCGCAGCGCCAGTCGGCGGCCGGCACGGCGATCCGGCGAGGCGCGTGAGCACCTCCACGGTCTCGGCATGCGCCACCGACTCTGCCATCGCGCTCGACGCGCGCGCAGCACGCGTTCGCCGGGAATGCGTGCCGGCGACCAGCACGACCTGCCCGTCGTGACGCGCCAGCATGCGGCCGCCACGCCACGGCCGCTCGATGTCGAGCGTGACGATCTGTCCAGGGGTCAGCATGTCGAAGCGGGATACAGGCGGGCCAAAGGCCCGCAACTGCCGGTATTCACCCACGTCATCTCGAAGGCGACGACCGGCAGCGAGAACGCGGTCGCGAATCGAGCCGGTCGATGCACGCGGCCGCGGGCCCGGGCGTACGCGTCGGCGGCATCCGGTCGCGGAACGGCGCCAGCTTCGCGTCGGCCTCGGCGGCGAGGCCGGCCATCGTCGGCGCGTCCACGCGCTCGCGCGCGACGCGGCAGTCAGCCGCGCGTCGAGCGCCTGCAAGCCGGTCCAGGAACTGCCGGCGCGCGTCGCCGCGCAGGCCTCTTGGCGCCCGCCCTGGGCCGCGTCGAGCTCGGCCACCAGCGGGTCCGACCGGATCGCCGAGAGCTGGCGCCGCTGCTGGCCCGCAGCGCCGTCAGCCGGGCCACGACGCGCTCGAGGTGCGCGCTCAAGCGACGCGTGACGGCGGCTGGCTGCCTCGGCGTCGCCTCGGCACTCCCGGCCACGGCCGGCACGCCCCACGGCGCGCCGCCACTCGTCGAACATCGAGCACGTCGGCGTCGCAGAACTCCACCTCGACCGGGCGGCGGCGGGTTCCCCTTCTGCCGCCGACCGGTCGACGCAGCGGTCGATGCCGCGGTACACCACCGCAGCGGCACGCCCTTCGCGGCCCATGCCGTCACGCAATCGAAGGCCGGGCCCACCACCCGCACCAGGTGCCCCCGTTGCGGCGGCACAGATAGCTCTTCGACGGCGCGGCAGATACGCGCCGAGGTCGCCAGGCTCGCCGCCCGGCGCAGATCGTCCGGCACGGCGGCATCGCGCGTCATTCGATCCACCGCATTTCACCGGCCGTCAGGCGCACCAGCCCGTCTCGCCGGCGACGATGAGCGCGCCGCTCGCGCGTCCACGTCGCGGGCGATCCCGCGGCGCAGTCCGGCCGGCTCGTCCCACTCCACACGGCGGCCGAAGGTGACGGCGGCCCGCTCGCGCCACGCCGCCAGCACGTCGTCGCCAGCGTCCGGAGCAGTCAGCATCTCGTAGCGCTGCCACACGCCCGCCAGGCACTCGGCGAGCACCGCCGGCGCGCGAGACGGCGCGACCGAGCTCGCTCGAGCGACGTCGCGCGCGCAGCCACGTCGGGCGGATAGGCCGCCGGCAAGCACGTTGATGCCGATCCCGAGCACGACGTGAGCACGCGGTCGCCGACGACCGCGCCTCGGCCAGGAGGCCGGCGAGCTTGCGCGGCGGCCGGCCCGCACGCACGACGTCGTTGGGCCGCTTCACGTGCGTCTGCAGCCCCGTGGCGGCGGCGATGCCTTCCGACACGCCGAGGCCCGCGGCCATCGTCAGCAGCGCCATCGCCTGCGGCGGCGGCCGCAGCACGGCGCTCACGTAGATGCCGGCGCCGGCCGGCGACGCCCACGGGCGCCCCAGCCGTCCGCGGCCGGCCGACTGCGCGTCGGCCAGCACGACGCACCCCTCTTCCGCGCCGGCTCTCAGCCCACGCCAGCGCGCGGTCGTTGGTCGAACCGATGTCGTCGAACCACGAGCAGCCGGAGGCCGAGCGGTCCCAGCCGCGGCCGCGCCTGCGCCAGCGCGTCGGCGATCTCGTCAGGAACGCGATTCAGGTTCAATCTCGAAGCTGAGATCCGCGGCCGGCGCCGAGTGCGTCAGCGCGCCCACCGACACGTAGTCGGCGCCGGTCGCGGCAAGCTCCGGCAGGCCGCGCCAGCGTGACGCCGCCGGAAATTCTCGCGTCTTCGCCCGGCCGCGCGCAGCGCCGCACGGCCTCGATGATGTCGGGCGTGGTCAGGTTGTCGAGCAGGACGATGTCGGCGCCGGCGCGCAGCGCGTCGTCCACCTGCGCCAGGCTCTGCGCCTCGACCTCGATCGGCATGCCCGGCTGCGACGCCGCGCATGCGCGCCACCGCGGCTTCGACGCCGCCGGCGAGCCGCATGTGGTTGTCCTTGATCAGCACGCCGTCGTCGAGCCGCATCCGGTGGTTGGTGGCGCCGCCGGCGCGCACGGCGTATTTCTCGAGCTCGCGGAAGAGCGGCGTCGTCTTGCGCGTGTCGAGCACGACGATAGCGGCCGCCGGCCGCGTCGACGAACTGACGCGCCAGCGTGGCGGTGCCGCGTCAGCCGCTGGATGAAGTTGAGCGCGGTGCGCTCGGCGGTCAGCAGGCCGGCCGCCTGCCCGCGGACCTCGGCCACGACCGTGCCCGGCTCCGACGCGGTCACCGTCGCACGTGCAGAGCGGCGGATCTCGACGTCCGGATCGCACTGGCGCAACGCCTCGCAGAAGACGTCGAGCCCGGCGAGCACACACGCGGACTTGGCGACGAGCACCGCCGTCGCGCGCTGGTCGGCCGCCACGGTGGCCGCCGTCGTGACGTCGCCGCGGCCGATGTCTTCGGCGAGCGCCTGCCGAACCAGCTCGCGGTACGCCTCGACCGCGCAGCGGCGCGAACGCACCACGGTCACGCCGGCGACTCTCCCGCCTTCACGCCGGTTCCTCGGCGAAGACCAGCTGCGGCGCCTCGACGTCGCCGAACGTCAGCGCGCGGATGTGCGTGGCCGCCTGGAAGTCGCGCGCGCCGGCGTGAGCCCTGCAAGCGCTGCGGCAGCACGGCGCGCTCGATGACCGACTTCACCGGCCGCTTCTCCATCGCCTTGATCCGGCGAACGTCGGCCGAGCGCTTCCTGGGCCTTGATGAACACCGAGCACCGCGCCGTCGTCGTCGCCGCCGATCGGCGCCACCACTTCGGCCGGTGTCGGCCACGTGGCGCGATGCACCGATCCCGGCCGCCACCACGACCACACTTCCTCGGTGACGAACGGCAGATACGGCGCGAACAGCCGCAGCAGCGCCGACAGCGCCACGAGCATCGCGCTGTTGGCGCGAGCCGCGCCCCGGCCGGCCCGAAGTCGCCGTAGCGGCGCGACTTCACCAGCTCGAGATAGTCGTCGCAGAAGCCCCAGAAGAAGCTCTCGGTCCGCTCGCAGCACGCGCGCGTAGTCGTAGTCCGTCGAGCGACCTGCGGTCGCCTCGCGCACGAGGCGGCGACGAGTTGCGTCAGCATGCCCGCGGTCGAGCGGCTCGGTGATCGCGCCCGCGCGGGCTCGGCCTGCAGCGAGCACGAAGCTGCGAGGCGTTCAGCAGCTTGATCGCCAGCCGCCGGCCCGACCTTCATCTGCGCCGGGTCGAACGCCGTGTCGGTGCCGGGCCGCGCGCTCGCCGCCCAGTAGCGCACGCCGTCCGAGCCGTGCTCCTCGAGCAGCCCCATCGGCGTCACGACGTTGCCCTTCGACTTCGACATCTTCTTGCGGTCGGGATCGAGCACCCAGCCCGAGATCGCCGCGTGCGCCCACGGCAGCGTGCCGAACTCGAGCTGCGAGCGCAGCACCGTCGAGAAGAGCCAGGTGCGGATGATGTCGTGCGCCTGCGGACGCACGTCCATCGGGAACACCCGCGCGAAGAGATCCGGGTCGTCGAGCCAGCCGCCGGCGATCTGCGGCGTGAGCGACGAGGTCGCCCACGTGTCCATGATGTCGGGGTCGCCGGCGAAGCCGCCGGGCTGGTCGCGCTGGTCGGCGCGGTAGCCGTCGGGCACGTCGGTGGACGGATCGATCGGCAGCGCGATCCTCCGGCGGCGCGATCGGCTGCGCGTAGTCGAGCGTGCCGTCGGCGCGCACCGGATACCAGACCGGGAACGGCACGCCGAAGAACCGCTGCCGGCTGACGCACCAGTCGCCGTTGAGCCCGTTGACCCAGTTCTCGAGGCGCGCCTGCATGTACGGCGGATGCCACTGCAGCTCGCGCGCGCGCTGCGAGCAGCGCCGTCGCGGAACTCCATCGTCTTGACGAACCACTGGCGGCTCGTCACGATCTCGAGCGGCCGGTCGCCCTTCTCGTAGAACTTCACCGGCGTGCGTGATCGGCCGCGGCTCGCCGACGAGATCGCCCGACTCTCTTGCAGCAGCTCGACGATCTTCGTGCGCGCCTTGGCGGCCGACAGGTTGGCCAGCTGGTCGTAGGCGCCTGCGCGCGCGCCGCGTCGATCGATTCCCACGCCTCGGTCGCCGAACGTCGACCGGCTTGAGCGCGCCGTTGGCCTGGATGATCGGCGCGCACCGGCAGCGCCAGCTCGCGCCACCAGATGACGTCGGTCAGGTCGCCGAACGTGCAGATCATCGCGATGCCGGCTGCCCTTCTCGGGATCGGCCAGCGCGTGCGCCTTCACCGGCACCGCGCACGCCGAAGAGCGGCGTCATCGACGATCGGTGCCGAAGAGCGGCTGGTAGCGCTCGTCGTCGGGGTGCGCGACGAGCGCCACGCACGCCGGCATCAGCTCGGGCCGCGTCGTCTCGATCTCGACGAACGAGCCGTCGCGGCTTGCCGAAGCGCATCCGGTGATAGGCGCCCGGCTGCTCGCGATCCTCGAGCTCGGCCTGCGCCACCGCCGTGCGGAAGTCCACGTCCCACAGCGTCGGCGCCTCGAGCTGGTAGGCCGTGCCCCTTGTGCAGCAGCCGCAGGAACGCCGCCTGCGACACCGCTGCGCGCGCTTGCCGATCGTCGCGTAGGTCGTCGACCAGTCCACCGACAGGCCGAGACTGCCGCCACAGGTGCCTCGAACGCCTTCTCGTCCTCGACCGTCAGCCGCGCGCACAGCTCGATGAAGTTCGGCCGCGAGACCGAGATCGGCTGCTTGCCCGGCTTGTCGGGCGGCTGGAACGACGGATCGTACGGCAGCGACGGATCGCAGCGGACGCCGAAGTAGTTCTGCACGCGCCGCTCGGTCGGCAGCCCGTTGTCGTCCCACCCCATCGGATAGAACACGGCCTTGCCGCGCATGCGCTGGAAGCGCGCGACGACGTCGGTGTGCGTGTACGAGAAGACGTGGCCGACGTGCAGCGAGCCGCTGACGGTGGGCGGCGGCGTGTCGATCGAGAAGACCTCGTGGCGCGGACGCCCCGGCTCGAAGCGGTAGGTGCCTTCGCGCTCCCAGACCGGCCTCCACTTGGCTTCGAGGCCTTCGAGGGCGGGCTTCTCGGGAAGGGTGATCGGGTGGTCGGGCTGCTCGGCGGACATCGATCTCATTGTAGTCGGCCGATCCTGCACGCGCCGTCTACCCGCCCACCCGCCTACGTGCCTAGTGCTGCTGGATGCGATCGACCTCTTCCTGGACGAGACGCTGACGGTGGCGGTGATCTCGGGCACGAGCCGTTCGAGCACGCGCTCGGTGACCGGCGTCGGCAAGATTCGCGTCGGCGCACCGGCGCCGTTGCCGTTCGCGTGCAGCCTCGGGCAGGCCGGGCAGCAGCGGCTGCGGCAGCAGCCGGGTCCGCTGCCCGAGCATCGCCTCGAGGGCGCTCGACGATCGGATTGCGCGGCCGCTCGTGGCCGTTGATGGGCCGAGGCGCGTGCCGTTGACTGACCGTTCCGTCCGGTCGCGCCGTGTGGCTGCCGACGAGCGCATCCACGCGTCGTGCACGCGGCGTTCTTCGAGCAGCTCGTCGAACCCGTCGCGAGCGGCGTGGCGGCGCGTCGGCCGGCTTGGCCTGTTCGAAGGCCGTTGCTCAGGCGATCGAAGTAGTCGTCGAGCGAGTCGCCACGCCGCCGGAGGGTGCGTTGGCGACGGACCGGCGGCGATCCGGAGGGTGACGGCGCACGGCAGCGCCGGCGAGGATCGGCCGGGCCCACGCTGTCGACGGCGCGGCGTCCGAGCTCTCGAACTACTCGTCGAGCGCCGAGATCGCGTTCGAGCGACCAGTCCCGGTTCCTCGGCAGCACGCGGCGGCAAGCGGAGCCGGCGCGGCGCGAGTGGCGCGACCGACCGGCTGCGGCTCCGGGCGCGGCGACAGGCGCTCCACCGGGCGCGGCACGTCGGCCGTGGCCTGCGCCGGACTGCCCTTCACGCCGTCGAGCAGTTCGCGCACGCGCTCGATCACCTGCCGCGGCTCGAACGGCTTGATCAGCACGCCGTCGCAGCGCACCTGCTCGGCGCGCGCCTGGTCCACCGGCTCGAACGCGCCGGCCAGCAGCAGCGACGGGAATGTGCTCGAGATCGCGCGCGCTCTTGACGAAGGCGGCCACGTCGTAGCCGCCCTTCTTCGGGCATGCCGATGTCGGCCAGCACGATGTCGGGCCGCTCGGATGGGAATGCGGGCGATCGCCTGCTCGCCGTCGTTCACGGCGATGACCTGAATGTCCTCGCCCGAGAACGTCAGCTCGATGACGCGCTGAATCGTCACGCTGTCGTCGGCCAGCAGCAGCTTGTGCATCACTCGACCTTCGCCGCTGCTCGCGTCCGACGTCGACCGTCGGAATGAACTCCACGATCGTCCTGCATCGGCGTCCCCGGCTGAAACACGCCGGTGATGCCGATGGCATTCAGCTTCGGGACGTCGGCATCGGGAATGATCCCGCCGACCACGACCTAGGACGTCGTCCATCTTGTGCTCGCGCAGCAGCTCCACGATGCGCGGGCAGATGTGCATATGGGCGCCCGACAGGATCGACGAAGCCCGATGACGTCGGCGTCCTCCCGCAGCGCGGCGGTCACGATCTGCTCCGGCGTCTGCCGCAGCCCCGTGTAGATGACCTCCATGCCGGCGTCGCGCAACGCCCGGGCGATCACTTTCGCGCCCGCGGTCGTGCCCATCGAGCCCCGGCTTGGCAATGACTACCCGAATCCGGCTGCTCATCCCTCAGCGGGCCACGCTCAGCGGCTGCGCTCTAGCACGCCGCTACCAGACCTTAGCCTGGTTCTCGGAGGCCTCGCTAGATTATCGGGACTTCCGTGTATTCTCCCCAGACCTCTCTGAGAGCGTCGCACATTTCCCCGACCGTCGCGCATACGCCCGGACCGCGTCCGAGCAGCCGGGGCATGGTGTTCTCTCTGGCCGGCCGCCGCGGCTTTCAGCGCGTCGAGCGCCGCCTGGACCCGTGCCGGCGTCCCGCTGCTGCGCAGCTCCTCCGAGCGCCTGCCCGCTGCTCCGTCTCGGCCGCCTCGTCGATATAGCAGCGTCTGCACCGGCTCGTGCGCCGGTGGCCGACGAACGCGTTGACGCCGACGATCGTCCGCGCCTGCTCTCCACCGCCTGCTGGTCGCTGGTAGGCGCTCTCGGCGATTTCCCGCTGCGGGTAGCCGTCCTCGATGGCCGCCACCATGCCGCCGCATCGGCGTCGATGACGTCGGAACTGCCGGCGCGCTTCGCGCTCGAGGTCGGCCGGTCAGGCGCTCGATGCAGTACGACCCGCCGAGCGGATCGACCACGTCGGCGAGCGCCGGTCTCGTGCGCCAGGATCTGCTGCGTGCGCAGCGCGCAGGGCGCCGCCTCCTCGGTCGGCAGCGCCAGCGCCTCGTCGAGCGAGTTGGTGTGCAGCGAGCTGCGCGCCGCCGAGCACCGCGGCGAGCGCCTGCACCGCGGTCCGCACCACGTTGTTCGCACGGCTGCTGCGCGGTGAGCGACACGCCCGCCGTCTGCGCGTGGAAGCGCAGCTGCCACGACCGCTCGGATCGCGCGCGCCGAAGCGGTCGCGCATCACCTCGCGCCACAGATCGCCGCGCGGCGCGGTAATTCGCCGACCTCCTCGAAGCAGTCGTTGTGCGCGTTGAAGAAGAACGAGATCCGCGGCGCGAAGCGATCGACGTCGAGCCCGGCGTCGACGCGCGTGCTGCACGTATTCGATGCCGTCGCGCAGCGTGAAGGCGAGCTCCTGCGCGGCCGTCGCGCCCGCCTCGCGGATGTGATACCCGCTGACCGAGATCGTGTTCCACTTCGGCACCGCGCTCGGTGCAGAACGCCGACGATAGTCGGTGACCAGCCGCATCGACGGGCGCGGCGGGATAGATGAACTCCTTCTGCGCGATGAACTCTTTGAGGATGTCGTTCTGAATCGTGCCGCGCAGCGACGTCCACGGCGCGCCCTGCCGCTCGGCGACCACGAGATACATCGCCAAGCAGCATCGGCGCCGGCGAGTTGATCGTCATCGAGGTCGAGATGGCGCCGAGGTCGATGCCGTCGAAGAGCGCCTCCATGTCGGCGAGCGACATGACGCTGACGCCGCACTTGCCCGACCTCGCCCAGCGCGAGCGGGTGATCCGGATCGCGCCCCATCAGCGTCGGCAGATCGAACGCGCACGCTCAGGCCGGTGCCGCCGGCCTCGAGCAGCGCTCGATAGCGGCGCGTTGGTGTCGCGCGGCGTGCCGAAGCCGGCGAACTGCCGCATCGTCCACAGCTTGCCGCGGTAGCCGGTCGGCGTGGATGCCGCGCGTGTACGGAAAGCGTGCCGGGCGGCGGGCTGTCGTGCGCCACGTCGAGCCCGCGCAGGCTCTCGCGTGTGTAGAGCACGTCCATCCGCGCATAGCGCTCAGTTCTCATGACTGGACCCGCGCCACAATGGCCGATGGCCGACACGGATCCCATCTTCAGCGCCATGCTCGAGGCGTTCGACGACGCAGCGCGGCTGTTGTCGCTCGACCCCGGCATCTGGCGCATCCTCACGCACCCCAAGCGGCAGATCATCGTCTCGTGCCCGGTCCAGATGGACAACGGCGAGATCGAGGTCTTCACCGGCTACCGCGTGCAATACAACATCACGCTCGGGCCGGCCAAGGGCGGCATCCGCTATCACCCCGACGTCACGCTCGACGAGGTCACGGCGCTCGCCGCGTGGATGACGTGGAAGTGCGCCGTCGCGCACATCCCGTTCGGCGGCGGCAAGGGCGGCATCATCTGCGATCCGACGCGCATGTCGCGGCGCGAGCTCGAGGCGCTGACCCGCCGCTACGTCGCCGGAGATCATCGACGCCATCGGGCCCGGAGAAGGACGTGCCGGCGCCCGACGTCAACACCAACGAGCAGATCATGGCGTGGGTGATGGACACCTACAGCATGCACGTCGGCCACACCGCGACCGCGGTCGTCACCGGCAAGCCGATCGAGATGGGCGGCTCGCTCGGCCGCCGCGAAGCCACCGGCCGCGGCGTGATGATCGTCACCCGCGAAGCGGCCAAGCACCTCGGGCTCGACATCAAGGGCGCCACGCGTCGCGGTGCAGGGCTTCGGCAACGTCGGCTCGGTCTCGGCCGATCTGCTCGCCGGCATCGGCGCGAAGATCGTCGCGGTGACCGACTGGAAGGGCGGCGTCTACAACGCCAACGGGCCTCGACGTCGCGGCGATGCTCGACTACGCGAAGACGCACAAGTCGATCGACGGCTTCCCCGGCGGCGAGCCGCTCGACCAACGACGCAGCTGTTCGCGCTCGACGTGGACGTGCTCGATTCCGGCGGCGCTCGAGAACCAGGTGACGATGGACAACGCGCCGTCGATCAAGCGCGAAGATCCTGGTCGAGGGCGCCAACGGCCCGACCACGCCCGACGCGCACCAGCACCTGCACGAGCGCGGCGTCTTCGTCATTCCCGACATCCTCGCCAACGCCGGCGGCGTCACCACGTCGTAATCTCGAGTGGGTGCAGGATCGCCACGGCTACTTCTGGGAGCTCGACGAGGTGAACACGCGCCTCGAGCAGAAGATGGTCGAGGCGTTCGACGACGTGCTGCAGACGTCGGTGAAGTACAAGGTCGACCTGCGGACCGCCGCCTACATCGTGGCGCATCTCGCGCGTCGGCAACGTCACCAAGATGCGCGGCATGTACGCGTGACGTAGCGGTGCTGTGGGCGTCTCGACGCCCTGCCAGGCGCGACCTGAAGACCCGGCCTCTCACGCGCCACGCCCCGACTCTGATCGCCAGCACCTTCGCTGGCCGCTGCCGCTGCGCACCGGCGGCGTCGATCTGAATCAGATACTCGCCCGGCCGGAATGGTGTTGAGGCTCGACCTCGACAGGCGTGCGCATGCCGCCGGCGCGCCGCGGGCGTGCACGGGCAGATCCGCCATCTTGTCGCCCGCCGCGGTTCAGCAGCGTCGCCGTGGTCTTGGGCGTGTCGGTGCCCGCCGCGTAGACGTCGAAGCGGATCAGCCGAGGCGCTCGGTGCGCGAGAACTCGCGACTGATCACCGGCGTGGCGTTGCCGTCGGCCGCCAGCGCCTGCAGGTCGCGCGCGGTGCGGACGCGGAACACGCGCGGCGTGCTGATGGCCACCTGCGGCGCCGTCAGGTCGGGCACCTCGATGGTCCCGGTCCTCGCGATCCAGCGTCCCGGCGCCGTCCATGCCTTCGACCGTGAGCCGCAGCTCGAGCTTGCCGGGCGGCGCCTCGAACGTGAGCCGCTGCGCCCCGCGCTGGCGCCTGGCGGCAGCGGCGCGGTGCCGGCCGAGCCCGTGCCCGGCGTGCCGGGCAGACGTGGACCGCCCGCGGTAGACCAGGTCGCCCTTCGGCGGTGGCGGCCAGCACGCCGAGCGCGCCGGGCGCGTCGCGACGCGCGCCTGGCGGCACCGGCGACGGCTCCCAGACGAGCGTGACCTTCGTCTTGCCGTCGCGCCTCTCCGTGCCCACCCACGTGCGCGACGTAGCTCTTCGACTGAATCGAGCCCGAGAGCGTGGCCAGCGCGGTCATCACCGGCTTGGCCGACCTCCTTGGCCGGCGTGGCCGCCTTCAGCACGTCGGCGGCCGTGGCGGCCCAGTAGCCCGCGCCGCGACGCGCGCCTCGACCCCGCGCCGTTTGATGCGGACCTTGATCTCGTGGAACTTGCCGTCGGTGGGCGCCCTCGAGCTGTACCTCGAGCAGGTAGTAGAAGCTCGCAGTCGCGCACCATCTGCTGTGAGCCCCTCGTAGTAGCGTGTTGCGGTTGACGATGGCGCGCCCGTCGGTCTCTTCCGACAGCGACGCGCAGCGTGTCCTGCGTCATCTGCAGCACGCGGCGGTCGGTGGCGAACGGCGGCGTCACGGCCGAATCGTCCAGAGCCGAACTCGAACACCGCCAGCCCGCGCGGATCGAGCGAGTAGATCGACGTGTTGTTGCGGTTCGCCATCTGGTAGACGTCCCGCATGCGCATGTTCACGTCGGACTGCCCGAACCACGCGGCGGTTTCCTCGACCGACGAATCCTGGAGCCGCCCGGCGGCGCCCGCCTGGATCGGATTCTCCGGCTGCGACGCGTCCTGACGGCGCATCTGCGGCGGCAGGATCGCCGGTGAAGCCCTCGCTGACGAAGATCACCGACTTGCGCCCCTCGCGCAGCGACCCGAGCCGCACCGACAGGCCGCGCAGCGCACCCGCATCACGACTTCGTTGCGGATGCGCTCCGACCGCCTCGGTGGGATAGCGGACGTAGTTCTCCTCGAGCTGGTTCATCGGCCGGTAGTCGTAGCTTCGCGCCCCTCGAACGCGTTGATGGCGCCGATGATCTCGTCGTGATCGCGCGTGAACGACAGGTCGGTGATCGGCGACGAGCGGATACATCACCGCGACCATGTCGTTCGGGCCGCAGCTGCGTCTGGATGAACTTGGTGAGCGGCTCGCGCACCGACACCGAGTTCGACCGCCGCACGTGGTAGTCGTCGAGCAGGATGGCGAAGATGCGGACGTCGTCGCGCGCGCGCCTCGGTCTCCTCGTCGTCGCGATTGCGGATCGCGCGCGGCGGCGGATCGCCCGGCTTCGGGTTGCCGTCCACCTTGATCAGGCGGAACTGCTCCACCGTCTGCGGCTGGTTGTCCTCGAGGACCTCGAACTCGTCCTGCTTCAGGTCGAGCACCGGCTGCGCCTTGTTGTCGGTGGCGATGACGTCCACGCGGACGAAGTTGATGCCGCCGCGGAAGACTGGCTGAGCGTCCTGGCCGGGGATGAGCGGGCGCGCGGTCGGCTGCTCCCGGCCGGCGCCTGACCGGCTGGCTGCTGCTGGCGCCGGCTGCGCCTGCGGCTGCGCGGCTGCAGGCCTGCTGCGCTGGCCAACGCGCCGCGACGGCCGGCGAGACAGACGCGCACGACCGCAGGCCGGACCCATCGTGCGAGGCGCGCGCGCGGCGATTGCATCAGCCGTCCTGCGTGCGCAGCTCGTCCCTTTTTCGCGATGATAGCATTGCGGTCCGTGAGCCTCGGAGCGCTAGCCGCCCGCCTCTTACGACGCTGTCCGACGACGAACGGCTCTTCCACGACATCGGTTCTGCGACTTCGCCTGCCGGGAAATCCGGCCGCTCGTCCGCGAGATGGACGAGCGGCGCGCAATCGCTCGACCCGGCCTGCTCGACCCGGCTGTTCGACCTCGGCGTCATGGGCGTCGAGATCCCCGAGCGCCTTCGGCGGCGCCGGCGCCACGCTTCTTCCACTCGGTGCTGGCGGTCGAGGCGCTGTCGCGGGTCGACCCGTCCGTCGGCGTCGCTCGTCGACGTGCAGAACACGCTCGTCATCAACGCGCTGCTGCGCTGGGGCAACGACGACGATCAAGCAGCGCGCTACCTGCCGACGCTGGCGCGCGGCACCGTCGGCGCCTACGCCCTGTCGGAGGCCGGCTCCGGCAGCGACGCGTTCGCGCTGACGACGCGCGCCGCGCGAGACGGCGACGGCTTCGTCGCTCGACGGCCGCAAGCTGTGGATCACCAACGCGCAACGAGGCGGACGTCTTCATCGTCTTCGCGACGCGTCAATCCCGAGGCCGGCTACCGCGGCATCACCGCGTTCATCGTCGAGCGCGGCACGCCGGGCTTCACCGTCGGCAAGAAGGAAGACAAGCTCGGCATCCGCGCCAGCAGCACGTGCGAGCTGCTCTTCGAGGACTGCCGCGTGCCGCAAGCGCAACGTGCTCGGCGAGGTCGGCAAGGGCTACAAGGTCGCGATCGAGACGCTCAACGAAGGGCGCATCGGCATCGGCGCGCAGATGCTCGGGCTCGCCGCAGGGCGCGCTCGAGCACGCGATCGCGCTACACGAAGGAGCGGAAGCAGTTCGGCAAGGCCGATCGCGGAGTTCCAGGGCGTGCAGTTCCAGCTCGCGCGCGCGCGGCGACCGACGTCGAGGCCGCGCGGCTGCTCGGTCTACAACGCCGCGCGCCTGCGCGACGCGCGGCCAGCCGTTCCTCGACGGAAGCGGCGATGTGCAAGATCTTCGCGTCGGAAGTCGCCGAGCGCGTCGCGTCGCTCGCCGTCAATCTCTTCGGCGGCAACGGCTTCGTGAAGGACTACCCGGTCGAGAAGCTGTACCGCGACGCCAAGATCGGCCAGATCTACGAAGGCACGTCGAACCTGCACGGCTGCAGACGATCGCGGAAGGCAGTTGGGGCTGCAGTCGTAGGAGCAGGCTTCAGGCTGGCCCGGGCCGGCAGCAAAGCCGGCGCGCCTGCAGCCTGCGAAGCAGCAGTTCGTCGGCGACCGCTTCGCTGCAGCGCTACGCAGAGTGCGGCCGGCGAACGGCTCGAGCGCCCGCGCGTCCTGCGTGAGCTGCTCGAGGATGTGGCCTTCGCGAAACGACTCGGCGCCGACGATCTGCGTGGCGCGGGCGACGGCGCGCTGCGCCGCCTCGGTGGCGGCCAGCTTCGCCATCGACGCCTGGGCGAGCGAGACATCGGCGACCGCAGCGCCGCCTGCTGCACCAGCAGCATCGCCGCGTCGAGCTCGGTGGCGGCGTCAGCCGGAGTCCCCGCCGTCTGCTCTTTGCCGCCCGCGCCGGTGCGGCCGTAGGCCAGTGCGGCACGAGCGCCCGCGCGCGGCGCCGGCGTCCCATGCCGATGCGCCGGCCGCGGCCAAGAAGCACGCGCACGCGCGCCATCACCGGCTTCGGCGAACCCGGATCGCGACGCAGGGCGTGTGCGGTCGAGACGATCAGTGCGAAGCAGTGAAGCCGGTGGCAGACCAGCGGCGCGAACCTGCTCGGCCACGCCCGCGGCGTCCCGGCGCGACCGCGCACGCGACGTCTCGTCGCCCTGCGCCGCACCGACGATGATCGCCGTCTCGGCGGCCAGCGGGCCCACCACATGGCGCGCGCCCGTCAACGCGGCCGCCTTCGAGCAGCGGCGTCACCACGGACAGCGCCACGCGCGCGGCCGGTGGACGACTGCAGCGCCGCGGCGCCCGGCAGCGAGACGTTGACTGGCCAACTGCAGCGCCAGCGTCACCGCGCCGACCGGATGCTCGATCCCGGCTGGCCTCGATGATCGCACGGCGGTCGGCGCGTCGAAGCGTCCGCGGCGAACAGCGGCTCGCCTGGGCCGACGCGCGCGACGGCGGCGAGGCCGACCATCGCGGCCATTCGTGCGGCGAGCGCGCGCGCCGCTTCTCCTGCCAGGCGCGCTGAGCGTCGGACAGCGTGAAGTCCATGGAGGATTGCAGGTCGTCGGGCGGCCAAAGCCGCCGCCGTCGCCGCCTGAAGCCACGGCCCTATCGGACTGTTTCGACCAGATCGGCGGCAACACCGGGCGCAGGCGGGCGGTGGATTGCTGCAGATCTTCCGGCAGCATGCGCGTGTTGCCGACGACGCTGATCAGGTTGGTGTCGCCGTTCCAGCGGGGCACCAGGTGCAGTGCAGGTGCTCGCGGATGCCGGCGCCAGCCGACAGGCCCAGTTGATGCCGACGTTGATGCCCTGCGGCCGGTAGCGCGTCACCAGCGCCGCTCTCGGCCAGCCGGGTCAGGATCTGCCAGCTCGTGGAGTTCGTCGGCCGACAGGTCCGCCAGCGCCGGACATGCCGGTTCGGCAGCACCATCAGGTGGCCCGGGATTGTGGTGGGATCGCGATTGAGGACGAGCGCGCCTCTGCGAGCGCGGTGTGGACGATCAGCGACTTCCGGCCTCTCGGCCAGCGTCTGCTCGGTGCAGAAGACGCAGCCGACGTCGGCCTTGCTGCCGGTCACGTAGTCGAGCTCTCCGCCGGGGCGACCAGAGGCGCTCCATGCGCGCGCAGCGGCCGCCGCGGTCAGAATCAGACGAAGCGGCGGGCAGCAACCACCGGGTCTGGTCGGCGCGGCCGCGGCACTCGGCGGCACCTCGCCTCGCGGTTGATCGAGTCCTTCAGCCTCTGCCCGGGCGCGAAATTGCGGACCTTCATACCGGCGGCACGTCCACCTTGTCGCCGGTCTTCGGATTGCGCCCTTGCGCGGCTCGCGCTTGCGCAGGCGGAAGCTGCCGAACCCGCGGAGCTCGATCTTCTCGCCGCGGTGCAGCGCGTCGATGATGCTCTTGAACACCGTGTCGACGATGACTTCGGAGTGCTTCTTCGTGAGATCGGACACCCGCGACACTTCCTCCACGAGCTCCGCCTTGGTCATGCTGCCGCCAGGTGTATTCACCGTCGCTCCTCACGCGAGCTGCAAGCGTGGCCGGCCGTGACGGCGTCGGGCCGCGCAGCTGTCTGTCCGCCGCCGATCCCTGCTGCTAGCGGATCTTGAAGTGATCGCCGAGGGTGGCGCCGCCGGTGCCTTCGCTCTCCGAGTGATGTCCTCCCAGTCCGACCGGTAATCGTCGGACTTGAGCGCGCGGATGCTCAGGACCGATCTTCCGCTCCGGCCGGGCTCAGCTTGATGATCTTCATCTGGTAGCTGTTGCCGACCTGCAGATCGATCTTCTCGCCGCCGCGTGCGAGTCGTCGAACTCCGACGACGTGGATCAGCCCTTCGATGCCTTCGTCGAGCTCGACGAAGGCGCCGAAGTTGGTCATGCGCACGACCTTGCCTTCGATGATGTCGCCGACCTGGTGCCGCGAGAAGAAGTCGTCCCAGATGTCGGTCGCCAGCTGCTTCAGGCCCGAGCGACAGGCGCTGGTTCTCGGCGTCGATGCTGAGCACCATCGCCTCGACCACGTCGCCCTTCTTCAGCACTTCGGACGGGTGCTTGACGCGCTTGCTCCACGACATGTCGGAGATGTGGATCAGGCCGTCGATGTCTTCCTCGACCTCGACGAACGCGCCGAACTCGGTGAGGTTGCGGACCTTGCCCTTGATGCGCGTGCCGACCGGGTACTTCTCGGCCAGCTCGTGCCACGGGTTGCTCTCGACCTGCTTGAGGCCGAGCGAAATGCGCCGCGCCGCCGGATCGACGCCGAGCACCATCGCGTCGACGCGTGTCGCCGACGTTGAGGATCTTCGACGGATGCTTGACGCGCTTGCTCCACGACATCTCGCTGACGTGGATCAGGCCTTCGACGCCCGGCTCGAGCTCGATGAACGCGCCGTAGTCGGTGAGGCTGACGACCTTGCCGCTCATGCGCGCGCCCGACCGGGTAGCGATCCATGCACCGTCGCCCACGGGTCGTGCACGAGCTGCTTGTGGCCGAGCGAGACGCGCTCGGTGGCCGGGTCGTAGCTCGAGCACGATGACGTCGATCTCGTCGTTGACCTTGAAGAGCTCCGACGGGTGGCCGACGCGGCCCCACGACATGTCGGTGATGTGCAGCAGGCCGTCGATGCCGCCCAGGTCGATGAAGGCGCCGTAGTCGGTGATGTTCTTCACCGACGCCGCGCAGCACCTTGCCCTCGGCCAGCGTCTCGAGCGTGGTGCTTCTTCTTCTCGGCGTTCTCCTCTTCGAGGAGGACCTTGCGCGAGAGGACGATGTTGCCGCGCTTCTTGTTGACCTTGATGACGCGCATGCGCAGCTCCTGCCCGCTGCAGCGCATCGAGGTTGCGGACCGGGCGCACGTCGATCTGCGAGCCGGGCAGGAACGCGCGCACGCCGATGTCCACGGCGAGGCCGCCCTTGATCCGCTCGATGACGCGGCCGATGACGACCTTGCGTTCGGCATAGGCGCTTCTCGACCTCGTCCCAGATCTTCATCTTCTCGGCCTTCTCGCGCGACAGCACGATGTGGCCGTTCGCGGTCCTCGGTGCGCTCGAGCAGGACGTCGATCATGTCGCCCGCCTGCACGGTGACCTGGCCGCTTTCGTCGAGGAACTCGCTGATGGCGATCAGGCCTTCGGACTTGTAGCCGACATCCACGACCACGCGCCGTTTCGGTGACCCTGAGCACGGTGCCCTTGACGACTTCGCCTTCCGCCATGTTGCGGAAGCTGTCGTCGTAAAGCGCCATGAGCGCGGCCATCTGCTCGTCGTCGAGATCGTCGCGCTGCATGGGCTTGAAGGCCGGCCCCGCCGGTCTTTGCCCGATCGTGTGCGCCCTGGAGCGGGCTGTCCGCCCAGCACGTCCGGGCGACACCAGCCCTGTTCTCTCGCTGTTCTGCCATTCCTGCCCGGTGTCTCCTTTGCTGACCGATTGCCGGTTTCTGTTGCGGGCGCCCGGCCCCCGCGCTGCAGGGGCTCTGGAGGCTCGACCTGAAGAGGGCGTGCTGCGAGTCCCGGGACCGCGACACTGCCCAGGAACGCCCCCGCTGGTTGCTCGCCGATAAGCATTAGACTTTACGTGACTTACCGGCAGACTGTCAAGGTAAGCAGACAGGCACTCCCGCCTGCCGAAAGGACTCGTATGGCGAAACGGAAGGCCCCAGCCCGGCGCCGCCCGACGGCGGCCGCGCCAAGCGGATCGCCGCCCCAGGCAGCGTGCCGCCGGTCGGAAGAGCGCCGCCGGCCGGAAGGCGCAGCCCGTAAGGCAGCCGCCGTGGAGCCCGCGCGGAAGGTCGTAAAGACCACGCAGCGACGGCAGCGCACCGCCAGGAAGGCGGTGAAAAGCGCCAGGAAAGCCGCGCCGAAGGCCGCGGCCGCTCCGTCATCATCCGGCGCGTCACGCTGAAGACCGCGGCGGCCCCGAAGCGCAAAGGCCGCTGCCCGAACGCCGGCCAGAGCCTCATCAGAAGGCTGATTGCCCAAGGCAACGGCGCCCAAAGTGGTGGCTCGCAAGCGAGCCGCCTCCCGGCTGCTCGCGCCGTGGCGGCCAAGCCGAAAGGCGGTGGCCGCCGCGGCCGGGCGGAAGAAGCACGCGCTCGGCCTCTCGACCGCGCGCGGCGCGATCGTCGGGGACGACGACGACATCGTGTCGCCGACGCCCACCGTCACTCGCTCAGCCTGGATCGGTCCGCGTCCTGCGCCTCGGCCTGCAGCCGCCAGGAGCTGAAGGAGCGCTACGACAACCACACCGAGACGAGTCCCGGCGCTCACCGGCGGCGACGTGGACGCGGACTGGCGGATCGGCCACATAGCGCCGGCGACGAGGCGCCGGGTGGCGACAACTCACGCCGGATCAGAACAACGTCGACGACATCGGCGTGGCGCTCGGCGTCGAGTACGCGGACAACGAAGAGCTCGAGGGGCGCCGAGAAGATCATGGAGGCCGCGATCGCCACCGCTGGGAGGACGACCCGGCGTCGTCGGAGGTCTTGCGAGGATCGCTAGGGATCCACTATCCCCGGGTTTCAGCCGGCGTCGCGCGGGCAGCGTGGCGCAGCGTGGCTGCAGAAGACACCACGCCTCGGCGCTCCGGCGTGGTGCTGGTCTACGCCAAAGAAGCACACCGGGCCTGCGTCGCTCACGACTGGGACCAGGCGGTTCGAGGAAGCGGGCTGTCTTCGGCTGGATCGACAGCACGCGCATGCCGCTCGACGCCAGACTTCTTCCTGCAGATCTTCACGCCGCGCTGGCCGAAGAGCCGCTGGTCCGGGCCTCAGCAACGAAACGCGTCGACTGCGCTGATCGAGAGGCCGGGTCTGATGGCGCCGGCCGGGCAGGCCGGCGATCGACCTGGCGAAGAAGACCGGCGCGTGGTCGGCGCTCGATTCACGTGGACGCGATGGTGATGCCGCCGGACCTGAAGAAGGCGCTGGCGAAGGCTACGCCCGCCGCGGCCGCGAAAGTTCAGGGCGCTCTCACGCCGGGCAGGCAGAAGCAGTTCCTCTACCGCCTGAACGACGCGAAGAAAGACGAGACGCGGACCAAGCGCGTCAGCCCACATCCTCAAGGCGCTGCTCTCGTAGGGCGGGACTTCAGTCCCGCCGCATTGGGGCTGGTCTTCAGGCCGCCCTTAAATTCGATCACATGGCCGAGACGCGAGTGGCTATCGCACTGCAGGCAATGGGTCGAAGAGGGCGAGGCGCACGACTGCTGGACGACGACCGAAGTCGGCGCTGACCGGAGGACCTGTCGGAGGATCTGCGCGAGGCATGGGAGCGGCTGCGTGAGACCGCGGCCGACTTCGGCGAGCAGCGGATCTACGCGTCGCACAACTCGATCATGTTCTCGCGCACGTCCTGCTACTTCTTCGTCCGGCCGAAGAAGAGCTTCACGCGATGAGTATGTATCTTCCTGCCGCGGGCGCTGAAGGCGCGCGGGTGAAGCGCGCGGATGCGCGGCGTCGAAGAACGAAGGTCGCGAACATGCATGCGGATCATCCACCGCGACGAATGTGGAGCCGCCGCTCACCGACTGGTTGCGGGAAGCGTCACGACTTCTGCGAGCCTCGCCGAAACATCGTGCCGCCAGGCTGAGGTCGAAAGAAGAGGCCTTACAGGAAGGCCACCACAGCCGGCGCACGCAGCCACCGGTGACTTGCTTGCTTGCTCTTCCCCGGGCGAACGAACCGGTAGCCATCTTTCAGCTTTACCGGGTTCTCCCTGAAGTCTCTGGACCGCAATTAGACGTGAACCAGCGTAAATGTAGTCTCTAACATCGGTTCCGCCAGCAGCACGGTTCGTCCATTCCGTGAGCAATTGTCCGCCTGGCCCGCGAAGGTAGAACGTCTTCTCGCCTGTAGTCGATCCACCTTCTTCAAAACGCCACTGGTCGCCGTCGTAATCCGAACAGCAGCGAGCCGCTTGCGCTCACAGTTCTCAGCCTTGGAAGTTGTCTGGCGTGTAGTCCATCGTGACGCCTGGGGCGGTCTTCAAATTCGTTGTCGTCCATATGTCAGCGAAGACCCATTCATTGCAGACGGCCGAAACGGATTCGCCCGCAGTGAAAGTAGTTTCCAGCGTGACTGGCGATTTCATGATCATCATGCGCATCGTCATGACGAATGGTCCGCCAACATTGCGGGGCGCGATCGGTGAAAATAACGGCGTGGGATCCTGATCGCGTGTGGATCGATAAGCATGAGGTGACATTGCCAAAACCAGATCGTGCTGATCATCAGGCCTGAAAACAATGAGCGACGATATCGCACTGACCCAATACCGGTCGGCATCGTAACTTGATCGGCGTGGAAGCTTCATTGCCCGCCGTGTAGGATCTTGAGAGCGCCAGAGGGATGATGACGAAGGTTCGACGCGTACGGCATCAGTGCCGTCTCTCACGACGCTTTGGTTTGATTCTCAGCGTTGCTTAAGTGTGCGCAATTCGACGTCCATCGGATGATGATGGTCTTCAGATTTGTCATCGCGTAGTAGTCGAAACCGGTTTCGAATACGTGCCATCGATCATCGCGTGACTCTTTGTCGCCGTTCAGCCTCCTCGTATTCAAGCATCGTCGTGACGCCCCCCGGTAACGCTCATGCTTTGCCGATTGTCCGGAGCCGTTCTCATACGTGAAGGCGTGGTTATCCGCCCGCCGGCGTTGATCGACGTAATCCGATTGTTACCGTCATACCGTGCGTCATTGCGCCAACGCCCTTGGCATCAGTTTGGTTCTGACATTGCCCGTGTCGTATGGTGAAGCGACGGTTCCATACTCTGGATTTGAGTTCCTCGAGACCAGATTGTGGTTACAACAGCCGTCCGGACCCACGACCAGTTACCAGCGCCATGGGGACTTTACGCACTCGTGAGACTTTGCCACAGCGTTGAACGAGTACGTCAGTGCTTCCAGAGTGGCGTCAACCACGTCGGTGGCCCGGGATCATCAGGGCTTCCAGCGCGAACACCTTGTAAGTCAACACGGTCGTGCGACCGTTTTCGTCGATGACGTTGATACATTTCAACGTAGACCGCATTTTTTCTGCCCGGCGATCGTAAAGCGGCTGGCGCTGCCGGGACTCAGCGAGCCACCATCCGTCCAGCCGTCGTCATCCCATGCGGGTTTCTTTGAACGGACGTGAACGGAGACTTGCGCGCTGGCCTTCCTTCCCGGGGCATCAAACGTCGTCACCGTTCGCGCCTCATTACAACGCTCGAATCGACGCGAAGCCGTCCCATGTCCACTGTCCGCGAGAGTCCCCGCTTTCTGGTCGCCGGAGCCATCCGGCTCGTGAAACGTCTCCAAGGGATCCAGTGCCGCCAGGTGGCTGTATTTGCGTCACACGGAGCAACTCATCGTGGCTATGCGTTGTCGTCCGCGTCCCAGGTGTCTCTGTCTTCACTACACCCACGGTCACGAGTTCGAACATGCGAAGTCGTCGTCAACTGCGGCGATGATCAACACCTGCCCCATTCACCGGTCATGAAGATCGGTATGTTGCGTCGATGGCGACAATATCGTA
>ERZ1370068.1133-contig-11034_pt1 | contig 29294 bp, 32 predicted proteins | sample MGYA00561227_ERZ1370068 | MGnify/ENA primary metagenome ERZ1370068 (study PRJEB38410, sample SAMEA6850437) | metagenome | study: Metagenomic assessment of the ecological functions of the soil: analysis of the soil microbiota associated with the...
ATTGTACTTCGTTCAGTTACGTATTGCGCAATGTGCGATGGTTCCGTCTTGCGGAACTCGGCTATAGCTATGCCGAGCATCGCCAGGCCCATCGCGGCGACTATGCCCAGCGACAGACCTGGCGGACCTGCCAGCCGAACCAGGTGATGCCGGGACTCAGCCGGTTCAGCACCCGGCCGAAGGGCAGGTGGGCGAACACCGCCTGCCGCATCGGGTCGACCACGTAGGTGATCGGATCGACCCTTGTCAGCACGGTCAGCCAGGCTGGGCAGCCCGTTCCAGCGGGTACAGCGCGCCGGACAGGAAGAACAGCGGCGAGCACGAACAGCTGGGTCAGCGCCATAGAACGCCTGGATCTGCTTGATCCGGCCGCCATCATGACGCCGAACGCGGTCAGCGTGAACGACAGCAGCAGCAACTCCGCCACCAGGGTGAGCAGCAGCACCGGGATCGTAGGGCACGTGCGCCACGTACAACCAGGGCCAGGAAGATGATGCCCTGGAAGGTGGCCACGGTCGCGCCGCCCAGGCACTTGCCGACCACGATGGCCCGCCGGCGGACCGGCGCGACCAGCATCTCGCGCAGGAAGCCGAACTCCCGGTCCCATACGATCGAGGCGGCCGCGAGAAGATGGCGGTGAACAGCACCGACATGGCCAGCACGCCGGGGTAGATGAACGTCCGGAAGTCCACGCCGGCACGGCAGGCCCGCGGAGGCCAGCCGGGAAAGGCCGGTGCCGAGCACGAACAGGAACAGCACCGGCTGCACCAGTGACGTGATGCGCTCGCAGCCGGTCGGTGCGGAACCGGATCAGCTCGCGGCGCCAGACGATGCTGACCGCGCGCAGGTCGGCGCGGATGCTGCGCTCGGGGACCGCGACCCTGATCAGCTCGGTGGGTGCGTTCGGCATCGCCCGGGAACCGTGATGTCTTTCGTGGCCACCGCTACCTCCTGCCGAACCGCGTGGCGATCCTGCGGTTGCGATCGCCGATCGAGGCTTCGGCGTCGCGGATCGTCTTTCCGGTATAGGACATGAACACGTCGTCGAGGACGGCCGGGACACGCTCACCGACTTGATCCGCCACCCGGCAGCGCGCCGAACAGCTTGGGCACGAAGTGCTCGCCCGACTCCACCGAGAACGTCACCAGGCCCTCGTGCACGGCCGCCTCGAGGCCGAGCACCTCCGCCAGCGCGCGGATCGCGGCCGCGTCGTCCGCGGTGCTGATCTGGACGCCGGTCCTCGCCCGACCTGACGCCTTCAGCGCCTCCGGGCGTGTCGATGGCCACGATGACTCGCCGTGGTCGATGATCGCGATCCGGTCGCAGTGCTCCGCCTCGTCCATGTAGTGCGTGGTGAGGAAGATCGTGATGTCCTCGCGCGGTCTTCAGCTCGTTGATGTAGCTCCCAGATGGACGCCCTGGTCTGCGGGTCGAGCCCGATCGTCGGCTCGTCGAGGAACAGCACCCGCGGCGCGTGCAGCAGGCCGCGGGCGATCTCGAGGCGGCGCTGCATGCCGCCGGAGTAAGGTGGACACCACGCTGCCCCGGCGGTCCCAGAGCCCGACCATCTCGAGCACCTGGCGCAGCCGCGGCTCGAACGCCGCCCGGGCACGCCGTACAGGTCGGCGTGGAAGCGCAGGTTCTGCTCGCCGTCAGGTGGTTGTCAGGGTGGTGTCCTGGAACACCAGGCCGATGTTGCGCCGCACGGTGTCGCGCTCTGGACGACGTCATGACCGGCAACCCTGGCGGTACCCGAGGTCGGGTCCGCCAGGTGCAGAGGATCTTGATCGGTGGTGGACTTGCCGGCGCCGTTCGGGCCCGAGGAAGCCGAAGGTCTCTCCGGTGGATACCTCGAAGTCGATGCCGCGTACGGCCTCGGTCTCGCCATGTACCTCTCGGTCACGCGCGCTGACCGAGATAGCCGGAGTCACCCGCTGCGAGTCCTCCTCCGCGTCCTGGTCGTCTGCCGCGAGGATACGGTACAGCGCCCGGCGGGTGTCAGCCAGGATCTTGCCTGCCTGCTGGACCTGCGGCCGCGGAGCCCGCCTGGGCCACCTGCGACACGGCCACCATGACCTGGTGGATCGTGTGCCGCAGCTGGACCTCGGTCGTCGTTGACGCTACCGGTCACGGCGTCCAGGACGCCCTGAGCTCGTCGGCGTGCTCGGTGAGCGTACGCCTGGCGCCTTCCTCGGTCAGCGTGTACATCCGGCGCCGGTCTTCAGCCGGCTGCCTCCTGCCTTGATCAGGGCCTCGTCCTCGAGCTGCTGCAGCGCCGGATTTTCAGGCCTGCGCTCGGCCGCCAGACGCCCTGGGTGCGCGCGCCGATCTCCTGGATGATCTGGTAGCCGTTCCACGGCTGTCCCTCGGCCAGCAGGTCGAGGATCGCGGCCCGCACGTCTCCGCGCCGGACCCGCGGCCCCGGCCGCCGAACCTCGGCGGCCCGAACGGCCCGCCGCGCATGCCGAACTCGAACGGCCCGCCACCCCACGGTCCGGGACCTCCCGGGACCGCCGCGCATTCGCATGCGCATCCGGTGGCCACCACGGTGTTCTCGGGGATCGCGGGGATCGCGATCTCCCATGCTTCGCTATGCATTGCTGATGCTCCTCAAAAGTCTCTAGATCGCTTTTCGATCCTTGTCGTTAGTTCAACGATATATCGATGACGATCTGATGGCAAGGCCCGAAGTTCAAGATCTTTTATTGTGTGCTCCCGAACGTGTCGACAGGAGCCGGGGCCCGAGGGCGGGCGGCAGCGAGGCCCCTGGGCAGCGTCGGCCTCCATGGCGGCGGTGGGGCTCCTGTAGGCGGCAGGTGACCTCCAGGCAGGCTCTGGGGTGGCCTCAGGCCACCCTAGCCCCTGGTGGCGGGGCTTGGACCACTGCGTCATGGACGCGCTGAGTTGCCGGTTTGAGCCGCGATCATGCGCTCCGGCCGGTCGAGCGGCAACGCTCGAACTGCGGTGCGGGCGTCGGCGCCGGCAGTGACACCGGCCCCTCGAGTTCCGGGATCGTGGCCCGGACCCGCGAACGACCGTGGCTGAAGGCTCGCGGCGGGCTGGCGGGCTGGGTAGCCGGAGGGCGCCGGGCTGGGCTGGGCTGGGTGACGAACGGATGCGACGGGAGTTAGGCGCGGACGGGGAGGGGTACTCGCGGCGGATGCTGTTGCCGAGGCGGGAGATGTCGGCGCCGTAGACGTGCATGGAGATGGCCACGGTGTCGCCGGAGTTGCGGACGCGGTGGATGTCGCCGGGCGGGGCGAAGCCGCTCACGGCCCCGGCCTGGTTCACGTTGCGGGCGGCAGCCTGAGCGCCCGGCCGCTGTCGGCCAGCGCGAAGATCTCCTCGTATTCACGTCCCTGCAGCACGCCAGTGACGCACCAGGCCACATGATCGTGGATCATCGTCTGCTGCCCGGGCATCCAGACCATGGCCGAGATCGAGAAGCTGCCATCGGGTTCGGCGTACAGCAGGTGGCTCTGGTAGCCAGCGGGGTCACCACGCCGCAACGGCGCGGGCAGGATGGCCGCCGGGTCGGGCAGGCTGGCGCGCAGGGCGGCGGCGACGCAGTCCGCGGTGTCCTGCCAGCCGAGGCCGCGCGCGGACCTCGGCGCGGACCGCGCGGACGAATCGTCAGGGCATGTCCGGATAACCGCGGCCGGGTTGGCCTGACGGCTGGCTGGGGCGCTAGCGGTGCTGGTCAGTGACATGTCTTCAGGCTAGCGAGCATTCGGTTATCAACACCAATGCCAATTGGCGTGTCTATTTATAGACAGCGCTGATCAATCGGTGCACGGCGAGAGTAAGGTGATCACGCCGCGGCGCAGGGCGTCGATGGCGGCGCGGGCCGTGGCGCCCAGGTCGGTCGGCCTGGGCGCCGTCGGCAGGCGGCTCCGTGGTATCGGCTGGACCGGAGGGGCCGAAGAGGGGATCGAAGGGTCGAAGGGCCGAGGCGATCTGGTCTAGCAGGTCGATGAGCTGCTTGACGGACCGGACGAAGTCGCCGGGGTGAGGTCGAGGCGCCTCGTCGAGGACGCTCTCCAGCCGCGCCGCGCGCCCAGCGGTAGGCAGGCCGGGCGAAGCCGAGGTCGGGCTCGCGCAGGAACGACAGGTCGTTGTCCTTCTCCAGCTGGTCAAGCTCGCCCCAGGTGCGGACGGTGGCGGCGAGGGCCTCGGGCACCCGGCCCTTCGGCAGCCGGGGCGGCTGGACGTCGTCGGCCTGGCGCGACTCGAAGGACAGGGCGGACACGCAGGCGGCGAGCTCGGCCGGGGGACAGGTCGTCCCACAGGCCGCGGCGCAGGCACTCGGCGGCCAGCAGGTCCAGCTCGGTGTACAGGCGGCCGAGCCGCTGCCCGTCCGGCGTGACGGTGCCCCGGTCAGGTAGCCGAGGCGTTCAGGACGCGGCACACACCCGGTCGAAGGTGCGGGCGATCACGTGCGACCGGCTTAGCCACCCGGCGCTCGAGCGCCTCGGTCTCCCGCGCCAGCCGCATGTAACGTTCGGCGTACCGGGCGTGGTTCTCGCGGTCCATGGCAGTCGTGGCACGGATGGCGCCGAAGCCGCCGTCGCAGGTCCGCGATGTCGCCCGCGGCCTCGGGCGCGGTATGTTCCCAGGTCCGCCGCGCGCACCGGGCGCCGCCGCGCGCTGGTCTCCGGCGAGCTAGACTGGCCAAGCCGGTTCCGCATGGTGGCCGCGAGGTCCTTGCGGTGCTGCGGAGAACGCGGGCTGAACGAACCGGGAATCCTGATCTTGTCGATCACCTCGGCGGGCACCGGGAAGTCCGCCACCGCCAGCCGCTTGACCTGGCGTCCCTCGGTGAGGACCAGCGGACCGGGCCCGGTGAACTCGGGCTGGCCGCCGTTACCCGCGGCCCGGACGAGACCGGGCTGGTCCTTGCTCCGGCGGTCGTGGCCGCCGGAGCCGCAGCCCACGCGATCGGCCGGGCAGCCGTTGCCGTTAGCCGCCTCGGGCGGGATGCAGGCCGGGCTGGAGGACCACCGCGAGGCTCAGCCCGGCGGCCTCCCGGCACCCGGATGATGTCACCCGGACGCAGCTGCGCGAGGGATCGCGCCGCCTCGGCCCGGCGGGAGCTCGCCCGGGCGCGGGACAGATCCCCTCGCGTTCGGTCAAGACCTCCTCAGCTGCGCATACTCGGCGAAGTCACCCTTATCGCAGCTCATCGCCGCGGCCAGCTCGTCCATGGCCTGGCGGTTCTTGCGTGACCTGCCGGGTCAGCCCGATGACGCCGCGGTCGGCCTGGAACTGCGCGAACGAGGACTCGAGCAGCGGTCGGAGGCGCGGGCCCGGCCGACCCAGCCGGCCAGGTTGACGGCCATGTTGTACGAGGGCCGGAAGCTCGAGTCGCAGCGGGTAGGTCCGGGTGCAGGCCAGGCCGGCCACCGCGCCGGGTCGATGCCCGGCTGCCAGAGCACCACCGCGTGGCCCTCGACGTCGATGCCGCGGCGGCCGGCCCGCCCGGTGAGCTGGGTGTACTCCCCGGCGGTCAGGTTCGCGTGGCGTCTCGCCGTTCCACTTGACCAGCCGCTCGATGACCACGGTCCGGGCCGGCATGTTGATGCCGAGCGCGAGCGTCTCGGTCGCGAAGACCGCCTTGACCAGGCCTGCGCGCGAACAGCTCCTCGACGACCTCCTTGAAGGTCGGGCAGCATGCCGGCGTGGTGCGCGGCGATGCCGCGCTCGCAGCCCGTCGCAGCCACTCGCCAGTAGCCGAGCACGGCCAGGTCCTCGGCGGGATGTCGGCGGTGCGGCGCTCGACGACCTGCGCGGATCTCGCCGCGCCTCGTCCGGCGTGGTCAGCCGCAGCCCGGCGCGCAGGCACTGCTCGACCGCGGCGTCGCAGCCAGCCCGGCTGAAGATGAACGTGATCGCGGGCAGCAGGCCGTCGCGGTCGAGCCGCGTCGATGCACGTCGGGCCGGTAGGCGACCGGAACCGGCGCGGCCGGTGCCCGCCGCGGCCGCGGTCGCTGCGGCGCCTTGCGCCGATCCAGGTCGCGTCCCGCTGGGCCACGCCGCGAGCAGCTCCGGATCGACCCGCGCTGCGTGCTCGATCGTCGGTCGAACAGGTCGAACAGCCGGTGCCCGACCAGCACGTGCTGCCACAGCGGCACCGGCCGGTGCTCGTCGACGATGACCTCGGTGCCGCCGCGGACGGTGACCAGCCAGTCGCCGAACTCCTCGGCGTTGCTCACCGTGGCGGACAGCGCCACCAGCGCGACCGATGTCGGGCAGGTGGATGATCACCTCCTCCCAGACCGCGCCGCGGAACCGGTCGGCGAGGTAGTGCACCTCGTCCATCACGACGTAGCCGAGGCCGGCCAGCTGCCAGCGACCCGCGTGTACAGCATGTTGCGGAGCACCTCGGTGGTCATCACCACCACCGGCGCGTCGCCGTTGATGCTGTTGTCCCCGGTGAGCAGGCCCACGCGTGCGGCTGCCGTAGCGGCGCGACCAGGTCGGCGTACTTCTGGTTGGACAGCGCCTTGATCGGCGTGGTGTAGAAGCACTTGCGGCCCTGGGCCGAGCGCCAGGTGCACGGCGAACTCGCCGATCACGGTCTTGCCCGAGCCGGTGGGCGCGGCCACGAGCACGCCGTGGCCCGCGCTGAGCGCATGGCACGCCTCGACCTGGAAGTCGTCGAAGTCGAAGTCGTAGAGCGCGCGGAAGTGACGCCAGTTCCGGATCAGCCTTCCGGTCGCGGAACGCGGCGTACCGGCTCCGCCGGAGTGGTCATGGGTTCCAGGTTAGGCCCCCGCCCGGGTCACGGGCGCAGGCGCTAGTTTGAGATGGCTGTCGCGGCTGCCCGTGTCGTCCAGGTCGAGCGGGACAGCTCGTCGTCGGCCAGGCCCGCGTACGGGTCCGGGTGCAGCCGGGCCCGGCGCCGGTCGTGGCACCACACGATGAGCTCGGCCGCCTCGACCAGCACCGCGCAGGTCCCGCCGAGGATCAGCATGGTGACCGGGTCCGGGCTCGGGTTGGCCGACCCCGCGATCAGGAACACCACGAAGATCAGCACCCGCCGCCACTTGCGGAACCGCTCGTGGGTCAGGATCCCGGCCAGGTTCAGCATGACGATCAGCAGCGGCACCTCGAACGCCAGCCCGAACGCCAGCATCATCGCCATCACGAAGCTCAGGTACTGGTCGACCTGGATCAGGTTCTGCACGCCGCCCGGCGTCAGGCCGAGCAGGTAGTGCATGGACCGGCCCAGCGACAGGTAGCACAGCGTGATGCCGATGCCGAACAGCGGGACGGCCGCACCGAGGAAGATGTAGCTCCACCGCTTTTCCCGCGGCGTGCAGGCCGGGCGCGACGAACGCCCAGATCTGGTACAGCCAGATCGGCGAGGACAAGGATCACCCCGACGATCAGCGCGACCTTCACCCGCAGGTAGAACGCGTCCAGCGGGCCGTTCAGGACCAGCTGGTTGACCCCAGCGTGCGGCAGCCCGAGTGCCCGCGGATCGTCGCCGAGCACAGCGGGCGCTCGATGACGCGCCAGGCCTGGCTGAAGAAGATGAACCCGGCGGTCATCCCCGCGACCAGGGCGAGCGCCATCTTGACGACGCGGTTGCGCAGCTCGCGCAGGTGATCGATGAGCGGCATGCGGCCCTCGGGGTTCTGCTGCCGCTGCGCGGAGCGCACGAAGCGCTCGCCGACGATGCGGGCGCCCGCGATGGCACCGGGAAGCTTGGCCATGACCGGGGTCCGGCAGCAGGCCTAAGCTGGGCTGCCGGCCGCTGGGGCTCAGCGTGGAGCCGGCTTGGCCGGTGTCCATGGTCGCGGCCGCTGCAGGTCGCGGATCTGCTGCCGCAGGGCGTCGATCGGCGCCTGCTGGTCCGGGGCAGCTCGGCGCGGTGCCAGCTGGGCCTGCGGGACTGAGCGCTGCCTGGGGCCGCGGTTCCGGCTCGTCTCGTCGTGCAGGCCGCTGCACCTCCTTCTTCAGGATGCGCATCGACTGGCCGAGCGAGCGCGCCGCGGCCGGCAGCTTCTTCGACCCGAACAGCACGATGATCACCACGGCGACGATCAAGATCTTCCACGGGCTGTCGAACAGGTCACCAATCATGAGCGTCCTCTTTAGCGCCGGAGACGTCCTTCTCGCGCCAGAGTCTACACGGCACCCATTGACGGGCACGGTTTCCGCAGGCTCTTGCGGTCGAACCGCGTGTATCCGGCGATAATACGAGTCATAATTCGCGAAGCGCGGCACTGGCCGCTCTGCGCACCTCAGCCACCAGGGACGGCGGCTGAGACGACCCCGGCCGTCCTCGCCGAGCCGCAGCGCCAGCCGCCGCACTCCAGCCCGTGTCCGGGGTGCGCAGCGTCACCCGCAGCCGACCGTCGTCCAGGTCCGTCACCGACTCGCACGGGTAGTACTCCGCCACCCAGCGCCCGGCGGCGGACAAGCTCGGAGCTCGACCAGCGCGTCGTCAGGCGACGGCCGGAACAGGCCCCTGGTCGACGTCCACCGGCTCGGCCTCGGCGCAGGCGGCGCGGACGGCACGTCGAGCACGTCGAGGCCGAGCACCCGGTCCAGCCGGAACAGCCGCATCCCCTCGGCCGCGCAGGCACCAGCTGCCTCGAGATAGGTGCGTCCCTCCACCACGAGCAGCCGCATCGGGTCGACGTCGCGCTCGGTCGCCTCGTCCCGGCCGGGAACGTAGTAGCGCAAGGTGCACCCGGCGCCTGGCCGAAAGGGCGCGTCCGGATCTGCCCGGCGTACCCCGTCGGCGTCGCCGCGTCAGGGATGTCGACCTGCACGCGCGACCTGGGCGCTCACCGAGGCGGCCTCGCTTCGACCGCGGCCTCGAGTTTGGCGATCAGCCGGGACAGCGCCGAACGGTCCTCGGAGCTCGGGCACCTCGGCCAGCATCCGCAGCGCGACCAGCAGCGCGCTGGCCTCGTCGACGCGCCAGCCGCAGCGGCCTAGCCCATGGACTCGGCCTGGCTGACGACGATCTCGCCGCCCCTCGTAGGACAGGTCGATCGGGCAGTAGGGGTCGGGGGCTGCGCAGCTCGACGCACCACAGCAGGTTCAGGTCGTCGACGAGCTCGCGCTCGCTGATGCCGAACGCCTGCCGCCGTCTCGGCCAGGCCCGACCACTCTTCCTGCTCATCACGTAGGCACCAGCGCGAGCAGCCGCTGCAGCCGCTCGGTCGAGGTGACAAGAGCGGTCACGCCAGGACTCCTTGAGACGGCGGATCACGGCTTCGCGCAGGTCCGGCGGGTCCAGGACCACCGCGTCCGGCGCCGAACGAGGCGGCGTAGTCGGCGAACCAGCCGAGGTCGGCGAACCGCGTGGTGACCACGGTCCCATCCCGGCGCCGACTCGTCGGGCTGTACGCGAGACGGGCGTGCCTGGCGCAGGCCGACGCTCACCCGGCCCGCACCCTGAGCAGGGCGATGCTCCTGGGCGGGCGCGGAGTCCCAGTCGCGACCGAGCTCGCGCACGTCGGTGCCTTCTGGCACGGTCAACGCCGGCCCGCGGCCGCAGAACTTCACACGGGTTCGCGATCCGGCCGAGCCGGAACACCTGGACGGCGCTACGCCCGCGATCCCAGCCTGACTCACATACCAAAGCGGCCGTGCCGGTGTCACTCACGCCCCACGGCTCCAGCTCGCGCCGTTGCGGGTCGCTGCGCCCGGCCACGCGCCGGTAGCTGAACGTGACCGGACTGGCGGTCCCTGACCGCCTCCCACAGCGGACCCGAAGGCTGGTATCGGGCGCTGCCCAGCCGGGGTTCTGATGCCCTGCGGCACCGGCGAGTGCTCGTCGCCGCCGTCAGCTGGGCTCCTGTGCATCGATGCCGCATGGCGCGCAGCTTCAGCAGCGCCCCGGCGGTGCGGCGCTTACCAGCTCGCCCCGCCGCCAGACCCGGGCGGCTAGGCCAGAGCACGGCGGCCTCGTCCGCTTCCAGCCGCAGCTCCGGGCAGCTGGTAGGGCCTGCTGCCTGATCCGGTAGCCGGGGTCGTCGTCGAACGGATGGTTGACGCCGGTCTCCAGCGGCACGCCGAGATCGCGGAGATCCTCCTGTCCCTGCTCAGAACATCCGCTTGGAACAGCTCGTCCCGCTCGGGGTAGCCGGGCACGGCCTGACGCGAACCGTGCTCGGCGGTGAGGTAGCGCGTGGTGGAGAGCAAAGCAGACGACAAGGCCGAGCAGCCGCTCGGTCTTGCGCTTGACATGGTCCCTCCGGAAGCCTTGGTGTTGGCTCCAGATTGATTGTCTCCGCAGGCGGTGCTATCCGGGGCAACGACTCCGATGAAGATCGGGCTTCGGCTCAGAGTGCCTGGATGATCACATGGCGGAACGGCACGGAACTCAAGCGGGACGCGCCGCGAATGGCCAGGCGCGGTCGAGCTGGACGCATCGGTGGACGGCGCACCCCGCGGAATGGGCAGGTGTCGGCGCTGGCCTTCCCGGCGCTGACCGGCCGTCCCCGGCCCGGCGACCGGGTGCTGGTCAACACCACAGCGCTCGACCGGCCTGGGCACCGGCGGCTACGCCCTGGTGGTCGCGCTCCCCGACCGGCTGCCGCCCGACCCCTGAGCTGGCTCTAGCCACCTGGTCAAGGCCCGCTACTCACCGCTCCAGGCGTGCGTGCTCGGCGCGGACGAGCAGGGGTCGCCGCACTCACGACGTGCTGCGCGACGCGGACGACATCGGCGGGATGCCCGTCGTGGTGGCCGACCTGCACTCGGCTCTCCCGGCCAGGCTGGCGGGATCTTTGCGGCCGAACGGTCCTGGGACGATCGCCCGCCCGCCGCCTACCAGTTGAACTGGCAGAGCCCCGGCGTGGTGTACGTGATGCAGGACGGCGGGCTCTGCCGGCCTGGTTCTCGCGCACCTGCGCGCTACTCCGCGAGGCGGGCTGGCTGGCGGCGACGGTGACCACCGGGCAGTCGTTCGGCGGCGACCTGGAGACGGTGACCGCGCACACCGGGCTGCCGCGGCGCGGCACGTGCTCGGCGCCGACATCGCCGTGATCGCGCAGGGGCCCGGCAACCTCGGCACCGGGACGCGGTGGGTTTCTCCGGGTGGCCGCGGGCGACGCGGTCAACGCGGCCGCGGCGCTGGGCGGGCGTCCGGTGGCGTCGCTGCGGATCAGCGACGCGGACCCGCGCGATCGCGGCACCGCGGCGTCTCGCACCACAGCCTGACCGCCTACGGCCGGGTCAGCGCTGGCCCGGGCCGACGTGGTGGTGCCCGCGCTGGCCGGGGAGTTCGGCGCCCGGGTGGCGGCCGAGGCCGCGCCGCTGGGCGGCCTGTGCACGAGCTGGTCACCGTGCCACCGACGGCCTCGAGGCGGCGCTGCGGGCGTGCCCGGCCCGGCTGTCCACGATGGGCCGCGGCCTGGACGAGGACCTCGCCTATTTCCTGGCCGCAGCGGCGGCGTACGGCTACGACGCTACCGCCTGCTGCGCGAAGTCCTAGCCCTGCTTGAGCGCGTCGATGATGTCGACCACGAACAGCAGCGTGTCGTTGCCCTTGATGCCTACCTCGGACGCGCCGGAGCTGCCGTAGCCCTGGGCCGGCGGGATGGAGAGCATCACCCGGCTGCCGATGGTCTGGCCGACCAGGCCTTGTCCCAGCCCGGATGACCTGCTCGGGCGACGCGCCGATGGTGAAGCCGAACGGCGAGCCCGACGACCAGGAGGAGCCGAAGACCTTCTTGGTCCGCCAGATGAAGCCTGGCGTACTGCGCGATGACGTAGTCGCCCTTGGCCACCTTCGCGCCCTTGCCCTTGACCAGCGTCTTGGTCACCAGGGCGCTGGGCGGCGAGGCGGACGGGAACGTCACGGTGGGCGCGGTGCCCGACTTGGCGCTGACGGTGGGCAGGGTGCCGCCGCCGTTGGACACCTGCGCGCCGGTCGCGCCCGCGGTGTCGGCGGTAGGACTTGAGCACATCGATGACGAACACCAGCGTGGTGCTGCCGGTGATACCGAGCTGGGAGTTGCCCGAGGTGCCGTAACCCTGCGAGGGCGGGATGACCGCGAGGATGCGGCTGCCGACCTTCTGCCGATCAGCGCGGACTCCAGGCCGGGCAGCATCGTCCCGCCGATCACCGTCGGGCTGCTGGTGAAGGTGTTGGCCTTGAGCGAGGAGCTCTTGCCCCGTGCCAGAAGTACAGGACGAAGTTGGCGGCCAGGGCGTCGCTCTTGGTCAGGCGGTGCCGCTGCCCTGGATGAGGGTCCTGACCGTCAGGCTGTTACCCGGCGTGGCCTTCGGGATGGTCACCTTCGGCGTCTTGTCGAACGCGCCGCTTGCGGTAACGGCGGTGTTCGCGCCCGGGGAGGCGGCCAGCCGAGGAGGTTGCGGATGACGATGAGGAAGCGGTCGACTTCGACGACCCGCCACAGGCCGCGAGGACCAGGCAGGCCAGCAAGGGGACGGCGATGAGCGCCAGAAAGCGTCGCATGAAAACCTCAATAGTGGTCGATGTCAGCCCCGTCAGCCTACTGGCAGTGACCGAGCGGCCGCGTCCCCCTATCAGGTACTCCTGCAGCGAACTCTCAGCCTTGGCCGTTACGCCGGGTTACATCCCCGCGATGAGCTCGACCCGCTCGTCCACCGAGCGGAACGGGTCCTTGCACAGCACGGTCCGCTGAGCCTGGTCGTTCAGCTTGAGGTGCACCCAGTCGACGGTGAAGTCGCGCCGCTTCTCCTGGGCCCGGCGGATGAACTCGCCGCGCAGCTTGGCCCGCGTCGTCTGCGGCGGGACCGACTTGGCCTCGAAGATGTCGATGTCGCGGGCCGCCCGCTCCACCGCCCCGGCCCGCTGCAGCAGGTAGTACAGGCCGCGGCCGCGGTGCACGTCGTGGTAGGCCAGGTCGAGCTGGGCCACCCGCGGCGAGGACAGCGGCAGGTCGTGCCGGCCCGGTAGCGCTCGATCAGCTGGTACTTGGTGACCCAGTCGATCTCCCGCGCGATCATGTCCAGGTTGCCGGTCTCGATCGCGGACAGCGCCCGCTCCCACATGTCCAGGACCCGCTTGCTCACCGGGTCGGCGCCGTTCTGGTGGTGAAGTCCTTGGCCCGGTTCAGGTACTCGTACTGGATGTCCAGGGCGGACAGCTCGCGCCCGTTGGCCAGCCGGACCCGGCTGCGCCCGGTCATGTCGTGGCTGACCTCGCGGATCGCCCGGATCGCGTTGTCCAGGGTCAGGTCGCGCATCATCGCGCCTACCTCGATCATCCGCAGCACCAGGTCGGTCGACCCGATCTTGAGCAGCGTGGTGGTCTCGCTCATGTTCGAGTCGCCCACGATCACGTGCAGCCGCCGGAAGCGCTCGGCGTCGGCGTGCGGCTCGTCCCTGGTGTTGATGATCGGGCGGGACCTGGTGGTGGCCGAGGACACGCTCTCCCAGATGTGCTCGGCCCGCTGGCTCACGCAGTACACCGCGCCCCGCGGCGTCTGCAGCACCTTGCCCGCGCCGCAGATCACCTGCCGGGTGACCAGGAACGGGATCAGGATGTCGGCCAGCCTGCCGAACTCGCCGTGCCTACCGACCAGGTAGTTCTCGTGGCAGCCGTAGGAGTTGCCCGCGGAGTCGGTGTTGTTCTTGAACAGGTAGATGTCGCCTGCGATGCCTTCCTCGCGCAGCCGCACGGTCGGCGTCGACCAGCAGGCCCTCCAGGATCCGCTCCCCGGCCTTGTCGTGGGCCACCAGGTCGAGCACGTTGTCGCACTCCGGGGTGGCGTACTCCGGATGGCTGCCCACGTCGAGGTAGAGCCGGGCCCCGTTCCTGAGGAAGACGTTGCTGCTTACGGCCCCATGACACCACGCGCCGGAACAGGTAGCGCGCCACCTCGTCGGGCGAGAGTCGGCTGCTGCCCGCGGAAGGTGCAGGTAACGCCGTACTCGTTCTCGACCCCGAATATTCGCCGATCCACACGCCAAGGCTACGTCCCGTTGCCCACTGACAACAGCATCCCTGGCGTGTTGCCTAGCTGTGAGGTCACTGGTGAGGCAGTTCGAGCCAGCAGGTTCTTGTCGTAGACGTACACGGTGTAGTGGCCGGTGTGGATACGTCCTGACCGGACGGCCCAGCGCCGCCAGCGCGGCCCGGTTTGGGCCGCCAGTGGTTGAAGAATCCGGGCCCGTTGCTGGTGACCAGGAAGTTCGCCCGGTTGGGGCCGGGGTCGTACCAGGAGCTCTTGGCCTCCCACAGGTACGGCTCGCAGGCGGGGACATGCTGCACGGCCCGGATCGTGACGGCGCCGTCGCTGCCCACGGTGACCACGCTCGACTCCCAGTACCCGCCGATGCCGCTGGTCAGGTGGTGCGCGGACAGGAACGTCGCGAGCCGCGCATTCATCGCGGGGACCGACGGCTGGGCCGCTGCGTAGCCGAGGCTTAGCTCCCGTAGCAGGCCAGCAGGCCGCCACGCCGGCCAGCAGGGCTCAGCTGCGGCCCGCAGGCGCTTGCTGTCCAGGAGGCTGGCCGCGCAGCGTCCGGCCCAGCCAGCACCGCGCCGAACGGCAGCACCACGGCGAACTCACGGGCGTTCAGGTCGGTCGCGTTGGCCAGCGTGCTCGGCACGTACGCGACCACGTTGAGCACCATCGCGACGAGCAGGATCTGGCTGATCATGTCCGGCCAGGACAGGAAGCGCCGCGCCACCCGCAGCACCGCCCAGGCCACCAGCGCCACCCCGGCCAGGTGCAGCAGCGCGAAGGCCATCGCGGCGGGCGGCCCCCGGGCTTGGCGCCGAACAGCAAGCGAGCAGCCCCCTGCGCGGTCACCCAGGCGTGCCTGGGCCAGGGTGTGCACCGGGGCGAGCTGGTAGGGCAACGGGTGCATGGTAGGCCTGCAGGAGGCGTCCGGCTCAGCGACGCCAGGCCCTGGGCCGCGATGGCCGCCACGGCCAGGGACAGCTCGTACCAGCGGGCACGCAGCACAGCCTGGACCGAAGTGTCCTGCCGCCGGGCCAGCTCACGGGCCACGCGCAGCGCGCACACCGCCACCAGGGGCACGACGCCGACCAGGAGGACGAGGGGGTCGGCGATGAGCACCCAGGTCAGCAGCAGCCCGACCAGGACGGGTACCCACGGCGCGGCGGGCACCGGTCGATGACCAGCCAGGTCAGCAGGAGCGGCACGGCCGTGCCGATGTGGCCGAGGGACAGCAGCAGGACGAAGACGCCGACGCCGAGCTGGGGGCGAACATGAGGCCCGCCGTCAGCAGCATCCGGCCCGGCCCTCGCGGCGGGATACCCGGCCCCGGGCCAGCAGCAGCACGAGAAGATCACGACCAGCGTGTACGGTCATCGCCGCCGCGATGTGCGCGGTGTCGGCGTGCAGCCCGAACAGCCACACCAGCAGGGCGTACTGGGGCAGCTCGGTCGTGTGATGAACGAGACGTCGGACAGGTACCAGCCGTGCAGCAGCACGTTGCCGTGCAGCATGTCCCAGGCCATCAGCAGGTCGTTGGACTCGTCGCGAATTCTCCGGGTAGGTCCGGGACATCCGCAGGTAGGCGAGGAAGAGCAGCGCGACGGCCAGCGCGACCGCGGCGGCGGCGAGCAGGCGGCGGGCGGACACCCGGCGGCCAGGCGCGCGCCCGTCTCTGGCTGGCGGCGGCCTGGCCGGGCACTCCTGCCCATCCCCGGCCCCGGCCTGGGCGGCGACGGGCAGGGCGGAGGACGCCTCCGGCGTCCCGCTTTCGGCACGGCAGCCACCACGTCCTTCCGGCTCGGTGTCATCCTCGCGCGAGCGGAATGGTATCCATCGCAGCCTGACACAGGCGTAAGTGGTCGCTCTGCGTAAGCTGCGCGCGCCTGGCCAAGAATTTCTCCTTCACGCTGAGATAGCCATGGTGGAGGCTTGCGGTTGCAGCTCACGTCGACGTCGGAAGAGGATAGGTCTCTCCGGCACAGCCCGCGATCACTATGGTCCAGGTTGAACCGGCCGCTGGTACCGGGGATCATCGCCTTCCTCGGCTGGCTCGGTTTTGCCCTGGCCCGCTGGCAGATCTGGGCCCATGGACACCTGAGCCTGTTCATCATGGCCGGGCACACCTACACGCACCGGTCCCAGCTGCCCCCGGGCTGCTCCGGGTGCCGTCCGCGGGCTACGACGGGCAGTTCTACCGTACCGGCTCGCGCTGGACCCGGCCAACTGGCACCACACCGCGTTCGGCATCACGATGGACCAGTCCTACCGGTACACCCGCATCGGGTACCCGATCCTGGCCTGGATCTTCTCGCTCGGCCAGCACCAGCTCGTGCCCGTCGTGCTGGTCGTGCTCAACCTCTTCGCGGTGGCGGCCATGGCCATGCTCGGCGGCATGTTCGCCCGCGACGCCACTGACGACGCCCTGTGGGGCTCGCCTTCGTCGCCTACTTTCGGCCTGGTCATCAGCGTGGGCCGGGATACCGCCGAACCGGTGGCCGAGGCGTGCATGCTCGGTGGCCTGCTCGCCTTCCGGCGGGCGGCACCCGGATGTACCTGCTGGCCACCGCGCTGTTCACGTACGGCGCCATCACCAGGGAAACCATCTTGTTCGCCCCGGCCGCGATCGCCGTCACCCGGCTGATCGCGATGGCCAGCGCCGCGCCTCGCCCGGGCCTGGCCGACCTGACCTGGCTCGTCCCGGCCGCCGGGTACGGGCTGATAGAAGTCGCGGTGCACTTCGTGGTCAAGGGCGAGTTCCCGCTGCTCGCGAACAGCGGCCGGAACCTCACCGTGCCGTTCACCGCGCTCGCCGACGCGCTGAAGCACAACGCCGCGCACATCAACACCGCGCACCTGAGCCCGATCGACATCGCCATGCTCGAGTACGCCACGCTGGCGATCTTCATCCTGGCCGGGTTCGCGGTGCTGATGATCACCTCCGCGCCCGGGCACGAGCGCCTCGCGTTCGTCTTCTTCGTGCTCCAGCTGGGCCTGCTGTCCAGCCAGATCTGGACCAGCACGTTCGGCGAGGGACGCTCGCTCATCGAGCCCTACCTGATGGCGCTGGTGCTGCGATGGTGAGCACGCCGCGGAGCTCCCTGTCCTGGCGCTATCTCGGCACGATCGCCGCCTGCGTGCTGCCCGCGCTGGCGGTGGTGGCCAGGCGCCGCATCCTGTACATGTGACGCAAGCAGGATCCGGCGACGCCAGCTCGGCCATGCCAGTTCAGGCCTACCTGTCCAGCTTGGCCAGCACGTTCGTGTTCCAGACCAGGATCGTGTAGCCGTCGACGTGGTAGAGTCCGGCGCCGGGTGGCCGAACGTGAGCTGCGCGGACAGCTGCATGCCCGGCCATACGGAAGGGGCCGTCCGCCACGACGAAGTTCGCAAAGTGCCGGGCCGGGTCGTAGCTGCGCGAGGTCGCTTCCCACGAGGTACGGCACCGAGGTGGTAACGGACATCCGGCACCACCGCGCTGACCACCACGTGACCGCTGCTGGCCACGGTCGTGCTGTTGGCCTGCCAGTAGCTGGCCAGCCTGCGGTGAGCCCGTGCGCCGCCAGCCAGCTCGACCAGGGCTCGCTCCCGGCCGGAACCGGGCCCTGGGCGGCACCGAATCCGAGCGCGGCCAGGTAGCTTACCGTCAGCACGGAGAGCACCGGGACGAACCAGCGCCTCGCCGCCCGGGTCCAGGCCGCTATCCGGTCGCCGAGGAGGCGGCCCGCCAGCACCGCGCCGAGCGGCAGTACCGCCGCCATCTGCGCGCGCCGAGCAGGTCCTGCGCGTGCGTGCTGATCATGTAGGCGCCCAGGTTCGCCACGATGGCCACCGCGAACACCGGCACGATCAGCTCGCCAGGCCTGAAGATCCGCGCCAGGCCCACCCCGGAGCCCATACCGCCAGGGATCGCCCCGGCCAGGTGAATCGCCACGAAGACGACCTCGAGCGCGGGCCGGGCGCCGAAGAAGCTGGGGTTGAAGACGTTCGCGCCGAAGAGCTCGAGGAAGCCCTGGAAGGTCGCCCAGGACCCGTGCTGCAGCTGGCTCAGGTCCGTGTCGGCCCAGACGGGTGACTGCCGGTACCCGCCCAGGGCGGCCATCGCCCGCGGCCCGAACGATCCGGCCACCCCGGCCACGGCCGCCGCGCTTACCAGGCTCAGCTCGTACCACCATGGACGCGTCCCGCTTCCCGCGCCTGATCAGCCCGGCCGCGCAGCGCGCCCGGCGCCGACGAGCACCAGCGGACGATGCCGGTGAGCAGGATGATCGAGTCGCCCACCATCGTCACGGTGAACAGCAGGCCCACCAGCACCGGTACGTACCACCGCGGCCTGGCGCGATCGATCAGCAGCCAGATGACCAGCAGGGGCACCGCGGTCCCGGTGTGGTCCGGCGAGAGCAGCAGGATCGAGGTGGCACCGAGCTGCGGCGACAGCATCAGGCCTCGCGGCCAGCAGGGCGCGCGCCCACCCGGCGCCACCCTGACGCGGCCCTTGGCGAGCAGCGCGGCGAGCAGCACGAGCAGCGTGTAGGTCATGGCCGCGGCCGCGTGCACCACCCAGGGGCCGAGCCCGGCCAGCGCCTCGATCAGCATGTACTGCGGCAGTTCGGTGGTGTAGAAGGACACGTCCGACACCCACCAGTTGTGCAGCAGCAGGTTCCCGTGCAGCATGGCCCAGGCCTGCAGCACGTTCGACGAGCCGTCCGAGGACAGCGGTACCGCCTGCGACTGCCGCCAGTAGCAGAAGAACAGGACCGCCGCGCGCCAGGCGACCAGGTTTCGACCCGGACCGCGAGCGCGGCGGCTCGGCGTCCTGGCGGCCGAGGAGGTCAGGGCGGGAACCTCTTGGTTCGCGCCTGACGTGGGTCACGGCTAGGCGCGCTACCTGCCCGCTCGCGGTGAGCCCGGCGGCCTTCACCTTCCAATGCCGACCGTCATGACTCAGATGGTTCCCGACTTGATGGCCGCTTCGATCCAGGGGATGACCTCGTCGAGCATCTGGTCGAGCGTGGTGGTGGCCTCGAAGCCGAGCATCTTCTTGGCCTTCTCCGTGTCGGGCACCCGGCGCTGGACGTCATATTGGAACGGGTCGTCGTGGACGAGCCGCAGCGGGACGCCCTCGCCCTTGACCTTGCGCCAGATCAGTTCGGCCAGCTGCCGGACCGTGGTGCTCTCCGCCGTCGACAGGTTGAAGTCCTCGTTGAGGGCGTCCTCGTGTTCCATCGCCGTCACCACCCCGGCCGCGAGATCGCCGCCGTAGGTGTAGTGCCGTACCTGCTCGCCGGAACCGAGGATGTGCAGCGGGTCCTGGCCCTTGAGCACCTTCTGCACCAGGTCGGGGACGACGTGGCTCATCGCGAGCTCGACGTTGCCGGACAGGATCTCCTGGTCGCCCAGGGCCCGGCTCTCGCCGATGCCCACGCAGTTGAAGGGCCGCACGAGGGTGTAGGGAAGCTTGTACTGATCCCAGGCGGCCCGGGCGAAGTACTCCACCGCCAGCTTCTGGAACCCGTAGGACGACAGCGGCGGCGGGATCTCCCGCTGCTGCCCTTCGTAGGACGGCCACTCGTCGGCGCTCTCGAAGACCATCGAGGAGGACAGGTAGGTAACCTTCTGCAGCCGGCCGTCCTGGCGCGCGGTGATCGCGGCATCGCAGGACGCGGCGATGATCCGCTCGTTGGTCGCGAGCAGGTCGTAGGCGTAGGTATGGAAGTACGAGATCCCGCCGATCATCGGCTGCGCCTGACGATGAAGTGATCGCAGTCGGCCAGCAGCCTGCGTCATCAGCCCGACGTCCCTGGCGTCGCCCTCGACGAGGCGGTAGCGCGGATCGTCGTCGTAGGACTTCCTGACCTTCCCGTACTTGGAGAAGTCGTCCAGGCCCACCACGGCGTAGCCGCGGTTCAGCAACTCTTCGACAACGTACCCGCCGATGAAGCCAGCGGACCCGCTGACCAGCACCTGCTCCATCAGGACTCCTGCGCTCCTTCCCGTTGCTCGCTGCTCCGGCTGGCTGACCGTCCCGCGGTGCCGCACCTGATCGGCGGTCAGCCGCGGTCCGAACGCGAAACGATACCAGCGGAGGTAGCTTGGCACCCATTTCGCGATCTTGAAATTCGACACTCCGGCCTGACGGTCCAGCCAGATGGTCGGGATCTCGGCCACCGGCAGGCAGCAGCCGCTTCGCCTTCGCGCGTCAGTTCGATGCCGATCTCGAACCCGTCCCCGGAGTCGATTCCGACCTGCCGGACGAACGCCGTGGAGTAGGCCTTGAACGAGTTCGTCGCGTCCCTGGTGCCGACGTGGGCGAACGTCCGCAGCGAGCGGCCTAGCCAGCCGGGACAGCGTGCCCTTCAGGATGGGACCGCCGACCTGCTGGCCGCCGGGCATGTAGCGGGACGCGGCGGCCACCGCGACCCCCGTTCGACCAGCCGGACCAGTTCGTCGATCTGCCTGGCGTCGTCACAGCCGTCCGCCATGGTGACCACGACCACCGGCGCGCTCGCCGCGTCGATGCCGAACCTGATGGCGTTGGCCGGTCCCCGCCCGTAGGTGTTGACCAGGCACCTGAGCCGCGGTTCCTTCTGCGCGTACTCCTCGGTCACCGGGACGGTCGTGTCGTCGGCCGAGTCGACGACCACCAGCACTCGGACGGCAGCCGGACCGACTCGAACAGCCGGTCAATCACGCTGATGACACCCTCGCCCTCGTCGTCAGGCGGGGACCACCACCGAGACACGAGGACGCTCGGTCATACCCGGACCCCGCTGCCGAGCACGTCCCAGATGTCGGCGGTAGACTTGTCCACCGCCAGGCCCCGGTACTCCGGATGCGGCGCGCCCACCACGAGCAGGTCAGAACGGTCCAGGACCTCCTCGAGCGGCAGCAGGCCAGGGTCGACGGTCACGTACGGGTCGGTGCACAGCACCGTGTCGGCCTTGAACGCCAGGATCCGCTTGAGCTTGTAGGACAGGCTCGACCTGATGTCGTCCGACCCCGCCTTGAACGCCATGCCGAGGATCCCGACGGTCATCGACCCCAGGTCGAACCGCTGCTCCAGCCGGTGCACCAGGTACAGCGGCAGGCCCTCGTTGACGGCCATGCGCCGCATGGCCCAGCGGGAAATTGTTGTGGTTGAACGCCGCGAGCTGCATCGTGTCCTTGAACAGGCAGGGCCCGGCGGCGAAGCCCGCGGCGGGCATGTCCGCGGCCCGCGGGTAGTCCTCGGCGAGCCCGCGCCTGATCCGGTCGAAGTCCAGGCCCTGCTCGTTGGCCATCATGTAGAGCTGGTTGGCGGTGGCGAACTTGATGTAGCGCCAGACGTTGGTGAACAGCTTGGCCAGCTCCGCCTCTTCCGGCGTCATCACCACGATCTTGCCGGTGCAGCCTGGCGAACAGCGCGGACGCCCGCTTCGTCCCCGCAGGCGTGCGGGCGGAGACGATCTGCGGCAGCTCGAACAGCTCGGTCATCGCCTTGCCCTCGGCGATCCGCTCCGGGCAGAAGGCGACCTCTATCTGCCGCCCCAGCTTGGACAGCATCTTCTCCACCAGCGCCGTCACGCCGGGAACACGGTGCTGCGCAGGATGAGCAGCTGCCCGTCCCTGAGGAATTCGAGCAGCCGCCGAGCGCCTTGGTGATGGCGATCTGCTTGGGGTTCAGGTGCTCGTCAACGGGCGTGCCGATGACCACGATCACGTGCTCCGCCGTGGCCACGATCGCGGGATCGGCCGAGGCCACCAGGCGGCTCAGCACCGAGCACCCGGCTCAGCGCCTCATCGGCGCCCGGTTCGGCGAAAGGCATCTGGCCCGAGTTGACCGTGGCGACCGCTGCCTCGCTCACGTCATAGATACCGACCCTGGCACCCCGGTCGGCGAACGCGATCGCGAGCGGCAGGCCAACATGCCCGCACCCCCGATGACAACCACATCTCGGCTGACCTGATCAGGCATATTGGTCACCGCGTATTCCTCCGGCTGATTTACGGCAGGCCTCCGGAGGCCCCGGAGGCATCAGTGAAAGGCCCCGTCACGTGTCTGGCGCTTCACCCTACCGCCATAGCAGCCCGGCAACCGGCCTTGTTATCCCGTTGTCGCCGCAAAACCGTTCCTGCTCGAGATGGCGTTAACGGCAGATTTCCCGACAACGGAACGCGGCATCCCCGGCTCCGCCGACGCTGCTGGCCTTGCCGCCTTCGGCGGCGCGCGTGCGCTACGTACGGTAAGCTCGCGGCGCGCAACCATGGCGGTGTTCGGTGTCCGGGCCGCCCTTCGTGAGGAATGCAGCATGCCTGGTCAGGAGCGCCCGGCGGCCCGCGCGCGGGTCCGGATTCGGTCGTGCCTGACGATCCCCAGTCCGCCGATCACGCCGCCCCGGGCGCGTCCGGCGTCCCGCCGTCCAGCTCGCTGGCGTCCAGGACGAACCGCCCGGCCGTGGCCGCCCTGATCGCCACGCTCGCCGCGGTCGCCTTCACCCTGGCTCGCTGGCAGACCTGGGCGGACGGCCATATCAGCCGGTTCATCCTGGTCGGTAGGCACTTCGCCATACCGTCCCAGTTGCCGCACGGCATGCCGGTGGCCAAGACGTACGGCTACGACGGGCAGTTCTTCTACCGGCTGGCGCTGAACCCGCTGAACTTCCACCACACCGCCTACGGCATCACGATGGACCGGCCCTACCGGTACATGCGTATCGGCTATCCCGTGCTCACCTGGCTGGTCTCGGCCGGGCAGCATTTCCTGGTCCCGGTCATGCTGGTCGTGATCAACATCGCCGCCATCGGGGCGCTGGGCTACCTGGGCGCCATGTTCGCCGCGCGGGGCGGACGGCACGCGCTGGCCGGGCTGCTGATCCCCGGGTACTTCGGGCTCCTCACCAGCCTGTCCCGGGACACCGCAGAGCCGCTCGCCGCCGTCTGCCTGCTGGCCGGGCTGCTCGCCGTCCGGAGCCGCCGCCCGGTGCTGGCCGCCGCGCTGCTCGCCTACGGGGCGCTGACCAGGGAGACGGTCATGGTGGCCGTGGCGGCCATCGCCATCATGCGGGTGACCGGCATGCTCCGCCGCCGGACCACAGGGCGCGGCCCGGCCGCGAGGACCTGGCCTGGCTGGTTCCTTCGGTGGCCTTCGCGGCCTGGCAGGTCGTGGTGAAGGCCGCGACCGGGAGCGTCCCGCTGCTCGCCGACGGCGGCCGGAACGCGGGGGCGCCGTTCATCGCCCCGCTCGAGGCATTCCGGCACAACTTCGCCCACATCCACCTGCACCAGTTCGAGCAGTACGACCTGTGGTTCCTGGAACTGGCCATCCTCGTCTGCTTCTCGGTCGCGGCGCTGCTCTGCCTGCGCGCCACCAATGCGCCGGTGCACGAACGGCTGGCTTTCGTCCTCTACCTGATCGAGATCTGCATCGTCACGCCGAGCACCTGGAACAGCCTGGACGCCGACATGCGGTCCTTTATCGAGGTGTACCTGCTGGCCGTGATCATCCTGCTGGGCACCCCCGGCGGACGCTCGGCGCCTGGCTGCTCCCCGAGCTGGCCGCGCTGACGATGCCCGCCCTGATCGTGATCACGCAGCGCAGGCTCACCGGCTCGTGACGGGGCCGCTGGTGCCTCTCACCGGGACTCTTCCGTGGCCGGTTCCCGCGCGCCTCGATGTAAATGGTGCCGCCCGACCGTGCCGCCACCTCGACCGCGGTTGCCGCCAGGGCGAACGGAAGAGCAACCACGGCGGCGGCGAGAGCGTACAGCCGGAAGGCCGGACTCTGGGCGGCCTGACGCGCCTCGGTGCGACGGATGGCTTCGTACACGTCAGGGTGCCCGGAAGCTTGCCGACCGATGCCGTGGACCCATCCGAAGACGACCTGCCCGCCCCGCAGGTAGCTGACCCGCTCCACCCGCAAGCCCAGGGCCTCGACCTTGGACAGCAATGCCGGAGGGCTCAGATGGACGAGATGGCGAGGCAGGTCAAAGAGCAAGCCAGCGATCGCCGAAGACGCGGGCCTGGAGGCTGGTCGCATTGGGCACGGCGATGACAAGCGTCCCGCCCGGGGACAGGAGAGCCGCCGCATGGCTCAGCGCCCGGGCGAGGCTGGCGGAGGTGCTCGAGCGAATGCCAGAAGATGACCGCCGACCAGTTCCCGTCCACGTCTTTCGACCTCGGCGTTGCGGATGTGCGGCCCGGACGCATGCGGCTCGAAGACCGACAGCATCACGCCCGTGGCGCACGAAGGCATCGACGAGGGTCCCGTCATCCGCTCCCACGTCGAGAACCGGGCCGGGCGGCAGGACCCGGTGCAGACGATCCGCAAGCGCTGAGCGCGTGCGGCGAAGCACCTTGTCCCGAGACCGGAGAACCGGCCCGACTCCGGGCGGTACCAGTCAGCGTAGGCCGCGCTCAGCTGCTCATCGCTGGGCCAGGGGCGACGTCGTCGCCACGCCGCAGCGGGCGCACCGCACCCGGCCGGTAAGGTATTCGTCGGTGCCGTCGAACCGGTGATCGCACCAGGCGCACTGGACGGCGGGAGGCGCCTGAGTGCGTGAATACGCCAAGGTGTTGCTTGTTCCTCGCAGCGAACCGCCTTTATCGCGCCTGCCTTCGGGCGGATTGCCAGTGACTTTGCGTTCGGCAACGGATCGTCCTCTAGCGTTCCCTCGCGGTCGCAGAGAAGCATAGCGGCGGTCCGGCTTCGCCCGTGCTTCGATGCCTGGCCTCGGCGCCCGGCGAGTTGCGCCCGGTGATCTGTCGCGGGCCTGTCACGGCAGTCGCGATAGTGTCCAGCGATGAAGAACCGCCACGTGAAGGAGTGACACATGGAGCCGATCAGCATCGGCGGTGCCTGGACGTTCACGCCCGCCCTTCACCGAGATGACCGGGGATGCTTCCTGGAATGGTTCCGGGCCGCCGAGCTATCCGAGTCGCTCGGGTACCGGCCGGAGGTCGCGCAGGCCAACTGCTCCGTATCCCGCCGGGGAGTCGTCCGGGGTGTCCACTTCGCCAGCGTTCCCCCGGGCAGGCAAAGTACGTCACGTGCGTCAGCGGCGCGCGTCCTTGACGTGATCGTGGATGTCAGGGTCGGCTCGCCCAGTTACGGGCACTGGGAGGCTGTGCGCCTGGATGACACAAGCCGGCGCGCCGTGTTTCTCGCTGAAGGACTGGGGCACGCCTTCACCGCCATCAGCGATGAGGCGACGGTCATCTACCTGTGCTCGACCCCGTACTCGCCGGGACGCGAGCACGGCGTGCACCTCCTGGACCCGGACATCGGCATCGAGTGGCCGACGGATGCGGAACCCGTGCTGTCCGGAAAGGACGCCGCGGCCCCGACTCTCGAACAGGCGCGCCAGGCCGGGCTGCTGCCGGTTTACGCTGACTGCGAGGCCTATCTGCAGGAGCCTGCGCCAGGCGGCGGATGCGCGGAACCCGGTGCCGGACCGGTTATCCGGCAGGCCGGCTATCCGGCCGCTGCGCGGCGATGAGTTCAGCCGAAGGGCGCAATGCAGCGCCGTACGCCACTCGCCGATGGGCGGAACGCGAGGTTCTCGGGTCCCGGCCCAGGCGCGTCGTGACCGAGCACGCTGTAGGCGGGCCTCGGCAGCCAAGCCGGGACAGCGCGCTGCTCGGTATCGGCCGCACCCTGCCCGGATCGGCGCCGAGCAAGCCGAAGATCTCACGTGCCAGCCCGAACCAGGTTGTCTGCCCGCTGCTCTGTGGCATGGTAGATGCCGGGCGCGGCCGTGGGATGGATCAGCGCGATGATCTGCCTGGCCCACGTCCACGGTCCAGGTGGGCTGGCCGTGCTGGTCGTCCACCACGTCGACCGTCGGCCGCTGGTCCTCGAGGCTTGATCATCGTGCGGACGAAGTTCGGCCCGTGCGCTCCGTACAGCCACGCCGTCCTGACGACATAGCCCGAGCCGGGCAGGCGGTCGAGCAGCGGCCCGCTCGCCTAGCCAGCTTGGTGCGTCCGTAGGCGGTGCGCGGTGCCGGGACGTCATTCTCGGCATACGGTCGGCCAGCATCCCCGGCGAAGACGTAATCGGTTGAGACCTGCACCAGGCGGGCGCCGAGTTTCGCACAGCTCGCGGCCAGGTTGGCCGCGCCGTCGGCGTTGACGGCCAGGCTTGTTCCTCGGACGTCTCGGCATCGTCGACGGCGGTCCAGGCCGCGCAGTTGACGACCGACATCGGGCCCGCAGCGGGCGATCGCCTCGGTGACAGCGGCGGCGTCGGTCACGTCAGAGTAGGCCCGGTCCATCCGGTCACGACGCTCGCCGCGGGCGGTCAGGGCGGCGACCAGGTCGGCGCCGAGCATGCCGCCAGCCCCTGTGACCAGCCATCGGGTCATGACGCCCGCCCGGATCCTGCCGGAGCAGGTGCCGCGCCTGGCCGCTTGCAGGCGGTTCCCACCAGGCGCGGTTGTCGGCATACCAGCGCACCGTTGCCTCCAGGCCCTGAGCGGAACGGGATACCAGGCGCGTACCCCATCGCCCGCAGGGCGCTGTCATCAAGACTGTAGCGCCGGTCGTGCCCCTTGCGGTCAGGCACCTTCGTGACCATGTCCCATCCCGCGCCGCAGCACTCGAGCAAGGCAGCCGTCAGGTCAGGTTGGTCAGCTCGGCGTCGCCGTTGATGTGATAGCGTCTGCCCTGGCCAGGCCGTGCTCCAGCACCAGCTGGATCCCTCGGCAGTGGTCGTCGACGTGGATCCAGCCGCGGACGTTGCCGCCCGTCACCGTAGAGGGGAACCTGCTGCCCGTCGAGCAGGTTGGTCACGAACAGCGGGATGACCTTCTCCGGATACTGGTAGGGGCCGTAGTTGTTGCAGCAGCGCGCGTGATCCGCACGTCCAGCCCGTGGGTGCGGGCGTAGGCCCTGGCCATCAGGTCGCCAGCAAGCCGCCAGCCGCCGAGGAGTACGGCGAGTTGGGCTGCAGCGGCGCCTCTCCGTCCAGGAACCCGACGCCACGCTCCCGTATACCTCGTCCGTGGAAACCTGCACCACCGGCCCGACCCCGGCGTCGAGGCATGCCTGCAGGAGGACCTGCACGTAAGCCACGTTGGTGACGACGAACGGCGCCGCTCCGCTGATCGAGCGGTCCACGTGAGTCTCGGCGGCGAAGTTGATCACCGCGTCGTGCCCGGGCACGAGCGATGCGCACCAGCGCGGCATCGGCGATGTCGCCCCGCACGAACCGCAGCCGGGGGTCGGCGGAGACCGGGGCCAGGTTGGCGAGGTTCCCCGCATAGGTCAGGTTGTCGAGAACCGTAACCGTCGCATCCTCGTAGCCGGGGTACCCGCCCGAGCATCGTGCGCACATAGTGCGAGCCGATAAATCCGGCCCCGCCTGTCACCAGGATCCTCACCAAGACCTCCGAGGGAGATCCGGCCTTCAGGCCGGGAAGGAAGAAATCCCGTGCCCGCGAAGCGGGCGAAGAGAACTTCGCGGGGCGCGATCGGCGCGCCTCCAGCACCTTTTTCGACCGTATGTGCGATCCTGCAAGGGTGAGGACGGCGTACAGGTGCCGGGCATACCCCGACGAGACGCAGCAGCAGGTGCTGTCGCGCACGTTCGGCTGCGTCCGCGTCGTGTGGAACCGGACCCTGGCCGCCCGGCACGCCCGCTGGCGCCACGAGCGCACGGGCACCAGCTACGCGGCAGACCGACCGGGCGCTGACCGCGATGAAGAAGGACCCGGACCTGGCGTTCCTCAACGAGGTCTCCTCGGTGCCGCTGCAGCAGGCGCTGCGGCACCAGCACAAGGCGTTCACCGCGTTCTTCGCCAGGCGCGCCCGCTACCCGCGGTTCAAGTCCCGCCGCTGCCGCCAGTCCGCGCACTACACCCGGTCGGCGTTCTCCCTGCGCGGCGGCGAGCTGCGGCTGGCCAAGACGGGCGCGCCGCTGCGGTTCGTCTGGTCGTGGCCGGAGGCGGACCTGACCGCGCTGGACCCGGCGATGGTGATCGTCTCGCGGGAGCCGGACGGCCGCTGGTACGTGACCTTCACCGTCGACGCTCCACGCCCGGAGCCGCTGCCGGCCGACCGGGCACGCGGTCGGCGTCGACCTCGGCGTGAAGGACTTCGCCGTGACCTCGCGACGGGGAACGGATCGCCAACCCGCGGCACCTGGAGCGCAAGGCCCGCAGGCTGGCCCGCTACCAGCGGCAGCGCTGGCCCGCTGCCAGAACGGCTCGGCGAACCGGGCCAAGGCTGCGGCCAAGGTCGCCCGCGCCCACCGCAAGGTCCGCAACGCCGGCGGGACTTCTTGCACCGCGCCAGCACCCGCCTGGTCCGCTCGGCGAGACACGATCGTGATCGAGGACCTGAACGTGTCCGGCATGGTCCGCAACCGGCACCTGGCCCGCGCGATCTCCGACTGCGGGTGGGGCGAGTTCCGCCGCCAGCTCGCCTACAAGTGCGCAGCGCGCCGGACGACGCACTGGTCGTGATACGACCGCTGGTATCCCAGCTCCAAGACGTGTTCGGCGTGCGGGCACCCATTGTGTGAGCCGGCGCCTGGCGGCTGGCCGGCGGCAACGCCACATTGGCGGCGGCAGCAGTGTTGCCAGCCGCGGCGGCGTATTGTGTGCGCCTTTGTTGCCCAGCCTTATTGCCTGCCTTGTGTGTGTGTGTGTGTGTGTGGCGTGAAGAAAGCCTTGTGTGTGTGTGTGTGTGTGTGTGCCTTGTGGCAGCCCCGCGCCACAACCACGGCAGCCAGCAATAACCGACAATACCGTATTATTAGCGTATGTATTCCTTGCTTGGCGGCAACAACCATGTGTGTGACAGCCACGTGTTATTATTGTGTGGCAGCAGCTGGCAACACAACCGCTTAGCCAGCGGCTGGCCAGCCGGCGGCTGAGCGGCGGCAGCCAGCCTTCGACGGCGGCGCAACCTGGCATTTTCAACCAGCCTTCGGCGGCAGCTGGCCGCGGCAGCGTAGCGTGGCGGCGGCATGTGTTGACGTGTGGCAGCCGGCATTGTGTGTGGCGGCGTGTGTGTGTGTGTATTATTACAACCGGCGTAGCAACCCAGCCGGCAGCGGTTGTTGTGTGTGTGTGGCATGTGTGTGGCCACAGCCACAGCAGCAGCCTTGCCCAGCCACAGCACAGCCCCACAGCTGTTGGCAGCAGCAACGCCGCCGGCTCGCGGACTGAGCCTGTCTACCAGGCACTGGACGTGCCCGTCCTGCCGGTCCCGGCACGACCGGGACTATCAACGCGACCAGAACATCCTTGCGGCAGGCCTTGCCGTAGCCCGGGTTCCCCGGGCGATGCCTGCGGAGCTGACGTCAGACACTCCGGGTCCTCCGGGTGCGGTCGGCCGAGACAGGAACCCTGGCCGGTGAGGGCTGGAATCCTCGTCATTCGGGAGCAATACGTA